>Ga0315336_1003072_pt1 | contig 23310 bp, 17 predicted proteins | sample ASW5metaG_FD_204512 | JGI IMG/M metagenome (GOLD analysis project Ga0315336, IMG submission 204512) | Ammonia-oxidizing marine archaeal communities from Monterey Bay, California, United States - ASW #5 | ecosystem: Environmental > Aquatic > Marine > Intertidal zone | place: USA: California... | reverse complement strand
TCTCTGCTAGAGCCTGCAGGCGCTCAGCCTCGGACGGAGTACGAGTAGTGGCGATGACATTCCAGCCACGCTCGGCGTAGTCGTTTACAAAAGCGAGGCCATGGCCACGGGCTGAACCCGTGATAAGCACGGTGTGCGCACCGTCTTGTGCCAGAGCTGCTAAGGGCAATATCAGGATCGCCAATATGCAGCCTACCAAATGTGCTAAGCGATGAGAGATTGTAGTGCTGTCCTCACAACTAGTATATGGCTTGAATATGTTCATTACCTTTTCCCCCGGTCTTGATCACAAGCTTTAATGAGCCCTAGAATACCATAAGGAAGTATATTGTAGTGCTTTGATTTGAATGCCTGCGCTAAAAGAATTTTTGTGGTAGGCATAAGTTTGTTTCTAGCTAAGTCCGCTCTGGCAGGGGTAATACGTTACGATGAGTGAGGATGTTCCAGAGGTTATCAAGCAGCTGGGGCTTGGAGATGGCCCCGATATCACAGAAGTTGTTGCGGAACTCCAACTTCGCGATGGCATTACTGATACCCATGCTAATTTTTTGCTGTCGAAACTTATCGAATTCAGAAAATTACAAAAGTCTCAAGTGGCCAGTTCAATCACCTATGAATTGTTGATCGAGTTTACAGCTTTACAAGCAGTTTTCGCGGAACTCGAGGAAAAAATAAGTAGCGTAAATGATAAAAAGCTTCTGCAGTTATCCAAAGTCATACCAGAGAAGCGAAATCGTACAGGGAGTTCTGAGTGGGTCAAAATGAAGATGGACATGACTGCTTGCAAGGATCTTATTGACACTTGGGTCAAGGAGTTGGGTGAGCGCAACAAGGGCGGGTCATCGGAAGATTCGAAGCTTTTCGCAGTCACCCAGTTCGCAGAACTATTTGAATATCTTGTGGGCGAGAGTGCAGCCTCCTATGTCCGTATGCAAGATAATGCGATGGCTGGCACGACGTACGGGCTATTGTGGAAATTTGTGGAACCAATGTTTCGTCTTGTATATGGCAACACAGAGGGCCTTCAAAAGATTCTGGAAGAGTGGCATGCGAGGATTACGCAGGGCGCAGCCAGCAAGGGCTGGTTGACGGTTATGCTGGAGATTAATCCTGACTGGGAAATTATTCCTGAATATCTTCCTGGTAGGGGGAAGGTCCTTAAGACTGACTAAGCGACGGCATTGATGGGTGTTCTTAGTGCGATGTTACGGTGCGCATTAACGTGAGGAATATAGTGTTTGAGAAACCTGAAATTAGGCCAACTGTGTACCAGAGGGTATACGGAAGATACGGACAGAGCGCGAATCTTTTTGGACCTACTTATATAAATTTATTGCTATAAAATTTGTTTAGTTGACTGGTACAGTTGCAACGGACAGACTCACGGCAGGAAGCAAATGCAGCTGCTGCTGCATATTTAGCTCTCATTTATGGTGCCAAACAGAGGAGACGGGCAAACTATGATCGACCGACGGACCTTACTCACTAGTAGTGCTGGCGTTGCCGCGACCTCGATGGTAGCTGCAACCTTCAAACCGACCCTGGCTGCAGTGGAAAAAAGTGTCTTTAGCTTGGATGCGCTGCGCGGACGCGAAGGCATTTACCGCCGCATGCCCAGCCTGGATGTCCAGAGCAATCAGGAATTCCTAACCGACGTCCGTGCGTTCTCCCAGGGTGGCCGGGGCAACATGGTTGAAGCCGCCCGCCGACGGGTACGCGAGCTGCTCGCAGAACGGGGACATGGCCCTCGCGAAGAGTTGCCTATGGAAGAGGTCATCGCCATGGTGGAAAACGACCCTACGGTCATGACCAGCGCGCGGCTCTGGCTTGCCACCCAGCAGCTCACCTGGAAAGGCGTCAAAGACCTGTTCGACGCCAATATGGATCAATGCCTGTCGGAACTCAAGGCAGCGGAAAGCGCTGGACCGGGCTCGCTGCAACTCAATCCAAACCTAGACATTCCCGATTATGCCAAGCATGAAATCCACATCATGCCCGGCGGCTACGTCGGCGACCCTCTGGCTGGTTATATCTATCACTATGGCACAAATAATTTTTTTGTCGGCCACAATAAGCAAGACGAACACCAAACCGGTATCGCCGCCGCTGCGCCCACGCCGAAAGACGGCAAGGTGCGGCGCATTCTGGAAATCGGTTGCAGCATTGGCCAAACGACTACGGCATTAAAACGGCGCTTCCCCGAAGCGGAAGTGTGGGGTCTCGACGTGGGAGGACCCATGGTCCACTACGCCCACATGCGCTCCGCCGACCTTGGTACTAATGTCAACTATATGCAGGCCTTGGCGGAAGACACGGGCTTCCCCGACGACCACTTCGACATGGTGGTCTCCTACATTATCCTCCACGAGGTCCCGAATTCTGAAAACACCAAGATCATGAAAGAGGTCTCCCGCGTACTCCGCGGCAACGGGGTGTACTACCCCGTAGACTTCTACACCTCGTTCAACCCGCCGAAGGACGCATACGGTAAGTTCCGCCGCTGGTGGGATCACCGCTGGAACGGTGAACCCTGGGCCCTCGAGCACATGGACTACGACCTCGCCGGTGACCTGACAGCTGCAGGCATGGACGTCGACAAAAAAGGTGCCGCTGCGGTCATTTACAATACGGGAGCGACCCGCGGCCGGCCTAACCTAGTCGCCGTGAAGGCTTAAGAGAGGAGAGACCGACAATGGCAACGGAAAATACAGGTCGCCTCGGGACTGAAACCGATTTTATCAAGCATGACGCCGACAACATGGTGCTGCTTGGCAATGCCCACATTGACAATCTCATGCACATGGTCATTGCGTTGGGAGCGGAGATGTGGACCGGCCAGCAGCGGGTCAAGATCATGGAGAAACTGCTCACGACCCACGGCAAAGTGACCACCGAAATGATCGAGCAGTACGAGCCCACGGAGGAAGATCTCGCGACCTGGGGAACTGAACGTAAGGCGATGGTGGAGCGCGTCTACAGCGTAATGGCGCGTAATAACAGCGATGCCCGTGCATTCGGGTCTGAGGAGCCCAATATCGACCGGCGGTAGGGTTTTTCACCTCGTTTGTAAATCCACCGACATCCTTATGGCGACCATGCCTTTCTTTCTGTTCAAGAAGGACAACCTCTGCAACGTCTGTTTATGGATGATAGCGTAAATGCGGGAGACTATAAGTCGGATAAGTTAGTGAAATATTGTATAGAAAATCTGCTTAGCCAGTCGAAAATTACTAACAAGATATTAGAGGGCAGATCATGACATACTCACGCGGTTTTATTTTGATTGCCCTACTTATATGGGTCGTACCAGCATCAGCTTCTGGTGGGTTCACTAACGAGTTGTTTGAGGCGTGGCTTAGCATGCGTGCCGGTGGCGGAAAAACTTCCGTCTACTGGTATTCTGAAGGTCTAATAAGATCTTTTCCCGACGGTAAAGTAACAGCGAAAATGGAGGGTTTTGACACTGCCCATCTGATTCCCGACCCCGAAGATCCTAATACGTTCTATCAGCTATCGCGGAAGATTTTTCTATTTGTTGATCCGGATACTGGGAAAATCCTAGACCGCGATCCCATTGCCTATCCATACCAGCTCAAGACTTACACATTGGACGGTGAACACATCGTATACACGGTTGAGTCGCACAATGGCCGAATCAACTACACCCTTGGTCCGATGCGTAACTATTCGGTTAAGATGATAGGCGATGTGATCTGGTTTAATTATGCCGTCTTTATTCCGCGCGGGGTAGGGAAGTTTGAAAACAGCGATTTCTTTGTCCAGCCGGAAGGTTCTATGACTGAGGAAGAGCGCTACCAGCAGAGCTGGGTCAGCTATGGTCCCGGTCCAACGACTTCCAGTGCAGTCGCATGGCGCTACACTGAATTTGATGCCATGCCAGAGCGCATAAAAACATTTGTGAGAGAGCGCGCACCACTGTGGCTGATTCCGCCCCGGGACAGGGTGGAAATTGCTCAAATTCGCAAGAATTTTTCATCGACCCTCCAGACGGAATGAATGGTGCGGCATTATCGGCTGGCAGCTTTAGTCTGGGTATGTTGTATCCTGTAGTCCAGAATTTTGGAAATTAATTGAAATAGGTTTTTCTTGTCGAAGAGGGCAAGTTTATCACCGAATGTCACTAGTATGTGCATTGTGAATTTACTTTGTCATGCAAGGCGTCATGAATCAGGTACTAAAATCTGTTGGATATGTTCTATGCTAAACGGTTGTCTAAGGCGTATGAAACAAATCTTATCTTTTTCTATGGAGGACTTGTTGTCCGCCATATCTATGTTCATTTTTTCTTCTTAGAAAAATTACCCACACAATAAAAACCTAATTGTTCAAGATTAAATTTCCATTATGTTATAGACTGTCCTCCACATTACTTTTTAATGATTTGCAATAATGTGGGTAATAGTGTGGGTAAAATTTCTGGAAAAAGCGAACGTCTTACGTCTGAAAGAGTATTGCAGGCGCTTAAAGACAGCGCACCTGGCTTACTTGCGGACGGCGATGGGCTCTATCTGCAACAGAAGAAGCAAGGAGGAGCCTCCTGGATCTACCGTTTCAAAATGGGTGGGCGAAAAAACTCTAGATACATTGGGCTTGGTTCCTATCCACGCGTAAACCTCCTGGATGCTAGAAGAAAGGCTGCAGTAGCCCGTAGGCTCAAGAACAACGGTATTGATCCTATTGAGAAGCGTCGGAAGGAAAGGGCGATCAATGTTAAGGCTGTTGTCAAGCATAAGACATTCAAGGCAGCGGCACTCCACTATATCGCCGAACACAGTACAGAGTGGAAGAACCCCAAGCATCGGCAGCAATGGCGAAACTCTTTGCAAAGGTATGCATTTCCGCTGCTGGGGTTTGTAGCGACACAAAATATTGATACAAATTTAGTAGTGAGGGTGCTGCAACCCATTTGGAGTAGGAAACCTGAAACTGCTAGGCGCTTGCGCGGCAGGATTGAAAATGTTCTAGATTTTTCCGCTGCAAATGGCTGGCGTGTGGGTGAAAACCCAGCCCGATGGCGGGGTGCTCTGCAGCACATATTGGCACCAGAGAGCTCAGTGCGAAGTGTAAATCATTTTCCCGCTCTACCACATGACGAGGTAAGCGACTTTATTTATGAATTGCGTGCCTACGATGGTTTGGCAGCGAAGGCTCTTGAATTTTTGATTCTGACGGCTTCCCGAACGTGTCAGGTGACTGCGGCAAGGTGGTCAGAGTTTGATTTCGAAGCTGGTGTTTGGGTTGTATCGAGCGGGCGCGGACAGACAGGACAGCCTTACAGGTTGCCGCTTTCTGGGCCGGTTTTGCAGTTGCTTGAAGGTTTAGATCATGATCATGAAGTTTTTGTGTTTCCCGGTGGAAGTTCTAATCATCTTTCAAACGGGGCGATGCTAGCGCTACTGCACCGTATGGGACGCGCTTACATTACCGCACACGGTTTTCGTTCGACCTTTAGGAATTGGGCAGCGGAATGTGCTAAGCATCCTCGGGAGGTCGTGGAAGCAGCGTTGTCTCATGTAGTGTCCAACAAGATGGATATGGTTTATGGATCAAGTGATCTTTTCGAGAAGAAGAGGTCGTTGTTGAACGAGTGGGCCAGTTACTGCGTGAGTTATCGAGCAGCGCAAATTTTGCGATGACTTTGTCCAAGACTTAACCGTCTTATTTTGCTTGAAGCACGTCAAGTGTGAACAAGTTATGGCCCAAGAAATGTGCCTGCCGATGGGTAATTCAGGGGAGGGTTCAGTATGTAAACCTTAGTGGCGGTTATCCAGACAATATGCTGTGTAGCTAGAGAACTATTTTAATTAAGTATGGCCAAGTCAATTAGCCGAGCAGACCTGTTACGAGATTACTTTGGGGGCAGCTGAAGGTGGTGGAGAACAAGACAATGATGGTGAAATTAATTAAGAGTCTAGTTGTTCTGCTGTTTTGTGGATGTAGCGCAGATTTGTCTGCTCAACAAACTTCTTCCCTGTCAGATTTTCCATTTTGGCAAACTATGGCTGGTTGGTGGGAAAGCAACAACACGTACGTTGATGCGGATATGAATTATCTAGTGCGGTCTTACAATAGCCTGATTCACATTCAATTAGACGGGAGAGTTTATCGTGAGACAGAGCACCGGTTTTATCCTGCCGGACAGGCTACAGGCCGCTATGGCAATGGGCTAATGGGGCCAGGTGAAGGTATAGAAGTTATCGTGAAGTATACGGGGCAACTAATCGACGATGCTGGAACAGTGGGAATGGTGAGTGCCGATCACACTGCCAGGTCATGGCCCTCAGATGTCACCTATCACATGTTAAGCAATAACGATGCTGTTCGGGTTAACACTAACAATGCTACTAAACTAGATTCGTATCGCTTTTACATAACTGTTGTTAATCCCAACCGCCGATACCGTTCCAATTTTGGTCTAATCAGTGAGGGTGAAGAAAACCTGGGCGGTCTCAGAGCGTTTATCTTATACAGGGATCGCCGAATAGATTCTTCAACATTTGAGGTGCGCCGTTCAGCGCTTAGAGCAAAGCACGTTGTGAAGGTATTAAGCGTAGCTGACCCAGATAAACCAGGATTCTCTCTGGTTGCTAGATTAGATTAGATGTCTCCGCTGTGCTTGTGAAGAAGTTACAATTGCGTGCAGAAATCTGCGCTAAGTTCAGAAATTAGGCAGCCCAAAATGATAGCTTAGACTTTGGTATTATTTCCTGTTGTATGCTTCTTGATTAGCGGTCTTGGTTACATTGTTTCTTGTCTCTCCAGCTTACCTTTAGGTAGACGCTAGGTAGAGTCTTCAGCGGTGCCGGCAATCGGGAGCTATGATGTTTCGTATGGACAAATATATGAACCTGCCAAGAGCGTCCTGGAGCTTATTAGGTTTGTTTGTCCTGTTGGCAACGTGCAATCAATCCGTTAGCGCAGTTTCTCTCGAACCGATTGTTGGCGGAGCGTCATCCCCGGGTGATGCTGGGGACCGTGTTTGGCAGTATTTTTATGCCAATGTTACGGAACGTAGCGCTGGTGAGATTCAACCGTTGATGATGATAAGAGGTGAGGCAGGTCACGATATGGCGCTGCTTGGTGCGCTTCGCCGGGGACGTTTGCAAATTGCCAGTTTTAGTCCCGAATCAATGGCTCAAGTCGAATCAGTATTTGGTGTTTTTTCGTTACCCTATCTATTTGAGTCCGACGCTGAAGTGGACTTCGTTCTTGATAGTGGTCTTAATATTCACCTTGCGGCGGCTGCTAGGCGAAAAAATTTGATTCTCTTGTCGTGGGTTGATGCAGGGTGGATGCATATCTACGGAAAAAAGCCGATTCTTGCGCCAGCCGACATGGATAATTACCGAATGCGATCGTTGCAATCACCGGCGTCTATTCTTTTTATGAAAACTCATGGTGCTGATGTAATAACTATTCCGCGCTCAGACTTGATTCCTGCTCTTCAGACGGGCTTAGTAGATGGGGGTGAAACCAGCCTGGTTTTTTATAATACGATGGGAATTGCTAGCGAAGCCCCTCACTTGGTTATGACCCAACATGCCCGTTCATTTGGTATCATGTTCGTAAACAAAGACTGGTACGATAACCTATCTCCAAGCAACGCAGAGATTATTAAGACAAGTTTCCAATCAATCGAAGACCAAAGAATAGAAGCCCGGACAATATGGGAAGAAGAGATAATATCTATAAAAAAGCTGGGGGCATTTATATATAACTTAAGTGAAGTGCAACTTGCGGCGTGGCGTCAGACAACTCGCCGGAATCATGAAGTTCTGCTGGATGAGATGGGTTCGGATGCAATCGTGTTGTACGAACTAATCGTTCAACTTAAAAATGAATACCGGTTGCGAGAGTCTTTGGGCGCCAGCTCTTAGATTGGAGGAGTTGAGTCACATATTACATGTTTTTCTTCCTGAAGCCTAGGTACCGCCTGGGGGCGCCGGATTTTGTTCACGTGCATACCATTCTAGGGACGATAACGAAGGCTCTTCCCAAATCGACGGTGGTTCCAGGAATTTGCTGTAATGCTTGGCAGTATACTCGACTATATCCTTAGGAATGTCATCAAGGTCTTTGGGTGCTCCCATGAAGCATTGGTATGCACAATGCCCGGGCGCTTGACCCATTAACATCCAAGGCAACCATGGAGTAATGCGGGCCCACGTGCCGGTTCCTCGGATATGGCTAAGTTCCTCGTTTTGCATATCGTCCAGGGACTGGATGGTAAAATAGAATTCTGAAGCTCGGTTCATAGGTCCGGCACTTTCCCTCACCCAAACCGTCGGATCCAGTGCGTTCTTGTAATACAGATGAATGTGGCGCTGGAGAAGCAGATAGTCATCCTTTATGCGCCAATCCAGCAATAATGGCTTAGGTTTTCGCTTGGCCGTGTTGAGTCCACCGTAAGACGGTCCCGGAGCCACGATGTCGCGTATGATCATGTTGAAAGGGTCGTTGGCAATATGCACAACCTTCACGGTTTCACCCGTGTAGGGGTTGTTAAGTTCCTCTAAGATCTTTCCTGTAGCAAGATCGTAGTAGTAACCCACTTCTCGCAGTAACCTACGGAAGCCATTGCCTTCCTCATAGGGTATGAGGCGCTTGCAGCTCATGCCCTTAAAGCCACAGATGTTCTTGACTGGACCACCGGGCATAACGCCCATCACAAGACCATCGTACCAGCCATAGCTCGGTTCTTTCATTGTTATGTCCCCATCCATGCGGGCGAGTGCTATCATATTGCCCTCGGGGGTAGTTAGGTCCAGATAGGGGCCGGTAAGGGATGCGCCGTCGACCTTCTTAATAGCGGCCCCTGCAGGTGTGGACGATGCGCCCATAGCTGCAATGGCCGCGGTTCCAGTTATAACAGCACGGCGGCCTATAGCGGTCCCAACATCTATAAGACTATCATAATCCTCTACTTGTATGGCGGCATGGGTATCACTGGAGTTCTCGGTCATAACATCCCTTTCATCTTTTGAATGCTATTAAATGGTTTGTGCATTGCATTTTTTGTTATTTGCACCAGGGGGTGTTGGTTTCTTGCGTCCGCTTCTCGTTTGGCGATTAGTAGAGGTTTGCACAAAGACAGATGAACATTATAACCATTAATAAAGAAGCATCACTAGTGTGTTACTATTTATTGTGTCTCAAAATACTCTCTGTTCTCTTCGAAGGGTTCTTGCAGTGAGCAGTCTCAGTCTGCTGTGTAGGTGCAGTCTTATGCGACGCGCTTACGGTATGCTCCAAATTATTCTGGTTGCGGCGGTCGCGATGATTACTTTTCCAGCCGCTGCTGAAAAAATTCTTCGAATAAGCGTCAATGCGCTGCCACCGTTTTTGGGTAATCCATTTGCTACAACGGCAACCCCTTCTATCACAACGTTGTCAGCTTTTTTTGATCAACTTACCCGCGTGGATAGAAAGGGCGTGGTTGTCCCATGGCTAGCTACAAGCTGGGAAAATATTGACCCTTATACCTGGCGATTCCATTTGCGGCAAAACGTGATATTCTCCAATGGTGCTCCATTTAACGCATCTGCGGTTATCAACACGGTCACCCACCTGACTAATCCGAAGTCCCTTATGCTGGGGACTCGGCGCGAATTACCTTTTCTCAAGTCCGTGCGTCGTATTGATGACTATACGGTTGATATTATTACTTCTGAGCAGGTTCCGTTTTTCCCTCGTTACACTAGCTCGTTAGTTATTGCGGAACCGACGGCCTGGCGGGATCTGGGAGCTGAGCAATACGCCCAACAGCCTGTGTCGACTGGTCCTTTTGAACTGGATGAGTGGTTGCCGACCAAGGCGACTATGACCGCTTTTAAGGACTCTTGGCGTCCTCCCCAAGTGGACAGGCTTGAGGTGATTGCTTTGGTTCAAATTTCCTCTCGTGTTCAAGCGCTGCAGTCTGGAAATGTCCACATCTCAACTAATCTTGGCCCCGACGATATCCAAGCTGTTGAAGCTACTGGCGGTACGGGGATGTCGTGGGTCGGGGCGGCAGTCCAGGGAATTTCTTTTGTTTTGGACAAACCGAATATCTTTGATGATGTCCGAATCCGGCGAGCGCTAAATATGGCAATTAATCGTGACCTTATAACGCAGGCATTATTGGATGGGATCGCGGTGCCAGCTCATCAGCCGGCGCCAAGAGTAGCGTTTGGATACAATCCATCTGTCCCTCCTTATCCTTATGACCTAGAGGCTGCGACTGCCCTGCTTGCGGAAGCAGGATATCCTGACGGGTTTTCTTTCACCATGGAAACGTCTCTTGGTGCGGCAAATATTGCTGCGATTTATCAACAAGTTGCGGCTGATCTCAAACGGATAGGTGTTGAAATGACAATCCGTGTGAGGCCTGTTGCACCTTTTCTAGCCGATAATCTTAGCGGCAACTACAGGTCTGACGCTGTTACCTGGCGCTGGCCAGTCTGGCCTACGGTGGATGTTTTGCGATCTATGTTGATTCATTCCTGTCGTCAGCCGGTGCCGTGGTATTGCGATCGAGAATTTCAGCCAGTCATCGATGCGGCATTCGGGGAGTGGGATGCAGACAAGGCTCTCAAATTGAGACACAGGATCATGAGGCATTATCATGAGCAGGCGCCGGCAATTTTTCTTTATGAGGAACCGCTATTTGCCGGGCTTGCGCCGGGTGTGGCAGGGTTCGAAGATGTTCACGGATTTATTTCTTACGATCAGATCACCATCGAAGATTAAGGTATACCAACGCAGCTATGCATTTCCTTAACCGCTGGTAATTTTCGCCGACAAATGCCTGTTGTTTTGCATGTGACAAAAACTTTAGCTGAGTTGCTGTCTAGATCGAGAATGCTTGGTTGTAATTGTACTCTAGTCGTCAATCTTTCTTGGTGATGTTGCCGAAAAGAGCGCTATCGTTTTCTGATGGAGAATCCCCATAAAGACAGCCGTAAACACGTTTGATAAAGGCGAGTCTCGCTTTTTGAAGCTGTTCCTTGAATTTTTTGTCTGGTTCAAATTGCTCAATCATTTCCGGCGTTACTTGTCCTTCAGTTGCGAGCAAATGTTCCATTACCATTTGGCGGTCGCGGTCCGACCAAATTTCACCACCAAGGAGAAGGGTAATTTCCAATAGATGATCAAGCGTCTGATCCTTGAAATAATGGGGGTGCCCTCGATCGTAACCAGGTAGTTCTCTCACATGTTCAAGGTCTTCGGGCTTTATCATTTTGATACACCATCGTTTTCATTCTGCGGGACATTAGGTTGAATGATAGAGCCTATTTTAAGCAGTGTCACGATGCGACCCTTCATCTCAAAACTTTGTTTTTCTAGTGTTACTAATGGCTGGAAGCGTATCTCTGAACAGCCTCCAGTACTCTCAGCAGATTGCCACCCCAGAGTTTTTCTATCTGTTTTTCGCTGTAGCCTCTCCGCACTAGCTCGATGGTGACGTTTAGAGTTTCACCAGAATTGTTCCAGCCCATGATGCCGCCACCACCGTTGAAATCGGATGAGATGCCCACATGGTCAACACCAATCAGATTTACGGCGTATTCTATGTGGTCGACTAGATCTCTAACCGATGCTTTGGGCCATTGTAGTTCGATCTCAGCGGTGCGTGAGTAATAGGTTGCAAGTTCCGCCTCGGTTAGTTTTGCGAAGTCGGAAAAACTCTTGAGACTCATCTCCGCGCGCAAGTTCTGCATAGCCGCTTGCTTTTCGTCCGGCACTTTTCTTAGATAGGAATCGAAGGCAACAATTTGAGCTAGACCACCTCTGTTCTTCAATGCCAACAGGGCTTCATCCGATAAATTACGCGGGTGGTTCTGTAGGGATTGGACACCAGAGTGGGATGCAATAACCGGTGTTTCGGACAGCGAGATGACGTCTAGAGTCGTCGACATAGCGGAATGAGAGACATCCACCATAATTCCCAGGGCATTGCATCTTTGAACGACTAGATGTCCAAGGTCACTCAAGCCTCCAAATTCCGTCAATGGCTCTCGGTGCCTGCGGTTAGGGATGGCAGAATCACCGAGGTCGTTGTGGCCGTTGTGAAGAATACCCAAGTACCGTGCACCGAGCTTGTGATAGATGTTAAGCAGCTCAATTTCGCGGCCAATGGCATATCCGTTTTCAATGCCAATAAGGGCTGCGCGCTTACCTTCGCCATGCAGACGGCGCACATCCTCCGCTGTAAGGGCAAGGCTGATTTTCTCTGGAAACTGGACATCCGTCATGCGCCGTATGGCATGAAACTTAGTGAAGGCATCCCTGAATGCTTTGGCGTATCCTAAGTCGGTGCGATTTCCTTGAGGCACAAACACGATAAAAAAGGCAGCGTCTAGTCCTCCACTTTCCATACCCATCAGATCCACCTGCTGTCCCGGGCGCTTTGTTTGCAGAATATCGTATGAGCTGGTGCCGAAGTTTGGAGGGATATCCACATGGGTATCAATTGTGATCACTCGCTTGTGAATGGATTTTGCCTTCTCGATAAGGTCCTGTTTCCCGTATGCAACTGAACAAATTGATGGTGTAAGAATTGTCATGCCAACAATAGTTACCCAGCAGCTCCAATTGACCCACGATTTCATTGTCCTAATCCCCGTTATTGCGATCTGGCTTGCACATCAAAGTGTTTGTCAAGCACACCTCTAGGGTGGCGAGTTGTGGTGAGGTGATTGACCGGTCGTTCCGCTATCATCATCGGGCACGCGGATTGCTGAGACCTGGAGATAAGTATTGTTTGCTCTGCACAAGCTCTTGGTCATTCCCCATTGCTACTAACACGACCTCGCCTAACGGGAGCTATCAAAGGCAGTCAGAAGCCGCTCCAGCGCTAGCACTGGTGTAAGTTCGCCGTTAGAGATGGCACACTCTAAATCAGGTAACAAATTCCCGACTTTCTGATCGGTTTTGAACCGACCTATCAACCGATCGTTGACCATAGCCCACATCCAGCCGACCATTTGATGTTGGCGCTTTATTAACAATTCACCGGTCTCACTGAGCCGCGAGTGATGTTGTTCTATTTTTTCCCACAAGAGATCAAGTCCAGTATCTCTTAGCGCGCTAATGGTCAACACTGGCGGTGTCCATGTTGGACTCGCCGGTGTGATGATTCGCAAAGCATTTTGGCAATTGGCAGCCGCTTTTCTTGCAGCTAGATCATTGTTGCCGTCGGCTTTGTTTATGGCGATCAGGTCTGCCAACTCAAGAACGCCTTTCTTTATGCCTTGGAGGTCGTCCCCTCCACCGGCTATCAATAGAACCATAAAAAAATCCACCATCTCGGAAACGGCTATTTCGGATTGGCCGACTCCGACGGTTTCCACCAAGATTACATTGTAGCCCGCTGCTTCGCAGACAAGGATTGTCTCGCGTGTGGTTCTAGCTACCCCACCCAATGTGCCCGCGGTTGGTGAAGGCCGAATAAAGGCATTATCGTCAACGGCGAGATGAGACATGCGAGTCTTATCCCCGAGTATGCTGCCACCTGACCGGGACGACGACGGATCGACGGCGAGAACGGCCACCTTTTGGCCTGCTGCCGTAAGTTTGACACCAATCGCGTCAATGAAGGTGCTCTTTCCTGCACCCGGTACTCCGGAGATGCCTACTCTCCGTGCTCGGCCAGTATGGGGCATCAATTTCACTAGCATGTCCTGTGCCAGGGTCTGGTGCTCCGTTTTGCTGGATTCGATGAGTGTTATGGCTCGAGCTAGTTTTGCCCTATTCCCCGACAACACTCCGTGGACATAGTCGTCGACGGTTACCAAAGAATTGTTCATGGTATCGGAGTTAGGCTTTGCTTTTGGCACTGGCAGCTCCTATTCCGCTTTTCTTGACCTGTGTCCTAGGGTGTTATTGAGCTGGTCTAACAGGTCAGATGCAGCGTCACTAATTACTGTACCTGGCGGGAAGATAGCGGCGGCCCCTTCATCTTTTAATGTCTCGACATCTTGGGGTGGAATTACGCCTCCGACAACAATCAGAATGTCTTCCCGGCCCAGATTCTTAAGTTCTGTTCTTAGCGCTGGCACAAGGGTCAAGTGGCCAGCTGCCAGAGAACTCGCTCCGATGATATGGACGTCATTTTCCACTGCTTGGCGTGCCGCTTCTTCTGGGGTCTGGAATAGTGGTCCAATGTCGACGTCGAAGCCCAAGTCGGCAAAGGCTGTCGCAATGACCTTTTGACCACGGTCGTGCCCATCTTGACCCATCTTTGCAACCAGAATACGAGGTTGGCGACCTTCGTGTTCTGCGAAGACCTCAACTTGTTTCATGATTTTGTTCAACTTGTTAGCCGACACCTTCATTTCCTTCCGGTATACACCGGAGATAGATTTGATCTCCGCAACGTGACGTCCAAAAACCGTCTCTAAGGCCCTAGTCATTTCACCGACCGTCGCCATGGTCCTTGCAGCACCCACAGACAGTTCCAGTAGGTTACCAGTTTCTGTTTTTGCTGCCTTTGTCAGCTCATCCAGCGCCTTTTGGCACGCTGTTTCGTCACGCTCTGCTCTTAGCTTGGTTAGTTTTGCGATTTGAGCGTTGCGCACTGCCGTATTATCCACTTTAAGAACGTCGATGTCTTCCGTTTCGTCTAAACGGTATTTATTTACACCTACGACTGTTTGTTCTCCGCTATCTATCCGTGCTTGAGCACGCGCAGCTGCTTCCTCAATTCGAAGTTTTGGAATGCCAGTTTCAATCGCCTTGGCCATGCCACCGAGCTTTTCCACCTCCTGAATATGATTCCATGCGCGTTTAGCCAATTCATAAGTAAGACTTTCCAAGTAATAGCTGCCACCCCAGGGATCTACTGATTGGGTAGTACCCGTCTCCTGCTGAATAAATAGTTGTGTGTTGCGGGCAATGCGTGCGGAGAAATCGGTAGGTAAGGCAAGGGCCTCGTCGAAGGCATTGGTGTGCAGCGATTGGGTATGACCTTGAGTTGCTGCCATGGTCTCTATACAGGTGCGGACTACGTTATTGTATACGTCCTGCGCGGTGAGGGACCAACCGGAAGTTTGGCAATGGGTACGCAAACACAAGGATTTGTCATTTGAAGGATTAAAAGGTTTGATTAATTTTGCCCAGAGTAGCCTTGCAGCTCGCATCTTCGCCACCTCCATGAAGAAATTCATGCCTATGGCCCAAAAAAAAGACATGCGCGGTGCAAAGTTGTCGATGTCCAATCCTGCATTTACCCCGGCGCGGGCATACTCCACGCCGTTCGCAAGTGTGTAGGCAAGCTCGAGATCCGCCGTAGCCCCGGCTTCTTGCATGTGATAACCGGAGACTGAAATAGAATTGAACTTAGGCATTTTCTCAGCCGTATATGATAAAATGTCTGAGACGATGCGCATACTTGGTTTCGGCGGAAAGATGTATGTGTTGCGCACCATGAACTCTTTAAGAACATCATTCTGAATGGTGCCGCTCAGTTTAACTGGAGCGACACCCTGTTCCCCAGCGGCGACGATATATAGAGCCATCACGGGTAGTACAGCGCCATTCATGGTCATTGATACGCTGATTTCATCTAGGGGGATGCCGGAGAATAACTTGCGCATATCGAGGAGAGAATCAACCGCGACCCCAGCCATACCTACATCACCGGCCACGCGTTCATGATCAGAATCGTAGCCACGGTGGGTGGCGAGATCAAAGGCTATTGATAGGCCTTTTTGTCCTGCCGCTAAGTTTCGCCGATAGAACGAATTTGAGTCCTCAGCGGTGGAAAATCCCGCATACTGACGTATAGTCCATGGCTGTGTCACGTACATGGTGGGATAGGGACCGCGCAGGTAGGGCGGTAGACCTGGAAGTGTCTCGAGAAAGTCCAGGCCATCCAGGTCAGCCGATGTATACAAAGACTTGAGATCGATGGCTTCTGGTGTTTGCCATGTCAGCTTCTCAACACTTTCACCGGCCTCTATTTCCGCTCGCTTTTTCCAGTCATTAAGGCTCGGTCTTTCTGTGTCTAGTGCCGAATTTAGTGAGATTTCTTCGAAGTTCGGAATTCGGGTCATCGTTCTCAAATTCCCAACTGACGGTGCAAGTCACGCAATATCTCAAGTACATCGCTGCCACTATAAATAAATTCATCTACACCGGCTCTGCGGTAATTGTGCTCAAGCAGGCCACCCCGACCGCTTAAATAGACCACCACTGTTCCGGCCTTCTTAAGGGCTTCTGCAACTGGTGCGGCGGACTCTTTATAGATTTCATCGCAGGAACATATAACGGCTGCCGCTGCCCCGGACTGCTTGAAACTACTCACAATAGTGGTGGTGTCATCATTGTTGTCGGCAGCCACCGCTTCGACTCCACCAGCTCCAAAGAAGTGCTTGGCAAAGGTAGATCGAGGTGTGAACTGAGCCATGGTGCCTAGATTAGCGAGAAAGATTTTCGGAAGTGATCCATGCTTGGCAGCATGGGCATCGGCAGCGTGTCTCAACTTTTCGAAGTCCTCCGCCAAGCGATACTGAGGCATGACTCTAATAGTGGTAGGTTTCCCAGCTAATGCACTCGCCATAGCAGCTACTGTTGCCTTGTTTCTCGCGCTTGCAACTAAGGCGGCTGTCAAAAGTCCATTCCCAGCCGTGGGCAAATTCTTAACATCGGATTTACTGTCCGCTGCTCGTTTTCTTGCCCTTACGCCTATAGCGTCAATGTCAATCTGACCAACACCAACCTTTGCTTCATTTATGTCTGCAAATTCGCTGACACCGATTAGTGAGTCTTCGCGCCGAGATATGTTTTTGGCACGTTCCAGCCACGCCTTGTGTAACTCTTTTGAAATTATACCTGATGTCAAAGCCTGTCCCATACCACCTGCGCGCTCTATATCTTGGAACAGTGACCACGCTGTCTCAGCCAAACGATTGGTTAGAGAGTCCAGGAACAACGATCCCCCAGCCGGATCGATGACGCGATCGATGAATGATTCTTCTTGCAAGATAATCTGCGTGTTTCGGGCTATACGACACCCCACTGCTCCTGGCAGTCCGAGGGCAGAGTCAAAGGGTAAGGTCGTGATACTACTTGCTCCCCCCAGGCCCGCGCCAAAACAGGCTACCGTGACCCGTAGGATGTTAACCCAAGGATCGCACCGGCTCATCATACGCGGTGATGCCATAGCGCCTATAGATGAAGCACAATTGTTCCCTGTTGCGCCGGAGGCTTCTGCGACTCGACCCCAAAGCCGTCTAGCTGCCCTAAGCTTAGCTATAGTTAGGAAAAAATTGGTGTCTGCGGCGTAGTTAAAAGCGATTTGATGGCATGCCTCATCAATGGTTAGACCGGCCTTAGTCATGGACCGCAAGTAAGCAACTGCGCTGGCGATGGAACACGCTATTTCCTGCGCTTCTGTGGCACCTGCTGAATGGTATCTTACCGCATTGATCGTGATAGCACGCGCTTTGAGGTATTTTCTTGAAACGTGGCAGGCTAAGTCTGCGGTGCGGGCGAGGGCCTCGGGCAAAGGCACGATCAGTTTTCCATTTACGGCCAAACTTGATAAAGGGTCGGCACCAAAGCTTCCCGCAAATTGTTTTGGTCCCGCGCCTCTTTGTTCCAATAAAGTCATCAAGAGAGCGGCAAGGGGAAGTGATGGCCCCGTTGGTGATAGGGTAACCGCCGCAAGATCCAGATGAACACCGTTGAGGGTTGTCTCCAAGTCGGCCAGAGACTGGATCATTACTCCGTTATCTCCCGTCGGATCCACTTCTAATAGTATCGAGGTGGCTCCTTTTTCCAGATCTTCTTTGATCTGTTGGTTAGCTACTTCAGGGTCCGGGTGTGATTGAGCCTGCCGGATGTCCCACCCACTCTTCGCCGCACCAAGGGTGGTGCCTCCGCGGACGTATGGAGTGGCGCCTGGAAATCCAAGGGGATCAGCCATTCCTTGCCAATCTTCAAGTGTATATAGAGGTTCTATCTCTAGGCGGTCGTAGGTAACCGAAATGAGATTTTCGAAAGCCGCACTACCTAGGGCTTTTTCTACCAAGTTTCGCCAGGTTTTTTCGTGAGCGGCCGGAAAATCGGCAGCCAGGCTTAAGTAACCCATAGAGTTGGTTTCGTCACGACTCATGTTAGCGTAGGCCTGCGTCTATTGCGGTGCACAATAATATCGCCTTTCTTAGGGAGTCTCGCTAAATCCGTCAAATGGAACGATTTCTAGTTTTTGGTTTGGCTAATAAATTCCACAGCTCGCCAAACCCTAATAAAGTTTTGGCTCCACAGTTTCGCAATCGCGGTTTCACTATACCCTCTTTTGAGAAGTTCTTCTGTGACAGCGAAGGATTCACCAGCATGCATCCAGCCAGTGACGCCGCCGCCATGTTCCATATCAGAACTGATGCTAACATGATCAATACCCAGCAGGTTGATAGCATATTCGATTGATTCAACAAGATCGCTAACGTTTGCGGGTGGAAATTGTCTATTATATCTATTCAAATCCAACTTAAATTCTTCGACCTTATCGCTCGAGAATCTGGACGCAACAGTTGCCAGGTTTGAAGTGCCGTACTTTTCTAGGATCTTGGCAAACGCATTGCTCTGTCCTAGGCGGCTGGGTCTGAGGTAGTTGGAGAACGCTACAATACCAATCAGTCCTCCTGTATCTTTTATAGCTAGCATTTCTTCGTCTGTTAGGTTGCGGGCTGTATTTACCTTTGTCTTGACACCCGAATGGGATGCTATAACTGGTGCTTGGGATAGCCGTGCTATCTCTAACACGGCAGACACGGATAGCTGGGATACGTCCACAATTATGCCTAGTCGGTTCATCTCTTTAACAAGTGCTCGGCCGAGGTTGGACAAACCCTGGTATTCCTCGGGCAGGTCATTGAGTGGTGCGCGCGGACGTGATGAATCCGCAAACTGGTTATGGCCGGCGTGAGTTAGGGCAATGTTTCTCAACCCTCTATCGTAAAGGTCAGGAAGCCAAGATAGATCAGGTCCAAGCGGGTACGCGTTTACCATGCCCAATATGGCAAAGTGCCGCCCAGTTTTAACTATTCGATCCACATCATCCGCGCTTTCGGCAATCTCGATGCGCTCTGGATATGTTGCCGCCATTTTTTCAATTGCGGAAAACTTTTGCTCGGCTGCTGCCCTTGCTTTCGCGTAGGCCTCTGGTGTCCGACCGTCCTGCAGCACCCACACTACAAATATTGCTCCATCCAAGCCGCCCCTATCCATTTTTGGCAGGTCTATTTGCATAGACGTTTCATGGCCTACGTCGTTAGCTCCAATCATAAAGTTAGCCGGGATATCAATTTCCAAGTCGATGGTAACGAGCTGCTCGTGAAACTCCTGGCGATGATTAGAGATGCTGTTATCTTGCGACCTTCCGGCAGCCACGCTGAACATAAAAGCACCGCCGACGGCAAAGGTTAGCTGCATAAGAAAACGTGATTTCATGGACTTACCTCTCGCTTGTGGTTCCCGATTTAATCTATCTTATGTGAGCTTGCCAACCTTTATTGATTAGGCGAGAAATAAGGATAGTGAATGGAACGGAGACTGGATAGAGATGTGATTAGCTTTGATCGTCCCACAGAAAAAGACATCCCACCCTCTCCTTGGGTAGTGCGCTTTGCCCCGCTGATAGCTGTTGCAGGTACTGTGTTGGATGTGGCCTGCGGCCATGGTCGTCACGTGCGCTTCTTGAGGGAATGTGGTTACATCGTAACGGCAGCTGATATTGATGTGTCGGGACTGGAGTGTATGGTGGTAGATCCGCGGATAAACATCATCGAAGCTGACCTGGAAGCCAGAATGTGGCCGTTCGCCGGAAAAACATACGATGGTATTGTCGTTGTCAACTATTTGTATCGCCCCCACTTTTCAAGTCTGGTAACCAGCCTTGCAGAAGGCGGCGTTCTCATATTTGAAACATTCGGTGCTGGTAACGAATTTCTCGGTCGCCCCCGCAACCCTGATTTTTTGCTTGCTCCCGGTGAGTTGCTGGACGTTTTTTCTCATGATCTGCAAATTGTTGCCTATGAGCATGGCGAAGAGACCTCTCCCCGTCCAGCAGTGCGCCAAAGGTTGTGTGCCATCAAAGGCGGAGGGCCTTATCGGTTGCCGTAACTCACTCAGCGTGTTTCAGGCAGCGCGCATGATAGTTATTCGTGTTTTCTCGCGCGACCGTTAGCTGTTCTTAGCTATCCAAAAACTCTATCATTACAGAAGCGGGCGGTGGCTGACTATCTGTTAGGATTAACCGAGCTTTCGCAAGCCCATCAGCAACTCTGTAGGCATGGCTTTCGAGGATGTCGCCCTTTGTGCCGATTACTAAGCAAGGGAGCTTCAGGTTTCTAAGGGTGGGTTCTATATTTGCTTCGAGACTGGCGCGTATGTATTCACCATAGGTCTTCCCGCTCTTAAGCCAGGCGAGGAGACGACTTTGTAATGCAACAGGTTCAATATTCGGTTCAATGTTGCGGACCGCCTCTTTTGTGTGCCGGTACCAGGGCCAGAAGAGGGAAGCATCCCTCAACATGTGCCATGCCGTCAAAAAGTGACTTCCATCGGATCTGGCTTCTATGGCTGGAGCAACATTAGCTACTAGATCACTCCTCATTTCCGCACTAGGAACTTCTGGTCGATCAAGAATGAGCTTACCTATTCGTTGATCATCCTGGCGGGCTATCTCGATAGCAAGGGTTGCACCAACGGACTCGCCGAAGACATCGAAGCTGTCTAACCCCCAATCAGCTAGGACAGCGCGCACGTCCTCAGCAAAAGTTTCAAGATCGGAGTCTGATTGAGGAAGAGGGTCGGAGTCGCCGTTTCCCGCGATGTCAAGTGCTAGTACTGGACGGCCTGTCGCCAGTGTTGCGGCCCGGTTGGTAAGAACGGCTGAAGTGCTCATACTACCATGGAGGAGCACCAGAGGACGACCCGTCTCTTGTCCGCCTAGGCGGGCTAGGCGTTGTCCTTGGCCCGTCGAGACATAAGTTTGATATAGTTGCTGCCGGTGCGAAGGTTTGGGCGGTTCCTTAACCGCATGATCTCCATCAATGGCAGCCAGCACATTACGGACTGCGTCAATCTGACCTTCCTCCGTAGTGTCGATAAAGTGGATGTTCGACGGTAGCCCACCAAGACTTCGTTCGACTGCTGTGTGTACGTCCGCATCCGGGGTAACAAAGTGAGTTTCTACGATAAGCTGCCGGAGTGCATCAGTGCTATCGTGACTGAAGGCAGCACGATAACCAAGCCAATAATTTGCCGCTGTCATTTTAGCGAGAACTACATCGTGAATATATTCTGCGCTTTTCATGTCAATGCGAAGGCGATTTGCTTTGTAGGGTTTGTACCATGGCCAGAAAAGGAGCTGATCTCGAGTGTGCTGCCAAGCCCAGGCTAAGTGGGCGCCGTCGGCAGTCGGCACGAATTGGGTTGCATAATTGCTCGTCCGTTCTTGGGATACGTCCGATGTGTTTACTGAAAGGCCGTCGAGCACCAGGGCTGCCACTCGTTCTGGTGAGCGCCGCGCCAGCTCCACCGCTATATTAGCACCAGTGTGGGATCCAAACACCGGTGCACGGCTTATACCCAGAGCGTCAAGAGTTTCCAAAACCGCATCAGCATAGTCCGCCATGGTCGGTGCTGTAAGAGGTAGCGGGTCAGAGTTTCCATAACCGGGTGAGTCGAGTGCAATCAAAGTGTAATTATCGGCCAGAAGCAAAAAATGAGGCATTACAAATGCGGACGACTGAGGGCTGACATGAAACAACACAAAAGGAGGTCCTGATCCAGCGCGGCGGTAATGGACTTCCCGTTCGCCGACACGGATGAAATGACGGGTGACTTCTATGGTGCTCACTGTTTTAGTTCCTTTTACTTGGGTACGGGAACGTTGCAATTGAAGCATAACTACTGGTACGGATTGGATGTGTGCGAGTCAACTTTGGCAGTGGAGGCCTACTCACCCTGTGGATAGCTTTAAACGCCGTGATTTAACGTTATTTGGAATGTGTTTATACTAGGCTCCTATAAGATCTACTAAACATAACTATCATGCACGTCTATAAAGGCTGTTAACTTGCCATAGACGAGGAGAGCCATAATGAAAAGACGGGACCTTTTGCAGACGGGGCTAGGTGCAGTGGCCGCCGCAACTTTGCCGTATAGACGTGTATTTGGTGCTGAAATAGCCGCCATGACTCTCAGTGGTAGTGAAAAATTCCTCACTAATGCGGAGGTTAACGAATTTGTTGGGGGCCAGCGTGGGATAGTACTTCAGCCTGACAGTATAGGCTATGATGTTGCCCGCAAAGTTTGGAACGCGGTATGGGATAAACGCCCGGCGCTCATTGCCCGTTGTACCAACGTTGAAGATGTTATTAATGCAGTCAATTTTGGCCGCTCCCACAATTTACTGACAGCAGTGAGATGTGGTGGTCACAGTGCATCTGGAAAGAGCGTCTGTGAAGGTGGGTTGGTTATAGACCTTTCTTACATGAATACAGTTGAGATCGATGTTGCGGCAAAGACGGCTTGGGTTGATGGCGGCGCACTCCTGGCTAATCTGGATAGAAAAGCGCTACCGTTAGGTCTCGCTACAACTTCTGGTTATGTTTCTCATACCGGTGTAGGTGGCCTTACACTTGGTGGAGGTGTTGGACGGCTGCACCGTAAATTTGGTCTCGCTATAGATAATGTCTTGGGCGTGGAAGTCGTTACGGCGGATGGAAAGTACTTGAGGGCGAACGAGAAGGAAAATTCGGACCTGTACTGGGGTGTTCGTGGCGGGGGTGGCAATTTTGGTATCGTCACCAAATTCATCATTCGGCTGCATTCCTTCGCACCTGAGGTGCATTCCTTTCGTTTTTCTTATCCACTCGAACGGGCTAAGGATGTATTAGATTTCTATTTCGACTATAGCTCTGATGCCCATCAAGACCTGTTTGTAAATGCGGGTTTGGACTTGCCGATGGATGGAGGAGGGGGTGTCGGAATTAGTGGCAACTTTTATGGGGCTGACGCTGAACTTGATCGACTTCTGCAACCCCTTCGTACCTTAGGACGACCACTTTCCGAACGCACATCCAAATCGGAATATGTCAAAGTGCAAAGTGTTGCGGACGGTGGGACCAATGCCCATGGGTACCGCCATTATTCGAAAGCCGGATTCATCACGGAGATAAAACCCGGCTTTACTAACACCCTTGTTGAACGGGCTGAATCGCTGCCTACGAGAGGGTTTGGTTTTAGTTTTTTGCCGCTTGATGGCGCCGTTCATAGAGTGGGGCCTAGTGAAACTCC
>Ga0315336_1003071_pt1 | contig 23317 bp, 16 predicted proteins | sample ASW5metaG_FD_204512 | JGI IMG/M metagenome (GOLD analysis project Ga0315336, IMG submission 204512) | Ammonia-oxidizing marine archaeal communities from Monterey Bay, California, United States - ASW #5 | ecosystem: Environmental > Aquatic > Marine > Intertidal zone | place: USA: California... | reverse complement strand
TGCGCACGCCCCCCCGCACGCCTCCGGTCATCGTCCCTCCCCCTCCTGTGAGGGTGAACCCCTCGAGCTTCGTACCGCGACCTTCCCCCTCGCGGAAAACGGCCACGCTCGCGTTGTTGGCTCCAGGACTGCCTTCAAGGCGCAGTAGGGTTTTTTCCGCACCAGCAATCGAACGCACATGGATGCTCTTCCCGCGAAAATCAATCGGTTCCCGCAGCGGGTACTCACCGGGCTCGACGACAATCGTATCCCCGTCGCGAAGGGCCTCCATGGCCTCCCCGAGAGTGGAAAAGTCTTGCGGAATCCGATATCGAGTCCTGCGCGGCAGCTCCCGCAAGACGGGGAGGAGTCTCGATTCGAAGGCATCCATTTCCCAGATCGGTAGGCTCTCGACCAGGTGAGCCAATCCCAGGACCCGAAGGGTATGAGGAGGAAAGGAGCGGAACAAGAGACGGACACGGACCCGCACTCGTGACCCGTCGAGGCTCGCGGGAATGGGCACCGGGTAGGTTGCGCTGCGCTCCTCGAGAGGCTTCAGCGAGTGCTGGTCCAGCCGGCTTGCCTGCCAGATGAACGAAACTTCTTCTCCGTTTTCGCCGAGGAAGCGGTCCGAAAAAGACGTCAGGTGGCGATCGGTCCCCGGAGCGAGCTCGCTGTGGGAGTCCAGGAGGTCCCCGTTCGAGTCCAGGTGCCCTGACTGAAAGAGCTTGTTGCCTTGGACGTCGGAGACGGTCACCTCGAGCCACATCTGACGTTTGTTTGAGAGTCCGGAGGGAATGTTGTGGCCAGCACCACCGTTCTTCACGCGCACTTCGACAACCAGATCGCCACCAGCTTCCGCCGCCGGTGGTAGGAGCACCGACATGCGCACCGCGCTTCGGAGAAACTCCTGAATCTGCTCCATCTGGAGGCCACGATTGGGAAAGGGTACGAGCGGGAGCGAAACGGCCGGAAAGTTGTGCCTGTGAAGGGCCTCGCGAAAGGGACCGTCGATCGCCGCCTGACCGCTATAAAGGCGCATGTGGCAGTCCTGACAACGGTCCGCTCTTTCCCTGTGCACCGACTCCGACCACTCTGCAAACGATTTTTCTAGGAGCACCGAGTTGTGAATCACGTCGTGACAGGAACCGCACAGCTCGCTTTTCCCGAGGAACTCACTGGTCAGTGTCTCGTGTGCGGGTGTCGCAACAGGACTATGAAACCTGCCGTAGACCACGTTTCCAGCGGCCATCTCGAAGCTGGCATTCCCTATGGGCACACCTTCCGCCGGCGGTTCCATCTTGTGACATACTTCGCAGGAGACACCGCGCTGAGCCACAGGCGACACCGCGTCTACGTCGAACGCCTCTGAAAACTCCCCCGTTCGTGCCGCAACCGGCGTATGGCAATTGACGCAGAAGGCCCCTATCCTGCCCCCCGTTTCCTCTCGGGCCCGTTCGTGGAGGGCCCGGAATATCGGATCCCGTGTCGAATACGCGTGGGCCGATCCGCGCCATTCCTGGTAGTGCTGCGGGTGGCACTTGGCGCACGCCGCGGGACCTAGAAAGTCTCCCTTTGGCAGGGGGGGCTCCTCCCCCGAAACCGGTTCCCCGGAAACAAGTGAGGCGAGGACCAGGCAAGCACCGACCCCGAACGGCGAGATGGACGGGGCACAGCCGCTATCAGTCCGTTTCAACGGGCTGCTAGTCATTGTCATGACGCTCGAGGGCGGTCCGAAAACCGGTTTCCCTGTTCGCGAAGGAATCGCCGATCAGAAACTCGAACCGCCAACTGTATCGTGTGCTGACCGGCTCGAGGTCGTCAATGTAAGGGGGAAAACTGACTTCGGAGGGTGGACCCCGAATCCCATGAGACCGCCCCCAGAAGGGTCCTCGGGGATTCCACAGCAGTCCATCCCCTGAATAGTCCCGATAGTGTCTCGGCTGGAACCAGGTCCGGGTCCACTCCCAGCATCCCCCGAGCATGTCAGCGGCACCATACGGACTGTCCCCCAGCGGGCTGTAGAAACCGACAGGGGTCAGCTCCTGCCCGAAATAGAAGTTGAGAGGTCCGTGATAGGCGGTGGGCAAGTGGTTACCCCAGGGGTAGCGGTATCCGTGAGGACCTCTGGCCGCCTTCTCCCACTGGGCTTCAGTGGGAAGGCGCTTGCCGTAGAAACGAGCGTAGGCGGCAGCTCCGAACCAACTGACATCGACGACAGGGTGGTTCTCCTTGCCTGGTTCGATCTCGAATCGAGTACCGTCGCTCGAGATAACGTGCGCGAAGTAGGGCTTACGCGCGTTTCGAGTATCGTAATAGTTGCGAATCAGCCGCTCGAAGGACTGAAAGTAGTAGAAAGGGACCCAGGAGTTCTCGAACTCCCCCATGACGGCAATCTCCTCGATACGGAGCATTCCCTGCTGAAGAGCGTCCTGGAGAAACTCTTTATATTTTTGGTTCGTTACCGGGTATCGGTCGATCCAGAAGCTGTTGAGATAAGCGGAGTGCGCCGGTTCGTCGCCTGAGTTCTGGATCGACTTGAATTCACTGGTGTCCTTCGTCCCACGTCGATCACCGCGCATGAAAGTGCCCGCCGGAACCCGGACCATATCCTCGACCGACGGTGAACGGACGCTGACTTGCAGCTCGGCCTCAACTACCTCGGCCCCACGCGTCAACTCTGCCTTCAACGCGTACTGACCCTTCTTCGCAGGAGTTCTCCACTCGATTTCGGGCAGATCATCGTACAAGAGGAGGCCACCGTTCGCTTCCCAGCGGATAGCAAGGTTCGTCCCGTGCAGCCGCTCCGTCTCATGGAAGAAACGGGGAAGAGTGGAGCCGTCCGCGGGAACGAACCTCGCGGTGACAACGCTCCCCGTATAGACGACGCGGGGGCGGAACACAATCGACGCCGATCCTGACGGAGGCTCCCCGGCCAACAGGAACTGCGAGCCCCAAAAAAAACTACCTAGGAGGAAAGCACGGGGGATGGGAATGCGGAATAGCCACATGAACGGTCACCTTCCGGATGCTCCTCTTTTAACGCTAGAAGATGACTATTTCCATTTTTGATTTGCGGCCAACCTATTTCAGACTGAATCCGGCTGCGGTTTTCTTGATCGCCGGATCTCCCTTGGCGGCGGCAAAGATAGCCGTATAAAGCGTTTTCGGGTTCTTGTTGGGATAGCCCGCTTTAATGACGAGGTTGCGAAGCTCGACCGGCGCTAGCGGTTTCCTCGCCGCCTTCAATACCTGGTGGATCTTCTGCTTGAGGAGGCCTCTCGGCGCGTTTTTCCTCTTTCTTCGCGCGCCACTCGAACCGACGGGTCGCCCACGTCCCCTTCCGGCGGCTCCAGCGCCGCTTGTGCTGCCGCGGAGGAGGCCCTCTAGTGAGGCGATGGCTGCGTCCAGGCGGTCCCTTTCCTCTTTTAAACTTTGAATGGCTTTTTCAACACTTGCTGCAACCATGGTGCTCCTTTCAGGGTAGCGCTTCTGTCAGACCAAAGTCTACAAGCTACAAGTTCGGGAAACGGCCACCGTTTATACTGAAGCGAAAAGCGCTACGCAAGCATATAAAGGGGGGCTTTCGCCGTCATAGCCATATTGCAGAGCATAACTGAGTGATAAGTTTTTATTCTCATCTCTCAATCTTGCTCCCCGCAGCGGCGTCCTCGGCAAGACGCAGGCGGGAGAGAGAGGCGGGATCGAAGGGCGCCATCGCATGGGCGCGGCGGGCAGCGGCGAGAGCCTCTCGCGGTCGGTTCAGATCGCTGTACAAGTCAAACAACTTGCGATAGAAGACGGCGTTAGCTCGTAGAGGATCCATGTCCAGTAGAGTCCGGATGGCCTTCTCCTTTTCCCCGATCCAGTCAAGAAAGTGTGCGTACTCTATCCGCGCAACCAAGGATTGTGGGCGCCGCTGGAGGAGGAGCTCATACATCTTGCTGGCACTGTCGTTGTCGCCTTGCTCGATATATATCACGGCTCGGCCCAGGAAGCTCCCTTCGAGGTAGGGATGCTCGGCAAGGTCCTCCTCGAAGTGTGTGGCCGCTTCGGCAATCCTGCCGCTCACTCGCAGGGTGTCACCCAGATTCGAGTGGCCTATGGACGACTTCGGATTCCGCTCGAGAACGTGCCCCCAGAGGGTCTCAGAATTCCTGAAAGTGGACGCGTACACTGTTGTCAGCAAGGCGAAAACTGTAATTACCATCAGAGAACCGGCAAGAACGGCGGGGCGAGGGATTCTGGCACGAAGCAGTGTCGCGGCAAGGGCCAGGAGAGGCCCAACAATAGCCAGGTAAAGATATCTATCAGCCATGTATATATTAATTCGAAAGATCCCTATGACCGGAGAGACGAAAGCGAAGAACCATACAATTCCGAGCAGCCACATGCGCTCGCCGAGGTAGCTTCTGTAGGCGCACACTGTAATAAGTAACAGTATCAATGCGCCCGCACTCACGGGTAAAGGTCCTTGGAAACTGCCAGCGGAGAACTCGTAGTGTGGGCTCAGGCCCACCGGCCAGAGGAGGTGCACCAGATAACGAGGAATTGCGGCAAGCGGTACCAGGATGCTCTCGGGGAAAATGATTCCAGCCGCGCTTTCTCCCGCATGAGTGCGGATCGTAATGATGGAGAAAAGAACCGACAGGGCGAGGAACGGAAGCTTCGATAGTATGGCTTCGCGGACCGGGCGGCGACAGCAGAGGTCCATTGCAATCAAGACCACGGGCAGAGCAACCAGCTGGCTCTTTGCAAGCAGCGCCAACAGGAAGATAGACCATGAGGCGACGAGCAAAAACGTTCTGCGAGTGCCAACTGCATCCAGGTGCCTCGCGTAGACCAGCATGGAGGCGACGCCAAAGAAACCTGAGAGTACGTCCTTTCGCTCGGACAACCAGGCGACGGACTCTACGCGCGTGGGGTGTACCAGAAAGACGGCAGCAACCAGCGCGGCGGCCGCGGGGGACGGAAGCCAGCGAAGCGCCAGGCGGAAAACAAAGATTCCCGTGACGGTATGCAAGATGAGGCTAGTCAGGAAGAAGCCACCAGCTTTCAGCCCCCACACCTCGTAGTCCACCATGTACGAAACGAGATGCAGAGGGTTGTAGTTGGAGACGTGGAAGTTCGTGAATGCGGCCCAAACCCTTTCGAGCGAAAATCCGCGGATGAGCGGATTATTCACAATGTATTGCTCATCGTCCCAGTTGGTAAACTGGTGGTTCGTTCCGTCGTGAAATACCGCCAGGGCCAGCGCGGTCAAGAGGAGGGGGTAGATGATGGCCTGCCTCCGATCCTGGGACGGCCGAAGCGAAGATGGAAATTCCGCGGTCATGTGGTGTATATCGGTGGCGCTAATGCCCTAAGTACACGATTTTGGGAGTACAGTGGCGTATGATCATCTCCTCATCGTGCCCGAACCCGAGCCCGTGCCCGCAAGGGAGATCACGTTGGACTGCTCTGATCACGAAAAGCTGATGTTTACCAAGCAACGATCGACTCTGCCCTTGCGAATCGTCGCGAAGCCGACTCAGATCGTCCCCAGGAATCGGGCTCGGGCACGAAGTGAAAGCAACGGGTGATAAACAGAACCCTTTTTGGAGTAAACAGTGGCACTCGATAACCCCTACGACGAAGCTGAAGCCGGTTGGAAGGATCTCATCGCGGCAGTAGCCCGCATCCAGGCGGCCGCCAACCAGATCAAGGAAAGCGAACGCAGCATAGACGGGTACGAAATCGAGCGTACGCTGCGCAAACACCGAGCCGACCTGATGAAATCCCACCTCGAGGGTCTGCGTCAGCACCGTAAGGAAAACAGGCTTTAGGCCGCATGCGACTGAAAAGCAAAAAGTTCCCGTGGGGGACGCTTCGCGAGGAGCAGCGTTACTGGCTCCTCGTCCCTGTCACCGGTGTCATTGCGGGACTCCTGGCGGTGACGCTGGAAAAAGTGTTGCAGGTCGTCCAGACCGTCGCATGGGGACGAGACGGGCAGCTTTTCGACGCAATCCTACAGACCAAAAGCACCTTTCCTGGCGGGATCATCCTCATCCCGACCCTGGGAGGGGTCTTCGTGACCGCGTGCTATCTCCTCCTTCGCAAAAGGGACCAGCTCCAGGGTACGGCGGCAATGCTGGAGGCCCTCACCGTGAAAAAGGGCCGCTTGCCGCCCGTTCGCGCCCTCGTCGAAAGCCTCGCGTCGATCACGGCCGTGGGAATGGGCGCCTCGGTCGGCCGGGAAGGCCCCATGATCTACTCCGGCTCAGCCATAGGTTCGTGGCTGGGTGTCCAGTTCCGGCTCGAGGACCGCCACGTCAGAATGCTTCTGGCGTGCGGCGCCGCCGGCGGTATCGCGGCCGCCTACAATATTCCGATAGGGGCCAGCGTCTTCGCCATGGAGGTGCTTCTGGGCACCTTTGCTCTGGAGCTCTTCGGACCGATCATCATTTGCTCGGTCATCTCGACGACCATCGCGCGGGGCGTGATCGGTGAGCAGCCCACCTACTTGATACCCGCCGGCGCGCTTGTCCTGAGCGAGTGGGAAATCCTGACAGCCCTGGGCCTCGGCGCGTTCATGGGGCTGATCTCGGTGCTTTTCATCCGGGTTTTTAGCGGCCTGGGAAAGCTTTTCGGGTGGCTGCAGCCCCTGCAGCATGTCAAGCCCATAGTTGCCATGGCGCTCCTCGGCGTTACGGGATTCTTGGCCCCCCAGATCTTCGGAAACGGTTACGACACCGTAAACCTTGTCTTGAACCCCGCCGAAAACGGCGCCCCCACGCTCGACCTGGGCCTGCTCCTTGTTCTTCCCATCCTCAAGATCCTGGTGACGGCACTCTGCCGCGCGGGGGGGGTGCCCGGAGGACTCTTCACGCCGTCTCTTTTCATAGGCGCGCTCCTGGGGGGGGCTTTCGGTATCGGGGTCGATGCGCTGCTGCCGGAGGGGAACGTGGCACCACCTGGTGCCTATGCGCTTGTCGGAATGGGTGCCATCCTTTCGGGGACCTTGCACGCTCCGATAACGGCGGTGCTCATCATCTTCGAGATGACGCACGACTATAGAATCATTCTGCCCCTGATGTCGGCGTGTATCACGAGCGCGCTCGTGAGCTACTTTCTACAGGGAGGATCGCTGTACACGGAGCCTCTGAAAAGGATCGGCATCCGCCTGCCTTCGGCCCTGACCCCCGCCTGGTTACACCAGCCCACAATACGGAGCGTGGTCCGCCCCACAGACGCTACGGTCTCCCCGGCGGAGCGGTTCGAGATAGTCACCGAGAAATTTCTCAAGGCGCCCGAAGGTGAAGATCAGCTCTACGTGACGAACCAGGAGGGAAAGTTTCTGGGAACGATCTCACTCCACGAGATCAAGCGCTTTATCAGAGAAACCGGGCATCTCGACTCGGTGATTGCAGCGGATGTCGCCAACGCGTCGGGGCCCTCCGTCTACGCCGAGGACCCCGTTTCGCATGCCATCGAAATTCTGGCCGAAAGCGACGCCGAATTCTTACCCGTGCTCGACGATCCTGCCTCGAGAAAGCTTATCGGAACGGTTTCCAAGCGGAACCTCCTGGCCGCCTACAGGGAGACCAGCATGGCGCGACAAACAGTGCAGAAAGATGATTGTTGAAGGCGAACCGATGTCGAAACTTGAAGCGAGCTGACAATCATGAAGGTTCTTGTAACAGGCGGGGCTGGCTATATCGGCTCCCACGCGGTTCGGGCCCTCCGGGCAGGAGGTCATGAGCCGCTTGTCTTTGATAACCTCTCCCGGGGACACCGCGAAGCCGTACTCGACGCGCCACTCGTGGAGGGAGACTTGCTTTCCCAGGATGCGATTGGTCAGGTCTTCGAGTCGCACGATATCGAAGCCGTCGTGCACTTTGCCGCGCTGGCCTACGTAGGGGAGTCCGTCGGGCACCCGGATCTGTACTACAGGAACAACATTGTAGGCACCATGAACTTGCTCGATGCCATGCGGAGGGGCAAGGTGGACAAATTGATCTTCTCGTCTACCTGCGCCACGTACGGCGAGCCGGTTCGAATGCCCATGGACGAAGCGCATCCGCAGAACCCGGTGAACCCCTACGGGCGTTCCAAACTCATGGTCGAATGGATCCTGGGCGACTACCAGGCCGCATTCGGAATGCATTTCGTTGCCCTCCGTTACTTCAACGCAGCCGGCTGCAGCCTCGATGGACGCATTGGCGAGGATCACGAACCGGAAATGCACCTCATCCCTCGAGTCCTCATGTCCATAACCGGCGAAATTTCCGAGGTCACGATCCTCGGGACCGACTGGGATACGCCGGATGGAACCTGCGTGCGGGACTACATCCACGTCGAGGATCTCGCGGAAGCACACGTGCTGGCGCTCGACTACCTGTCGCGGGGTGGAGCGTCGGCGGCGTGGAACCTGGGGACCGGTAAAGGGCACTCCGTCCGCGAGGTGATCGCATGCGCAGAGCGGGTCAGTGGGCAAAAAGTTCCGGTAATAGAGGGTGCTCGCCGGATTGGCGATCCAGCGCGACTCGTCGCGGCCGCATCGAAGGTGCGTCGTGAGCTCGACTGGAAGCCCCGGCACCCAGACCTCGAGACCATTGTCGCGAGCGCCTGGCGCTGGATGGAACGTGGCGGACGTTACCGGCCTAACCCGGATTTCTCACCGTAGTTCCTTCTGCGACGGAACCCGGTGAGACACCCGGGCTTAGCCACCCGCAATTGTCAGCTGCTATTGGATTTACCCATAAAGCCATTCTTCGTCAGCGGTCGAATAGAGAAGAGCTACGTCGAATTTCTTACCGGGCTCCGCTGCGGGACACGATGCATATAAGCACGCTACGCCAACTCATGCTCCTACTGCCGGCGGTCGCAGTCATCACGCCGGCGTGCTCGGTAACATCGCCCGCAGACATCAATGAAATCTACAGGGAAGTCCTCGACCAGCGCCACAACCACTACCAGATCAAAGATGGCGACCAGCTTAGTATCACGGTCTTTAACCGCCCCGGGGATATGAATCAGGCGAATCTCCTCGTGCTTCCCGACGGCAGGTGCGACATCTTCTTCATGGGGAACCCGGTGGTTGCCGGGAAAACGATCCCTGAGCTCGAAGTGGAGTTGAAAGCTCGCATGGCTCACGAGGTACGCGATCCCAGCGTGAGCATTCATGTACAGCCCAGACCGGAAAACGTCTATGTGGTCGGAGAGTTCGAGGAGGGCGGCGCGGTGATAGCCCTCGAAACGAAAATGACGCTCCACGAAGCCATTTCCGCTGCTGCTGGGCTCAAGATTACCGGAGACACCGACTGGGCGCTCCTGAGGCGGCCCCACGCAAATCCACGGCACCCGACCATCTATCGCATTGACCTGAACGACGAATCGGAGGAGATCTTTCTGCTACCCAACGACCAGATCGTCCTCGGCCGAAACTTTTTCGCCGGCGTGGTCAACTACGTTCGAGTGTACATCTTCGGGGTATTGCCCAGTTCTGCCACCAGCTCCTTCATCCCCTGACCCGACCTCCGAGCGGCCAGTATGAAGAAGCTTCTCTTGCAAAGGGGATTGACACCATCCCCGCTGCAGGGCATCTATAGCGGCTTCTGTGCCAGCTTCGTCGGATTGCGGTATCCGCCCAAGCAGACAAGGTAAATGTGAGGAGGCGATCTATGAAAAACAGAAGCTCTGCGGCGTGGGCAAGCGGTGAGGCCTTGAGACGCGTTTTCTGCGGCTGCCTTCTCTTGGGATCGGTAAGCTGCGCTGCCCCTCCTTTGCCCGTCAACGACGAAAGCTTGAAGGGGGAGCACTATATTCGTTACTCCATACGCGGAGAGAACGCTGGAACCTATACCAAGGCCTACCGCTCCAACTATCTGGTCTATAACGTTTTTCGAGTTCCGGGAAAGAAGGTCACGATTGACTTCTACAGCCACGCTTGGGTGGACATCAGCTTCAACGGCATCATCTGCCGGATGTTCCACCGGGACCAGCCTTTTCGGACCGACCCGGAGGGAATCAAGGCGTTCATGGACAAGCACTTCGCCACCACCGCGGAGGAGTTGACACTGGACGCCCTCGAGCCCAGCTTGCGGAAGCAGATCGAAAAGGGCGTGGCTGCGGTTGGAATGTCCAAGGAAGAGGTCCTCATGGCCTTGGGCTATCCCAGCCACATCGACAGTTACGTGCAGGCCGCGTACCTCACCAGGGACCAGATATTGGAGAGCAATGCGTGGATCTACCGTTACAACGAAATCATGTGGGCGACCTTTTATCAGTACATCTTCGACGAAGATGGCAATCTGGCAGAAAGGATACCGCCGTAGCGGGCCAGAGTCGTAAAGCTCCCGGCCTGCGATGTCCGAAAACATCCGTATGGTTGTGTACGGACCCTGCTCCAGAATAGCATCGATAGCGTTCCTGTGTGGAATCGCCGCTTCGTGCAAAGTGACCTCTCCCGCCCTGGTAAACGAAATCTACAAGGAGGTCATCGACCAGCGAGAAAACCATTACGAGCTGAAGGACGGAGATCTCGTCACCGTCGCATTCTACAATCGGGTCGGAGACCTCAACCAAAACGACGCCAGGGTGCTTCCCGACGGTAGAACAGACCTGTTCTTCATGGGCAACATGCGCCTGAGCGGTAAGACTGTGGAGGAGGTCGAGTTTGAGCTGGAACAACGAATGGCTCCGCAAGTCCGCACAACCGACATCAGCGTGCGGATATCAAACCGTCCCGAAGTGGTCTACATGGTGGGGCAGTTCGTAAACCCCAGCGTCGTCGTGCTGGAAAAACGAATGACCCTGCAGCAGGCCATTTCGAGCGCCCAAGGCCTTGAAATCACAGGGGACACTGATTGGGCTCTCCTGCGAAGGCCCCACGGCAACCCACGTCGACCCGACCTCTTCCGAATCGATCTGAGCGACGAATCCGAAGACATTTTTCTCTTACCGAACGACCAGATTGTTCTGGACCGGAACTTCGTCGCTACTGTCATAGAGTACATCCAAGAGTTCTTGTCCCCCTTCCTGTCAAACCAGGTCACGGCGGTGTTGCTGAGCGGCGCTGGATTTACGGCTTTTTGACGGCCAAAGGGCCTCCGGTCCGCCATGCTAAGTGCCGCCTTGCATAAGTTCGTATACAGAGCGTTCGGAGAAAGGGGCGCTTTTGAGGGGGTGCACACCACGGCTCGCCGAAGGCGCGCAATGACACCCCCTCAAGGCTCCCCCTGAGGCGCGTGCCTTTTTACGGGGCATCTTCGAGTGCACAAGGACCTATGAAAAGGCACTCTACGTGCTTGGAATCGTCCAGGTAGCGGCCACGGGGGCGAGATCGGCATACACGCGGTAACTTATCTCGATGTGCCGTTCGCGGAGACCCGAGACGATATTCTCGAAAACGTAAACGTGGGAGTAAGCCCGAGCCAGCTCGCCAAGGCTCGGTATAGCCCGCTCCGGAGTCAGCAAACTGAAGTAACGCTGTACCCTTGCGAAGCAGGCGATTCTCCGAGCATCCTTCTGTCGCGCGCTTCGCAGGTATCCATCTATGGCGCTGGGATTCATGACGCAATCCGGATAGCCTCCGTCGACCTTAAAATCCACCATCTCGCCGGGGAGGAGAACAATGACTCCATTCTCACCGCGCAGAGGGTCCACCGGGATGATCAGAAATGGCTGGCTCTTCGCGATCCCCTCCCGTCCGAAATCCTCTTTGAAGTAGCTAACCACCTGGAACTGGATCTCCTCGATCGACTTTTCGAGAAGGGACTTGCGAGTCACTTCCGTGTTGGCCGGCACGAGGCCGCACGGAAAAATGAACTGGAGCGCATATTGACCGAACGCCGATCGCTCGTTGAAGGTCAACGGGATCTTTCCCGAATCAAATACTCGGTGGGCTCTCACCCGGGAGCCAGCTTGACTCGCCTCGATCGATACGCGAATCATCGGCTCGTAACTCCGATCCGCTATGAACCATCCCGGCACCCGAGAAAGAAACCAAACGAGCCCGGTTGCAGCTGCAGTGTGTCCGTGCACGTCTTCTACCGGGAGCCCACGGGGCTTCAAGAGTCTCACCTTGGCGCGGAGAACCAGATCACTACTGGCTTCACCGGGCGGCTCGCTACCGTGGTCGTCATCTCCAGGCTTCAAGGCCGCAAAACTGACTGCAGTGAACACCTCGGAACGGGAGAACCCTTCACGAAGGGCCTCCGTCAACGCGGTGCGCAACTCTACACGGGTTCTGTACTGCACGAGTTCTTCGAGGTCACCTTCGGCACCTACACTGACAGGCTCTATATGCAGCGAGTAGGGCAAAGGTGGAAGCTCGGAGAACCGCGCCCAGGTCTCTTCTCGCAAAGTGGAGCTACAACCGGCGACAAGTGAAAGAGTCGCGAACAGGAGAAGCGTCGAGACCCGAGTAGGCAGTGTCACGTGAAGGCTCGCTGTAGCAGCTCAAGAGCAAGACACCACGACACCCCGATTCCGACCCTCGCCGGCTGAAATCCATCGGCTTGCTCAGACGGGGAGAGATTCTAACGACGATCGTGCGATCGGTCAACCAAGATCGAATACGCGGTCATCGCAGAAGCAGCCTAGCAGTCCGTTATGAAACGGACCGCTTAGTAAAAAAACTCTCTCCAAAAGAACTTCGACCAGAGTGGAGTTCGCTGCTTGTTAAGGATCACGCCGCTGATCTTGCGCCCCGCGTCGCGGGCAGTCTCAATGGCGCGCTGAACGTCCGCGAGGCGTGTCTTTGCGCTCTCCAGAACCAGGTAGATGCGATCTACTTGAGGCAGCATATACAGACACGCCGTGTCTTGCAGAAGAGGAGGAAGCTCGACGACAGAGAAATCAAACTTCTGGCGCAACCCGCCCAGGAACACGCCCAACCGTTTATCAGAGAAAAATTGCTCACTTCTCTCAGCGGAGGCGCTCCGCAGAAAACAGACATTGGGATGCATTGGGCTGTAATATCCATTTACTTCAGTGTCGCCCTTTTGAAGTTTGACTGCGTTCTGTGATAGGCCGAGGACATCCGAGAGGGCCAAGAAACGGGCCGCGTCAAACCGGCCGTCGAGAATGGCCACACGTCTGTGCGAACACTCACCCAGGGATAGCCCCAGGAGGAGAGACAGGAAGCTCGTTCCTTCCCCACCTCGCAATCCTGTCAATGCGATCGTCGTCCCCCCACTCGGCTTTCTTTCGCGCACAGTGGAAAGAATGACTGAATCTCGAAGACGATGTACCTGCTCGAACAGCTGTGAATCGGTCCCGGCCCTATGCAAAAAGCGGAAAAAGGCCTTCTGAGCACGGTGCTCTTTCGGCAACTGCAGAACGCCCTGTGTCACACAATCCAGCAAAGACAGCCCTTCACCCCGTCGGATCAAATCGGTCTGCTGGCCCGAGTCTCGTTCGCCACCCGTCACCTGAAATTCGGCATCCGTCTTTTCAAGATAATCAGCCATGGCGCTACTTCCTGGGGATGACCCCCACCACTGGGACTTCAAACTCAGTCACGATGTCGTTCTTAAAGCGCACTTTTCCGGACAAGATTTCAAAAAGTAGCGCCATCACCATTCCGAATCCGAGACTGCCTAGCGACGCATAGAAGACCTGACGATACGGGTAGGTTTGATAAGGCGTCCACTGCACTCGCGGCCTTTCGAGGACCTGCGCTGCAACAAACTCGGAATCGTCCCTGTCGAGTGCGTTCCAGAGCTCGTACTCCTGGCGTGCTTCTCGGGCACGTTTGTACTCTTCTTCGAGATCCTCCAGAGTCTTGAGCTTATCCTCCAGCTCGCTATAAAGCTTCATGGTGGTGGCGACGGTCGTTCCTACCCGCTGCAAATTATCCTTGAGTACCGCGACCCGGTCGACAGGATCTGCCATCACGTCGGGATCTATACCTCTCAGTTTCTGGTCCAGGAGATCGATACTGCCCTTGATGTTGCGCACCTGGTCACTGTTCTCTCCATACAAGGGAAGGACTCGGATGAGCTCTTTCTCATACCGCAGCTTTTCCTGGAGGAGCCACTGGATATCGGAGTCCTCCACCACAGGAGTGGTCGGGAGAGCCGGAACAGAGACCCCGCCCGCGCTGAGCGCCCTCGTGATCTCCGACTTGCGTAACTGATACTGCCACACCTCCTGGAACAAGAGATTCTTGGCCGACTTCGAGACTCCCGGGTTGTCCCTCTGGTACTCCTCCAACTTATCCAAGGCTCTTTTTTCCCGTCGCACCCAGAAACGGGTGCGACTACCGAGGACAGTTTCACGCCACTGATCCGCAACTCCACCGAGACGATTCAGGTAGGCGTCGATCCAGTAATCCAATTCCCGGCGAACACGCGCTCTGTCGTTCCCATAGACGTGAAGCGCCAATGTGTTTGAGTTCTGATCCGCGGCTACTCTAAGCCGCTTTCGCAGGGAGGTTACCGCTTTCTGAATCTCGTACTCTTGGCCCCGATCCAGAATACTGGGATGCTCCAGGTAAGAAACCAGTCGCGATATCTTTTCCTTGACGTCGCTCACGAATCGCCGCGCGGTTCCATACCCTTCCTTTTCGGGATTTTCGTCCTGGAGTAAAACGTAGCGCGGCTCGAGATCCTCGACGATTTTCCGGAGAACGGGATCACTTGTTAGCATCCGTGCGCGCGAAGCAAAGACAGTCTTCGCATTGCGTTCTCGAACAGGTCTCCCTTTGCCTTGCTCATAATTGTCTTGTTCGTCCGTATCGAGGAGGAGAACCGCAGTTCCTTCGTAGATGACGCTATCCGTGGACACTTTGGCCACCGTGACTGTGGCCCCCACAATCAGGCACACCGTCAAAATCAACCAATGCTTCGTGAACGAAAAAAGGACTTCTGGCAACGAAGACAGTCTGCTTATAAGGCGTGTGCGTAAAACGTCGTACGTCATCTTACTTCTCCTCGGAAAGCGCCAACTGCCTTTCTGCGCGCCTCTCGGATTTCCCGTTCCAGCATCCGCGCCTCTGTTTTTTCCGCGAAAGGTTGCAGGGAATCCAGCGCCTCCCGGACCTCATTCAAGGCACTATCGTACTCCTTCATGGCAAGGAGTACCTGTGCTAAATGATAACGAAACGTGGGCCGATCCACGGAAAGAATAAGCTCCTCCAGAACTTCCCTGGCATCAAGGAGCCTACCATTCTTGAAAAGGGCCCAGCCGTACGTGTCCTGAATGTCGGGCGTGGAGGTTTGGCCGGTAGCACTCTCCGTTCCCCTGCGCGCAAGCTCAACTGCACGCGCACGTTCAACGGCGCCAGGCTCCTCCGCGAGGTACCAGGACAGATTGTTAAAAACCACCAGAGGGACGGGAAGGTTGGTTGACTCGTAGTGCTCGAGAGCTGCGTCGTACAGTCTAATTACTCTCTTCCGAAGCTCCCTTCGAGCATCATCGGTCGTGACTGAAGCTTCCTCCCTGGCAAGTATCATGGCATTCAGCGTGTCGCAGAGGCCGTCCCGTTCCAGCAGATTGTCAAACTCCGCCCTCAGTTCCCGGAGGAAAGGCTCCCGGAGCTTCAGAGGTTCGGTGAACCACTCCTCGTCCGTCTCGGGGACCTTCTCCGCCAGGAGAAATCTGTAGCTGAGGTCATCCGTCCGAACGTAGTTCGAGAGCAGACCGAAGAAGACCTCTGCGGAAGGCTTCAGCACGGCTAGCTTCTCGAGTTGACGGGCGGCGCCCTTTGCGTCGCCGAGCCCTTCAAGCAACGATGCCAAACGGGCCAACACTGCCTCGTTCGGCTCGAGTACCGCCTTCAGTATGCCTATAGCTCTTTGATGATCCGATGCGAGGAGTTGCCTCTCCACGACGCCTGCAGTCTTTTCGCGTTCCGCAATCAGGTAGGTGTTCGCCAGCAGGAGGTATGCAGCGACGAAAGAAGGCTTCTGACGGATGGTGTGACGCAGTGCTCTCTGTTCCCGACCTACGAGCTTGAGCAGTTTGGAATTATTCACAGGCTTGTCGTAAAGGTAGTCGAAACGATGCTGGAGGGCTCGGGCTAGCGAAAAATGGCCCCGATACTCGATCACGGGCGATCGGCTCAACTCTTCAATCCGCTTCATGAGGTCATCAGGGACATCGCTTTCTTCAGGAAGCTGGTGAAGTTCGAGACTCGCGAGCTCGAGCTGGGCTGGAACGAACTCCGGTTCCTTCGCGAGCTCCTCACCTGCCTTCGCAAAGTGCTCGCGCTGCTGAGAGTCGGCGGCTTTCTTCTCGAGCTCTGAGCTCGCCGTCATGCGCTTTATATACGTTGCGAGGCCCAAGTGACAGCTCGCCCTGAAAAAGGAGAGAAACGGCCTCAAATGGTCAGGTTCCGCAACCGTATCGACACTGGCGAGTGCCCGTCCAAACTGCCCACGAAGAAACGCCTTGAGGGAGGTGGAAAATATTTCGATTGCAGGCTCCGGAGCCGACGGATAGAGGGGTCGCAGATGCTGGACCAGCGACGGGTCCTCGAGCTTACTCAAGCTCTTTACAGCCAATCGCAAAATGTCCTGGCTTTCTGCTGGCGCATGAATCAGCAAGGCCACGTACTGCCCCAGAGCCTCCTGATAGGCCGAAAGCATCGTCTCGCGTGAAGCCTCAGACTCCGACTGCTCCGCTTTCTGGAAGAGAAGGTCCGCCAAGAGACGCTTGAACATTACGTGCTCTGGGTAGCGTACACACATCCCACGGACAAACTCAATGGAAGCATCGACCCCTTTCACGCTGAAGAGAATCCTTGCGAGACCCACTCCTTCCACGGGGTATTCCACGTGTCTACCCGCTTCGCTCATGGTGTGTTCGATTCGAAGGTAGGCTTCTTCAGCGAGAGTCGCTTTGGAACGAATGCCAATCAGAAGAGCTATTCGCCTGCCGATATAATCGAAGGGCTTGCCGCCGTACGGCTCGAATTTATCCAGATAGTCGAAGACAATTGGATCTCCGGGAAGAAGTCGGACCGATTGCTCGGCTACCGTCAGGGCCGCATGTACCCTTTCACCCTCGGGCACACTGTCTATGTACCGGTCGACGAAGGCCCTCGCCTCCGTCGGATTTCCCGCCAGGAACTTAGCGAATCCATACAACAGAGAAAAGGCGCCCACTACGGACTTATCGCCGGACAACTCGAGGACGTCAGCAATGCGCGTGGAAAGGCCCAGCTGGGAGGTATCATTCAGAAGGTTGCCAAAGTCCTTTGAGAGCAGATAGACCTTGGCAATGTCAGCGAGCGTTTTCAGGTACTCTGCCTTGGCCAGGAGAACGCCCTGAGAAGGCTCGGTTTCGTCAGTCTGGGGCAAGCCACGTTGCGTGAACAGAGCTGCAGCCTCCTTCGTGGTGTTTCCCAGCGCCTTCGAGAAATTTTGCTCCGCGGCACTTTGGAAGCTTTCCACCAAGCCCTTCGCACTTAGCACGTCCTTTTCTTGGTTCGCTGCTTTGAGACGTAATGCCCCGAGACTCACAAGAAGGCTCCTGGATGGATCCCCCATCACGGATTTGAACGCTGAGAGCTTGTTGTCCACCAATACCACACCGTCCCAGAATGGCGTCGCCGCGTTCCGGTCGACGCGCTCGTCCTTCTTGACGGCCGAAAGCTTCTGGACAGCCGCGAGCTTCTCACTCAAGACTGTTGACCAGATCAGGATACGATCCCCCTCCCTCCGGGACCGGGGAAGGTCGATCGTCTTGATAAAGTCGAGCGCCTTGAATAGGGCTTTCGCACAGTTCTTGCAGGACTGCGCCACACTCTCATCGAGCTTCCGCCGGCGCTCCGCGTCCATCGTCTCCTTGCCCGAGGGCGGGACAAAGTTCAGGGCGATCCGCCGCAAGTAGGATTCGGCCACGCCGGCATGCGCCCGGGCCGCTTCTGCTCTGTTTGAGGCGAGTTCGACGGCGTTCGAGTAGTAGCCCAGCGCTTCCACCGGCGACATCGAAGCAAGAGCTGTATGTCCCAGCTCCATCGTGGAATCGAAAGGAAAAGCGTCAGCAATGCTGAGGAGATTGCCTCTCGCCCTGGTCATCAGCCCCAGATTCCTACAGATACGCGCCTTCAAGAGGGCCACGCCCAGATAGCTTGGATGCCCGCGGGCGAGAATATCGTCGTAAATAGCAAGGGCTTCTCTCAGGCTTGCGATAGTGCCCGTGCGCTCGAGGATCCCCGCCTCGAAGACGAGGTCGTATTCGGAGCTCGGAACCAGTTTAAGGATCTTCTGGCTCAGGTCCTCTGCGCTCTCGAGGTCAACGGGATCCTCCAGGAAGTTTCGCGCCTCTGCGCGCCACCTCAGGATTCTCTTCTGTGGGGTGTCACGTAACACGTACCAGGTGGCAAGTGCCAGCAAGAGGACCACAAAGAGCAGTGCAAAAACTCGTGAAATCATCGCTTCCCTGGGGACTTAGCAGTCCGTTGAAGAAGTGCTTCGTGGCGAGAACCGAGCAATTTCGTCCAGATCAAGGAGCAATACGCAAGCGATACAGGGGTTATCGCCGAGTATTTGCGACGCAGAGCTGGGCGAAAAGGGCCGGTTCTCGTCGAACCTGACTTCTTCAACGGGCTGTTAGGTGGCATAAATCGTACCATTCTTTACATCGGGCCAAAGAGCCCTTGTCTTTGAAGGTCGTGCTTATTGTTGTCGAATTGCGTCAACTCCTGAGACGATCATTCACGTCTCAAAGTGGCGAAGCAACACAGGTAACGCTTGCTGCAGAGCCCCTTGGTAGAGCTCTCGAGTCTCCTCCATCGAAGAAGCCAAACTTCCGGAAAGGGTGACGATAGCGAAGTACCGGATTCCCGACAGGCTATCCATGCGTAGCCGCCATTCTTCCGGCTGAAATTTCCCATTGTAGTAGAAGCTCGAGAGGGTATACGTACCACCCCCCTGGGGGGTTCGCCAGAGATACTCTGTGAAGAGAGCCTCCTCCTGCATCCCGGGGACAGCCACGACCACGGTGGCTGTGTCTTCCAACTCGAAGCCACTTCCGGGAAAACAAATGGAAGGGTGATGAATGGACCCTGGAGACCACTTTGCTACGTAACCCACGTAGAACCAAAGGGTTGACCCTCGAGACTTGTACTCCCGTTGAAGATAGGCCGACACCCTCGCTCGCTTCTCAACATTTTCATCAAGGGGAACGTCCCACCCTGTCCAATCGCTCCCTAAGGCCTCGCGAGGGAACTCGCTGAGTGGAATACGGAGCGGAACCGGATTCGTGTCGGGGAGGTGCTCCTTCAGCAAGAGGGCACGGAGTCCATAAGCAGCCCAGAGAATGAAGGCAAGGGCGGCGAGTCGGCTCATGTTTTTCCCTCCGTCGGTTTCCAGAGGAAAAACCAGTTATAGCCGCGCCAGCTCAAGTACAGGAGTACGGCACCAAAGCAAAAAACCAGAAGGCCAATAACCTCGTGTGTCATTCCGCTTGTCAGATTCAAGTCGAAGCTCACCAACGCTACTGCCACAACGAGAATGCGAATCATGTTGACCACTATCGTTACTGGAACAGTGGTTAGAACGAGAAGTGTTCCCTTCGCATAGCCCGTTCGGAATAAATAGCAGAAGAGAAACGCGGTTGAAAGGGTTGCGAGAAGGGAGCGGACCCCGCTACACGCGTCCGCGACCTCGAGATGATGTTCTCCCATCACGAGTATGCTTCCCTGCGACTGAGCAGAATATCCAAGGAAAGATAGCGCATCCGCAGACAGGCGCGTAGCAAAGCTTTTAAGGGCAATCCGTAAAGGGCTGATCAAGAAAAACGGCAGAGGGATTGCCATGAGAAGGTACAAAAAAGGGAAAGGCTGGCTGCGGAAAATTGCGGGCCCAAGGACGAACCAGAGAGCTCCAACAGCTGTTCCCCAAATGGCCAGGCGCTGTAGAATGTTAGTGAAACTCAAGATCCCAGTAAAGAAAATGGCAAGAGAACAAAGCAGCACGAAAAGGCCGAAGAGAGACTTTCGCGCGGGGAGGCTTCCCAAAGTCTTCCGGTTCGCGAAAAGTATGGTTGCCGAGACGACCGGAATCAGAAAGCCGTGGGACAGATCCGGATCCTCGGACCAGTCCTCTACCAAGCCACGAAGAGTTGCCCAGTACAGGACAATAAAACCGGCGACTGTGGCAAACAAGGCAGCCCAGTGCCGTTGCAGGAACGAACCTATGGAGTCCGCTGAGCGCCTACTCCGAGGAAACACTGAGATTGAATTAGTGACCTGCACTGTCCTCGCGCGCTGACCGCTCCAGGCTTCAGACCCGTGAAAGCCTTCCGCGTCGCCCCGCAACACGGGAAATAACCCAGATTAACGACTTTGACTGCTGTATTAGAACATATTCTGCAAGAACGATCCACTGAGTGTGGCAGCGGTCTTCGTAGACGCAGAGTCTAACTTGCCAGCCCACAGTGTCTTAAAGACGCGCTTTGCATTACGGGCTGCTATAGCTGCGTAAACGCTACCATTCCATTACAGGCCGTATCGCGAGATCAACTCGTAGAGTGTGGGGCGACTGATTCCCAGAGCGCGGGCAGCCTTCGATATATTCCTCTCGTGCTCGTCCAGCGCCTTGATGACCCATTCCTTCTCGAGCGCTTCTCGGGCTTGTTTCAGCGACGAACCGGCAGACATAGACGTTCGCGCTGCTACAGATTCGAGCTCTAGCTCGGCGCTTCCGATAACGGGCCCCTCAGCCAGAACCACAGCCTGCTTCAGCCTGTTTTGAAGCTCTCGAACGTTGCCCGGCCAGGGGTGTCTCTTCATCGCCTCGATCGCCTGCCTGGAGAACTTCTTCAGTGGTTTCTTCAGCTCTTTGCAATAGACGCAGACCAGATGCTCCGCCAGTTCAAGCACGTCATCGCCCCTGTCTCTCAGCGGAGGAAGGAACAGATTCACCACGGCAAGGCGAAAGTAGAGGTCTTCACGAAAGCGGTTTTCTTGAACCGCCTTCTGAAGATTCTGGTGCGTCGCCGCTATGACCCGACTGTCCACCGAGATAGACTTCCGCCCACCGACTCTCTCGATCACCTTCTGCTGGAGAAAGCGGAGGAGCTTCACCTGAAGAGCTGCTGAAATATCCCCGATTTCGTCCAGAAAAAGGGTCCCACCCTTCGCGTATTCGAGTCTTCCTGGACGCGAGGCCGTAGCTCCCGTGAAAGCTCCCTTTTCATACCCGAAGAGTTCACTCTCCAGGAGGGATTCTGGAATCGCTCCACAGTTGATGGCAACGAAAAGCTTCTGCTGCCGGCCACTCAGATTGTGGATGGCTCGCGCAACCAGCTCCTTTCCCGTTCCACTCTCGCCCGCGATGAGGACCGGGACTTCGGCGGCGGCAACCTTACGAACCGTGACATATACGGTCTTCATTTGAGGACTTGAACCGATCATTTCCTCGAAAGACACCTGGTCCGTAAGCTCACGGCTCCGAAGGCTCTCTTGCTCCAGTTCTACGCGTTGGTAGACTCGGCGAAGCACCGTCTTCAACTCCGCGACGTCGATGGGCTTGGGAAAAATGTCCTGCGCACCCTTTTCTACGGCGTGCAACGCGTTTTCTCTTTCCGAGTTGCCGGACACGATGATCACCTTGGTACTGGGGTTCACCTCGAGGAAATCCTCGAGAGCAAGGAGTCCTTCGCTTGCTTCGCGAGGATGCGGTGGCAAACCCAGATCCAGCAAAACCACTGGCATGGCTTCCCTTCTGAAGACTTCGAGGGCAGAGGCGCGGTCACGTGCGCTCAAGACCTTGTACCGCTCCGAAAGGGCCCAGGTGACTTGCTTTACGATCTGCTCATCGTCGTCAACCACCAGGATTTTCGGTCTGGATTCGGCAGGCTCAGACGGTTCGGAGGCGGCTTTGGCCTTCTTCACGGTGCCAGTCTACCCTTCTCGGCTGGATATGGAGGATCGCGATTCCAAACTTTCATGGGGTACGGGAAACGTCGCGGTGACCGTTGTTCCTTCTCCCTCTACGCTATGCAAAAGGATCGAGCCTCCGTGCGCTTCCATAATTCTTTTCGACTGGAAGAGGCCAATCCCTAAACCATTGCTCTTGGTCGTATGAAAAGGCACGAAGAGCTCGTTTTCCAGGAATTCCTTCGAGATCCCCCTTCCATCATCCTGTACGCAAAGCTCAACCTTGCCATCCCGAATAGCCGTTTTCACCGTGATCGTTCCTTCGGCGGATATGGACTCCTCGGCGTTGAGGACAAGATTCTGGACGACGCGGCCCACCTCAACCGCATCAATCATCAGAAGCGGCAATTCGTCAAGCTGTAGACAAAGTCGATCTAACAGCGGGGCGTCGAAATCCGTCGTTGCTTGCTTGATGGCACGGTTCAGGTCATCAAGGCGCCGATTTGTAGCCTCCATTCCGGAAAACGTGCGTAAGCTATTACAAAGCCGTTTCATTTTCTCTGCAGTATCAAAGACGGATTGAAAGGCATCTCGCTGGAATTCGGGGTTTCCGTGGTACTGAGCCGCATTCTGTGCAATCAAAGAGAGAGTAGAAGCAAAATTTTTCAAGTCGTGAAGGAGGAACGTAGAGAACGACTTGAAGGCTTCCGCCTCTTTCACCCTGACAAAGTCCGCTAGCAGCGCCGACTTGTGGAACTCTCCCCCGGCGTGACCTGCGAGAACCCGCAAAAATTCACGCGCGTCCGAGTCGAAGGCCCGGCCGCTGCGGTCGGAACCGATGGTAAGCAAACCGACCGTCTCGTCGCCGGAGCGAAGCGGCACAAACAGAGAGGCCCTTGTAGCACCGAGAAAATCAGGGTCCAGCGCCAGTTCGTCGGTGGAAAGGGGACACTCGAGTCCAGAGAGCTTCTCCAGGCTTTCCTCGAACTCTCCCTCGAGGGACGGGGAGGGAAGGCCACGCATGGCGACAAGGCGAAGCTTGCCTGAATCCTTCCCGCGAAGCCAAACAGTGACGCCCATAGCACCAAGGGCCTGATGGACGAGCTCAGCGAGAGCCGCGGCTGCTGTCTCTGGAGGATCGCTAGCCTGCACACGCTTCGTCGCCTCCATCCAGAACGTGCGGTAGTCGTACCTACCCGAAAAGACATTCCTTCGAACCCAGTAGCGCACCCTATGCCGAAAGCTTGCGGAAAGGAGAATCACGGCGAGAATCACCGCAAAAATCAGAAATATTATCGGCTTCGCTTCGATGTGAGGCTGGACAAAGGTGCCAGCCCATTGAGCGATTAAACTGGAAGCCAGGAGGTAAGCGCCAATGGTGAGGAAGGTGATCGAGCTATATACCACGCCCTGGGAAACCACGACCCTTGCCCGTCCCGAGCTCCTGCGCCAAGAGATTGTCATCAAGAGGCACGAGAAGAGAAAGATGGCCGAAAATACCTGCAGGGTGTCGTGTGGGAGGTG
>Ga0315336_1003070_pt1 | contig 23318 bp, 17 predicted proteins | sample ASW5metaG_FD_204512 | JGI IMG/M metagenome (GOLD analysis project Ga0315336, IMG submission 204512) | Ammonia-oxidizing marine archaeal communities from Monterey Bay, California, United States - ASW #5 | ecosystem: Environmental > Aquatic > Marine > Intertidal zone | place: USA: California... | reverse complement strand
GGTCGTATTTGTGGGTATGGCATTGGGCACAGCCGACAGTCAAACCGAGAACCGATCGGCCCAGGACGTCCATCCGGTTGAACAATCCTTCCATTCGGAATTGTTCGGGGTCGGCGCCGCCTTCTTCGTTGATGAAATTATTTCTAAGAAATCCGGTCGCCACCGTATCGGATACACGCCTTCGGGGAAGAAGATCGCCGGCGACTTGCTCGACGATAAAATCGCTGTACGGTTTGTCCTGATTGAGTGCATTCACGACCCAATCGCGCCACGCCGTTACGCTACGTGGTTTGTCCTTCTCAAACCCATCCGAATCGGCATATTGAGCGTTGTCGAGCCAATGCCTCCCCCACCGCTCACCGTAATGAGGTGAATCCAATAACTGGTTAACCATGTGCTCGTACCAACCGTCACGCCAGTCTTCCGTCACATGTTCGATGCGGGCAATCGTGGGTGGAAGTCCGGTGATATCAAGCGATGTACGTCGTAGTAATGCCGCACGCCCCGCTTCCGGTGATGGCTTCAATCCCTTTTCATCAAGTTTCGCCAAAATGAAAAGATCGATGGGATTCCGCGCCCATTCGTCGTCCGAAGTTTTCGGGACACTCGGACGTACCGGCGCTTTAAAAGCCCAATGGTTACTCCCGTCAGGTGCACGTTGGGCGATGGCTCGGTTCGCGGCCGCCGTCAATTCCATGGTCCAACCGTCGAAAGACAACCCCTCATCGATCCAGGCTTTAAGAATCTCGACTTCTTCGTTCGACAGCGGATCGCTCTTTTTCGGCATCCGTTCTTTATCGTCCACCGGAAGGGTGATTAGTTCGATGAGTGCGCTCTCAGAAATTTCTTCGGCAACGACGACCTCCCCAAACTCGCCGCCCTTCAGGATCGCGTCCGGAGAATCCAGCCGGAGGTCGCCCTTCTGCGTCGCTTCCCCATGGCACTCGATACAATGTTCCGAAAGAATAGGAAATACATCGGTTGTGAAATCAACTAATTCGCCAGCAAAACTGGACGACGAGGCGATCCAGACCGAAGCGAATACCGGGCTTAAATTGAGAAGTTTTTTCATATTCATTCCTGTACCTCTATCGAAAATGAATATAGCACAAAAGGCCGTTGCCGGTTCCGATGTTACGCCTTATCGCCAATCCCCCGAAAGCCCCGCGATTCTTTTCTCGATCGCCTTCACGTCTTCATGACGGTTCATCGCGGTATACAAGGATTTCAGCAACGTCAAACTGCCCGTAATAGCGGCATCGTTCGAACCGTGGATGTATTCCATGATTGTAAGCGACCGTTTGAGTTTGATTTCAGCCTTTTCAAAATCCTGTTTGTGGTATTCCACCATCCCTAGATTACTCAGGAGTCCCCCCACTTCGAAACTCAACGGGCCCTTCGTTTTTTCATAATGGGCCAATGCTAACGTCATGTCCGATTCAGCCATGAAAAACTTTTTCTGAAGAAAGTAAATGAACCCACGATTGGCGATGGCTTCAATGGTTTTGGGATCATCTGGCCCTGAAATCTTTTCCCTCATTTCAACAACCCTTATGGCCAAGGTCTCTGATTCGGGAAATCTACGCTGATGCCAATATACTTTCGACAAATTACCTAAACTATCGGCCAATTCTGGATGTCCATCACTAAACGCTTTTTCAAGGATTTCTACAGATCGAGTCAGCGCATCCTCCGCCTCGTCGAGTTTTTGTTCGGACAAGTAAATGAAACCCATTGCACCAAGACTAATTCCAAAGTCCGGGTGGTCGGGGCTTGCTTCCACCAATGCAATTTCGTAAGCCTGTTCGGCCAGTTCGAATGCCCTTTCGTAATCTCCTTCTCCGAACACAATTTGGCTTTCATCGTAAACCTTCTGCCATTCGGGCCCGGCACTGCCATCGCCGCAGCCTGCAAACCCAACGATTAAAACCGAGAACGTGATGCCTATAACGTTGAATTTCATTCGGTACATCCTATTGTATTTTGTTTTTTATTTGATTCAAGCGCAGCGCGTACGCTTCAGCTTCCACAGTCTGGTTATCTTTCTGAAGGATCTCCACGAGACCTTCTATCGTCGCAATCGTCTGCGGGTGGGACGACCCCAGAACCTTTTCTTCGATTTCCAATCCGTCTTTAAAGAAATGTTTCGCATCATCGTATTCGCCGCGCTTTGAATGAAGCTGACCCAAATTGAGCATGACTTCTGCGACGAACCGATGGTCGGAATCATACTGCTCCCGAAGCATATCTAATGCCTGATGATACAACGGCTCCGCTTTCGAAAACTCCCCCTCTCGCACGTAAATTAGAGCGAGATAACTCAAAGCACTCGCGTGCCCCGGATTGTCAGTGCCAACGGATTTTTCATAAATATCGATTGCAAGCCGACCTAGAGTGACAGCTTTGTCATGTTTTCCCAATTTACTGTAAACCGACGCAAGATGTTGAGCCAATGTGGCCATGTCCTGATGTCCACTCGGAAAAGCTTTCTGTGCAATTGCGAATGCGCGTTCTGACAAAGGTTCAGCCTCCTCAAACTTGCCTTGATGCCGGTACGTGTTTGACAATAAGTCCAATGCTTTAGCCCGTTCCTGATGATTCGATGAAAACCCTTTTTGGGCCGCGGCCAAAGCTCTCAGGGCCATCGATTCCGCTTCAACATACTGTCCGTTGTTGATCAAGCCGTAGGTGTCCCGAGAAAGAACGACCCAATCGTTTTCCTGTTTTGGACGGCCGAACATGAATCCGAACGCGGAAACCAATACGACTAAAAACGCTCTCCGCGACCACGATCTATGAAACAAAAAAATATCCAAGATGATTTTCAACCAACGAAATTAACCAAATCTAGATTCATCCTACAGCTATAAAATGCATTTTTCAATCATTGTCCCGACTTCTTAGTCCGAAATGGATTTCGCTTTCCCTTGAAGTCCCATTTGAAATTCCAGACGGAAGCATTTACTCTGTGATCTCGCAGATTTACTTACAGGAAAAACCAAACTCATGAAAAAAGAAATCTCCCGCCGACAATTTATTAAACAATCCGCAAAAGCCGCATCACTTGTTGCTGCCCCCACTATTATTTCTGCCTGTGCGACCGGCCGGGGGCATTATCCTGCGCCGGGTTCGCGCATCAATCTGGGGTGCATCGGGGTGGGCAATCAGGGCATTAATGACATGCGCGGTTTTCTGCAGGACGACCGGGTGCAGGTCACGGCGGTGTGCGACGTGAATGCGGGAAGTGACAGCGGGTATTGGGGCGGACGCGGAGGCGGACGTAGACTGGCCCGTCAAATCGTTGAGGACCATTACGGCGACCAGACTCGGTCCGACACCTTCAAGGGCGTGGACGAGTATGAAGACTTCCGGGAACTGCTGGCGCGGGACGATATCGACGCCGTGCTTCTCGCCGTACCTGACCATTGGCATGCGATTCCGGTCGTGGAGGCGGCGAAAGCCGGCAAGGATATTTATGGTGAGAAACCTTTGTCTTTAACAATCAGGGAAGGACGTATCATGTCTGACGCCGTCCGAAAGAATAATCGCGTCTTTCAGACCGGCAGCCAACAACGGTCGGATCCACGATTTCGATTTGCGTGCGAGCTGGTGCGAAACGGATACATCGGCGAACTTCAGACGGTGAAATGCGGACTCCCGGGCGGTGCTAGCGACATATCCAAGGAAGGCCACCGCACGGCGCCCGAAACGCCTCCCCCGGGGTTCAATTATGACATGTGGCTTGGACCCGCACCCGAAGCGCCGTACCGGCCAGCTTGCAGTCACGTCAATTGGCGTTGGGTCTTGGACTACTCGGGCGGCCAGGTGACGGATTGGGGCGGACATCATCCCGACATTGCGCAGTGGGGTATGGGCACGGAAGACACGGGACCTATCGCGGTTCAGAATGCGACTGTGAAATACGCCGACCATCCGGTTTTCAACACAGCGGTGGAATATTACTTCGAGTGCATGTATGCAGGCGGCGTCAAACTGATCGTTTCATCTAAAGAGCGCGGGGGTGTGACTTTTGAAGGGTCCGAAGGAACCGTTTATGTCGATCGCGGAAAGATCGAGGCGAATCCAAAATCCCTCCTCGACATCCAATTAAAAGATTCCGACATCCATCTTTACGATAGTCGCAATCACGCCCGTAATTTCATCGATTGTATTTACAGCAGGAAAGATCCGATCGCGCCGATTGAAACCGCGCATCGTTCGATTTCGATATCTCACCTGGGCAACATCGCCATGCGGACGGGACGCGATCTAAAATGGAATCCCGACAAAGAACAATTCATCGGCGATGACGATGCGAATCAGTACCTGCACCGACCGTATCGAGGTCCATGGAAACTCAAAGGCTTACCATCTGGCGGAAAATCGCTGACGATCTAAATCACGCCAGCAGCCGACAACCCTTCGATTTTTTCTTGAGAATACCCAAGGACTTCGCCGTAGAAATAATCGTTGTGCTCGCCAACCCTCGGCGCACGTGTCTCGACTGCCCCGGGTGACTTGGATAGGCGCACAGGCATTCCGCAAATAGGCACTTCATTCAATCCCGGTTCTTCCAAATCGGAATACTCGAGCATCTTCCGGTGTTTCACGTGGGGATCGTCGGCGACTTCATTCGTACGATTGACGATTCCGCAGGGAATACGATTTTCTTCCATAGCGGCGACCACTTCTTCTTTGGTGTGGGCTTTCATCCATTCGACTACAAATGGATCGATGCGTTCGCGATTCTCATATCGGTCCATATCTGTCTTCGCGCCCGGATCGTCGAGCAATTCCTCGTGACCGATCAGTTTCATCAATCGGACCCACATGCCTTCCATCGTCGTCGCTATATACACATGGCCATCGGCGCACTCATATAAGTCGGTCGGGCCGAAGTAGGCAGCGCGATTGCCGAGCTGTGGACGTTCCCGTCCCAACACTTCAGCTTCCGCAATCATCGGCGCCATGAAACTGATGGCTGTCTGGAGTAACGCACAATCGACGGCTTGACCTTCACCCGTCTTATCGCGATGTCGAAGCGCCAGCAAAATGCCATTGGCCGTACATAAACCCGTGCTGTAATCCACCCACGGCAGCGCCGAACGTAATGGGCCGTGTTCCGGAAAACCGGACAGATAAGCGGCACCGGAAAAACTCTGAGCAATTTGGTCGAATCCGTTACGGTCGTGATAGGGACCGTCGGAACCGTAACACGAAATTCCGGCGTAGATAATATCTTCTTTCATTCCTTTGAAATCGTCGTATTCCAAACCGAAGTGTTTGATAGCCCCGGGACTGAAGTTTTGCAATACCACATCAGACTTCTTTACCAAATCGGACAAAATTTCATAGGCCTGATCGTTTTCTTTGGTCAACAAATTGAGCGAAATGGCCTTTTTATTCCGTGCATAACTGGGATAGCTCATGTTTTCGCCATTGGACGCTTTTAACCCTACACTGCGGTCTTCTTCACCGCCTGGCCGATCGATTCGGATCACTTCGGCACCCATATCGGCCAACATCATCCCGCAATATGGCGCAGCAATAAATCGTCCAAAATCCAGGACTCGGATTCCTTCTAATACTTTTTCCATTCTGACTTCCTTTACAAATTGAATGTCGGGCGGATGTAACACAATGCCCGATCATGGTACTCTCATAGTTCCCTTGAGCATACAATACAACCTCACATGATTAACAGCCGATGACCAACGCAATCAAACTCTTCACCAAAGGATTCGTACTTTGGGTGATCCTTTTCTCCTCGGCTGCCTTTTTTTTTGCAGATGTGTTCACGCCTTTGAAAGGCCTCATCAAACCCGGTCTGGGTATCATCATGTTCGGGATGGGGATGACGCTTTTACCGCAAGATTTTCTCCGCGTCACAACGATGAAGCGCGCCGTAGGCTGCGGCATTCTCGGTCAATTCCTGCTGATGCCGTTGTTGGCTTATCTTTTGGCCAAAGGGTTCCGCTTGTCGGACGAGCTCGCCATGGGATTCATCATCCTAGGATGCTGTCCCGGTGGAACAGCGTCAAACGTAATCGCTTACCTCGCCAAGGCCGACGTCGCGCTCTCAGTGACGATGACCGCATGCTCTACTATACTCGGCGTTCTCGTCACACCGCTTCTCATAAAGCTATTGGGCGGTTCCTATTTGCCCGTGGATGCTTTCGCGATGTTTAAGGGAATCGTTACTATGGTACTCATCCCGGTCGCGTTAGGGATTGCCATTCGCTCGGCATTGAAGGAGAAAGTCAGAACGGTAGTCGATGTATTCCCGGCCATATCGGTACTCGTCATAGTCCTTATTATCGCAACCATCGTTGCTCTCTCCAAAGAAAAACTGCCCGAAGTCATCGGCGTCCTGGGCGTTCTCGTGGTAGCCCACAATACGTTAGGGATGGCCACTGGTTACGGATTGGCAGCCTTATTCAAACTACCCGAATCGGCCAGACGTACGGTTGCCATTGAAGTCGGGATGCAAAACAGCGGACTGGGCGTTGCATTGGCGTCCGAACATTTTAAGAGCACCCTCGTCGCACTCCCTTCCAGCCTGTTCAGTATCGTCCACAATCTCACCGGCTCGATAATGGCCAACATTTGGGGTCGCGAACCAAAAACTGAAAAATAGTAGTCCGAATTTGTTATTATTCTTTTTTGGTTATTCGATGATTAAAGGGATCTTTCTATGCGATTGGCAGTAATTGGTACCGGATATGTTGGCCTCGTAAGTGGCGCCTGTTTCAGTGAATTGGGGCATGACGTTATTTGCGTGGATATTGATCAAGCCAAAATCGACGGGTTGAACAATGGGAAAATCCCCATCTACGAACCTGGACTCACCGAGTTGGTTTCGTACAATGTTGAGCAGGAACGCCTTTCGTTTACGACTGATATCAAAACCGCTATCGAAGAATCGCTGGTCATTTTTATCGCGGTTGGCACTCCTCCACAAGAAGACGGTACCGCCGATCTCCAATACGTGATGAACGTCGCCACCTCCGTGGGCCAATACATGAACGACTACAAAGTTATCGTTGACAAATCGACGGTCCCGGTAGGCACGGCGCGAAAAGTCCAGGCATGTGTCAAAGCAGCTCTGGAGAAGCGAAATGAGTCTTACGAATTTGACGTCGTTTCCAATCCGGAGTTTCTGAAAGAAGGCGCCGCGATCGACGACTTCATGGTCCCGGACCGCGTAGTCCTGGGTTGCGATGACACGCGTACCTTTGCCTTGATGAAAGAACTCTACGGCCAATTCGCAAAGAATGCCCGGCCCATTATCACCATGTCACCCGAATCCGCAGAGATGACCAAGTACGCAGCCAACAGTATGTTGGCCACGAAGATTTCCTTCATCAATGAGATTGCTTCCATCTGTGAAAAAGTCGGCGCAGATATCGACGACGTTCGAAATGGAATCGGCTCGGATAGCCGCATCGGTTATCGCTTCATTTACCCCGGCTTAGGTTACGGGGGTTCTTGTTTTCCCAAAGATGTAAAAGCGCTCCGACAGACCGCGAAAGAAGTCGGCGTCGATGCAGCCTTGTTGACGGTGGTCGATGAAGTAAACGAGAACCAAAAGTCCCATATGCTGGAAAAAATTCGTACCTATTATCGCGATGATTTGAAAGGAAAAACATTCGCCTTGTGGGGCCTGTCATTCAAGCCCGAAACGGATGATGTCCGTGAATCCCCGGCCATCGTCATGCTCGAAGCTTTGATCGCAGCCGGAGCGAAAATACAAACCTACGACCCGAAAGCGATGGAAGAAACTCAGCACATGTTGGGCGAATTGGCGGACGTCACCTATTGCAAGAACAATATGAGCGCGCTGGATGGAGCCGACGCCCTGATCATCGCAACGGAATGGTCCTATTTCAGAAACCCGGATTTCCCAAAACTCGCAGACCGGTTAAATGCGCCGGTCATATTTGATGGACGGAATATCTATTCGCCGTCTGTCATGGCCAAAAATGGTTTCGACTATTTCTCGATCGGTCGCGACCCCGTCATGGCGCATTCTGCGAAATAATTCGAGTTCCTACTTCAACGCATGTTCACTCGGCGTGACCTACTTTCCGCTTCCTAGCCCTTCTCCGCCGGAGTAGGTAACCCATTCTTCCGCCGCATATGCGGGCGATAGTGATATCGAATAAAATAAAGTGATCCCGAGAAAAACTTGTTTTTTTATTCTAAAACTCCCTTACAATTTTCTCGTTTCATGCTACCATAGTTCTAACGCACATTCACGAACGGGGGAATTTTCAATGAAGACAAGTCCTTTTGTGGTGGCAATGGCATTCTCAATCCTATTGGTTGGATGCGGTGGAGAAAAATCGGACGTGGAAATCGCCCTGGAAGAGTCGGCGGCCAACGTCGGAACTCCTGAAGTGGCGCTCAACGGCATGTTGGAATTCGCTGAAGCCGGCGACTGGGAAAACTACGTTGACACATACTACGGTGAAAAAGACAAATTCCGAAGCGACGCGGATCGCGATCAAGTGGTCGCTCGTTTTCGTGACAAGTGGGGATCGGCGGTTGTCGAACAATTAGGCGCCATCAAAAACGTCCCTGCGGAAATCATCGACGATGGTAATCGTGCATCTTTCGCCACCCCTGACGGTAACGCTTTCTACCTATACAAAGACGGCGACGGAAATTGGACGTTTCATTTGTAGCGTTCACGCAATGATCGGGCGAACAACCTTTCCGTGCACATCGGTTAATCGGAATTGGCGGCCTTTGAATTCGTAGGTGAGGCGTTCGTGATCGATGCCCATCAGATGCAGGATGGTGGCGTGAAAGTCGTGGACGTGCACGCCGTTTTCCGCGATGTTGTATCCGAAGTCGTCGGTAGCGCCGTAACTAAACCCGGGCTTCACTCCGCCACCGGCCATCCAGACCGTGAAACATCTGGGATGGTGGTCTCGCCCGTAATTGGTTTCGGTAAGGGCACCTTGTGAGTAGTTGGTACGACCGAATTCACCACCCCAAACCACGAGGGTGTCGTCGAGTAGGCCTCGTTGTTTGAGGTCTTTGACCAACGCCGCGGAGGCTTGGTCCGTTTCCTTGCACTGGGTGCGAATCCCATTTGGCAAGCCACCGTGTTGATCCCAGCCGCGATGAAACAGTTGGATGAACCGGACATTTTTTTCTGCCAAACGACGTGCCAACAGGCAATTCGATGCGTAGGTGCCCGGCGTTTTCACATCGGGCCCATACATATTTAACACCGATTCGGGCTCGTCGGAAATATCGGTAACTTCGGGGATGGACGTCTGCATCCGAAATGCCATTTCATATTGTGCGATGCGTGAATCCACATCGTCGGAGGCCGACAGGTGGTGCAATTCTTCCAATCGATCGAGCAACATTCTCCGAGATTTGGCTGAAATGTTGCCCGGATTGTTCAAATTTAATACTGGATCTTTCCCGGCTCTAAAAAGCACGCCTTGATGTGAAGCAGGTAAAAAGCCGCTCCCCCACAATCGCGAATAGAGAGGTTGTCCCCCTTTTCCTTTTGTCGTCATGACGACATAGGCTGGGAGATTTTCATTTTCCGACCCTAATCCGTAGTCAAACCACGAGCCGATTGATGGTCGTCCGGATTGTTGTGAACCGGTTTGAAAGAACGTTATTGCGGGATCGTGATTGATCGCTTCGGTATACATCGACTTGATAAAACACAAATCATCGGCGATTTCGGCGGTGTATGGAACTAGATTACTCATCCACGCGCCGCTTTTCCCTTTCCTTTCAAAATCGAATTGCGCGCCGGCCAATGGAAGGGAAGCCTGATGTCCGGACATTCCGGTCAATCGTTGACCTTGTCGTACGGAATCGGGTAGTTCTTCCCCATTTCTTTCGTTGAGCAACGGTTTGTAATCGAACAGATCCAACTGGGAGGGTCCGCCACTCTGGAATAAGTAAATGATTCGTTTTGCTTTTGGTGCGAAGTGGGTGGCTTGTTGCAGTGCAACTTCATTCGCCGCCGCGGGAGAACTACTCATCAGATCGCCCAGCGCCATCCCCCCCAAACCCATGCCAAATTGCTTCAAGAAAGATCGACGGTTCAAGCCGGAGGTGTCACAATCCCCGGTACAGGCCTGATTGAATTCTTCATTTGGGGTCATCGTTTCACCTGAAATTCTTCATGGTTCATAATGAGTTGGGTCAGCGCCGTAACAGCCGCGACGCGTTCTGTAGAGACATCGAGTCGATTTTTGGACTCACCCACCGTTAAATACGCTTTCGCTTCATCCTCGTTTTCTTTGAACCAGTCGAGCTGCTCTGCCAACGCGGAGGTCAGAACATTTAACTCTTTATCCGACGGTCCACGCGTCAACAAAGTTCGGAATACATGGACAATGACATCGTCGTTATTATCTAATTTCGCGCAGGCGTTCTCAGCCAACACACGTGACGCTTCCACGTATTGCGTGTTGTTCAATAAAATCAGGGATTGTAAAGGCGTCATCGTACGCTCTCTTCGTACGATACATACATCTCGCGCGGTAGAGTCGAACGTAATCATCGAAGGTGGCGGCACGGTCCTTTTAAGGAACGTATACATGCTCCGACGATACAGGCCGTCGCCTTTATCTTCTTGATACGTTGCCCCGCTCGCATCTTTCCAGATACCGGGCTGTTGGTACGGCTTCACGCTAGGTCCACCGATTGACTTCACCAACAAACCGGAGGCCGCCAGCGCCCCATCCCGGATTTCCTCCGCCGAACGTCGATAGGTCGGCGCGTGTGAGAGTAGCCGATTTAGCGGATCGATTTCTTGAGCGGTTGAACTCGACTCGGAAGATTGCTGATACGCAGACGTCATCACAAGACGCTTAACGAATGCCTTAACGTCCCATCCGGAACTCCGAAATTCGGTTGCCAGATAATCCAACAACTCAGGATGACTGGGCGCAGCTCCCTGCAAGCCGAAGTCTTCCTGCGTCTCAACCAATCCAACTCCAAATATTTGTTGCCATAAACGATTTACTGCGACGCGAGCAGTCAACGGGTTTTCCGAAGCGAGCATCCATTGGGCGAGTCCAAGGCGGTTTCGAGGCGAATCAGCCGCAAACGCGGGAAACTGTTCCGGGGTATTTGTTCCTACTGGGTCTTTTCTTTTGTCGTATTCGCCGCGATCCAGGAGGTACGCCAACCGAGGCGTCTGCGTTTCTTCCATGACCATGAGCTGCGGCACGGTTTCTGTGAATCGCGATTCTGCCTTACGCGCTTCAGCCAATGCCTTTCTTTCTTCTGCGATTCGCTCGTCAACCACTTCGGTGTAAAATTGCAAATTTTCATCGGAATGATTGGGCGTCTTTTCTACCGGTGTACCTGCATGGAGCGCGGTGATTTCCAATGCGGTCAGGCTGACATCATGAATTCGAAAATCATCGATTCGGCCGGTTTTCAATCCTCGGTCACGAAAACGGGCGCCAATTTTCAACGGGGGCTCGGAGCCTCCGTCCGAATATTCGATCGTCCTATAAAGATTGTCGCGGATAATTCGTTTGGGCGATTCGTTGCCGTTAATGAAGATTTTTGTTCCCGCGGCCGTGCTGGAACCATCGTAGGTAAAGGCCAAATACACCCATTCTTTGTTGGGGATAAGCACGTCCGATTGAACTCGAATCGCATTCCCTGGCCAGAAATGGTTCAATCCGAAGACGGGACGGTCGTCGTGAATCATCACCTCGTATCCACGATTAGCAGCATCGCTTTCTGCCTGCGCACGATGGACGACGATCGCGTACTCCAGCGGATTTTCCAGGTACAGCCAGAAAGAAATCGAGAAAGCATCTTCGCGATCAAATTTCGCAACGTCTTTGACGACGATCGCGTTCTCTCCGGAAAACTCAGCCGACATGCCGGATCGCCCTGGCGCAGAGGTAAAACCACCTTCGGCATGGGCATTTTTTTCAGCATTGGCAAGATTGGCAATTTTTTTATCGGCTAACACGGTATCAAAATCGAGGTGGACAATCGGTTCGCGAACGGGATCCAATTTCTGTTTTTTTCGATTCCATTTTTCATATCGTCGTTTCAGTTTTTGTGAATTGACGGTCAAATCGGTATCAGCCTCTTTGATCGCTGCCAACAGCTCCTCGTGCCTTTTTCGGGTTTCATCCGAATGTAAGAAAAGAGCGGGTGTGGGCGCGGTCCGCGTAAAATGTGAATACAAGCCCGATTCATCAATATTGTTAAAAAACGATGTGAACTGATAAAAATCTTTCTGGGAAATAGGATCGAACTTGTGGTCGTGACAACGCGCGCATTCCATGGTTAAACCCAAAAACGCCGTGCTCACCGTTGAAGCACGATCAATCGCATATTCAACCAGATACTCTTCGTTGACGCTCCCTCCCTCGTTCGTTTGGCGATGAAGCCGATTGAAGGCGGTCGCAATTTTCTGGTCTTGCGTCGCTCCTGGCAACAGGTCTCCGGCCAATTGCCACGCCAGAAAATCGTCGTAGGGAAGATTGCCGTTGAAGGCTCCGATTACCCAGTCTCGCCAGGGCCAAACATGATTTTCGACATCGCTCTGATAGCCAAACGTATCGGCATAACGCGCCACATCTAACCACGCGGTTGCCATATGTTCGCCGTATGACGGGGAGGCGATCAAAGAATCGACTAAACGCTCAAAAGCATTTTCTGACGTGTCCTTCAAGAAAGAGTCGACGGCGCCAATCTCGGGGGGTAATCCTGTGAGATCCAGGGTCACTCTTCGAATGAGCATTTCTTTTTCGGCTCTTTTAGACGGCGAAAGTCCCGCAGATTCCATCTGCTTCCAAACGAACGCATCGACGGGATCCGTTCCCCAACTCGACGCTGGAACGTCGGGCACGGAAATCGGCTCGAATGCCCAATGCGATTCATATTCGGCACCGGTATCCACCCAATCGATCAACAATTGGATCTCGTCTCTTGTGAGAGGATTTTTCGTCTTCGGGGGTGGCATGATGTCGTCCGGGTCCTCTTCCAGAATCTGGTCGACGAGCAGGCTGTCGGTGATATCGCCGGGGGTTATCGCGCCATACTCGATTGCCTCGGCCAGCAAATCAAACCGGAGATCCGATTTACGCGTGTTCTCATCGGGCCCGTGGCAGGGGTAACATTTTTCGGTAAGAATCGGGCGAATATCCCGAACATAGTCCGGTTCGGCTGCGAACGCGACCGATGACGTAACAACGATTCCTACTATGAACTTGAAGTATTGCAACAGGTTTACCTACTTCGTGATTCCAATTCACACATCTTGTTTCATTGTAGGCTTATCTGTTCTTCTCTTCAATACTTACTCCGAAATCAACTTTCCGTATGCTTCGGCATATCGTTTCCCGAATGCTCTCATCGACGCTGAATCAAAATGCACATTATCGGGTTTACAGGTCAACCCATCGGATGTTACGAATACAATCGAAGGACCGGCGTCGGCGACGGATCGGTGTGCGGCGTCAATCTTCGTCCAGGAATCGTCCCAAGGCCTGGATTCAAATTGGCCTAATTGCCCAACTAAAATCGGCAAATCCGGATTTTTGAATTCAGCTCGAAATCGCAGAAATAGCTCGCTTAGTTCCCCTTCGTAATTTTCCGAACCCGTGGGGGTCGCATCGCTTTCACCCTGGTGCCAAATGATACCTTTCAACGTACCGTCTTTCATGGCACGTTTGACACGTTCTATCGTATCGTCGTAAGGATAACTGTTGGTCGCGGGATACATTTTTCCGGCTTTCCAAAACGTAACACTGGAACCTCCCACCGCACACGGAATCAACCCGATGGTCACAGAAGGGTCCTTTTCCGCCATGGCGATCCCGAATGACCGTCCGGGCCCCACACCCGCACTGCGCTTATCGAAATGAATAGGTTCTATGGCGTGCCCCCACGTTCCATTTTTCCGGAGGGTCAACACACGATCATGAATCTCTCGATCTTGCGATTCCACCATTCCTCGACCGGCCATGTTCGATTGACCAGCCAATAAGTACAAATGAAATTTGTCTTTTTGAGCCACTTCGACGTCCTGTGAGCATGCACCGAATGAAAACACCGAGATTAAAAAGTAACTCAGTAAAATTTTTGCTTTTTTCATCTTTCACTTTCCTTCCGAATCTATTATGATGAGACCCATCTTATCAAATGGGAGTTTCAAATATGACCGCTGTGATTCTCGCAGGCCTGATTTCGCTCACGGGTGCGAATCTGGAGTTCGACAAACAAAAAATCGGTGATACCGTCTATGAGGCGTGTTCTATTTTTGACGTGGACAAAGACGGTAATTTGGATATTGTTTCCGGCGAATACTGGCACGCCGGTCCTTCGTTTACCCAGGCCCATAAAATCTGCGATATCACCAAAGAGCGTGACTACTACGATGACTTTGCCGATTACCCGATGGATGTAAATGGGGACGGGTATCTCGATATTGTAACGGGCGCGTGGTTTGGGAAAAAAGTAACGTGGCGTGAAAACCCGAAAGGCAAAAAAGTCGAATGGACGAATCATGACGTTGAAACGATTGGGAACATCGAAAAAATCGCCTTTTGGGACATTGATGACGACGGTACGATCGATATCGTTCCCAACACTCCCAACGGTCCTCAGCGAATCTTCAAATTTACTCCTGGACCCGTTCCGAAGTTTACGTCTCACGAGATCAATCCCAAAAAAACGGGTCATGGCTTAGGGTTCGGCGATATTAATGGCGACGGCCGCGGCGATTTAATCGTCCATGACGGATGGTTCGAAGGACCCAAGAACCCTTGGGAAGGCGAATGGAAATTTCATGCTGAATTCCAACTCTATGGAGGTTCCAGCGTCCCTATCCTGACACACGACGTGAACGATGACGGATTACTCGACATCATTGTGGGCGCGGGACACGATTACGGTTTAGGGTGGTGGAAACAACAAATCGTCGGTGAAAAACGAGTCTTTGTAAAACACGATATCGAAACCAAGCGATCGCAGTTTCACGACATGGCATTGGACGACATCGACAACGACGGCGAAATGGAATTGATTACGGGCAAACGATATTACGCCCACTCCGGCGGCGACCCCGGCGCCGAAGAACCTGTCGGCCTCTATTACTACGAAATAAACAAGGGCGACTTCGAGCGGATCGATATCGATTACGGTCCAGCCGAAACGGCGAGTGGTACGGGCATCTACCTTTGGATTCGTGACATTAACGGCGACGGATGGAAAGACATTTTGGCCGCAGGTAAAGAGGGAATGTACCTGTTCAGCAACAAAGGAAAGTAGCGGTTTACGGAACGGGAACGGCGTCGACCTTTTCCGGTTCTTCCAAATAAGCCCGGCTGAAACAATAGAACCGTCCATCTTCAGCGCCCAGCACCAGGTCCATCTGTCCGTCGCGATCCCAATCGATCGCGTGGGGACTGGATGTATGTCCCGCTAGTTTACGTCCGGGAAAGTCGCCCTTCCAGTCGAACGTCCAATCGCCGGTATTCTCAAACCAACCTGCCGTGGTGGTGTTTCGAATCAGATCCAGGTCTCCGTCGCCGTCCCAATCCACCAGATCGATTTTCGCACGACCGCTTTTTCCGGCTTCCCGCTCGTTGAGCCTCAGTGATGACCCATCCGCGTTTTTGAAGATTCGTTTGCCTGGGCGGAACTGCTTTTTCCCCTGTTCGAAAATCGCCAGATATCCTTCATGATCCAGCGCCACGATATCTTGGCGACCATCATCATTGATATCTCGAATGACGGGACGTGTGCGCCATTGAACGACCAATTCGTCCTCACCCGGTTTCCACCAGTTCCATGCCGGATACGGAACGTAGTCTTTCCATTTCACCGTTACCGGTTCGACGGCGGCCGCTTCGTGAGACGAATCCAACGAAATCCGTTCGAGTTTTCCGATAATCGAATTCAGAACAATATCCTTGCGCCCGTCGCCGTCCAAATCGCCGACGACCGGGACCGTGTATCCCCACTTCTCTTCCGCCGGTCCTTGAATACTTCCGTTGTATCCGGCCAACACGCGGAAAGGTTCGTCGTCAACCGTGACATATTTTCCCGATGCGAACCCGTCTTCATTTTTTTCAAAGTACTCGATATATCCCGCTGTGTTACCGGTATACAAATCACCCGTTTCGTTGTCGAACCATGGAGTCACGAGAGCGCCCGATTTCATAGGTCCGCCTTTTTCCTGGAGGAAAAACTCTTCCTCAAAAATGGGCACCCCACGCTGGACACCAGCGTTGATCATGACCGACACCCGTCCATCTTCCTGTCCCACGATCAAATCCGGCTTCCCATCGTGATTCCAGTCCACTGCGAAAGGTGAGATCATGCATAGATCCGCTTTCAACAAACCGTCGGCCGTTTCCAATGGCCGTCCGGCAGCCAATCGTGGATTCGCTCGGGTACCGACGTTTTCAAAGTACATAAACCCATCTCGAAACTCGCCTGTCACCAGATCAAGATCCCCATCGCCGTCAAAATCGGCCACCGAAGGACAAGGTCGGCCATAAATATCGATGACTGAATCGTCCGCCTCCAACTCTATCGGCGCCTGAAAATAGGGTTCGTCTAACGTTCCGGTGTTCAGGTGGATTCGTACGCGGCCGTGCAACGGACCCTGCTTCCAGTTCCCGGTTTCGTCATAGGCATTGTCCCAACCGTAATCGAACCAATCGCCATAGGCGCTCATCAAGTCCAGAAGACCGTCCCCATTCCAATCCACCAGTCGGGACTGCAGCGTTCGCAGTTTTAAGTCGTCGGCAACCGGCTTCCGAAACAGCCTTCCTTTTCGCCGCGTCATCGCGTGGCCATCAATATCGTTGAACCATGTCGTACCCGCGAGAAAGTCGACGTTTCCATCGCCATCCAAATCGCCGATCGATCCAAACTTCTCGCCATCGCCAAAACGCCGCACGCGTCGAAATACGCCCTCGTCTTCCTGAATATACAAGTACACACCGGATTGGGGCACGCCGTCACATACGTATACCAAGTCCCAATCACCGTCCTTATCCCAATCGATAGGCATGGCGGTCGCCCACAATCCGACGCCTAGATCCGCCACAGTGTCCCGCGCGCCGTACGCCAGCATGTCATCCGCCCCGACAAACACGGGCTCTTTCTCGGATGGCTGCCCGTTGAGTTCCACACTGTACCGATGAGCACTCTGACCGTCGTCCGTCCGGAGCCAAAACACGTAGCGCGTATTTCGGAGCTGCTGAACTTTGGAGGCCACTACCTTGTTCGTTTCCAAATCTATCACCTGTGCCGTGCGCACTTCATTCGACACTTTGTATCGCGCCGGATGGGTTCCCCAATCCTGTTCAAATGGCGGGACTTCCACCGTGACCCCAGCGATTAACGCACTTACTAGAAATGAAATCATGCAATTTCCTAACTCGTTTATGAATACTATTTGGTATTCAAGTGTACTTTCAGTCACACTGATTCTCAACCAATGTTTTGATGAAAGAGTTATCCATGTCCGAATCCGAACAGCCAGATCAAACAGGGCCTATACAAAAAACGACCACGCCGCTTCATCCCGCCAGCGGTGCCGCTATCCTTGGCCTCGATTGGCTGTTATTCGGTAGCAATGCGGCGACAGGCTGGGTGGCCACTCCAATCATCATCGTCGGAGGTTTCGTATTAGGCGGCGCATCTACATTTCTGGTTCAGAAATTCGCATCTAAAGATTCAACGTCCAAAAGCCTGATGAAGGCTCTCGCGGCCGGCGTGGCTGTAGGGGTGCCCGCGCCCATCGCGGGGACTGCCCTGGGTGGTTCGATTCTGGGATGGTCCGGCTTGGCCTTATTTAAAAATCGCCTGTTGCCAAAACCGGTCGAAAAACCGTAACTATTCGATTTCCCTTCGCTCGACGGATATCGTCTCGATCAACTGGCCGTCCAAATCCTTTGAAGTAAACGTGGCCGTGTCTTTTTCAATATCAACGCGAATGAAGTGATTCACTTTCTTGAATTTTTTCGTCTCCGGCGCTAACTTATCCCCGTCATACAATCCAGCACCGCCACCGCCCGACGTAATATGATGTACTCCGTTTATTTCCGCGCGGTGGTAGTGGTGGTCGTGACCGGAAATCACGGCTTGAACACCATGACGCTCAAAGATGTCGCCCCAGAATGCCCGACGTTTTTTTGCGCCTTCGACACGACTTCCCTTCACACTGATCAATGGTTGATGGAAAAAGGCAAAGACAAATCCGGCGTCTTTGTGCATCTCGAGCATATGCTCGACCCATTCTTTTTGTTTGACGAAATACTCCTTTTGATACTCACTCCAGAAAAAATCAGAATCTTTCACGTATTTCGGTTTATTGAAATCGGACCCTTCGCTGTCCAGAACCAAAAACAATACATCGCCCACGGTGAACTCGTAGTAGCGTTCGTTTCCCGGTAAATCGAAAAACTCGAAATAATAATCCGTGTCTTTTTCGTGGTTCCCTAACACTGGGTAATAGGGCGTCGTTTTCATCATCTTCCGATTGACGTCGAAAAAGATCTCCCAATCCGCAATCGCCAATCCGTTGCTCACCAGATCGCCTGAGTTGATCACGAACTTCGGCGTCTCTTTCGACGCCAGATCTACAATTCGTTGGTGGATATCGTGGTTGCTCCTGGTATCGCCGTAGACTACGAAATGATAGGGTTCGATTTCCTTTGAATAGGTCTTGAATGACCCTTTCCCATAGTCTGAACCATCACCCAACACGTCGAATTCATACTCCGTATCGGCTTGCAACCGCGTAAAAGGCATTTCGTGGTGTTCGTATTTTCGGTTGACCTTCTCTTCGTCGCCCTTTTTCAAAATGACCTTGTCATCCGTAAATGTCGACCAGCAAATCACCGCGCCGCTCGTGGATACATTTTGAATATATGGTCCAAACGCAATTGGATTGTCCTTTTCGGCCGCAAAGACGGCCCCGCTCACAATTAAACTCAACATCAATACACGCATTTTCAATTCTCCAGATCGTCGAAGTTAATCGTGAGTATACCAACTACGTCCTAAACAAAAAACACCGGCTTGTTCCGCCACCAACCCCAGTGCTATCGTCACTATTCATATCGAAATCCATCGCAACGAGGTTTGTCCATGCATAGTCGAATCCTTCAAATATCAATGTTAATTGCTCTCTTACTGGGCTCCTCTTTCGGGGCCTCAGCCGACCTGAAAAAAATTTCCGATCTGATCATCTACCATGACCCGGCGTTTTACAGCGCCTTCCCATCCGTGGTGAAACGGCCGGACGGCGAACTCATCGTGGCGTTCCGACGCGCGCCGGAGCGCAAAGTATTCGGTGAAAAAGGAAGTAACCACACCGACCCGAACAGTTATCTCGTGCTTGTTCGGTCAAAGGACAATGGAAAAACGTGGACTGAAAATCCGGAGCTCATCCTCGCCCATCCCTATGGCGGCTCTCAGGATCCCTGCCTGCTCCAATTGAACGACGGTACGTTGCTGTGCAGCAGCTACGGCTGGGCGCGCGTCAATGACACGGCCAAAACAAAATTCGACAAAGGGCTGCGCCATGACAACTTCATTTTCATGGGCGGCTACATGGTCCGTTCCAAAGACAACGGGAAATCCTGGGAAGGCCCGATTGTTCCTCCGCCCGTTCCCAATACGATCACCACCGACGTTTTCGGAAACGTCACTTCAGCCTACAATCGGGGTGCCATGCACCAGGACGACGCCGGACGTATCTACTGGGCCGTCGCGAAACAATCCCAACTCAACCCGCGTATCACGGAAACGCATCTCATGACGTCCGACGATCAGGGAACAACCTGGTCCTACTCTACTCCCATCGCGCAGGACGGAGAGGCATCGTTCAACGAGACCTCGCTGTACGAAACGCCGAAAGGCGATATTGTGGCCTTCATGCGTACCGCCGATTTCGGCGATCATACCGTGGTGGCTCGCTCAACAGATCGCGGAAAAACCTTCCTCCCCTGGAAAAGCAGCGGCTGGCAGGGACACCCGCACTTTGCTCTTCGACTCCCCGACAATCGCGTGTTCCTCATCTACGGGTACCGTCACAAGCCTCACGGGATTCGGGCGCGCATCCTGAACCCCGAATGCACCGACTTCGAAACGGCAAAAGAAATTATTATTCGAGAAGACGGAACGGGCAGCGACCTTGGATATCCCTGGGCCACCATGACGGCCGACGGAAACGTACTCGCCACATACTACTTCCACGATGGAGACGGTGTCCGACATATAGCGGGCACCTTGTTTTCGATCGACTAAACTAAACGGGTATTTCCCACTGCTTGCGGTACGGCTTCGAAAGAAATGCGGCGGAGTCCTTGACGCCGTCCACGATACCGGTCTTATTATTCATCTTGAGTCGAGTCCCGGCTTTTAGCGCGAGAGTTCCGAATAAAACCATTTCCGTAAACGGTCCTGCATAATCAAAATTCGAACACGCTGGCTCGCCCCCTTTGCACGCCTCAATCCAGTTTCGGTAATGATTATTGAATTTCACACGAGGAATGGTTTCTTTTGGCAGAGTATACTCGGCCATTTTTTCATCCGGCAACAGCCTCGGTTTTCCGCCGTACTCGCCAGCCGTAATGACTCCGTCGTCGCCTACCATATACGAGCCGTTCGCACGACCACCCCATTCGCCCTCGCCAACGAGCTGATCGTCCGGCACACCTGCTGGACGCGGAGGCATGTTGCCGCCTTCGTACCAATAGACATCCACCTCCGGCATATCGCCTCGGGGACCAAACGTGTATTTAATCGTGCAGGTGTTTGGAAAGGTCTGATCGTTTTTGCCTTCAATGGCCGTTACTTCAGCCGTGTACCATTCTGCGTCAATCAAATTCAGCGACCAGAAAATCGGATCCATGATATGACACGCCATATCGCCTAACGCACCGGCTCCGAAGTCCAGCCATCCGCGCCATTTGTGCGGACAATATTTTTCGTTGTACGCCCGTTCGGATGCTGTGCCAATCCATAAATCCCAATCGAAATTATCTCGAATTTTTTGTTTCGGTAACGGCTCAGCGATCCCTTGCGGCCAGGAAGGGCGATTGGTCCAGATATGGGCTTCGCGCACGTTGCCAATCGCGTTCGACCAGACCATTTCACACAATTGCCGAACGCCCGTACCCGAATGGCCCTGATTCCCCATCTGCGTCGCGACACCCATCTCGCGTGCTGTCTTCGTCAACAACCGCGCCTCGGCGATCGTGTGGGTCATTGGCTTTTGGACATAGACATGTTTGCCCATTTTCATCGCGCGATACGCGGCTGGCGCGTGCGTGTGATCAGGCGTCGTCACCGTCACCGCGTCAATGTCTTTCACCTTGTCCAGCATGCGGCGATAATCCGTAAACTTCGGCGCCTTGTCATAAAACGCAAACACTTCTCCTGCCCGGCGCGAATCCACGTCACACAGCGCTACCACATTTTCCTTGCGGCAATTCATCACGTCCGATTTGCCCTGACCGCCACAGCCGATCCCGGCAATATTCATTTTCTCATTCGGCGAAATCTTGCGAGGCACCACCTTGGCATCGTTGCACCGGGCCGGAAACGCAAAACCCGCGGCGGTAGTTGTGGTTACCGCCAAAAACGCGCGTCGGGAAAGTTCTTTATCAATCATTTCGTGATCCTTATGAAATTGAGCATGTGGACTTAGTTTGGCACTTGCTCGATGGGAATACAACACTGTTTAGACGGAAGATTTGCCAAAGAGGCGTGCACGCGACTCAACCCAAACCGACTCAATGGGTACAAATCTGATATGATCTCCCTGACATCCTCAACTTTACGGAGTTTCACCATGCGCGCTTGGCGTTTTACTGAATTCGGCGATTTTACCGAGAACTATACAATGGGCGATTACGATCTGCCCGAGCCCGGCGATGACGAAGTCTTGATTCGCCTGAATTATTCTGGATTAAACCCCGCTGACCGCTTGTTGGTCGAGGGCAAATACCCGGGCGCTGGCGAGCTGCCGCTTTCTGTCGGGCGAGATGGTTCTGGTGTGGTAGAGAAAGCCGCCGCGACGAGCCGATTCAAACCGGGCGATTCGGTCCTCCTTCTCCGAAGCGCGATCGGAATCACTCAGCAGGGTACGTTGGCCGAGTACGTCATCGCACCCGAAGCGGTCGTCGCCAATACGCCGAAGGGGTGGTCCATGGAAGAATCCGCCGCAGGCCCCCTCGTTTATCTCACGGCATGGAAAGCATTGGTAGTTCAAGGCCACCTCAAAGAAGGCGAGAGCGTTCTGGTCACAGGCGCTACCGGTGGCGTTGGCATGGCGGCTGTTCAACTCGCGAAATCCCTGGGCGCCACCGTCATCGCGCAAACTCGTGACTCCGCCAATCACGATACTCTGAAAAAGCTGGGCGCCGATTTTATCATTGATTCCAATACGCCCGACCTCGTCGGTGAAGTACAAAAATCCCTCAAGGGAAACGTAGATCTCATCATCGAAAACATCGCGGGTGATTCTCTACAGCACCACATCAATGCGGCGAACCTTAACGGGCGTATCATGGTGATCGGAATGCTGGGTGGACGTTCCTCTACCATTGAGTTGGGACAAGTCCTTTTCAAGCAGCTCCGCATTGAAGGCGTACACGTGGGCAAGTTTGTACCCACCCAGGCGCAGGATGCCTGGAAACGCGTTCTTGAAACATTGAAGAAGGTCGACCAGAAACCGGCCATATCGAAAATTTTCCCCATGGACCAGGTTCAAGAAGCCTTCGCTCACCTCAAAGAAGGTCACATGGGCAAGGTATTGGTCCAAGTCGATTCATTGAATCAATAAGTAATCGAAAGTTATAGAGCACATGGAAACATTGGATCGAATCGAAGAGTTATTTAACCAGGGTGAGAACGAATCTGCGTTGGATATGGTGGAAGGCTTGTATGGGCAAACCCTGAGCAGTTCCGACCGAGGGCGTGCGATGGCGCTACACGTGTTGTGTCTTGAATCCGTCGATAAGCTGGAAGAGGCAAAAGAACTCATCATGGAAGTCATGAAGGAAGAAGGCGACGACCACCCGTTCATTTTGGCCGCCGGCATGACCTTTTCAAACTTCGACGCCTTTATGCATGCCGAAACCTTCCTGGAAAACCTCTGCGAACTTGAACCGGAAAGCTCCCTGCCGTGGTACAACCTGGCCATCACATTGGGCCGCGAAGGACGGTATCCCGAATCCATCGCCGCGTACGACAAGGTCTTTGCGATCAATCCGGATTTCACGGAAGCCATTTACCAGAAAGCCTATTGCTTCAGAATGATGGAAGACTGGGAC
>Ga0315336_1003068_pt1 | contig 23336 bp, 25 predicted proteins | sample ASW5metaG_FD_204512 | JGI IMG/M metagenome (GOLD analysis project Ga0315336, IMG submission 204512) | Ammonia-oxidizing marine archaeal communities from Monterey Bay, California, United States - ASW #5 | ecosystem: Environmental > Aquatic > Marine > Intertidal zone | place: USA: California... | reverse complement strand
GAGAATCTTGGATACGACGAGAAACCGGACTATCTCTCCATAAGCTTTTCCTCGACCGACTATGTCGGCCATATCTTCGGTCCCTCCAGCCTGGAGAGCGAAGACAATATCTTGCGCCTGGACCGGACACTGGCCGACCTCTTCAGCTTCGTCGACGCGCAGGTCGGCCTGGACAAAACCTTGATCGTGCTCTCGGCCGACCACGGCGCAGCGGAGGCGCCGGGCTACCTCCGGGAACTGGGTTTCGAAGCGGACACCGTCGATCCAACCGCCTGGGATAAGGCCGGCGCGATCGATAATCTGAAGATGCGCTTTGGCATCGGTGAGGCTCTGATCGCCACCTACTTTCATCCCTACCTCTACCTGAACCGAGAGGTTATCGCCGAGAAGGGCCTCGATCGAGCCGAAGTCGAAACCGCAGTGGCTGAAGAACTGAGCCATTTCGACGGCGTTGCCCTGGCGCTCTCCAGCAGCGCGCTCCTTTCCGGCCAAGTCCCGGACACGCCGCTGATCCGTTCGATCCTGCGAAACTTCAATCCCAATCGCTCCGGTGACATATACCTGGTGTTCGACCCCAACCGCTTCATCGCCGAGTTCGAAGGCCTAACGGTCGCCGCCAGCCATGGGTCGCCATGGCGCTACGATAGCTACGTGCCGATCGTCTTTGCCGGCATGGGGATGCAGGCCCGGCGCGTCGATCGCCTAGTGCACACGGTCGATATCGCGCCCACACTGTCCCTCTTGATCGGGGCGAAGCCGCCGACGGGGTCAATTGGCGCTCCCCTCAACGAAGTCATCGGAAAAAATTGAATGATGGCTGGCCTTGCTCGTGAGCGATCCCTGTGTTGACCACAGCCGCTTAGGGTCAATATCGCCATTTACGATAATCGTACTATTGAGTCCGTTGTCGAGTGTAGAACCGACTAAACTGTGCAAAACGACGGGACGACCTCCTTGGAACCGTCTGATCCAGCCAATTGAGTTTCCGAATCTAGAGGGCTGTTCATGTTCAGAAGCGACGGGCCCACCGTTTGAAGCATTCCCAAGTATACCGAAGGAGACTTCACTTGCGCTTCCCGTGCGCTTCCGCTCATTCACAGATCCCCAATTTCTCGGCTTCAATAGAACCAATAAACGGCGGTTTTCTGCGGTGTTTGGAGTGGCGCACCCGACAGGATTCGAACCTGTGACCTCTGCCTTCGGAGGGCAATGTCACCTGTTCTTGCTGTTTCTTTGTGCTTCCGTTGTCCCAGTAATCCAACCCACCACAAATTCCTTTAGTTATTGGGATACTATGCTGTTATCGGGATTTTTCAATGTTATTAATGGGGATACGGTGGGGCAGAATTCTATTGAAAAGAAGCGAAATCTGTCGTATCCCCACAATAATCCCCACTAGGAGTTTTTCCAATGCAAAAATTGGTGAGAGGCCGTCCTCGCAGATATGCGGCCTACGAGAAGCTCTATGTGAGCCTGCCAAAGATCATGACGAAGCGACCGAAGTATCTCAATGGCGTTGGAATTTTTCGTGGCCAGCGTGGGGATACGGCCTGGGCCAAAATCCGACTGCCTCATGGTTCCACGTACGGCGGAAAATCTTATGATCCTGGTGCCTCACTGGAAATCAAACTGGGCGCATTGTCGTCGTTCACATGGGAACAACTCGAAGCAAAGCGAGCAGAATTACAGGGCAAAGCTGATCGGGGAGAACCGATTGACACACTGCGGCCTCTTACTTTTGCGGAGTGGGCTACGGACTGGCTTAGCCGGGCGCGGAATAGGACGAAAGCATACGAGACGCTTGAAATTCATGCACGCTGCCATCTATTGCCATTCTTTGGCAGAACGTCTTTGACGGGGATCACGGTTCAAGGTGTAAATCGTTGGATTGCAGGTCAGCTCGTTGACAAAAAACCTGGAACAGTCAAACGGCAGTTCAACACTCTGCGAGCTATTCTCAACGATGCAATTCGTGCAGGTCAGCTCGAACAAAACCCATGTCAACATGCAGATAGGATTCGCGGCGCTGTCGGAAGGCAGCGTTTTTTGGATGGCACCGAAGTGATTCGTCTGCTGGCTAACGCGGAGACAATTTCTGAGTGGTTACCCGATTACATTCTTTGGGCAATTCACTCGGGCATGCGTAAGGGCGAGATAAACGGATTGCGATGGCAGGACATCCGACCAATGGGCAATAGTCGAGTGGTTGTTCAAATACCCACAAGCAAGGCAAACGAACCCCGCATGGTCTCCTGTACTAGGACTATGGTCGAAGTTTTGGAGCGCCAAAGGGTTCGTAAGTTGGACGATGACGACCGGATTTTTCCAATATCTGCGACTACACTACGGCGGAAATGGGCACAGGCTCGTGATTTGGCGGGACTTTCCGATGTGACCCTGCACGATCTCAGGCGTACTCATGGTACACATGCTGCCGCTGCCGGTGTTGATCTTCGCACCTTAGCAGACCGGATCGGCCACACTGATCTAACGATGCTGCAGAAACACTACGCCGCTGTTGTTGGTGATAGGGCTGTTGAGGCAGCAGATATATTTCAGAACGTTTTTGATCGCATGACCGGAACAAATAGCGCCTGAATTGCGCTAGAACGCTGAGCAAATTTGGCGCGGATGCAATAAGTAGAGCTAAGATTGATATATTGACTGGGAAGAAACAATGGAATGGGTTTCAACACTTATTGACGTTGATCTTCGAGGATCTCGGTATATTTTCATTCTTACAGGAGAAAGACAAATAGCGAATACTCTCCAAAGTACATTGAATGAAGACTTCAATGAATTTGGCAAAACTGGTGGGCAGCCCGTCCGGGCTGTTCGGGCGACAAGCGGACACCATAAGGATATCTACAGAGAACTACTTGAGAAGCGGTGGCAAAGTGAGATCGACCAACGGATGCGTTCCGAGGAAGAGCCGTTTCTTGTAATCATCGATTCGGACTTTGGGCCATTTGACCAACAAGTGGACGATTGGCGAATTGTATGGTTGGGAGATGCTAAGAATCCAAAGGACAACATTCCAGCTATGCTCGATAATTTCATCAGGTCCATCGGACGTTGCGAAGAAGTGTTTGCATTCCTGGACAGGGTAACTGACCCACGGACTAGGCTATCAAAATATGGCGGTGTTAGCAGCCCTCAAACACCTGTTGCCGCAAAGAGACGTAAGAAAGTGGGAAGACCGGGCATCGCCGATCCCGAGAATGGTCTTTCCCATACCATCGACGAAATTGTTGCGGACTGGTCGAAAACAGCAGGAGCTACACAAGTTGCATATGGGTGGAAAATGCGATTTGTACGTCAAATTCTCAAGAGAAATTCGAATATAAGGGAAAAGTACTCCGAAAAGTCGGTATATGACGGGTTGATGAAGTCCGAGCAATTCGAAGAAATAGAACGTAGGCTCACGCATCCGGAAATCCGGTAAACCTACGCGCTAAATTGTCCCACGAAACCAATTTACCGCATTAGTTAAACGCAATCGAATTCGTCATCTTTCGGGAATTGATTTCACTTACTCGAAAGGTACGAAACTTGGCAAATCGAACTCGAAATGACCCAGTCCTAATAAGTGACACAATTATTGCGGGTATGCTCGGTATGTCCCGTAGCTGGGTCCGCAAGGAGCGCTTTAATCGGCGACGTGGCCTTCCCCATACATTGACCATCGACCCGGTGATGATTGGGTCAACACCGCGCTATCGCCAGTCTGAAGTAATGGATTGGGTCGAATCGCTCAAGAATGAAGCGACCGGATCGCAACGTCAAAGGCAGGGTTGCAAACAGCAAGGTGCGGGTCCCGCATGTGCGAAAGCGACACGGAGCGGCATTTGCCAAAGGTCCGGCGATCTGACTGCCTTTGTAGATAAAGATAATGCAGCCCCCGAGTCGACTACGAGTTCTGGCGGTGCGCAATGAAACGCCCCATTGTACTCGAAAGAGACGGATTGCTCGAACTCAATCGAGACTTCGTCGTAAGATTCCTGAGAAAGGTCAATATTCCAATTGACCCAACTTCAAACCCGTGTTGGGTCTGGACCAGCGCAATAATCGGATCCGGTTATCCGGGAATTTTTGCAAAACTGCCAAACCGTGCGGGCCCCATTTACGCGCACCGGGTTGCCTACGCTCTGCAATACAGTTCAATGCCAACGGAACTTCAGGCAAGCCATGATTGCCATAACCGATTGTGTGTAAACCCCTCGCACATCCGGCCGACGAGCGATCTTGAGAACAAGGACGAGGGCAAAATTTACAAAGAAGCAACAGACGGAATTCCACCGGAAAATCTGGGATTGAGTTTCTCGCCTTTCGATCCTTGGGAAGGTTTTGGTCTCCCAGTTTGGAAAGCGCATTTTGAAAGACATAAGGCGGATACTAAAGCCTCATTGCAGTTCGATGGCCTCGGCTAAAGCAAATCGCGAATTGCCCTCCGATCGGATACAGACCCCGGTTGGAGGGCCGCCAGGTTGGGATGATCTACCCCAGGAAATCCGCAGACGCTATGAGCGAAATCTCACCGGCAGTCAGATCAATGACCTCCGATCCAATCTGCCATTCGACTTTCTTCGCAATACCGATCCAGACAGGATTATCAAACGGATCGGCTGGTTTCAGTTACAGCGGACGGAAAGATTGATGAATGCTGCGATGACACTATTGTCATCGGGCGAAGGGTATATCCGGTTCGACGATGCCTTGCCATTTGATCGCAACCTGTGGGGTGGGTCGGATCAGATGATCGATGCCGCCAGAGCCCTGGTCAGCCTGCTGGACAATCCCTCAAATCCTGGACCAGGCGGCATCGGATCCAAACGCAAACATGCAAATATCCTGATCTCAAACCTCTATCGTATACGGAGTATTACTTGCAATACGTGTATATGGTACTTTAGAGACAGGAATCGCTACACACACATTGAGCGGTACCACTGCCTACGGTTCAATAGAGATACGTTGGCCTGGCTTGTCGGCCGATTAGGAGAAATTGGCTTCATAGAACACTACCCAGGGTTTCAGAATAGGGAAACAGGTGAAAGCCGTGCCTCAAGAATGCGGGCTACATGGAGATTTGCCCTATGGCTTGAGGAGATCCACGGCATTTCACAATCCATGATCGGCCCGTACAAGGATTTTAGGCCAGACCCCATTCAATTAAGGGATAGAACCAAGGCCCCAATCGATTATTCCGACACAGCCGTTACCAGGCGAATGCGGAGGGATTTGCGGGCGTACAATCAGCTACTCAGCCGGTCGAATATATCGATTCCTCTTGATAATCCGGATGTGCAGCGCGAGATACGGACTAGCGCTATCGATATGTCCACGAACTACTACCGTCGCGTGTTCAACAACGGCAGCTTCGAGCTTGGAGGCCGCTACTACGGTCCCTGGTGGCAGCGGTTGTCCTCCGATATGCGCAGGCTCATTACCATCAACGGCAATCCCACCAGTGAGCTGGATTATGGCTCAATGAACGTGCATCTCCTCTGCAGCATGGAAGGAGAACGCTACGCAGATCATTACCAAGACGGAGATCCCTACCTGCTGGACGACTATGGTCAGCATTCCAGAGATACGCTGAAGCAGATTCTGCTTATCGCCTTGAACACGGGGAATGAGGCGGAGGCTCTTGGGGCAATCCGTATGGATCTGAGGGACAGGGAATTTTCAATTAGCAACAGCGAGATCAGGTCTTTGATTGACCAATTCAGGATCAAGCATCAAGTTATATCGCAAAAATTGTATAGTGGCGTTGGCCTGCAATTACAATATACAGAGTCCCAGGTTTCAAGTTACGTGATCAAGGTAATGACAGAAAATAGCATCCCAATTCTCAACATCCATGACGGCTATATTGTCGAAAACAGATATGCGCCTGACTTAATGGATATAATGGAAGAAGCATTTCAATCCAACGGTCTTTCCTCCGTACCTGTTATTAGACAAGACTAGATATTCCAGAATTTTCCTTTTCAATAACTCTTATTAAAGGAAATATTGAAGGCCGCTTTTTAATGATTTTTCTTATTCAATATTTTAAATCGACTTGAAATAAGCCAATTGTGAGTTGTTTTATTTGGTTATTACTAGATATATACCCATAACTCAGACCGTTATTCAGAATAGCTTAGTGAAAACAAGCATTTAGGCATTTCGATTTGCTACAGCGTGCCTTCGACACGCAATATCGGTGTATGCCAATTGCTGGACTCCAAAGGCACCATAGAGTCCCGGCAGCTAATTTCCAGTGGGGGGCTAGGCATATAGCTAGCGACCGCTGGTGGTGCCCCTATGGGCCAGCAATGGCTATGTGGGATTGAGAGCAGCGTTTAGTCAACTCCCGTCATTTGGCGTTGTGATGTTGAACATTATCGCTCCAGTGTAAGCGCCCTGTGAACCCGCAATGCCTATGAACGGTAGCCTACGGAGATAGGCATCGTGACAACGGCGATGGCGTACCACTGTCGAAAAACACATCGTCCAACCGCCTCAAGGTCAGCGGATTTATCCAGAATATGTAGGTCTGATAGACGGGGTTGGGCCAATGTCAGACTCAAACACGCCAACCCGCTTCTCGATGAGCAAGATTAGTAGGCCGCAGAAAGTCAATCAGGCTCATGTTCAAGTGACAAGAATGACAGAGATGACATAGAAATCGAAGATTATTCCCACAAGAACGAATTTTGGGATTGTCTTCGTATTGACATGTCACCACTGTCAATTTTGCTTCGCCCCAAAATTCCGCACCACGCCTCCGTACCATTGTAAAAAACAGATATTCCACGCCGGAACCGTCTTCGTTCTACGCAATGGAAAACCGTAATCCGGTTGAAATCCATTTTGACGTGCCAAACAAAGGTGGCGCATGATAGGTTGCACAGCTTAGTGAACTCGTCTGAACTCACTCGCACATGATCTAAGTCATTGCAATATTACTCGCAATAGGATATCTTTCACACGTCCAATACTTGCGGTCTTCTGGGGGTTGCGAATAATGGCCGTTGAAACATCCTGCTTGAACCTGCTGTTCCCATTACCACTGGTGATTTCTATCCTAGTTGGCCTGGGTGCGTGCCAAACAAATACACACACAACCGAGCTAAAAAGCGGGTCTGTAGGACCTTCTGTAAACTCGAACATTTCAAATGCACCGCTCCCAAAGCCACTTAACAAAATAGACGGCAGATATCGCCAGGTTCCTGAAGGTACAAGATTTTACATTCATCGACAAAACCCTGGCGAAAAACCATATTACTATACTGTAGAAAACGTAGACGGATACTATTTTGAAGTTCTGAGTCAGAATAACCGAGATCGGGCCTCTTACTACACACCGTTAAAACATATCGCCAAAGACGGAACATATAAAACGGACAATGAGAAAACACTTAGTCTTTGGCCATTGCAAGTTGGCAAATCTGTCAAACTAAAATCGACTAGAGATGGCGGCGTATGGGTTACTGATACAAAGATCACAAATGTGGAAACATTATCGCTAAAACGAAAGCAATATAATGTTTATGTAACCAGCGAAGTGCAGAAATCTATCGGAGGAGGCTATAGACATGAAAAAAAATTAGGTTCTCCCCAGTTCTATCACTTGTTATGAGGAAATCGTTTGTCGTGACCGCAGGTAATAACATTGGAACGTCATATCTCTGGAACTTGGTTGACGTCCAGTATCCGAATGACAAATTTCCCAAATTAGTAACAGATAAACAGTGATTGTGAGCCATTTCCCTTCAAGCTAGAGGGAGAACATTTCAACTTACTTATCCAGAACCCAATTTATAAATCCAACCAAATCTAAAAATCTTCGAGAATTTTATCCATTTTTTTCTCATATACTGACTTTGTAATAAGACCATCATCGTAAAGTTTCTTGAGGTCAATGAGGTGTATCTCAATTTCTGCACGATCAGGCTCTACTTCCTCAATCGGTTGGTCGATTCTGCCACCCGAACTGAGTGACTTCGCGATTATATCGGCATCTTGATCATCGACAGGCGTGCCACCTTTTCCGAGGCAAATATTGGCACTATCCTCAGTTAACGAACCAGCTTTCTCATAGTAGCAGAAAGAACCTTGCGTTGTCGTATTCTCATTGCCTTTTGATACATTGGGCTGGTGTCTTTTTCTCCCAACCGTCACCGGGCCTTTCCATACGACATTAGGCGCTATCGCGTATATTTTACATTTCCTCGTTCGTGTTTCGCAATTTTGAATAGCCCGATATTGCTGTGTTGCGTCTGGTGTATGGGCAGCCTGCCCTGTGTACCAGTATGCCTTAGTGCCATCGGTTGATACTGCAAATACCAATGGATTTCCCTGGCCTGCACCTTGTTGATATTCCTTTTCGAAGGCCCTAGCGACATCGGGACTTAACGTAAGTGGCCCGTGTCCAATTAGATCTTCTTGTTGGCAGGCGACCATGATTATGGTGAAAGAGACTAGAATAATGGCCTCAAATTGAACTAACCGATATCCGCTTTTTACTACCGACGACATTAGGTCATCCAGTATTAACTTAGCTCAAAGGTTTCCTCACGTACTTAGCACAACTCTACAGGTCACTCTCCAAATATTACTCGATTTACTTCACCTCTGGAGAATGTATGCCAATGTTTTGCCTTTTTTCCTTCTACAAATAAATTCATGCCCGCCATGTGTGAAACTTGTAAACCTGTACCCAAATCGTTTACCTGATGACCTGATACTGAGATAAGGGTGTCATTTGGCCTGGCCATCCACCCGATTGCGTTTCCGGAAATCACAGTTACAACGGCCACACGTCCAAACTTCTGTGTGGTACCAATTATTCTGGACACTATGTTGCTTTTTGAAAACGCGACATCTGGAAACGCTTTTTCCAAAAACTTTCCAAATTCCAACCAGTCATCACCTTGCGATATTTCACGTTTTGGCAGAAAGTATTGGCCTTCCATCGCCTTACTTGCATTGTTTATGACTGCATTTCTTTTGGTTAAAGACAGTTCTTTCTCGATTGGACCTGGAAAGAAGACTTCTGTTATTCCGGTCGGATTGCCGCTCTTATCCAGCAAAGTTTGCACCGTCCAAAAAGTCTCATTGTTCTTGCGATCTACCTTTCTTCCATTAATTTCTAGTTCCTTCATTTTTCGATTCCAAACGAATCTATCGTCTAATTCTAGCAATTCACCTTCATATTTATGGATAATGTTCTCGTCTCCATCAGGATTACGTATTTGTATTGTCGTCACCTCACTATAGAATTGTATTGGTCCAACTGAAGTTTTCAAAGTTGTCGCAATTGGGCGAACAAATCCAGTAAATCCGTTATAGCCTTTTTCAAGTGCTTGTTTCGCGTTAATATGCTCCGCAGTTTGGCATCCTGCAAGTACGAGAAAACACAGGAAACAAAAAATGATGGTTTCAACCTGCGAGAAACAAGTCGCGCAGTGGCCTAATTTCTGTCGAATTCTTAGGTTGCCGGTTTGTGTATTCTGTAACATCTCTTTTCAACATAAAGCTGCCCCAAATGCGTGTTTCGCGCTTCCAAGGCTCTTGCCTCTTGTTTGTCGGTACCCTTAAAATCCATAAAGAACCACACCGGCCAAACAATGACCCCTGCCATTCCCAGCATGACGTTTTTATCTCGGACATCATCGGCGTTGTTTGAGAGACCTTCGATACGCTGATTGTTTCCAGTGATCTCAGCACGGATCTCCAGGCAACTCATTCGTCCATCGCCGAGGTTGCTTGTCGGAATAGGATCAGGCTCCCGGCCGGCACACGCTACCGCAAGCATACATAAAAGCAAAATGCATAGGTGCGTCTCTGGGGCAGTCATAGTTTGCTACTTCCAGGTTTGGCCAGATATTGTTAAACTGGATTCTAGTTATGTCAACCTATGGCAGCATTTGTTGTTAGCTACTAGCTATGAAGATTTTGAAGGCGAGTGTCCAAATGACTTGGATCCGCTCAAAGATATTTCGAACCTCAACTAAGTCATTTCATATACCCCTGTTGATCGTGGCAGTGGCATTGGTTGGATGTGCCCTTATTTTAGAATATTAACCGGTATTTCGATTGGCGACGTACTGATCCGCCATGAACATCGATGGTTTCATTCGTTCCAGCAACTCGTTTTCCGAGTTTTTCGAGAAAGCCAAAACGCTCACAAACAAAGAGCGAGGGGATGTATTTGAGCGTGTCGTACAGCTTCATCTGAGATCCACGCCTAAATATACCAGCGAACTTGATGAGGTTTGGCAGCATCGTGAGGTTCCGAAAAACGTTAGGGATCAACTAGCGCTTCCAGTTGATGACGAAGGAATAGACCTAATCGCCAAGCATAGAGACGGCACATATTGGGCTGTCCAGGCGAAGTACCGATCTGACCCTGTCGAAACCCTTGGTTGGGGTGGCAAAGTTGGTCTGTCGACATTCGTTGGGCTGTCGTTTCACACCTGTAAAAACATTTCCTTTGGCCTAGTTTGCTCAACAACCAGCCGTCCCCTCAAGAATACCCACCTTAAGCCAAACCATCGACGTCGCAATGCCACTTGCTGGGCCATACAGAGTCACTGACAGCCGTCAACTGTTTTTCGATATTTTAAGTTACTCATTATTATCGGAGGCTGCTGAAGGCCATATAAGACCGGGCAAATGGCTGATATGACTAGAGGGATATTTTTTGTCGGGGCGAGACGAGCCATGTAATGCTCATATTCTGGTCTCAAAAATGGCCTAAATGACCAATTCGTCTGGCAAAAAAGTGGTCTATTCACTACTAGTTTGACATACTTGTAGTTGTTTTAGTGATTATACTCATATATTAATAAGTTGCGTGCCATTTTTGCCAAACGCCGCTTAATGGCGCGATACGTGGGCATAGGGAAGTTATTGACTGGTATGGTCTAATTGAATAAGGGTGATTAATGTTTTTAAAAACAATCTATGAGAGTATTACTATTTTCCCTGGATTTTAGGGAGAGCCAATACAAATACGTATAATATACAGACCTTGGCCCCTCCCCCTATACCCCTTTTGATTCATCATACGAATCAAGTGTCTATACGATTATTGTATTTCTACGGCAGCCCAACATTTGTATTATAATAGTACAATTTCGGCACTATGTTCTAATACGAATAATATACCTATCCAGAGGCGCCGATGACACAATGACACAAATGACACTCGAAACGAAAACTATTGAAAATATTTTTTACGTATAGAACTTTGCGTTTTCTGTGTCATTTGTGTCATTGTGTCATTCTTATTCGTATAATGTATAGATATGAGTATTTATTGTTGTTAATAGTTATATTGCTTCTACCTTATTGGCTTGTTCGAACTGTCCAAACTCGTAGCGAGTCGTCGTTGTATCCGATCCTTTTCAGGCGTATATCGATATACAGATCCATGAGGTTTCCAGATGCGGCAAAAGGAACAATACCTATGCCCATTGGATGGCCATGAATGCGAAGTGACATCGGTCTATGAAAATACCGATCTCACACCGTCTCAACAGCGTATGTTCAGATCCTTGTGTGCTCGTTGTCCGAGATCACACAGGCTATCGAGTATCCAGCTAGGGCGTGTGAGGAGATTTGTGCGGAGGTTGTTTAGATATGAGTAACATATTGTCTAAATTCTCTGGCATATTCTCGCGTATTGCATCGGCCCTTGAAGATCATGCAGTTAGTCACCCCACCCATTTTCCGGCTGTTAGCTCCGCAAAGGCAGCACAAGAAGGGAAAATGGGAGACGAACCGCTGCATGGTGATGAGGCAGTTGAAAACAAGGACGACCCCCAACCTCGATAGTGTTGACGCTTCAGGGGGTTAGGCAAATTAGAGGATGTCGTGTTACCGCATTCCGTTTTTGCGTTCGCAGCAGCTGCTGATAGTAGGTTTTCTCGCATTCAGGCATCTAAAGATGGCGAATTATTTGGGGCTATTTGTAGCCTGCGGGGACATCGTGGATTATCATCTGGCGAGTACCGAATTACATCCCTGTGAGCGAGCATGAAAAGTCTGATCTTATTCATCTCCGTTGCGGTCAGCGTGATCCACTCACCTGCATTTGCAGACTGCCACGACCAACCGGCGCCTGGCGTCAATTGGGCTGGATGCACGATAGTGGCGCCACGATACAAGGACGCCAATCTTGCGGGGGCCAACCTAATGGGTGTTTCTATCAGTGGCGGTCACATGAAAAATGCCAACTTTTCGGGCGCTGAGTTATCTGAGGCTCGTTTGACATCAATGGATTTTAGCGGATCGAATTTCAGTGACGCAAATTTCAGAGGTGCATTTCTAACCAATCTCAAATTGACAGGGGCCAATCTGACCCGTGCGAAGCTCGATGATGTAGTGGTATCCAATATCAACCTCGTGGATGCTGATTTGACCGGCGCGACATTCCACGAGTCGGTTGGTAGTTTAGCAGTCTTTTGTCGTACCAAAATGCCAGATGGAAAAATTAACAACCGAAACTGCGATTGAGTTGGGGCAAACAGGGCAACTACGTTCACAACACGCTTAAGCCCAATCGCTTCTGGTGCCGGAACCAACTAGCAGCCTATCGAATGAAAAAGCCATCGCTAAAATATGTGGGTGACAAAAAGGTACAGGCCATGCTCACAAAATATGAATGCCCTGTGCCGTTTCACGCTGTGCGAACACGGTTCTTAGGTAACATTGCTACCACCAGGGCAGATGCATCGCCTGTTGAGGCTATCAAAGGCCTGTGGGACGGTGAGTTGCCGGCTGTCGAGGATTTCGAAGCAATCAATGTTCTGTTTGATACCTTTACGAGCCTTTGGAACGAAATGGCCAGGCATCAATCCAGAAAGAAGCCATTCAAACTTTCACGCGTGGCCTTAGCGGGCAGTGACCAGTCCCTTCATCAATTTTGCCAAACACGGGTGGATGAGATTGACGGATTTGTAGAGGGCCTGTTCGCGGACCAAGACATGATTGATCTGCCGGAAAGAGCTGATGAGGGCATGATGCATCTTGGCGAAATCAGGGCCATGCTTCTTGGTGTTATTGATCTCTTGAAGCGACAGCCCCTGTCTTCAGATCAGAATGAGATAGCCAAGACGATCAAGAATGTGAGGGATCTCAACCGGATTGCGCAGATTGAGATCAATGAGGTGGTTCTGTCCTGCAAACGAGCCCGTGGACAGATGCTATCAATGAGTGAGCCAGTTGATCCAACGGTTCATTGAGATTGCACTGACTAATGGCCAAAGTTCATACTGCTTTTTGGGATCCATAATCGTTGCCCCAAGCTGTCGGTCGCATACCAAGTCTGTCCCCTATACTGACCGCTTAGCGATATTTGAACTTTTGTCCCTTCATGAACCTTAGTGACCAGACTACCTCCAGGCAGCCGATAGCCGTTCGTGGTCACGGACAATATAGCTGAAATATTTTCGACGGTAGCCAACGCATCCTTGTGCACAATACCGATAGGTTCTTCATACTTCACTCTGCGGATCTTGACCCAGTCTGACGCTTCAACAACTTCCAAAATCTTAAGCTTTTCACAGGCATCGACTTGACGAAGTACTAGAGATCCACTCCCTGGAAAATTCAACAAGGACGTTCGGTGCCGGGCGATATGTGTCCATTCCCGACTGCTATCTGAATGTGATTGAGAAACATCGACTGTCGCGAGGCATTCACGGATCGAAACAGTATCCATCAGAGCTTCATTGTAGTTAGCCGATGCCTCAGGAAAGGGTGGAGTAACATCTCTATATAAAGAAGGTAAGGGTACATCATTTGGCGCTGGACAGTTCGAAAGGTCGTCATCTAATGAATTTATGATCATGGCCGAGACCAATTTTGCGGAATGTTGTATCTCATTGATAAATGCCTCTGCGTTATTCTGTCGCCATTCCGAAATATTTCGTGTTCGGCCTTCGTAAGACCAGCCGCAGGAATAGGACCCGATATTTACCCAATCGGCTATAACCGTTGCGTTTCCTTGCGCGAGTATTGACGCAGATGGATTGTCTTCTACTTCCCCCACCAACGCAAAAATCTGGATATCTACGCTGATAATGACGTCCGATGCCTGAGACGTCTCATGACTATGTTCATCTGCCAATTCTACTGTAACTAGTCGGTGCTGACCGATCATCAACTTTTTCGTTAGCTCCATTTTAAGAGCAACGGCAAAATTCCCATGTTCCGATACAGCCCCCACCAAATCTTTCGCTCCTTCGACATCAGCTAAGTCAGAACGATCAATAATCGCATCACTGTCACCAGCGCCAACAATGGCCCCGACACCTGCTGCTATTGGTGTTGTAACAACGCCAAAGATTAGCATGAACACATTCCCGGTCGCCGCAGATTCCCCAAGCCACCTTAGACTTGCACCCGCTGCGCCACGGGCAGCATCTTGACCTACCTGCGACTCCACCACTAAAAAATCGTCGATCACAGGAGCTGACGTTGTTTCGTCAATCCATATTGAAATTATGCGAGGCTTTTGTCTTAAACCACGCAGAGTAAGTTCACGGGGCCCCTCCAAGCTGGCGAAAAATTCAGGGGTACGCGCGAGAACCTTTGACGTTCGGTCCACGAAATCCGACGTTTCTTCCCACCAAGTCCTGTCGGTGTTCGGATCACAACCCGACAAAACGGTTGCGAGTGCTAAGCATCCCCATGACAAACGTTTCCAGCCCATAGTTTACGAAAACATGGGTCCGTTCAGGATGTCTTTGATCTTCGTCAACTTACCGGCTACCAACACTGCCAACATGGGCAAACCAGCCACATACTTGATTGGGAATCAAGTGCCCTATCCGGCTGAGCTACGCATAGATCGAGATCAAACGGTATAAATTTCGATGCAGGTTGGCATCGTTGAACTGAATTAGTTCCGACTGGATTTCACAAATCATTTGTTGCCTTTGAGCAAATTCTCACAGTCCAAGGGCTTCCATATCTGCTTGTGATCCTGCACCTGGTCTAGCTCGTATGGACTCATGTTTTGTTCAAGTTGATCGGCCAACCAAGCTTGAACAAGATCGTTTTCTTTCGACGGGTCACCAACATTAGCTAACGAAAAAAGAGCGTGTGCTCGCACTCGATCTTGCTTCACGCCGCCAATGCCATGCCAGTAAGCAAGGCCGATCTTAAATCGCTCGTAAGTTTTGCCTTTGTTCGCAAGTTTACAAGCATCAATAAACACCTTATTGCTAGCCTGTAATGATATTTCCATACGAGACACTGATCGCGGAAAATATGAAAGCTGCAGATATCTCGACGGGACCACGTCGATTGAACCGACAATATCCCTGAAATCAAACACAATCCGAACCCGCCAACTCTCCGGCGAGGATAAGCCACGGGGAGAGGTTCGGGACGCATTAATTTTCGTAGCTCCAGAGATTTTTTCACTATCATATAGAAAAACACCAGAGCCACTGGAACCGTAATGCGGATCTCCTAGCAACACCAAGACTTGCTCCTTAGTGGTCAATCCCAGTTCTACATCCGCAGCATTACCGAGATCCCAATAGCCATTCAGAAAACTCTCGCAGTCCATAAGTTTCCAGTTATTCGCGAGTTTTCGAGCTTTCTTTAGCTCAGATGGGCCAATTTCTATTTCAAATCGATCAATCAACCACCAGGTCAATCTCGGATCATCGACATTAGCTAACGAAAAAAGAGCGTGTGCTCGTACGCGATCTTGCTGCACACCACCAATGCCATGCCAGTAGGCGAGGCCGGTCTTAACTCTACCATTCCATTCGCCGTTGTTGGCCGCCCAACAGCTATTGGCGAACGCTATCTGGTCTTCTAAAAGCGACTTCTCCATATCAAACACAAGTTTTACTAAAACAGGTTTTTGATCGTCTCTCGATGATGTAACGGAACGAACAATATCCCTATCATCGAATACAATCCGAACCCACCAGGTTTCCGGTGTCATCAAACCACCTCCGCCTCCGGTCGGCCCAACAATTAGGAAAAAGCCTGAACTAATATCTCCTTCATACAGGAAGACACCCGAGTCTTTGGTACCATAGTGAGGCGCTCCTAACGATGCCAAGACTTCCTTCTTTGTTGTCTTGCCAACCTCAAAATCTGCGTAGTTGATCTCGTCATCAAGATCCCAAATCGGTGGCACATACACGCACGCTGGCAGCATGAGAATGCAGAGCACAGCCATGACATTGCGGTTAAACATGCTCTAGTTCAGTGCGGTGATTTCCAATTTGTCATTGACCAGCATCAAATTGCTTCGACAACAACGAACCGAGGCACCTAAACCATAGCTGCATCTCTCATCGCAGCCGTATCAGCAAATTCCTTGAAGGAGACAATTTTGCCATCAATTACACGGATCACATGGACAAAATCGCTTCCAAATTTCTTTTCGGTTTTCTTGTTGATGCAGTCGTAGTGACCTATCGCAAAAACGGTGTCATCCGTGGCCTTCCAGCTCCGAACATCGAATGTCTCGAAATCAAGTGTTTCCGACAGTAGTTGGAAATATTCTTTCAATGCGATAAGGCCATCGCGCCTACCATAAATCGGCAAAACGTCCGCCGTCAGACCTGTTGCTGGTTGGCATACAGCAGGTTGTTCCCACAGGTTAAGGATGCCTTGTATGTCGCCATCGGTGAAACGGGCATAGGATTTCTGGACGATTTCCAGGTTCGTAGGCATTGCGTTCTCTAAGGTTCTGACAAATTATCGCAATCTGCAAAAGCTCTACCCAGCCGAGCTTAGGTATATGAGATAACACTATATGTTCTTATACTAATGTATAGTAAAAATTCTTGAATTGGCCGACATGATAACTGCCTTCGCGCGGCCTGAATATCCCTTGCTGAAAGCATATCCGACATTTGCCCACAAGCCTCGCGACAACAGCAGCGATTAGAATGGGGCAACTGGCCAAAATCTACTTCTGCGAGCAAATCTGGAATTCAGCCGAAGTGGCTGACGTCGGCTGTCGAGTAAAGCGGACGCGCTGACGCTGAAGCTGATTCCGTCGCTCTTGACCCACTTCAGACGTTGGATATTGCAGTGTGTGATTTTCAAAATGAGGATTTTGCAAGGCGTTTTGATGCGAGGCAGTTGCTTGGTTGTATCGTGTCGTTGCTTTGAGGATTGCGTTTCATTTGTTAGACTTTTCAACCTTTGCCATTTGGCGACAAGAGCAAAAGCATTGATAGATTAGAGAGGGGTATCAATGGAACAGAAATATGATGCTGTCGCGTTCAAGGCATTCGAACAGGATGGCTGGGGAACAGTGGCAGCGAGTTATGACGATTTTGCTTCCGGAGTGACCAAGGGTGCAATCGAGTTTTTGCTGGAAGCCGTCGCGGCCACACCGGGCAAGCGTCTGCTCGACGTTGCATGCGGGCCCGGGTACGGAGCGGGCACGGCCGCTAGTAAGGACATTGAAGCGATTGGCGTCGATTTCTGTCAGGAAATGGTCGACCAGGCGGTTCAGCGATATTCGGGAGCTACCTTTCAACTCGGCGATGCTGAAGCTCTGCCATTTGAAGATAGTAGCTTCGATGCCGTTATCTGTAATTTTGGTTTCTTGCATTTTGCAGATCCCGACAAGGCAATCAGCGAGGCTTTCCGCGTATTGCGCTCGGGCGGTCGCTACGCTTTCACGGTTTGGTCGACGCCGGACCGTGTCGAGTTTTTTTCGCTTGTTACGGGACCGGTCTTTGCGCTCGGTAATCTTGATGTTGGCGTGCCAGCGTCTCCGCCGCCATTTCGCTTTGCCGATGCAGAGGAGAGTGCCAATACGCTACGCGCGGCCGGTTTCAGCGAGGCGCGTTTGCAAGAGCTTCCGTTGCGTGGTGAGTTTTCGCCGGAAGCAGTGGTCAACTCTTTGTACACTGCTGCAGTTCGCTCGCGCGCTCTGATGGAAGCACAGCAGCCAGAGGTTCGTGAGAAAATACATGCGGCTATTCTCCAAAACGTTTCCAGCCGAGAACAAGATGGTGTCGTCACTCTTTCGATGCCGGCTGCGATGTCGGTCGGTTACAAGACGTAATGAAGAGCGGGCGCCGATTAACCTCTGCAGCGGTGCCCGCACTTAAATACTTAACTGACGGCGATCTATTTTACGGCGAGAAAGCGATGTCCTTTGTTGAGACAGGTCGCTTGCCGAGAGCTGATACTTACGAAAGGCTGTCCAGCAACGTGCGGCACTCGACCATGTCGGGGGTGTCGCGACCCTGAGTGACGCTGTCATAGGCCGGCTGCAGCAGCTGCAAAGCTTCCCCGCCGCGACCCTGTTCGGCCCAAAGCCGGGCCAGATCGCGGGCTGAGCGCAGTTCGAAAAGGCCTGCATCAATCTCGCGTGCATTTGTCATCGACTGCTCGTAGTCGGTTTCCGCGGCAGCGGAATTCCCCTGCCGGGCGAGGACCGCTGCGCGGCAGCGGTACAATTCGGGCAACCACAGGCGCTCCTTCGTAGCGAACGCCGTTTCCAGACCGCTTTCGAACATGGCTTCGGCCTTGTCGAGTCTACCGGCACTAAGATAGGCGTCGCCGAGTACATATCTTTGAAAGCTGGTGCGCGGGAAACCGGTTTCGACGATCGCGTCCAGACTTGTCTGCGCCAGTTCGAGACCGATTTCGCTTTCACCCGATTGCACCAACGCCCACCCCTTGGTCAGCAATGGCGTGCTGGTGAAATGAAGGAATTGTTGCGGGTTGAAATTGGTCCGCTCGCTCAAGGCATCCACTCGTTCGATAATCGCCAGCGGTTCGCGGCGCAAAAAACGCGATGTGCAGGAAAAACCGCGGGCCATGATTTCGCTAAAGAAATGCTCCACCCGTTCGGCGAGGCTGACCGCTTCGTCAGCGGCGTCACGGCCTTCTTCCAGGCGTCCCTGAATGGTATAGAGCATGCCGATGGTTATGCGGCAGCAGACGCCGGCGTCATGGCCGCCAAAGGCATCGATCTGCTGCTTGTGTTCATCGGGGTCATACAATTCGCGGCCCGCTTCGGCGTGCGAAAGCGTCGAGGGAATGTCTTCCAAAGCCAGATGAGAGGTCCAGCCGGAGTGATGGGCCTGCAGCAGCATGCCCCGGTCATTCATGCGCCGGCCGATATCCAGCAATTCAGCCGCGACCTCGACACCGGATGCTGCGTCACCACCAAAATGAAACCGGTGCCAAGCATTCCAACGGACATTATAACGCTTCCGGTCATCGCCGACGATTTTGCTGAGCACTTCCGTACGTTCGTAGATGGGCGTAAGTTCCTCAGCATAGGGACCCAATTTGAATGCCAGCAAAGGCCCCAAGGCAAGGGAGCAATCAAGCTGCAATTCCGCTTCGGCGTCGGGGTCCTCCTGCAATGCAAGCACGTCGAGGGCGCGACGATAGGCAGTCTCCGCTTCCCCCACGGCGCCCAATCTGTAGGCCCGTTGGCCAGCCTGGAACCAGTATCCTGCCGCGGCAGCGCCATCGCCGGCGACTTCGAGATGTTGCGCCAAAACCTGCGGCGCTTGTTCGGCATGGTCGGGGAAACTTCCGGCAATAGTCTCAGCGATACGGCGGTGCAATTCCTGTCGGCGGCGGCGCAACAGGCTTTCATATGCAGCATCCTGAATGAGTGCATGCTTGAAGGTGTAGACAGCATCGGGCGCTTGGCCGCGCCGTGAGAGCAGACCCGAAGCCTCCAACGCCGAAAGATCCCCGGGAAGACGATTGTTGGGAACGAGGTCGCTGGCCGCCAAAAGTTGGTGTGAGAATTCCCGACCGATCACAGCACCGACCTGGGCCGTCTCGCGTGCATCTCCAAGCCGGTCGAGCCGCGCCGCCAGGATATCCTGCAGCGTCGCCGGTATGCTGCTGGCCGCACTATCGTCCTCTTGCGCCTCCAGCAAGTTGCGCGTCAGTTCCTCCGCAAATAGCGGGATGCCGTCGGAACGGCCGACAATTTCCTGCAACAGATTGGCACGTAACCCTGAACCCGCCAGTTCAGCCGCCAAGGCCGCTGTTTGGCTTGCGTCCAGACGGTTGAGCGGCAAGCTCGCCACGTTGGCATCTCCCGCCCAGGGCGGCTCATACTCCGGCCTGAAGGTCAACAGCGCCAGCACCGGCAGTTCCTCTAGCCGGCGCAAGGTCATGTCCAGCAGTTCTTGACTGGAAGGATCGACCCAATGCAGGTCCTCGAATGTGATCAGAACCGGCTGCGCTGCGCTTAATGCCGCCAACTGTCCGAACAGGGCCTCGAACAGTGTCTGCTTGAGGGTCGAAGGGGTGGGCGCGACGGCCTCGTAGGCACCGTTAAGGGGTACTGACATCATCATGGCTACCGCTGCCACGTGTTTGTCGGCAACGTCACCGCGTGATGGAAACAACTGTTGCAGATTTGCCAGCGCTTCATCGGCCGGCGCGCTGATATTCAAACCCGCCGCCTGGGTCAGTTGCCGCACAAAGGGATAGTAGGCGCTGCTTTCGTGAAAGGGCGAGCACTGATAGCGTAAACGCACTGCGCCGTCTCCCGCAAATTGCCGCGCCGCGGTCTCGACCAAGCGTGACTTACCGATACCCGCTTCGCCGGAAATTAGGGCAATCTGTCCTTGGCCCTGCTTGACCAGGTCCCAGCGCCGTGTGAGCGCCGCCAGTTCGTCCTCTCGGCCCACAAAGCTGGCGCCGAGCGGGTCTCGCGTTGCTTCGAAACGGTTGACGTCGGTACGTTCGCCGTCCAATCGCCAAACCTGCTCAGGCAGCTCGAAGCCCTTCAATTCTCTGGATCCAAGATCGGTAAAGGTGAACATGCCACCAGCTAGGCGCCGGCTGGAATCGGCGAATAGGATCTGGTCGGGCTCGGCCAAGGTTTGCAGCCGGGCCGCCAGATTGGGAGTCTCACCCACCACCGCTTCTTCCCGGGCGCCGGCGTCGCCAATGATGTCGCCCACTACCACCAAGCCGGTGGCAACGCCAATGCGAACAGCCAGGGCGTCATGTTTATCTGCTTTGATGCGCTTGATGGCAGCCAGTATATCGAGGCCGGCTTGGGCCGCTCGCTGGGCTTCGTCCTCATGTGCCGTGGGGAAGCCAAAATAGGCAAGTACGCCGTCGCCCATGTATTTGGCGATGTGTCCGTCATAACGCGTGATGACACCGGCCACCGCGTCCTGATAGGCGCGGATCAAATCCCGGTAATCCTCCGGATCAAGGGCGCGGGACAGGGCCGTGGAGCCCACCAAATCGCAGAACATCACCGTCAACTGACGCCGTTCTGCGTCGACAGTGCGGTTTGTTTCGGCGTCCGGAGCCGGCGTGACTGAAGCGGCAGGCGTAGAAGTAACACTTGCGGTAGGTGCCGCGGCCGCGAGGATCTTGCGTCGGGCACCCAGGGCAATACCGATGTCTTTCAGATCTTCATCGGTAATATGCGGCAACGCATCCAAGTCGATTTCATTGTCGAAAAATTGCTGGGCGTAGCGCTCCAGGTCCAGCCGCATCAACCATGCTTTGATATCATCCATTGCGGTTCCCCAATCTCGCGGGCAATGGTGGCAATAATAATGGGTGCGCGCAACGACCATGTCGTAATGCCGCCGTCGATGACGAAGGTCTAACCGGTAATGAAAGCAGTGCTGTCGCAGCCAAATCGGCCGACAACTCGTCAAACTCCTTAGTCAAGCCGAGTTGACCAATGAGTTATCCCGTGATGAAACCAGTCAGTGCCGCGACGGGTTCGTCAAAAGCGTTGATGCGATTACCAAAAATGTCCACAAATTCACCGCCAGTCATTCTAGGCTGCCTCTTCCCACCGACATTAATTTGAGTATAACCAATACTACAACTGTAGGAAAAAGACTCCTCAGCAACGTCATTTGTATGAGCGACAAAGTCTGTTCATGGCACATCGATACACTTTCGGATCCCGTCCCTTGTTTCCGTTGCTAAGGCAATAGCCGACATTTGCCCACAAGCCCCACGAGATTAATGTTGGTTTGATTGTCGATCGCGATAACGGCTGCACATGGATCTGTGTGACAAGATGAAATTGACGCCGGTGGTGGCACGGAAGCATCCAGCTGCCAGGGAATTAGTTGGTTCTTGAGGTCACTTGATTTGGCTCGATAGGGATGAATTGACCTAACGACCATTTTTCAGGCCTACAAATTACAGCCACTTTTGTGGGGATATGGTGGGGTGCAAAATTGGAAACTTAGACCGATGGACTCTAAACGATTGAAATAATTGGCGCACCCGACAGGATTCGAACCTGTGACCTCTGCCTTCGGAGGACAGAAGCCCTGCTATTCATACCTCAACATAGGGTTTCGAAAAGCTTGTTTTTCTGCGGTTTTTACATTATCTACTCAACATAGCGCACATAGTCAACTGCCCTTAACCGAGTGATTTACGAGACAAAAGTGAGACAATTAACCGAAATCATTATCCGCAACCTACCACACCCACCAGAGGGAAACACAAAGCACCTTGATCCTTCCCTAAGAGGTTTTGGCATACGATGCACCGCCCATTCCAAATCCTTCTTTGTCATGTTCGGCAAGGAACGGCGTTTGAAGACCTTGGGAAAATGGCCGTCTCTGTCGCTCCGTGAGGCCCGATCTCAAGCTAAAGTGATACTAGCCACCCCAACTAAGAAAAACCGCCACATGAGCTTCTCAGAGGCTCGTGACGCATTTCTTGCTGATTGCGCCCAACGTCTCCGCAAGAGCACCGCAGACCGTTACTATTTCGCCCTGAAGGACATCACAGCACATTCCCTGGATACCGTAAGCACCGACTTCACCGATCCTACCCAACTGAAATCCCTGAAGGCATTTTATAACTGGTGCATCGATAGGGAACTGACAGACCGTAACCCCTTTGCCAGACGCAAGGTCATATTTGACCAGCGTGATCGCCTTCTCTCAGATGAGGAGATTGCGGCCATATGGAAATACGAACGCTCCCCATATTCAGACATTGTGAAATTGCTTATCCTTACCGGCCAGCGTCGAGCGCAGATTGCTAAGTTTGATCCTGAATGGATCGATGGCGGGTTCGTCAATTTCCCCGCTTCAATTATGAAAAGTAAGCGCGTCCATACAATCCCGGTAACGCCGCAGATGCTTCAACTACTCAATTCTATCTCACCTTACGCCGGTTGGTCCAAAGGCAAGGTTAGGATAGACAAGCATACAGGTGTCAGTGGTTGGGTCTTACACGTGTCAACGGCGGAGCAATATCAGTCCAGTTGGGCGGCGTAAAACCAGTCCACTCTGTGTGATGCCAAGCGCGTAGTTGCGGGTTGTCCCGGTAGTGCACAGGAGGGACCCGCGCGGCTTCGAGTA
>Ga0315336_1003066_pt1 | contig 23356 bp, 21 predicted proteins | sample ASW5metaG_FD_204512 | JGI IMG/M metagenome (GOLD analysis project Ga0315336, IMG submission 204512) | Ammonia-oxidizing marine archaeal communities from Monterey Bay, California, United States - ASW #5 | ecosystem: Environmental > Aquatic > Marine > Intertidal zone | place: USA: California... | reverse complement strand
CATAGTCCACAGGGTCAGTGCCCGCTCGCCGCCGAGGCTAAGCGCTGGCACATAAGTCATCTGCACCAACATGGGCGCCGCCCCATCGACTGCGCGAGGGACGAATTCGATGCGACCGGCGGCAACAAACTGCTTGGGAAGAGCAAAATGGTAGGCGAGGCTGTCGGCGTCGGCGGGCGGCGCCAGGCCTTCGATGAAGTCGAAGCCCAGGATCAGCGCTAGGCCTGCGAGAACGAGCACAACAACCTGTGGCGAGCTTGCCGGCGCTTCGATTCCGCGACCGGGGGGCGCCGAGCCTTCGAGGGGGGAGCACAGCCCGAGGACTCCGAGACAGGAAACAGCCAGCAGGGCGAACAGGGCGCCGGGGGTGAACCATCCGGCGATTCCCGGGAAAAACAAGAGCCACCCGAGGCCGCCCAAACCAAGCGCGAAGGCCCAGGACAGCCTTTCGTCGGGCATTAGCCGGCCGCCGATGCCGCTGATCCTAAGCAGCATTCCACCAATGCCGAGGCAGGCCAGGGCTTCGAACAGGATAATCCCAATGGCGGTCATGCTAATCACAAAAGGCGAAGAAGGGGTTCCGCGATGCCGCTAAATTGGGCAAGGTAGGCGCCAAGGGCGGCGACGATCCACATGCCGAGGGCGATTCCCAACCCCCGCACTTGGATGGTCTCCGGGGCGGCCCCAACGCTGCCATCGCGATACGGTGCGGCCAAGGCGCGCGCCGTGGTCATCAGCGTGTTCACGGGCAGGCGCGCCAGGGTCCCAATAGCGGCGGTGAGGCCGCCGCGCCCAAGGTGGGTGGCAAGGGCCTCGGCATGAACTGCCAAAATCCGGAAGCCGAGGCCTGCCGCAGGCGACAGGCTGTGCTGGCCCAGCGCCGGATAGAACCGATGGGCGACCTGAAGGCAGCAATCGAGCCGACGTTCGGTATGCGTGGTAATACTACCCGAGGTCGGATGATAGCGGGACAACGCTTCTGGAAACACCAAGAACCGGGTCCCCGGTTCTCTTAACAGGGCCAGCCAGAGGGCAAAATCCTGGGCCGTCGGCAACCCAGCGTCAAAACCACCCACCGCCATGACGGCGTCGCGCCTGGCAACCACCGTGCAAGTGCCTATATAGCCCCGCCGGTAAAGCGTCGCGTAAGGATTCCAGGCGCGGCGAAAATGACGGGCGCAACTGATTACCGTTTCTCGGCCGTCGGCATGGTGGCGGATGTAATCATGGGCGACGAGGACCATGTCGGGGTCGTCCAGGTGGGTGAGGCTCTGCCGCAGCTTTTCCGGAAGCCATTCATCGTCGGCGTCGAGAAAGGCAACGAACGTGCCTGTGGCCGCCCCCAAGGCCCGATTGCGTGCAGCCCCGGCGCCCATATTTTGCTGGCGGAGCACCGTAAGCTCGACGCCATTCATGTGCCCGGCCATGGCGGACGCGGCCTCGAAGGTGGCGTCGTCGTTGCCGTCATCAACGACGATCGCCTCCCTGGGTAACAGCTCCTGGGCGGCGACGCTTTTTAGCGCGCGGCCGATGGTCCCGGCGGTTTGGTAAGCCGGGACGATCACGCTGACGTCAGCGAATTCACGGAGCATGGTTATGAGATTCCTTTTGCGCCACGGGCAACGCCGTCGGCGTCAGGGTGACGGTTACGGGAATAGGTTATAGCGGACGATACAGTAAATGGCCCAGACGCCGTCCTTCCAGGTGATCTTCTTTCCCTGGTCATAGGTGCGTCCGTCATAACTGATTCCGATTTCGTAAATGGAGATCCGTGGCCGGAGATGGCCAATCTTAGCGGTCATTTCGGGCTCGATGCCGAAGCGGTCCTCGGTCAGGGTCAATTGGTCCAGGATTTCCTTGCGGAAAATCTTGTAGCAGCATTCCATGTCGGAAAGGTTCAAATCGGCCAGCATATTGGACAGGAGGGTCAGGAATTTGTTGCCGGCACTGTGCCAGAAATAAAGCACCCGGTGACTGTCGCCGCCGATAAACCGGGACCCGAACACAACGTCCGCATGACCATCCAGAATAGGACGCAAAAGCCTCGGATACTGGGCGGGATCGTATTCAAGATCGGCGTCCTGAATGATGACCACCTGACCCTTGGCCTCCGCGAACCCGGTACGGAGCGCCGCTCCTTTACCCCGGTTTTCTGGATGGCTAAGGGCGCGGATGCGGGGGTCGGATTCGGCCAACGCCGCCGCCTTGGCGGACGACCCGTCGCTTGACGCGTCATCGACGATGATCACGTCCTTCTCCAGCCCCAGGCTATCGGCATCAATAACGCGCTGAACCAAGGTTTCCAGGGTTGCCGCTTCATTGTAACAGGGAATGACGATGGAAACGATGCTCAGGGTCATGGGTATCGGGGTCAATTCTTTACAGCGTAGGGAAAGGAACGTTTTTTAGCTGCCGGGATCATAAAGGGTCATTAATTATTTGATCAAGAACTAGAAAATTCGGCAGCGGCCTCGGCTTTTGCGACCGTGAACGTTCCGTCGGCAAATTCCCGCTCCATGCTTACAGCACCTCAACCCTGATTTCGCCGAACCACGGCAACGGCTCGTCGACGGTAAATTCAATGACAGATCCTGGATGGTCGCCACCATAGGCATGCCAAAGAGTCGCCGGGGCAGCCGTCGCCAGGGCGTCAGGGGAATGCAGATGAAAGGTCCTTTGGTCGCCCCTAAGGACAACGCCACCGGCTCCCGGCTCTATCTCCAGTGGAGTAAAAAACCGCCGGGTCATACGGTGGGGGCCCCCTTGGGGTCCCTCATGGTTCCCTGGGCTTTCAAGGCGGTCCGTCAGGATCATGGTGTTTTTTATGAACCGCCATTGCCGGGTGAGCGTCCCGACTCCCTTGATCCGCTGGAACCCGCTGTGATTGAGAACAACCTCGTCACCGCTGCCGCGAAGGTCCGGTTTTGGGCTGCCGACATCTCGGCGGAAGGCGTCATCGTAATAGGGCTTGTTGACAGGGTAGGGCTCGGCGCCGTCAACCGTAACCGTGTTATGGGTAAGGGCGGATCGATAATAGGCGGCAGCGCCGGTTTCTCCATAGGCCCCGCGCCCGGGATCGACGAAAACGGGCAAACCCTCAAAATGAAGCTCGAATCCGCCGGTGTCCTGATGCCCGTGACCGGGGGACTGGGAAAAGCCGCCGGGGGCGGCGTGCCAAAGCCCCGACCAGGGGCCATGGTCGAAGCGCAGCCAGCCGTCGGCGCAAAGACGGTCCGCCAGGGCCGCCGGGGTGGCGTCGATCAACGCCAGCAGCGCCGCCCGGGCGTCCTTGGGAAGCCCGGCCACCCAGCCGGTCTCAATGCCGACGAGGCTCATCAGGTATTCGGGCGGACAGTCCGGGGAAATGTCACCGATCAGCGGCAAGCCGCCGGGCAGGATCAGCCAGGGGATGACGGCAAGCGCCTTGGCGGCGATGTCGCGCAGTTCCTCTTCCTCAGCCCGTCTATGCTGGCGCGCGGCCAGCCAGGCATCGGCGTAATTGCGTGCGATCAACAGGTGATAGTGACTGGACCCTTCTCTGAGGATACCAGAGCCTAAAAAAATCCGCTTGGCTTCATTGCGCAGAATCCTGGCCCCAGCCTCCGCCGCCCATTCGAGGCCCAAAGCGAGCCCTAAGCGGTAAAGGCCGCGGCCGTTGTTGGCGAGGTGGTTGGACGTGTTGTGCTCGCCAAAATATTCGAGCCTATCGAAGATGACCTCGGCATGAAGCGCAAGCAAAGCTTCCGTTTCCTCCACCGGCTCCGGCAGGCCTTTCTTTTTTGCCAGATCGAGAAGATTGATAGCGCGTTCCGCCACCGTATAAGGATGCCAGGCCCAACTCTTGCTCGGAACCCCATGGGAGTTTCGCCAAACATCCCACAACGCCTGCACCCAGGACGCGGTGACGCCGCTTCCTTCGACCAACGGCACCCAGGCAAATCGGTGCAACGCCAACAGCATCTCCATATCGTCATAAGACCGGCGGAAAACCTCCTTTTGGTCACCGGGGTTGAGTTTGAGCAGCGTTCCGGCAAGCGGCAAATTAATCGGTCCCACCGGGGACGCCGCCAACAATGGATGGAAAACGTCCGTTCGGGCGGGTTCGGTCTTTGCGGGCACAAATCCTTCGAGATAAGGCGGTCGGTGGGCGGCAAAAGGCCCCGGCCCGGAAAGGCCGCCGGTCAGGCGGCGAAACAACCAACGCCGGAGAACTGGATCCCGGGTGACTTGGCTGGCTTTGCGGATAAGGGATTTAATCATGAGATGTATGGCTGGCGGCTGGTCCCGGGGCAGACGGCGGTCTATTCTGCGGCATGGATTTGAGCAAAAACAAACAGGATATCCAGGCGTTCTGGGGCGCGCTGTACGACTCGCTCTATGGCGGGTCCGGTGGAAATATCACCCGTGAACAGTTGCTGGAAGGGCTCGACACCCTGGAAGATATGTTCCGGCTGCGCCGCCATTTGGCGGTGGTCGAAATGCCCCTGGAAAGTCTCAAAGGCAAGCAGGTGCTTGAAATCGGCCCCGGTGCCGGCGGCCACTCGGCGCTGTTCGTGCGCCACGGGGCAATTGTCACCGCCATTGATCTCACCCAGGTCCGCGCCGATGCGACGGCGGCCAAGTTCAAATTATTGGGCGCTGACGATTGCAAGGCGATGCAGGGGAATGCGGAGAACCTGCCCTTCGAGGACGATGCCTTCGACATCGTCTATTCCAATGGTGTTTTGCATCACACGGTGTCGACGGAAAAGGCTATGGATGAGGTCTTTCGCGTGCTCCGGCCCGGCGGCCGCGCCGTCATCATGCTGTATTGTAGAAGTTCCTGGCATTACTGGATCAACATGTGGCTGTGCGTTGGAATCCTGAAAGGTCGTGCCTTCGTGGATAAAAACTGGCTCGGCCGGGCTACCGAATGGGGCGGCAAGGAAGCGCAATCGGTCAAAAACCCAATCACTCGCTGTTATACCCAGGGCGGCATAAAAAAATTATTCGCGCGCTTCGAAATCTTGACGCTTCGCAAGGGCGATTTCTATTTCTACCTGATCCCGAAATTGGGCCGGCTTTACCGCCGCTGGCAAATCAAACGCTATGGCACCCATCCCGGCGGCTATCTGGTTTACGGCGAGCCCTGGCCCATCCAGAGTCCGCTGGAACTCAGGCTGGGTCGGATCATGGGCTTTTCCTGGTGGATCAGCGCCCAAAAACCTAAATGACCGGACTTATCCTTTTGCGGTGATTTCCAGCGGGTCGCCGTAGTCGTCGAGCCCGGCGATCGCAGCCCGTCCCATGTTGAGAACCGCTTCTTCGGAGCTGCCCCCGATGTGGGGAGTGGCCAGCATGTTGGGCATTTGAAGAAGCTCACGATCGACGGGCGGTTCTTCCGCGAAGACGTCGAAGGCGGCACCAACGAGGCGGCCCCGCTTGAGCATTTGCTTCAAGGCCCCCTCGTCTACCAAGCCGCCGCGGGCGGTATTGATGAGAATCGCATCTGGCTTCATCAGGGCCAGGCGCCCAGCATCGAGGATGTATTCCGTCGACGGGTCGAGGGGTAGGTGAAGGGTAACCACGTCCGCCACCCTTAGAAGATCCACCAGTGCCACCGGCTCGACGCCTGTCTCGGCGAAGTAATCGGGGAAATCTAGGATGTCGTGGGCCAGCACCCGGCAGCCGAAGGCCCTGAGCAGCCGTCCCAGAAGCTTGCCAATGTTGCCGCAGCCGATGATCCCGACCGACCGTCCGCTAAGCTGACGGCCCATGATCTGGTGCCAATCCCCGGCTAGGACTTCAGCGTTGGCTCGGGGCACGTGGCGCAACAGAGCGATGGCGAAAGAAATTACCAGTTCGGCCACCGCACGCCGGTTGACCCCCGGCGTAAAACCCAGTCGGACGCCATGTCGGGCCATGGCGTCGAGGTCGATCATGTCGATGCCGACTCCGTACTTGGACACCACCTTGAGCCCCGGCAGCGCTTGGAATAGCGCTTCATTCAGGCATTCCAGCGCAGTGATAGCCTTTTCGGCCCCGTCGAGGAAATCGATCAACTGGGGTCCCGCCAGTTTCAATCCGTCGTCGTTGAAGCGCGCCTCCGGGTAACGCTCGATCAGCTCCCGGCGCAACACGGGATGTCGCGTGAACGAACGCGAGGTGATGGCGACGACGGTCATGGGCGGATGGCGACGTCCCAGCCCGATGACTTTTCGCAGAACACGTACATGCCGCGCTCCAGCCCGCCGATGGGGGCATCAGGGCTGATGTCGTTAGTCATGCAGATGAACAAGACGTCCAGGCCTTCTTCCTGAATCTTCGGGTCGTCGTCATAGCGCACCCCGTCGTCGAAGGCGCCATCGCCGTCCAACGTGCGGTCCGAGACGGCCGCTGTTTCCAGGGCCAGGTGGGGGTCTATGACGGACCGGCGGCGCTTGCCGACGACGCCGTAACCGGCGATTTCAACTTTCAGCGTTTCAGGCATGGTTGTTTCAGTGAAATGTAAAGCGTGGCCTCAATCGTTGATGGCCTTCTCGATGATGGTCAGGGGTTGTTTTTTCACCTGCTGGTAGATGCGCCCCAGGTATTCGCCGATGACGCCCAGGAATAGCGCATTCAGCGTTATCGACAGCAACAACAAAATGGTCGTGGTGGCGAAACCGGCCGGCCATTCCTGTCCGAAAAGGATATTGCCAATGAAGTAAAAAAACAGGCCAAAAAAGGTGATATTCGCCATTACAAGCGCGATCAAGCTAGCGACCCTGAGCGGGACGATCGAATGATAAAGGATTCCATCTAGCGCCAAAGACACAAGCCTGAGGAAGGTGAATTTGCTTTTCCCCCTTTCGCGGACGACCCGATCATAAGGAATGCCGGCCTGCTTGAAACCGAAACTGGCGATCATACCGCGAAGGTAGGGATGGGAATCGTTGACCTGCTCCATGATGTCGATGACACGGCGAGACACCAGACGGAAGTCGCCTGCCTGACGGGGAAGTTGATCCTCGGATATGGCGTTGATGAGCCAATAGAAAATGGCCCGCAATCCGTTGATCAATGCCCCTTCCTGACGCGATTGCCGGATGCCGTAAACGACGTCATGGCCTTCTTCCCATTTGGCGATGAAATCCGGGATTAATTCGGGTGGATCCTGCAGGTCGCAATCGATCTGGATGGCGGCGTCGCCCCGGGCCTTTAGGTAACCGGTCATGATGGAACGCTGAAATCCAAAGTTCCTGGAAAAACGGAAAACTTTTATTCGCTTGTCCGTTTTTGCCAAGCCCGCCAAGGCGTCAAAGGTGCCGTCCTGGCTGTGGTTGTCGGTGAAGATGATCTCGAAATCGAAGCGTTCCTTCAGGCCGTCGAAAACCGCGCTCAGCCGTTCATAAAGGGGCCACACGTTTTCCTCTTCGTTGAAAACGGGGACGATCGCTGAAATAAGCGGTTTTTTGTCCATCACCGTGATGCCTTTGATTCCTCACCGTGCGTGCCGGTAATCGCGTACTGGGCGCCCAATGGGCACCACCCCAGCGCCGGTTCCAGGGGGCGCAGGGCCCTGAAGGCCCTCGGAAAGAAAACAATGTAGTCCCTTTGGACCGAAATCAATGCCGTTCCAATCATCAGGTTCACCGTTTCGCGGGCGGGCAAAAGGATCGCGTCTTTATCGAAAGGGCAGACGTCCACGACGCGCCTTGTCAGGGGGTTGAGGGGATTGTGTTCGAAGATAACAAGGGACCCACCGGGTCGCAACTGTGAGACGGCTTCCGCAACAGCCCCCGCCCGTTTTTCAGGCTGAACGTGGTGTAGGACCCCCGCCAGGACCACGGTATCGTAGGCGCCCGGCAAATCGGCCAGGTCGGACGAAAAACGCCCCAACCCTTTTACGTCGGCGTAGACATGCTCAAGGCTCGCCGGCGACGGATCATAGCCATCGACCAGAACGCCGGGCACCCGGCGGCGGAGCGCGCCTATCAGGTTTCCGACCCCGCAGCCAAAATCAAGGATTCTGGAGTCCGGGCCGACCGAGCCTCGCCGGACAAGGTACTGGGCTTTGTAATCGGCGAAGTAATCCGGCGTTTCGCCCGAAGCCCGGAGGCATTCCCGGAGCGCCCGGTTGTAATGGCCGGCGAAGGCATCGAATTCCGCTTTCGGGGTCTGAGGCATTTTTTAAAAACCGCCGCTGGCGGCCATGCGCCGGATGCCTTCGTCGAGCGTTACGCCGGGCCGCCATCCGGCCGCGCCGGCGAATTTCGCGTTGTCGCCGACGACCCAGGGCTCCTCGTTGTCCCTTTTCGGCAAAGCGTCAAAATTCAGCAGACCCCGGGGTTTTTCCATGGCGTCGGCGACTTTTTCGGCGACAGCCCTGACAGTGATGGGGCTTCCCGAACAGACGTTAAAGACCTGATAGGGCTGCAAGTTCGCCGTATCCCATGCCGCCCGGAACGCGTTTGCGACGTCGTCCACATAGATAAAGTCGCGGACCTGACTGCCCGGCGTCAGATCGACGGGAAGATCGGCGGACAGGCCTTTCATGAGGCTCGGGATCAAGCGGTATTTGCTTTCCCCGATCCCGAAAACGTGAAACAGGCGAAGGGTGACCATGGGAACCCCCAATTCCGGAGCCAGGGTCGAACCCAGATGGGTTGCCGCCGCCTTGGCGATTCCATATTCAGACGTTGGCGTCACCGGATGGTCCTCGTTGATCAGCGTATCTTCACCGGCCGGTCCGTATTCCGACCAGCTTCCGGCATGTAGGAAAAGCCGGGGAGGATTTTTCGCGCAGGCCTCAAGAAGCCGCGACAAAAGGCCCGCATTGCCGGCTCTGAGGTTGTCCGGCTGCCGTTCGTCCGGGCTCACGCCCGCGGCGGCAAGATTGACCACGATTTCGGGGCTCGCGTTTTTAATCGCCTCTTCCATCGACGCCGTATCGGTGGAGGAGGCCTCGTGAACTTCCAGGGCGGCCCATCCGGGAATACGGTTTTGTTGTTCCCGGTTGGTAAACACCAGAGCCTGGGCCTGGATTCCCAAAATCTCCAGGCATCTGAACAAGGCCTGGGCGATAAAGCCCGTGGCCCCGGCCACCAGCACAGACACGGGTTTTGGAGTCAACAGAGCCGCTCCGTGTAGTCCTTAATCTGTCGCCGAGTCAGGTCCCGGGCCATCGAAGGATCGTCCCTATAGGCCCGGTACCAATCGACGGTCAGGCCGATTCCGCCGTTCAGGTCCAGGACGGGCCGGTAGTCCAAGCGTTCGGCGGCTTTCTCGATATTCAGGTACAAACGGCCTGCTTCCGCGGGAGCCCCAGGATCCGGGCGGGTTTCGACGCCGCCCTCGCCCCAGGCCTCGATTATCCGGGCAGCGATCTCCTTGACCGAAACGATGTCTTCGGGGTTGGGGCCAAAGTTCCAGGCTTCGGCGAAAGCCCGCTCGCCCTCCATCAACCGTGCCCCCAACATCAGGTAGCCGCGAAGCGGCTCAAGGACTTGCTGCCAGGGGCGGACCGAATCCGGGTTGCGAATGACCACCGGTTGCTGGGTGGCGATCCCCCGGGCGATGTCGGGAACCAGTCGGTCCTCGGCCCAGTCGCCGCCGCCGATAACATTGCCGGCCCGCGTGGTTGCGACCAAAGGGTTCCCCGGTTCGGAGAAAAAAGACCGCTGGTAGGCATGGGTGGCTAATTCCGCACAAGCCTTGCTGGCGCTGTAGGGGTCGCATCCCCCCAGAGGATCGTCCTCCTTGAATTCTTCGGCTTGTTCGTCGTTTTCATAGCATTTGTCGCTGGTGATCACGACGACCGCCTTCAGGCCCCGAACCCGGCGGCAGGCTTCCAACACGTGAACGGTGCCCAAAAGGTTGGTGGCGAAGGTTTCGGTGGGGTCCCGGTAGGATCGCCGGACAAGGGCCTGGGCCGCCAGGTGAAAAACGATCTGGGGTTGGGCCTGTTGGACCGCGTCCTGAACGGCACTTTCGTCCTTGAGATCGCCCAGAATGGACGTCATGCCGTCGGCCACGGCCGCGTCAGAAAAAAGACTGGGCCGCCCGTCTTTGGGCGCAAGCGCAAAACCAGTGACCTCCGCGCCCAGGTCCTTTAACCAGGTCGCCAGCCAAGCCCCCTTGAACCCGGTATGGCCAGTGACCAAGACACGAGTTCCCTGAAAACCGTCCAGATAGGAAATACCTGTCACCAGATTTTCCAAGGCGGGTTGCCATCTTCCCACAGGGCCTCGAGTTCGTTTTTTTCGCGCAAGGTATCCATGGGCTTCCAGAACCCTTCATGGCGGAAGGCCATCAATTGGTCTTCCTCGGCAAGCCGCCTTAAGGGGGCGGCTTCCATCGACGTGGCATCGTCTTTGATGTAATTGAGCACGGAAGGCTCGAACACGAAAAACCCGCCATTGATCCACCCGATGTGGGTCGAGGATTTTTCGGCGAATACGTCAACCCGGTTCCCGTCAAGTTCCAGGTCACCGAAACGGGCCGGAGGATGAACCGCCGTAACCGTAGCCAATTTGCCGTGGGAACGGTGGAATTCGACCAGTTGGGTAATGTCTACGTTTCCGACGCCGTCGCCGTAGGTGACCATGAAGGTATCATTACCGAGGTGTTCCTTCAGCCGGATCAACCGACCACCGGTCATCGTGTCTAAACCGGTATCGGCGCATTCGACGCGGCAGTTTGGATTGTCGAAATCGGAGAAATAGGCCTTGATCACTTCGGCCTTGTATCCGCAGGCAATGATGAAATCTTTGAACCCGTGCGCGGAGTAAATATTGAGGAGATGCCATAAAATCGGCTGGCCTCCGATTTCTACCATCGGTTTCGGAATTTTCTGTGTTTCCTCGCTCAGCCGTGTTCCGTATCCGCCGGCAAGGATGACGACTTTCACTTTATGGGGCACGACGATTGATCCGCTGGCAGGTTTGTTTGGGTTTTGAAGAATTTCGTAAACGGGCGACGTTATCACCGGGTTGGGCGCCGATCAACGAAACGCCTGAAAAGGACGTTTTCTAATGGACGAACCGGCGCAAGGCCTCTTTCAGGCTTGGGCGGTGATAGGTAAACAGGACGTCCAAGGTGCCGGGCGGTACTTGAACGCCCATTTGAATGTGATTGACCGGCACGATGTCGAGGGTCTTGCCATCGGCGGTGGCGCGCCAGAACGGCACAGCGATGGTGTTGACGACCAGGATACCGCCATTGGGAGCGTCCGTTTCGGCAATAAAGCCGTCTTTTATCCTCGCATATTTTTTAACCCTCAGGTTAGCTTGGACGGCGCCCAGGGAGGCTTCGTCCGATTGACGAACAACGATAACCCGTCCCGGGGTCGCGACTTCTTGTTCGATTCTTCTCAGGAACTGCCCATCGTTCATAGAATCGGGATTGATCACCAAACGGTCGGCGGCAAAGACCTGCGGATAAGGTTCGGTCAGGGCATAGACATAAAGATCAGGTAGGTGGAACAGCCGATTGAACCGATCGTTCAGATAGCCCATCAGGTCACGGGACCGGACGTCCCGGGTCATCGGCGCCGACGTTGGGCCAGTGACGCGCTTGATCCCCGTTTCCTTCAGGGGCAGGGGGCTCAGGATAAAGCCGACGTTGGCGACTCGAAGCAGGGGCAGCGAAACCTGTTCGCCGATGCCCCGGTACTTGCCGTCCTGCCACCGGGACCAATCCACCATCAGTCGCGGATCGTATCCGGTTTTGGATTTCGCTCGCCTGTAAATGCCGGTTTCATAGTAGGTTGAACGCTCTTTGGGCTCTAGCATCATGAACATGTCGAAGCCCTCAAGCCCGTAAAAGCCGGAGGCCAGGCCCGGCTCCGGCCCCAGGTCGCGGACGCGCAGGGTAATCACCCGGAACGGTTCCTTGGGCCTCCAATCACCAGCCAAGGAAGCGGTGATGGAATGGTACTGGTTTTGGCCACCGTGATAGAGAAGGTTGGCCAGGTTATAGACTTTGAACTGAACGAGCATGCCAACCGCCAGGGCCAATATCACAGCCCCGCCGGCGCCCCGATAACCGGACATCCACCGGCCCCCATTCAAGTCAATCAGTTCCGCCGCGCGAACCAGCGGGAACAGCGTAAGGGCGGTTATGGCCAGCATCACATAGTGATGGGAAAGATTATTCAAAGCTCCCATTTCGATCGTTTGAAACGGGAACAGAATTAGAAACACAAAAATCGCGAATAAGGACACGATACCGGCCGTCCAACGCCAACGTACTTCGTCGCGACAGAACCACAAAATCGCCAGGGATGCGAAAGCAAGCAGCGCAACCCTGTTTTCAGGAGCCCGGATCATCAGGGCCTGGATCGATTGGGAAACCTGCTCCAGGGACAATATCTTTAGATCGCCGGCGCTGCCCCGGTAGGTAAGGGGCGAAACCTGGAGCAGGGCGTAGATCGTCTCTCCCCAATTGACCAAAACGGCGGCGAACAAAAGGACAAGCGACATCACGACCCGAAGGTTAATCCGTTTTAACATGACGGCCGATAGGGCGACGCCGGCGAACATCGCCTCGACGACATGGGTCAGGTCCAGATAAACCGCCGTAACAATGGCGGTGAGGGTGGCATAGAGCCAGTAGCTCCGTTCGCCTGAGCGGACCACGAAAACGTAAATGGCTAACGGCAGAAATGAGAGCCCGGCGCCGATCGAATAAGTGACGAAGATCAAATTATGGGTGGAAACGGTAAACAATGCCCCGGCCGCCGCACAGGTCAGGGCATCTGCCTTGGAGGCGTGACGGCACAGCAGATAAGTGCCCCAAAAACCGACGGTGACGACAATGGCCTTGTGAACCAGAATGGCGATCCAAACCGGGAAAACCGAGAACCAAATCAATTCCGGCGATATCAACTGAATTCCCGGTGAAAATGCCGTATAGACATCGCCGCCGCCACCGATGTGGTGGCCAAATTGGCCGCCCAGGTGCCCGTTCAGCAGATACTTATAATAAGGAACTAAATGGTCGCCTTCGTCATCCATGTGGATGTATGAATTTTCGCCAAGGAAGTAATATTCAAACAGCCACACGGAAGCCCAGATTAGGAAAAAGAGGGTGACGTTACGCACTCTGGGCGGCCACCGGAGCAAGATGGCAAGCGCCACCGCGAAAGCGACGACGCCTATCCCATCCGCCAGAAGGAGCGTTTTTTGGAATAAGGTCATATTGATTGAAGGATCCGCCCGGTGGTTTCGATTATCCCGGGAGGGCGGCCCCGCCGAAGGAAGGGGATACTAATTATTATCTAGCGACGTGCTTCAGGCCTAAACCTGGTCCGGCTTTTTCACCAGTTTGGAGCGCATGATCAGGTCATAGGTTCGTTGTTCGAAAAGATTTTTTGGTGTGAAGCGGCCTTTGAACAATCCCTTTAAAATGCGCAAGATTCGCGACGGGTGGGTCAAGTAAGCCGTGGTATAGAACAACCCATGGCCAAGAATCGTCACCAACCCCAAAATCCTTGTCGGCACATTCGGGCAGTAGGTTGCCCCGGACGTCATGTCGAACTGGGAAACTAAGTTACGGATGTAGTCGTCATCGACGGTCGGGATAACACCACTGTCCTGCAGTTCCCGGAACAATTGCGACCCGGGATAAGGGCTGAACTTTGCGATATTGCAGTCTTCGGCACCGACCAGGGCCATTCGGAAGGCAAAGGCTACGGTTTTTGCGATATGTTTGAACCCCTCATGGGGAAAGCCGATGATCAAATTGACCTTAACAACATGGCCGATTTTGACGGCTTGGCGAACGCTTTCAGTCAGCTTCTCCAGCTTGAGTTTCTTTTTGATGTACCTGAGGGTTTCCTCCGAACCACTTTCCGGGGCATAGACGAGGAATTCACAACCCGTATCCTTAATGGCGTGAAGGGTCTCTTCGTCCAGGGCCTCGGACCGGGTGCCGGAAGGCAATTGCCAAGTAATGTTTAGACCGCGTTTTTTAATCTCATCACAAAATTCCAGAATCCACTGCTTTTTAACAATGGCTGTTAAATCGAAAAAATCGAGGCTATTGGCTTCGTATGTTTCAACCAAATCCTCAATTTCGTCGACGACGCCTGGTACCGCACGCATCATATAGCGAGTTGTCCACATGGTCGGATTGGAACAGAAAGTACATTGATAGGGACAGCCCCGGGTCCCGAGAATCGGCATGTTCCGCCCCCTCGAAACGCCCATCGTCCAATTATCGATAAAATAATTTTTTACGGGATAAAGGTGCCAGGCTGGGCGAGGCAGTTCATCTATGGTGTTGATTCGGTTGCTCAGGCCATTGCTGATAAAGGCGCCGTCCTTGTCCAGGAAGGCGCATCCCGGAATCCGGTTCGTCGGCTTGCCCGTAAAAATATGGTGGACCAAGTGAAGAAAGGACAATTCCGCCTCGCCGGATATGGCGAAATCGATGGCGGGGCAATCACGTAGAACATATTCCGGAAGCGCCGTAACGTGCTCGCCGCCGCCGACGATAACCGAACTGGGACAATGCTTAGAAATGGCATTGATAAGGTCCCGGTGCAGAAGCCATTCCTCAGAAAACATGAGCGAGACACCGATGACCGCCGCCTCGGGGTTCAGGTGGTCCAATATGTTCTCGATAGACATCCCGTGCAGGTTGTAGGTGCCGCAAGAGGAGCGACTGATGTTAAAAATATCCTCGCCGATCCCATCTATGGCCTCGACCCGGTATCCCGCTTTTTCCAATACACTGGCCAAATAGGCCGGGCCGATGGGAAGCGTAACAGGGGCGCTGTAGGTGGTTTTGGAAGTCACCGAAAACGGCCGAACGATCTGAACCGGCCGTCGGTTTCCTTCCGGCGACCGGTAAAGATCATAGGCGTTGGTAACGGACCGTGAATCTACTTGTCCCGCGACCTTTGCCCGGGGCTGAGCGGGGTTGGTGTCTGTTAGTTGTCTAACTATGCCCATTTCATTCTAAGTAATGTCTGCCGTAGAGGATGACAACTTGGTATTGATTGATCGACGACATGACGGTTCTGTTGCGCGCATCACCAGGGTGACGAAAAGCCCAACTTCTTAGGAAAGCAGGGATAGCCGAAAGGCCACATAACCCACCAAGCAGGCGCCACCCGAGTATGCCATGGGAGCATTCGCAGTCAATTCGCAAACCTCTGGTAGGTCAATGAGATTCTAGGATTTAACACGGCTTCACGGACCGACGCCTTCGATATTCAACAACAATATTTCAAGGAGTTCCTCGAACCGTTCGATGAGAATATCGGCGCCCAGGGATTCAGGCGCCGAGCCGCAATATCCATACGACACTGCGATCACCCGAACGCCGGCGTTGCGCGCCACGCCGACGTCGTGCTCGCTGTCGCCGACCATCACCGCGTTACTCGGGTCGCCGCCCAGGTTCTCGATTGCATGCAGAAGATGGCGTGGGTCGGGCTTGCGGACCGGCAGGGTATCGCCGCACACCACCACCTTGAAGAAGCGCTCCAGGTCGAGTGCCTTCAGCACCGGCCAAGTGGTGATTTCCGGCTTGTTGGTGCATATCCCCATCAATGCGCCTTTTCGGTGCAGCTCCTCCAGGACATGCAGCACGCCGGGGTAGACCGTGGTCTGTTCCACCGGGAGATCGCGATAAGCCTCCAGGAAACGTTGACATAGGATATCAACGTCGTCTTCGTTGCCGCCCCCGGTCTGGTCGACGGCGTCGGCCACGAGCGCCCGAGCGCCACGCCCGACCAGATCGCGGACCGTCTCCAGCGGTAGCGTGGAACGGCCCGTCGCCTCCAACGACCGGTTGAGCGCGCCAGCGACGTCGGGAGCGCTGTCGATGAGTGTTCCGTCCAGATCGAAGACAAGCGAATGGCCCATTACGCGGCCTCACGGTACAGAAAAGCCAACCGGTGCCCGGTCTCCCCGTCGCCGATGATCAGGTTGCAGGAGCGCTCAGAATTGACGTCCGCGTGATGCCGGATTAAGGCCAACGACAAAGTTTGGCGCATCATGTCGTGGTTGAACTGTCGCCCTTGGCGGCACGCAACGAGACGGCCCAGACGGTGGAATTTATTAAAATCCCTGGACCCCCGGCCCATGTGTCGGAATGGCGCCTGCAAGATCCAATGGGCGGCGGTGGCCTGCAGGGCTAAGGGAGAGTTCTGATTTACGAGCAGCAAAATGCAAAGAATATCCGAGCGCGGTTACGGGCGGAGCCATGAACGCGGCTAGAAACGGCCGCGTTCCCCCACCAGCGCGACCTTTCCATCGGTCAGGAGCGCGCGCGATACTTTTCGACCGAAGTTCATGGCCGGGCGCTCGATTAAATGATACGAGGCGGCCGAGAAACCGATGGCAGCGGCGTACAACAGTATGATCAGGATGTAGGGCGATAGCGAGGAAATCAGTCCCACGGCCGTCAGCTGGAAGACGATCCAGTCGCCCAGCAGCGCGTGGAAGAGATAAAACGAGTAGCTGATCAAACCGATATAGGAAAGCGCCCTGAGGCGGAGCGTGTAGACATAGGTGAAATTGAAAAAAATCGCGATAGCAATGGTATTGCACAAGAAATCTCGGTACCAAACCTTATGGAACGCCAAGGAATCGTAGTAGAAGTTGTATGACATCAGCGCCATGGAGCAGGTGTAAAGAGCGAAGCCGGCCCAGAACCGAGCATCCTTGGCAATGCCCTCTTCGTCCATGTGGCGCAGGATCGAACCACCAATCATGAACGTCAGGAACATCGGCGTCGCATAGGGCAGATACACCTCCGTATAGCGGTGCACCGCCGCCGCCAACACCGCATAAGCGGTCAGTAGCCAGAACAGGGTCACCATCCGCCGGAACCGGGCCAGCACGCCGAACAGGAACAGGACGACGCAAAGGGCGTAGAAGACCAGTTCCACGGCCAATGTCCAGTATAAATTGTTAACATTGGTGAAGCCGAAAAACTTTTGGAACATGGTGACGTTGACCGCATACGTCATCGCATCGTAGCTGGCGGGAGAAATGAAAACGACGAAGACGATGGAAACCCAATAAACCGGATACAGGCGGAAGAAACGAGACAGGACAAACCGGGGCACGGTGCGTTCACGTCGGCGGAGCAGGCTGTAAGAAATTACGTATCCGCTGATCAGGAAAAATAACATCACCCCCATGCGCCCGAAGTCCAAATATGCGTTGATGGATAGAACACCCAGGATCGAAGCCGGTAACGGGCCGGTTGCATTAACTAAAGGCACCAAATGATAAACGCCGACTAAAAGGGCGGCGATGGCCCTCAGGCAATCGATATGGGCCAAGCGCGATGCCGCGCTTGGGGCGTCACCTGCCGGGGCGGTCATGTCGATTGGAAGCGTTTGAGGATTTACCATCTTTATCGAGCGGCTCTAGGCATTTGCTGCCAGTTCCTAAGTGGCTGGAAGAAAACCGTGCTCTCGTTGACCAATATTTGCGGTCATGACATATTTCGCTGTCTTTGACGAGACTGGACACTGCGCAACTCGAGAAACAGTTTGATAATTGTTTTGAAGCGCCCTGGCAACAAGCAGTCCCCGAGAAATGCAGCACAGATTCGGGAAAAGAACATGGAATCGGAAGAGAGTCGCAAGGTGCTTGCACCGGCCGCTGGTATCGCCTGGTGTGTTACCGTTCTGGTGACTTATTATGTCTTCAGCCTCTCTTATTATACCGAAAAGATATCCGTCTTTGGCGCATTCTTCGTCGACCTGTTGAAATAACTCGTGTCTGCAGCCGTTTTCACCCTGGTTTTCGCGGTGGTTATCACCGGCATAGGCTGGTCGGCGGTGCCTCGGCTCGACCCGTCGGAGCGACTCTCGGGCGTTGAGCGCGCGGCGGCGGCCTTCCTCGCTGGATGCTTCGTTATTTATTACGGCGTTTTCGCCATTGGGACCTTCCGTCTCGACTGGGTCACCATGTGGGGGTTGGCGTTGGCCTGCGTGGTGGCGTCGCTGCCAGGGCTGCGGCGCATCCCCTGGCGGGCAGTCGCCGGCGGTGCGCAGGCCGAATTCAGAGCCGCAGCGGCGGACCCCTGGATCGCGGTCCTGTGGGCGGCCGTGATCCTAGTTGCCATCAGCTCCATGGTTCAAGGACTGGCGCCTCCCAACGACTACGACAGCCTGATGTATCATCTGGCCCTGCCCCAGTACGACATCGAGCGGGGCCGGATAGAAATCGCCTGGGACCGCAATCTGGCCCACGCCCTGTTTCCGGCCATGACCAGCAACCTCTCGCGCTTCGCCCTGGCGACCATGGACGCGTCGACGGCGCAGATGCTGCACGGACTGCTCGGCCTGATTGCAGCGTTAGGGGCGGGTCTTCTCGCTACACGCACCGGTTGTGGCAGGGCAACGGCTTTGCTGGCGGCGCTTTTTTTCCTCAGTCTCCGGACCGTCATCTGGCAGATGGCCTCGGTCGAGGTGGACGTCCCTTTGGCGGCGTTCACATCGATGGCCTTGATTGTCTATCTGGCCTGGCGAAAGAAAGGCGGGGTTGGGCTCGGCACCCTGTTCGGCCTTTTAATCGGTGGCGGGATTCTGGTCAAGTATATAGGCTTCCTGGGCGCGTTCGCGTTCGCGCCCCTGTTGATCTACGATTTCATCATCCGCCGGAAGGCGCCGTTGGAGGGAATGATCGCGCCCGTCATCGCCTTAGTAGCGATCACGCCGCACATGGTTCGCAACTTTTGGCTGACAGGAAACCCGATCTACAGTCTTTTCAACTCTTTCTTTAATCCGGGAAAGCCGAACCCTCTCGCTTCGCTTCGCGGTGCCTTCGTGAGCGGCTATGGCATCGACGAGCTTTTGATCACGCCGTGGAAGATGTTCGTAGCCCCGATGCAATATTTTGACGGCATGATCCTGGGCGCACCCTTCATTCTGGCGTTGGCGCCCCTCATCCTGCTCAATCCCGGCCGCGCCCGCCGGTGGCTACCTACGTTGACAGTGGTTCTCGGTATTTACGTGCTTTGGTTCTACGCCCTCGGGCATCAGGTGCGGTTCTTACTGTTCGCTTTCCCCATGCTGGCGGTGGTTGCCGCGACAGGTGCCGCTGAGATGTGGCGAGCGGTGGTCAAACGAGCGTTGCTGAGAACCGGCTTCGTGGCGATCGGCGTCGTATTTGCGGTCAACCAGGGAATATTCGTGGGCATTTACGGGGCACTCCGGCTTCCGGTGGCGGTTGGCTTCATGAGTCCCGCCACCTACCACGCCGAGACCCCGACCCTGAATGGCGCCTTTTATAAGACCTGCAGCTATATTCGGCAAAATCTGAAACCGGGCGAACGGTATTTTTCGCTTCTCCAGCCGCATTCGTTCTATTGCCCCCAGGCGTCCGTCACCCATGTCTTTTTCACCGATGAGGCTAAGTGGTGGCTGGACAACGTCACTCCGCCAAAAATGTCACGCCGGGAGTTCCTGTCCCGAACCGAAAAGGCCCGATTCAAATACTTCATCATTCCCACGGCCAATGAAAACCGCCGCAATGTAACGGCGGCCCATATGATCAAACGCGTTGATCTGGCCGCTCTCCGTTTCGGTGAATACCTGAAACCGGTCATGGCTAAACTGGATCCGATCATCGAGGGTTCGTTCACCGCCGTTTACGATGGCCGGAAAGTCATCGACCTGCTCAAGACAGGCGCCGGCGGAGGCTAACCGGGATGCCGGATACCCGGTAAAGGTCAAGCCGAACCATTGCAGTCCTGCAACCCCCAACGGGCCTTCCATTCTGGATCGGCGCAATAAATCCGATAGACCAGTTTCATAGTCTTCAGCGCGTCAGCCGACGACCCTTCGCTGATTGGCCTATCTTCGTTAATGGCGCTGGCAAAGTCGGCGATCTCGCTCGCCCAGGAAGAATCTTTGTCGTAATGAATTTCCGTCTCTTCGGGGTCTCCCTGATCATCGTCGCTGGCGTGGGTGACGGTCAACTTTTCAACGCCGTAACTTTTTGATCCGGACAAAATGCCGCTCAAGGTCAGGCCGCCGCGCTCCAAGGCGATGTCCAGGTTAAAGCGGTGGCGCCACTGGGTGGCGGTGGAATGAAGCATGGCAACCTTGCCGTCGGCCGTTCGCATGAGAGCGTAGGCGTTGTCTTCGACGTCATAACTCCAATAGTCGTTGGTAACGAAGCTGTAAACATCAACAAAGTCGCCGGCGAACAGGCACATCAGATCGACCATGTGGATACCCTGATCAAGCAGGATGCCGCCTCCGGCCACGGACCGCTCCGTACGCCAAGACAACGGCTGCCCGTAGCTGATGAATTTGGACTTGCCGTATACTCCGCGCAAGTTGATGACGTGTCCCAATTCGCCCGATCTAAGGATACCAAGTGCTTCCTGGACCGAGTCGTGATAACGGTGATTAAATCCGTATTTGAGCTTCAGTCCCGGGTGGCGTTTTTCACATTCGATCACCCTGACGACATCGCCGACGTCTCGGCCAGGTGGTTTCTCGCAAAAAACATGAAGGCCTTTTTCAAGGCCACCGATGGTGGCGTCGGAATTTATGTCGTTGGTCAAGCATACAAACAAGGCGTCCAGGTTTTCACCCAGCAGGGTGTTGTAGTGTGTGTGGTAATGGACGCCGTCGTCGAATGTTCCATCGCCCTCAAACGTTTGATCACAGACGGCGACGGTGGTTAAGGCAGGATGTTGGTCGATGAAATGACGCCGCCGCTGACCAACCACACCATAGCCGGCGATGCCGATGCGAAGAGGCGGTTTCATGTCGGCCTGTACAGATAGCGTTCGGTCAGAGGGTCGGTGGATAATTGCGCTTCACCGCGGTCCCGGTCGGCCGGGGTATCGACGCCGAGGGTTTCGGTATCGGTATAGACCACTATTAGATCAAGGCCGTGCTCCAGCACCCTGAGCATGTCCACGGATTCTGTGATTTCCAGCGGTGTCTGCCTGAGCTTCGAAAACCGGTCGAGAAACCCGTAGGTAAAGGCCATGACCCCGGTCTGTTGGTACATGGGAGCGTCGGCATTCAGGGCCCGGGACGGGATCGGCGCGCGGGAAAAAAACAGCGCCCGGCCATCGGCTCCGGCCACCACCTTGACCGTGTTGGGATCTTCCTGATCCTCGGTCCGGTAGAGGCGCGAACCCAGGTTGACCACGGTTGCCCCGGTCCGTGCCTGGGCCTCGATCACGTCGGCGATCATATCAGGCGAGACCAGGATCTCGTCGCCCTGGACCATGACGATGACCGCGTCCTCGGCGATGCCGGGATAATGGGTTTCGACCGCTTCATGGACCCGGTCGGTGCAACGCTCATGGGTGCCGGCGGTCATCACCGCTTGTGCGCCGTGAGCTTCGGCGGCGGCCCGGATTTCCTCGTCACAGGTGGCGATCACGACTTCGGCGAAGCCTTCATAGAGTCGACAGCGCTCGAAAACATGGAGCACCAAGGCTAGGCCGAGCAGGGGCTCCAGCGGTTTGCCCGGATAGCGGCTGGACGCCATGCGGGCTGGAATGACGCAAATGGGGGCGGTCATCAGATGGTCCCAGCTAGATCCCTGACGCCGGAAAGCGCATGACGCATGGCCAGCAGATCAGTCCCGTAAGCGACCAAGGTGAAGCCGCCGTCTAGGCGCCCTTTCAACTCTGCCGGGTCCAGCGTCACTTGATGGATGCCGAGTGCGGCGCCGCTGGCTTTACAAGCCGCGCGCACCTTATCGGCGGCGGCAGTAAATGCATCGGCGGTGAAGTCGCCGGCGCAGCCGAGGCTCGACGATAGATCGTAGGGGCCCAAGAACAGGGCATCGACCATCGGTAGGGCAGCCAGGCCGGCGGCGGCCTCGATGCCGGCAGCGGTCTCGATCATGGGTACCAAAACGGGCCGGAAGTTGGTCTTGTATTCCTCGAACGCGTCGCCCCAGCGGTTGCAGCGCGACAACCCGACGCCCCGCCGGCCCTCGGGCGCGTAGAGGCAGTGGGCGGCGAAGTCCTTGAACCGGCCGGCATCTTCGACCGCGGCAACGATGATGCCTTGGGTTCCGAGATCCAGCAGCCGCCGCGCCAGATCGCCGTCCAGGGCGCCGATGCGGACCATGGGGGCGGCACCGTAGCGTTCGGCGGCGGCGAACACGGCCTCGACTTGGGAAATGTCGGCAGACCCGTGTTCCATATCCACGCATAGCCAGTGAAAGCCCAAGGATGCCATGGCCTCGGCGATGACTGGTGTGCCCGACATAAGCCAAGCGCCGAGGCAGAGTTTTCCCTCGGCCAATCGGGTTTTTATGGGGTTCAGGAAAGTTTCAGTCATTGTCTAGAACCTTTTGCCAGAGCTCTTTGGAAACGAATGAAAAAAAATTGTCCCGGTCAAGGACCGGTGGCGGTGCCTTATCCAAGGCCGCCTCCAGCCCGGCGGCATCAGCGACCAGAAGATCGACCTCCGTAGGCAGGATGTTGAGGGCAATCCGGCCCTCGGGCCTGAAACGGATCGTGGGCAGGCCGGCGAGGGCGGCCTCAAGGCCGACGGTGGTGGCTGAAAAGACCAACGCCTTGAGGCCCGAATGTTCAAAAAAGGGTTTGTCGGTGCGTTGCAGATCATCGGTGGAGGTGAACTGGAACGGAGTCATGGGGTGGTCCTTGACAAGGAAACGATACCCCCGCCCGGTTAAGGCGCGGGCGGCGGCCACCATTTGCCGGGCGGTCTCGGCGTCAAATGGCAGGGCCAGGAAGACCGGACCCTTGGCGTCGGGACAGATCGGCGGCACATCCGGGATGCGGAGCGCGCCGCCCACGCCAAGGCGTTGTTCCGGCACGCCCCATTCAGCAAGCTGACGCCGTGTCGCCGTGCCAGTGCACAAAATTCGGTCGGGCACCGACTCAAGCCCGTCGGGGTTGGAGCCTGGACCGTAATTGAGCATTTGTGGCCCGACCACCGAATGTTGATAACCAATGGTTCGTGTTCCGACTTCGCGGGCGGCGCGAACAAAATCGCGCTCCCAGGAATGGTTTTCCCAGGGCCAGACGACGATCTGGGGTCGGGTGTCCCGAAGCCAGCGCCGCTGGCAGCGACGTTGCCAGGCGATCATCGTGCCCTGGGCGGTGCCGCCTTCCAAAGCGACCGCATGGCGCACCAGCCAACCCCAGGGGCCGTTCAAATGTTCCGGGGCCGGCCGCCAGCGCGCCCAGGGCAGGCAGAAAAGATCCCGCATCCGGCCCCAGGCATGGAGGCTGAGGGTACGCCCGCCGCCTTCCAATGCCCGCGCCCGGTCGGCCGGGCAGTCCACATGCAGGACCCGGCTCAGTCCGGGCAGGTCGTTCATCAGGCGTCCGAAATAACCGTCGTCGCCGTCTGCCATGCTGCGGGGGTGGCCGTACACTAGAAGCACACGGGCGTCTTGCGGCGCGAGGCGGCGATGAC
>Ga0315336_1003065_pt1 | contig 23374 bp, 20 predicted proteins | sample ASW5metaG_FD_204512 | JGI IMG/M metagenome (GOLD analysis project Ga0315336, IMG submission 204512) | Ammonia-oxidizing marine archaeal communities from Monterey Bay, California, United States - ASW #5 | ecosystem: Environmental > Aquatic > Marine > Intertidal zone | place: USA: California... | reverse complement strand
TGCCTTGCTCGCGGGGCTCTCCGGCTCGATCACCCCGCACACGCTGCGGCACTCCTTCGCTACCCACATGATCCAGCGTGGCGCCGACCTCCGCATCGTCCAGGAAATCCTGGGGCACGTGAAGGTCGAAACCACAGAGATCTACACCCACCTCAACAAGACCGATCTGAAAGCCGCGCACAAGAAGTATCACCCTAGGGGGTGATCATCTCCGCCCCGGAACGTCCTCTTCACGCCTGACCCCGAACCCGTCCCCGGGTCTTCTGGAAAAACAGCTGCCCGAGAACCAGCCTGGAGTGCCACCAGACCCGAAGGCAAGCGTCGTCCCGTTGGCGAAGCGGGGTCGGGAGCGGGGTCGGGGTCGGGTATGCGGTGGGCCTCCCAGGACGGGAAATTACACCCGGTCGTACTTCAACATCGTGAAACCCAGCCGCACGAAGTCTCCTTCCTTCAGCACGGTCTTTTTTACCCGCTCGCCATTCACGATGGTTCCGTTGGCACTCTCGAGATCGATGATGATGTGATGGTCTTTGACGCTCTCGACCAGGCAGTGGTCCCTGGAGATCTTGCTATCGATCAGCTTCAAGTCCGACGTAATGCTGCGCCCGATTCTGAATTGGCTCTTTCCCGCGAGGGGCAAACGTCTGCCGCGATCCTCGCCATCGACGACGATCAGGGCCGGTGCGGAAGCGCGTGTCTTGGTAAGGACCCCACCGTTGAAGGCCTGAGCGTCTCGCTCGTCTGAGTCAGGGGTCGAGGACGCCAACCGTCCGGGCGTCTCTTCGTCCACAAGCTCAAAGGCCATCCTCACGTCGCCCGCTTGAATGACGTGTCCCGACTGAAGGTCCATTTTCTCGACGGGCTCACCGTTAACGAGCGTGCCCCTCTTTGTTCCCAGGTCGTAGATACTGTACTCCTGTCCCTTCCGGTAGACCCGGAAGTGTGACATGGCCACCGAGTCATCCTTCAGACAGATGTGGTTGCCAGTGGAGCGTCCCGCTTCGAAAACGCTCAGGTCACGGAGAAGGATCCGCTTCTGCTCCTCAGAACCGTCCAGAATGTTAAGGCAGCCTACCTTCACGGGGCAGCAGACTCCGATAAGAATAAGAAAGAGCCTTCAGAGAATTCGGAGAAGCTTATAGCACGCGGAGGAATCCGGCAAATCGGGGCACATAAAGCTTCTCATCGTCCCCATGCCCCTCTCTCCCTCTCGTTCCAGTTCTCAATGAGAAGGCGCGGAAAAGTAAAAAAAAGGCCCACTCCAGAAGAAGGAGCGGGCCCATGGAACGTGGGTTGGGGGCGTTAACTCGGAATGAGGACGAGGTTGCAACCGTCCTTCCCCTCTCTGAACCAACCCCCCGCGAGCCCAGAGTACTGCGTGCTTCTAAAGAGGCGGCCGGAGTCCTCTTCCACTAAGATCTCTTTGACCCCGGCTGCCTGTATTCTCCTTTGCTTCGATTCTCGCTGTCGTGTTCTCGGGTCGTTTCACTGAAGAGTAAGACGAAAGGGAAAAGTCGTCAAACGCCAAAAAATGTCTCTAAGAAATGGACTATGGTGTCGCGGGTGGCTACAATCAGACACGTGGTTGAGCCGTACCTATATCTCCTTGTCGCAATGGCTTACGGCCTTCTCGGCGTTGCTCTTTGCGTCGTATATTATTTCTCTCCGCGTTTGCGCGGAGAAGTTGCGTTTCACGTCCTGACCGGTCTGATCATCCTCCTTGTAACCTTGGTGATCACGCTCGGTATCACCTTGCACTTCCCTGGTGCCAGCGAGATCGCGGCGTTTCAGCTCCTCGGGCTGTTTTTGCTCTTCATGGGCGCGAGCCTGCCGTACGTCGCCGTGGCCGTCTTTCTGATCCTGCACTACTGGGAAATCCTCCTGGAGAGAATCACGTCCCCAGGCTCTCGACAGGAACCGCCACGTTTCCCACAGACGCAGCGTGAGATGTGGGAATGTGTCAGGGCCCAGCTGGAGACGCTAGCGGTAGACCCGACCAACGTCCTGGCGCACGAACGCCTCGGCGACCTGTACAGTAGTATGGGGTTCTTGGATGCGGCCGTCTATCAGTACCTCAAGGCGGCCGATTGGATCGGTCACGGCTATGCCCGGAGTCAGGTCCTTTACAAAGCCGCTCGCATCATCGTCGAAAAGAAGAAAGACATTCCCCGGGCCCTCTGCCTGCTGCGCCGCATTGTTCGCCTTTATCCGCGAGGTTTCTTCGCCGCGTACGCTCGCCGCATTATCAATCACTACGAAGCCCACGATGACCTGAGGAACGATGGCTTGGGGAACAGCAACCTGCCTGCCGAGAGATACCCCGAGTAGTTACCCATCCACGTTCACTGACCTGGCCCAGAGGATCCCTTCCTGCGAGCGCAGATCGTCGATCACGTCGGCGGTAATGGGTTCGTCCACGTTGACCAGAGAAATTGCAGTACCGCTAGGGCGGTCCCTACCCAGCGACATATAGCTGATGTTGATCTTGTGGGAAGCGAGCTTGTTGCCGAGGATTCCAATCATGCCGGGACGGTCATTGTTGGCGGTAATGAGAATGTCGCCTTCAAGGACGGCGTCAAACTGGAACCCATCCAGCGACACGAGACGCAAGCCGCTCCGGCCACGTATCGTCCCCCCAACCTCCCTCGAGCCCTTCTCGCCTCCAACCTCCACACGGATCATGTTGGCGAAGTACCGGCTTTTTCCTTCTGCGCGTTCCTCCACTGCCAGGCCCTGTTCCTTCGCGAGATGCCTTGCGCTGATCACGTTTACCGGCTGCGCGGAGCGTTGCTCCAGGAATCCTTCGAGGACACTGTTCGTCATGTAACTCTGCGCTTTTTCAGCGAAGAGATCCCCGAAGTATTTGATGACGACGCGCAGGGGGTTCCCCTCGAGAAGCTGTGCCTGCAGCCGCCCCAACCTCAGAGCCAGGTCTCGGTACGGCATCATCCCTTCCCGCAACTCGGGATCCAGCACGACGGCGTTGACCGGAGTATGAAGCTTTCTGTAAAGGAGGTAGTCGATGACCTGCTGAACGCCCGCAATGGCCACGTTTTGCTGCGCCTCCCGGGTCGAGGCGCCCAGGTGAGGAGTGACAATGACTCGCGGATGGTCGACCAGACGCGTCCGTCCTGGAGGTTCCTCCTCAAACACGTCGAGAGCGGCGGCGGCAACTCGGTTCTCCTCGATCGCCTTGAGCAAAGCTGCTTCATCGACAATCCCGCCCCGAGCGCAGTTAATCAACCGGATTCCCGGCTTCGCACGGCCGATCAGCTCTTCCCCGATGAGCCCTTTTGTCGCGGCACTCACGGGGACGTGGACCGTGAGGAAATCCACCCGTTCGACGAGGTCACCAAGGTCCGCCACGAGATTCACGTTCAGCTCCTCGGCAAGGCGAGGCGAAACAAATGGGTCAAAAGCGAGAGTTCGGAAGCCCAGCCCATTAGCCATTTGAGCCACGTGGCGGCCGATCTTGCCCAATCCGACCACCCCGAGGGTCTTTCCCTGCAGCTCGCTGCCGAGAAACATACCGCGTTCCCATTTTCCTTCCTTCATGGAGAGGTTTGCTTGCGGAATATTCCGCGCCAAAGCAAACACCAGGGCGATGGTATGTTCCGCAGCAGAACGCACGTTTCCATCGGGAACGTTTTGAACGACGACTCCCTTGCGAGTGGCTGCATCAATGTCAATGTTGTCGACACCCACCCCGGCCCGTACGATCAGCTCGAGCTCTTCGGCCTCGGCGAGGAAACTCGCGTCCACCTTCGTGTCGCTGCGCACCAGCAACGCATGTACGTTCCTCGCAGCGGTGATCTTCTGAGCTAGCGGAAGTCCGGGACGATAGTCCACTTCGATCGGCACGTCGCGGAGCAGGGAGAGCGCGTCCTCGCTCAGCGCATCGGCGATAAACAAACGCTTCTTCTCGGCCACCTATCGCGTCTCGCCGAAAAGAGTGGAGACGTTGTGACCTCCAAAGCCGAACGAGTTGCAAAGCGCGTTACGGATCTTAGTATTCCTTGGCTCGTTAGGCACGTAGTCCAGATCACACTCCGGATCGGGATGTATGTAGTTGATGGTCGGTGGGACGACGTGCTCCTTGATGGCCAACACGGTAGCCACCGCTTCCACAGCTCCTGACGCGCCCAGTAGATGGCCGATCTGGGACTTCGTCGAGCTCACCTGGAGCCCCTTTGCAGAGCTTCCGAAGGCCTCTTTGATGGCGCGTGTCTCCATGGCGTCATTCAATTGCGTCGAGGTGCCGTGGGCGTTTATATAGTCGATTTCTTCCATGGAAACTTTCGCTTCCCTGCACGCTGCCCGCATGGCCTCCGCCGCGACGTGTCCGTCGGGCACCGGTGCCGAAATGTGATGGGCGTCGTCGGTCATTCCGACCGCCAGCATCTCCGCATATATTCTGGCTCCTCGCTTCTTCGCCGCTTCATACTCCTCGAGAATCAAACCCCCGGCACCCTCCCCTACGACGAAACCGTCCCGGTCCTTGTTGAAGGGGCGGGAGGCTGTCGCCGGGTCATCGTTGCGCTGCGAGAGCGCTCGCAAAGCACAGAAACCGCCGATCCCGAGGGGCGTTACCGTGGATTCGGAACCACCGGCAACCACCAGGTCACACTCACCGTTCTGTACGGTCCGCAAGGCAAGGCCAAGCGCGTGTCCGCCGCTGGCGCAAGCCGAGGTCACGCCATAATTCACCGCCTGGATTCCGAACTGAATGGCGATTTGCCCGGCAACCGCGTTGATCATGAGCTTCGGGATGAAGAAGGGACTTATACGGCTCGGGCCCTTCTCGAGGTAAGTCTTATGATTCCGCTCGATCTCCTCGAGGCCGCCAATTCCTGACGCCCAGACGCACCCAATCCGCGTCTTGTCGGCTTTCTCGAGATCCAGGCCGCTATCCTGCATGGCGTCTATCGCCGCTGCGAGACCAAACTGCGCAAAACGATCGAGGTGCCTCGCGTCCTTTGCGGAGAAGTACTTGGACGTGTCAAAGTCCTTCACTTCGGCAGCAAAGTGGACTGGAAATGCCTCGTGATCGAAACGGGTAATCGGTCCGAAGCCATGGGAGCCCGCGAGGACTCCAGACCAGAAGCTCTTCAGTGTCGCTCCGATGGGAGTCACCGCTCCCAGTCCCGTGACTACAACGCGTCGTTTCATCTCTTGGTGTAACTTCAGCTGAGAGCATTGAAACTCGGGGCGGGACTCAACTTTGTCCAAACGGACAATGGAGCCCGCGAATTTCGCCTCAGCTACTCTTTTCTTCGCCTCGGTTCTTCTGAATGTACGCGATGGCCTCTCCGACCGTGCGGATACTTTCCGCGTCCTCGTCGGGGATGCTCATGTCGAATTCTTCCTCCAGCTCCATGACGAGCTCGACGATGTCGAGAGAGTCGGCGCCGAGGTCATTTATGAAACTTGCTTCCGGCTTGACCTTGTCCTTTTCGACGTCAAGTTGGTTACAAACGATGGTTGCGACCCGCTCTGTAATACCGTTGTCAGACACGTTTCCAATGACTCCTTTACCCAATTGCCAATCCACCATCGACGCGAATCACCTCGCCGGTGATGTAGCCCGCCGAGGGTCCACTGAGAAATGCCACAATCTCACCAACATCGTCCGGTTTTCCGAATCGCCCCATTGGAATCTTTTCCGCAAACGCCTTCCTTGCCTCGTCGCTCATCGCGCGCGTCATATCCGTGTCAATGAGGCCCGGCGCGACTGCATTAACGGTGATACCCCGACTCGCGAGTTCTTTTGCCAGCGAAAACGTAAAAGCAATCGCTCCGCCCTTGGACGCCGCGTAATTGGCCTGGCCAGCGTTGCCTATCAGCCCTACGATGCTCGTGACATTGATAATACGGCCTCGGCGTTCCTTCAACATTTGCCTGGCGACTTTCCTGGAGACGTTGAAGAGGCCTTTCAGGTTGGTCGCTATCACTTCATCCCATTCGGCTTCACTTAAGCGTAGAAGAAGGTTATCACGCGTAACCCCGGCATTGTTCACTAAAATGTCAACCCGCTCCATTTCCTTGTAGACCGCACTGGTAACCGAGCTGACATCGTCCATGCTGGCTACGTCGCACGAGTACGCGAGAAAACGCCTCCCCGGAAAACGCTCCCGCAACTCCACCGCAACGCTCTCCACGCCCTCCGGGTTGCGCGCGAGGAGTACGACATCCGCCCCCTCCTCGGCCAGGCGGTCCACAACGGCTCTCCCTATCCCTCGCGAAGCACCGGTCACGAGAGCTATCTGACCTGTGAGCTTACCATTGGATGCCATGGCTAGACCGCCGACTTCCCTTCCTGCGGCTCACAAATTTTGCGAGACAGAGAGTTTACTTGTTCGCACGTGCCCACCGGAACCACATGGAACTCGCGGGAAACGCTTCTCATGAGCCCAGCGAGAACACGACCCGGACCGAGCTCCAGGGCCCGTCCGATCCCTCGCGCAAGGAGCAAGCGCAACGTCTGTTCCCAGCGCACAGGGTTCTCGATCTGAAGGAGAAGATTCTTACGAATCTGCTCTGGACTAGTAGTCTCAGCGCCCGTGACATTCGAATAGAATGGCACTTTGGGGGCGCGGATTGCAAGCTTCTCCAGGTGAGGTCTGAGCTTCTGCGTCGCGGAAGCCATCAGGGGTGAGTGGTACGCCCCGGCGACTTTCAGACGAATAGCCCGCCGCGCCCCTGCCTCCTCGAGTCTCTTCACGGTTACGTCTACAGCGCCTACCTCACCTGAGATTACCGTTTGATCCGGCGAGTTGTAATTCGCGATGCCGATATTCAAGCCATCGGCACGCGCGCGCGCAACAACCTCCTCCACTCTGGCCACCTTGAGGCCAATCACCGAGGCCATCGTACCGCTCGACGAGTCACACGCCTCTTGCATGTACTCTCCGCGCAAGGCGACGATCTGAAGCGCCTCGGCAAACTCAACGCTTCTCACGCAAACGAGTGCGGAATATTCGCCCAGACTGAGCCCGGCCGCGGCAAGCGCAGGAATCTCCATTGTTTCGTCGAGGACCCTCAGCACGGCCACCGAATGAAGAAAAATGGCGGGTTGACTGATCCGCGTCGAATTCAACTCTGCCTCGGAACCCGCGCGACAGACCTCGAGGATGTCTCTCCCGAGAACTTTCTTACCCGCCTCGAACACAGCGCGAGCCTCAGGGTAAGCGTCGACAAGGTCGACAGCCATGCCGAGAACTTGCGCGCCTTGTCCGGGAAATAGGAATGCGACAGAGTCCATATCAAACCACGTTAGACGCCTACCACTTTAAAAGACTGTATCCCCACGTCAGGCCGGCGCCAAAGGCAACAAGCAGAACGTAGTCACCCGTCTTCAGCCGCCCCTCGTCGACTGCCTCGTGCAGCGCAATGGGAACCGACGCGGCAGACGTGTTGCCATAGCGATCCAGGTTGAGCAACAGTCGGTCCGCAGGGATGTTGAGCTTTCTTTGCGCGGCCTCGATGATTCGGTAATTCACCTGATGCGGGACGACTAACCCGAGGTCTTCGGGCGTGAGCTTGTTTCTTTCGAGGGCTATCTGGAACAGGTCCACCATGCTTCTCGTGGCGAACTTGAAAACCTCCTTGCCCTGTACACGAAGGTAGTGCTGTCTTGTTTCTACGGTTTCGTGAGTCGTCGGCATTTTCGACCCCCCACCGGGCATCTCGATGAGCGCGGCGCCGCAGCCATCGGAGCGGAGATAGTTGTCGAGAATTCTCGACTGCGTCCCGTTTTCTGCCCGGGAAAGCACGACAGCGCCGGCGCCATCTCCGAAGAGGATACAGGTGTTGCGATCGGTAAAGTCAACGATGCGCGAGAGCGTTTCCGCTCCGATCACGAGAAGATTCCGATAGACTCCGGAGCGAATCAGGGAAGAACCTACCGTCAAACCATAAATGAAGCCGGTGCAGGCTGCGCTCAAATCGAAAGCGCAGGCGTTTTTCGCGCCCAGAGCGCTCTGGACGTACACGGCACCCGCCGGCACGTAGGTATCGGGAGTCACCGTACAGAGGATGATGGCTTCGACGTCTTCGGCGCCTATCCCGGACCGCTCCATTGCCGTCTTTGCCGCCCGTACGGATAGATCGCTCGTAGCCTCTGACTCGTCCACGATTCTTCGTTCGCGAATTCCTGTCCGCTGGACGATCCACTCATCATTGGTGTCGACCATCTTCTCGAGATCGAAGTTAGTGAGGCGCTTCTCAGGAAGATAGGAGCCCGTACCCGAGATGAAGCAATCAAACATTGACGAACCTCTCAATTGTCCGACACCGCGCGGATCTCCTCGGTAATACGCTTGTTGACATCCTTCTCTGCCAGGCGTTTGGCAACGCCAATTGCGTTCGCAATTGCCTTCGCTTCCGATCGACCGTGAGCGATGATCATCACTCCCTTCACTCCGAGAAGCGGCGCGCCACCGAACTCCGAATAGTCCACGCGCTCACGCAAGCGAGAAAGAACATTCTCGAGGTTTCTTTCATCTGAGCTTCCGTTCCCGAAGGACTCGCCAAGAGTCTGTTTGAGAAGAACCACCATCCGTTCCGCAAGCCCCTCGGACACCTTGAGGACAATGTTGCCAACAAAGCCTTCACAAACAACCACATCACACACACTGTGAAAGATCTCGGCGCCTTCTACGTTGCCATGGAAATTCAATTGCGTCTTGAGAAACATGGAGTGTGTGGCCTTCGAGAGCGGGTTCCCCTTTTGCCCCTCCTCTCCGATATTCAGGAGGCCGACGCGGGGGTTCTCGACGTTCAGCACCGCACGAGCGTAAAGAGTGGCCATGATGCCATACTGGATGAGGTGTTCCGGCTTCGAGGAGACGCTGGCGCCCACATCCATGACTACTACGGGACGGTCCCCGGCGTGGAAGGTCACGGCAATACCTGCGCGGCGCACCTCGGGAAGAAGGCCGAGCAAGATCGTGCCGGCGGCGACGCAGGCCCCGGTGTTTCCCGCACTGACCATGGCTACTGCCTTTCCGGTCTTCACGAGGCGGGTGGCGACCTCGACCGAGGAACCCTTTTTCTTTCGTAGAGCCTCCACGGGGCTATCCCCCATGGCGATCACGTGATCTGCTGGCACAATCTCGATGTTGGAACCCTTCCACGAGACAGCATCGAGCTCTTCGCGCACAGCTCCCTGCTGCCCCACCAGTAGACAAAGTAGGTCCGGGTGCTGGCGGGCCGCCTCCACCGCCCCACGCACTACTTCCCGCGGAGCGCGGTCCCCGCCCATGGCGTCAATCGCGATGGATAGCGTCAACCTTATACACCTTCATCGATGGCTATGACGGGCTTGCCCCGGTAGTAGCCGCACTCGGAACAAATGGTGTGGCGCTCCATAACCGCGTTACAGCGGGAGCAGCGCATGAGGTGGGGCACGGCTAAGCTGTCGTGAGCTCGCCGGGCTCCCTTGCGGGACTTGGAGGTGCGCCTCTTGGGTACGGCCATGACTCGAAATCTTCGTCCTTACTTTGTTTTGTTGCCGGGGGCCTTGTTGCCAGGGGACGGCACTTACCGACAAGTCGAGATCGCGCCGGGGCTTCCTCCCTTGGGGTGCCCAAAAACTCCATGCCCGGGACGGGGAACAGCTGGCTCAACGCCAATCCGCTCAAAGGACTCCGCCCTTCGGACACCGGTTTCCGGGCGCCTCAGGGGTCGAACTCGACTCAGGGCGCCTGCCGTAAATCGCGCTATTTTATGGGTCTCTGCCCGGCGTTGTCAAGGCATTCTTTATGACGCAACGCCTTTTAAATCAAGAACTTAAAGCATATTTGCCGTTCTCATCGCAATCCCGCCAAAAACGGTCAGCTCCCCTGCTGAACCTTCCGCCTGAGCGCGGACAGCATTTCCTCGACCGCCGCGGCGATGCCTCCCGGGTCGGTTCCGCCTGCCTGGACCATCTGGGGACGCCCGCCACCCTTGGCGCCGATAGGCTTCGCCCCTGCCTTGAAGATTTCCCGCGCGTCCACGCCTTTCTGGACGAGTGGCGCAGATACCGCGACAAGGACCTGGAGCTTGCCGTCACCCGGTGTGAAGAGGGCCGCGACCAGCTCGTCTGCTTCCTTCTTGAAACGATCGTAGGCATCACGCAGCGTTTTACCGGCCGCTCCCTTATCGGCCGCTCCCGGGTAGCTCGCAGTGAGAAAGAGGACCTTCCCGATATTTTCGCGGCGGACACCGCTGTCCTGGGCGGCGGGGGCAGGACTTCCCTCCGACTGTGGCTTCGCCTTCCGTCCACGGTTCTCCTCCAACACCCTCTGCAGCCGGTCGATGAGCCCGTCGGGCGCCACCTTGAGGATCCGGGAGAGCTCAGCGACGATCCCCTGATTTCTCCGGTGAAGATCATCCGCTCCAGCAGCCGTCAGCGACTCGAGGCGACGGACACCCGCCGAGACCGAACCCTCACTCGCCACGAGGAAACCGCCTATATCTCCCGTGCGGTCAACGTGAGTGCCGCCACACAGCTCGACGGAGAAGTCTCCTATCTTCACGACTCGGACCCGATCCCCGTATTTCTCACCGAACAGCGCCATCGCCCCCCGCTTTACGGCATCCTCGTAATCCGTCTCGAAAGTCTCCACGGGAACGTTGGAGAGGACCCGTTCTCGAACCATCCCCTCCACCCGCAGGAGCTCGTCCGCAGTGAAGCCGCTGAAATGGGTCACATCGAAACGCAGCCTCGCGGGTTCAACGAGCGAGCCTTTCTGGTGCACATGGGTTCCCACCACGCGTCGAAGGGCCGCGTGCAGCAAGTGTGTCGCTGTATGGTTCCGCTCGATGGCGTCTCGGCGGTTCTCGTCGATCGCGGCGTTTACGACCGCTCCACCTCGTATCCTCTCGGGATCTCCATCTTGTAGCCTGCAGTAATGAACGTAGCGGCCTCGATCCTTGCGTGTATCCTCGACGGTGAGCAAAAAATCGCTGCCCTGAATTCTCCCGTTGTCCCCCACTTGCCCACCACCCTCACCGTAAAAGGGTGTCCTGGAAAGGACGACACGCCAAATCCCGTCTTGCTCTGCTGAGGCCTGAATCTCCGCGCCGGTTTCCTTCGACTCGTAACCGACAAACTCGGTTTCGGGAAGCGTCTCGACGGCGAGGTCTTCTCCACTCGCTGCCTGGCTCGAAAACTTTCCGGTTCCTCGGGAGCGAGTCCTCTGCTCCCGCATGAGCTTCTCGAAACCTTCGAGATCAACGCCGAAGCCGATCTCGTCGGACATCCGCTCCACCAGGTCGACGGGAAAGCCAAAGGTGTCGTAAAGTTTGAAGACCTCAGCACCGGGCAGGGTTTTCGTGCCCTGCCTCCGCAGCTTTGCCACCACGTTGTCGAAACGCTGAATGCCGCTTTCGAGTGTTTCCCCAAAGCGTTCCTCCTCGTTCTGGACGAGCCGGGTGATGTACTCCCGACGCTCCCGGATCTCGGGATACGCATCTCCCATTTCCCCGACTATATCGTCCACGAGCAGGTGGAGAAGGGGTCCCTTGGTATAGATCTTTCTACCGTAGCGAGCGGCGCGCCGGAGGATGCGCCGGAGCACGTATCCACGCCCCTCGTTCGAGGGCTCGGCCCCGTCAGCCAAGGCGAAAACAAGACTTCTCATGTGGTCTGCGATGACTCGGTAGGGAACCCCTTCAGGTCCGGGATCGTAGCGGCCACCGGTGATCTGCTCCACACGACGGATGAGCCCCTGAAACATATCGGTCTCGAAAACGGAGTCCACCCCCTGCAACACCATAGCCATGCGCTCGAGCCCCATCCCGGTATCGATGCTAGGCCGCGGAAGCGGTGCCTTGGTGCCGTCAGCTTTCTGATCGAACTGCATGAAAACCAGATTCCAGAACTCGAAAAACCTCTCGCCGTTTTCGATGTCCGCCGCTCCGAAAGCTTCCCCCCTGTCCAGGAGGATCTCGGAGCAGGGGCCACAGGGACCGATCTCTCCCATGCTCCAGTAGTTATCCTTTGCTCCCAACCCGACAATCCGATCCGGAGCGATTCCCGTGACGTCTCGCCAGAGGTCCCGCGCTTCGGCGTCTTCTCTGTAGACGGTTATCCAGATCCTGTCGGGGGAGATCTCGAAGCGCTCGGTGACCAGTTCCCAGGACAGACGGATCGCCTCCTTCTTGAAGTAGTCCCCGAAGGAAAAGTTTCCGAGCATCTCGAAAAAAGTCAGATGCCTCGTCGTATAGCCAACGTTGTCGAGGTCGTTGTGCTTGCCGCCGGCCCGGATGCATTTCTGTGCGGTCGTGGCACGCGGAAACGTCGCTTTCTGTCTTCCCGTGAAGATGTCTTTGAACTGATTCATCCCTGCGTTGGTAAAGAGCAGGGTCCGATCTCCATGCGGAATCACCGAGCTCGAGGACACGGGCGTGTGCCCCCTCTCCTCGAAGAAATCCAGGAAGCTCTTGCGAATTTCGCGTGTCTTCATCGGAAGCGCGTGACGGTACTCCTACATACTCCTAAATAGCCGCGACAACAGACCTCCAGGTCCCCGTACAAATTTCAATTTTCACTCGCGGGCCCCAGTGGGGATTCCCAAACGGTACTATACTCCGGACCTCCGGGCAGCGTCTTCGAGGAAATCAAACAAACATTCCCCACCTCGAACTCCATACCAGAAAGTCCACAGGAGCCCAAAGGCTCTTTCCAGTCGCCCACGCGTCCCTTTCTCGGATTACGCGCTATCGTCACGTGAGCACTCCACTGTTTTCTTTCCGGAGAAAAGCCGAGGTGACGCGCGACGTGCTCGAGGCGCTGTGCCAGTAGAGACAGATCCTTCGCCCCCGCATCGATGCCGAACCAGAGGGTCCGCGGTGTACTGGCGGATCCGAAGCACCCGGGTCCACCGAGTGTCGCCTGAAATCTTGCCATGGGCAGAGTCACAGACTCCACTTCACGCCGCAACGAATCGATCTTTTTCTCGTCGGTCTCCCCGAGGAAACGCAGCGTTACGTGCAGGTTCTCCGGGCGCACCCAGCGTAAGCCCCCCAGGCAAGATGTGAACCCGGCGTGGACCCGCGCGTAGAGGTCTCTCACCGCACTACTCATCGGCACCGCGAGAAACGCACGCATCACAACGAAAGAAACTCGCGGTATTTTTCATAGCGTCCGAGAGCCTCCGATTCCTTGATTTCTGCGATGCACCGAACCCCGAAGTCCTCAACCGTGAACGAGGCCGCCACTGTTCCGTGCGCGAGCGCGACCTTGAAAGCCCTTGGATCAATAGACGTGCCCGCCCGCTCGTCCGAAGCGCCCTGCGTGGACGTGGAGGCTCGCGTGGAGGCCTGTGTGAAGGAGCGAGCGATATATCCCATGAGGGCGCCAGCAAAGCTGTCGCCGGCCCCCGTGGGGTCCCGCACCGCGGGAACCGGATAGGCGGGCAGCGGCACAATCTGGTCTCGGTCGAAGAGAATCGCCCCGTGCTCTCCCTTCTTGATCACCACGCGAGAGGGCCCGAGCTCGAGGATTGCCTTCCCCGCCTCGATCACGTTGTGGCGGTCCGTCAGGAGGATCGCCTCGGAGTCGTTCACCAGAATGCCGTCGACGCGCTGTAAAAGCTTGAGAAGGTCAGCGTGCTGGGTCTGAATCCAAAGATCCATGGTATCGGCCATGACAAAGTCTGGCTTGTCTACCTGATCCAGAACGCTCATCTGGGTCACGGGCGATCCGTTAGCGAGGAAGACGAAGCGCGAGTCTCTGAAGTCAGGGGGAATCTTCGGTTGGAAATCCTCGAAGACATTCAGCTCCACTGACAAGGTTTGGCGGCTGTTCATGTCAGCCGAATACTCGCCGCTCCACCTGAACGTACGACCCCCGGCGACCAGTTCGAGACCCGATACGTCTATGCTAGGCCGCTTCAGAAAGGCGATATCATCCGCTGCGAAGTCATCCCCCACTACTCCGACGAGCCGTACGGGCGCAAAAAGGCTCGCCGCGAGGGAAAAGTAAACCGCTGATCCCCCCAGAGCATGAGAGACTTCGCCATGGGGCGTCTTGATAGAGTCGTAAGCTATGGAACCGACAACGAGAAGGGACATGGATGGTGGCTCTCCTCCGGAAGGGGGTAAACCCGGACACTCCTCACCGTAAGAAGCGTTCAGCTCTCAGCTCGCGAAAAGAGTAAGCAAAGACGCAGAGCTGAATGCTGACAGCTCACAGCTGTCAGCTTCGTGGAAAATCCCGGCCAATTATCCTTCGTAAATGCCAAACCGAAAACCTAAAATTCCTTCATGCCGCGCAGTTTCCAAGTCCCGCCTTTCGGTTTTGACCCGGCTCTCCTTGAAGAGCCGGCTCGGATTCTGCGGGCCGGGGGGCTGGTGGCCTTTCCCACGGAGACGGTGTACGGACTCGGGGCGAGCGCTGAAAACCCCGACGCAGTGGCGCGGCTCAAGAAACTCAAGCAGAGGCCCGAAGACAAGCCCTTCAGCTACCACTTGGCCTCGCTGGGTCAGGTCTCCGAGATTGCCGGCGAGCTTTCTCCCATGGCGCGGGCTCTGGTGGATCGCTATTGCCCAGGTCCTCTCACGTTGGTACTGCCCGGAGAGAAGGGCAGCCGCACCTCAACAGTCGGCATTCGCGTGCCGGCGGGGGAAATCGCTCAAAAGCTCATCGAGCTCGTCGGTAGCCCCCTCTACGTTCCAAGCGCGAACCCCAGCGGCGAAGCCCCGGCCCTGCGCGCTGAAGATGTCGTTGGTTACTTCGGTGACGATGTCGACGCCGTCGTCGACGGGGGCACGGTACTTCTCAAGCAGGCATCCACCGTTGTACGCGTCGATGGAGGACACTACGAGGTGCTTCGAGAAGGGATCATTACCAGGGAGATGATCCATCAGTTACTTGATGGGAGACTCATTCTGTTCGTCTGCACAGGAAACACCTGCCGAAGTCCCATGGCCGAACAGCTCTTCAAGAAGCACCTCGCGGCCCGATTGCGAAAATCGAGCGATGATCTGAATGAGCTGGGTTACCGAATCTGCTCCGCCGGTATTTTGGCCATTCACGGAAATCGCGCCAGTGAGAACGCTGAAACGGCTCTGCGCGAGAGGGGCTGCGACCTTTCTCGGCACATTTCGCAGCCCGTCACACCGGAGCTGCTTGGCGAGATGGAAAGAGTGTACGCTCTCGGGTCTTCACACTATCAGATCCTCGAGAGGATGGTCGCGGAGATCGAGCCTACAAAGCGACCTCAACTCTGCATGCTGGGGGACAAAGGAATCCACGACCCTATCGGGGGAGATATAGAAACGTACCGCCGGTGCGCCGATGAGGTCGAGGCCGCGGTGCTCAAGATCTTGCCGGGGGGGTAGGGAAAAGGATAGTGAATAGAGAAGCGGAACAGATTGGTGGCGACCAAGGCGGGAGCCACCAACTTCTTCGCGTTGGACCCATTATGCACTATGCAAATTCACATTCGCTGTTCACTATTCACTATTCATTCTACTCCTCCGCCGCGCTGGGCTCTTCAGCGGCATCGGGCTCGGACTCCTCAGCTGCGCTGGGCTCTTCGGCGGCATCGGGCTCGGACTCCTCAGCTGCGCTGGGCTCTTCGGCGGCATCGGGCTCGGACTCCTCGGCGGCCTCGGACTCTTCCGGAAGACCTCGCCGAGGCGGGAGAGCTTCCTTCATCAGGTCTATCCTCCACTTGGCGAAGTAGAGGCGCTGGTCTTCTCTCAAAAGCGCCGCCTCGATGGTTGGTTCCGCTTTCTCGAAACCGGCTGGATTTGGGAGTCTCAGCGCGTCGAAACGGACGAGATAGCAGGCCGCGACACTCTCCTCGGTCGCCACGGACGACTGTCCCAGGTCGCCGTCATCAATGGCAAAAGCTGCAGCCAGGATTGGCTCCGAGGCGGCATGGGGCTCCTCTTCGGGCTCCACATCATCTTCATCATCCGCTTCATCATCCCCGTCCTCGGAAGATTCTTCATCCTCTGAGGCGGACTCCTTCGCCTTGACTACCATGAGGGGGCCGTTCTTGCCGATGAACGTCTTCGACGCTTCAACAGGCGAGGCGCTCAGGTGGACCGTCTCGCCCTCGACCTCGACGTCAAGGCCCGCAGCCAGAACGGCCTCGAACGTTTTGCTGCCATCGTTGATCTCCTCGGAAACGGCTGTGAGCGCCTCTTCCAAGAGACGCGCCACGTTTCTCGAGGTCAGGCTTTCACGAACCTCAGCTTCGATTTCGGAGAGGAGCGGAAAGTAGTTCCCGGGACGGGTTTCCACCTCCGAGTAGAACACGTACCCCTCATGACCCAGGACAGCGCGCCTGGCAGGGGCTAGTGGCTCGTCATAGCGGAGAGCCGCGAACCACCGGGTGACCCGCGGACCGTAGCCTCTCCCGAACGCCCCCTCGGCCTCGTCCTCCGTAACGTATTCCGTCTTGCCCGTCTCGAGGAACGGAAATTCGGCGACGAGTTCCTGGAACGTGGCTGCTGTCACCGCTGTGTCCTCGGGATACAGGCGGAGCGCGAGCGTCTCGCTAGAAGCCCGGATGTCGGTGGCCGTCTGCTCTTCAATGACCTTTTCACGAACGTCATCCTTGACCTCGTCAAGGCCCTTGTAGCGTTCCTTGTTGGCCGCTTCTCTCTCCTCTGCGGTGTGAAGCGAGAAAAGTGCCTCCGAGCTCGAAATAGCTGCACGCCGGTAATCGTTGCGATGGTCATCGAAGTACTCTTTGATCGTCTCTTCTGTGACCCGCTTGGTAGCTTCCGCCTTGAAGTGATCTTCCGGCAGGAGGAGCCATCCAACGCGGATAGAAGTGTCCTTCTTGAAGGACTTCTTGTTTTCCCCGTAGTAGGTCTTCACATCATCATCGGTGAGCGTTGCCGCGACTTTTTCCACCAGCTCCGGGGGCGCAGCGAACTCGGCCCAGCTCACCTTCCGCGTTTGCTTGTCCTCATTGTACTTCGCGAACACTTCTTCGGGACTTACCTGAACCGTATCTTTCACGTAGGCCTCGAGTTTGGCGATGAGGACCACCTTGCGCAAAGCTTCCTCGAAATCTTTGACCCGCATCCAGTTCCCCTTGCGGTCGCCCTCGATGATTCGCGCCCACGATGCCTGGTCGAAGTACTTACCGTCCGCTCCCCGAAGCTCCTGGAGGTTCGTCTGGGTGAGCTGTATCCTTTTCGACCATAGCGAACTCCGGACAGCAGGGTCTGCGGACGCTGGCTCGTTTTGCAGCTGCGCTGTGGCCCGTCGGACGGCCTCCGCCCTTCGCCACAGCTCACGGATGTACCCGCTCAGCTCCACGTCCGAAACCCGGATACCGAGATCCAAGGCTTTTGCGCTGTAAGCAAAGTACTCGCCGAGATCCATCCGCCGCCAGTCACGTTGTCGGTCGCTGGGGTAACTGAACTCTGAGCTTCCTAGAACTCCCGGCAGCGGGGTAAAGGTGTTGACGAAGCCCGATATGACCAAGCTTCCAACTGAGCCAAGCTGGAACGCGGCAGCCTCGTAGTCCGCTTTTGTGATGTGCTGGCCGAAAATAACGTTCACAACGGCCTTGCCGGGGTTGTACGACGCGCTTGATGTAAAGATGCCCGTCATTGCGAAGCTCGGGGCGATCAAGATGAGGAGACTCACCCAGATCACCTTTTGATTGGCTTTCACCCACGCCTCGCACCGTCCGAGGAAACCTTGATCCTTTTGCTTGCGCTTGTTGGCCACTGTTGCCTCCGTAGGAGAAAATTTCGTTGATTGTTCGGGGGTAAAGAGACGTCAATTCTATTGCACATTCTGCGGAGGACAATCGGCAATTTTCGGCCTTCTCGTCGATGCCCACGGAACGCTCAGCGTTCGAGCGTCCGATTCCGACGCGCCAGATTCCCGCGGGCCCGCTCGGCAGGCACCCTGTCTTCCCCGAAGACTACGAGAACCTCTTGCCACCTCAGTTGTGCCTCTTCTTTCTTTCCAGCGCTCCAGAGCAGCTCCCCGAGCAACACGAGCGTCTCCGGACGCCACAGGGTCCCCGGGAGCTCGAGGAGGTCCTCGAGGTGCCGGCGAGCTTCCGGCTTGTGCCCATCATCGAGAGCTTGCCGTGCGAGGAGGTAATGGACGGTGCCAGCGAGAGGTCTGCGACGGTCCTGTCCGCGACGCTCCTGACCGAGGATCTCGGAAAGCACCCGCGCGGCCTCCTGCCCCGCGCCGCGGCTACGCGCCGCGAGAGCCTCCTGGAAAGCTCGCTCACGGCCCGGAGGCAAGGTCTCCGTGATCTTGGTCCTGGCGTCGCGAAGCGCTTCAGCACGCAGCGCTTCGTGTGAGCTGCCGAGCAAAACCGCGAGAAGCGAGTCCAGTTCCCCTCCCTTTGCGACCTGGGAGCAGAGTGCCCGAAAACCCACCGCTCCGATGCGCTCCCGGATCCAGAGAGTGGCCAGGTACCCCTCGGCAGGGGAAACCGAAAACCCGAAAGTGGCACCACCCTGGAATCCTGGTGGAGGAAGGCCTTTGAGAAACGAGGTAGAGGGCCGGCCCTCGTAGACCGTGTAGGCAATACGCTCCGAGAGCACTATGTCCCCCTCCCCGCTGAAGAGAAGCGCCATGCCCTCCCGGAACCAGTACGGCACGGCTTGGTAACGCCGCCGTGATCCGCGAGCCGAGGCGAGAGCCGCGTGAACGGCCTCGTGGGTCGCTACCTGTCGTACACTCTCCGGCGCGTACAAGTATTTCTTCACCGGCAGACGCACGAGGACAGAACCCTCCACGAAACTCGTGGAACCGAGCTGGAAAAACCGCGGAGATCGCTCGTTCCCAGTCGCGTCGTTGCAGTCGAGAAGCCAGCGAATCGGGAGGCTTCCCTTTTCGATTCCAAGTTCCACATGCAGACGCCCAAGAGCCTCCGAAGCGGCTTCCCCGGCGTGACGCTTGAGTTCGGGGAGAGAAGGATGATCTTCAAAGCCGCTGCCAGAGACCTCCCACTTCACTCGAGCTGCGTCCACGGGAGAAACTCGAGCAAGGAAGCACAGAAAACATAGCCACGGAGCTATGCGGAAAATAAGGACGGGCACGGGGAGGGGAAAGGGGACGAGCGCAGAAATGGAAAAACTGTCCGCAGAAGTCAGCATACCTTCTCTATTCTCAGCCCTTCGCGAGGAGCTCATCAATCGCGCGGTTCGCCAGCTCGTCGCAACGCTCATTCAGGGTGTCCCCAGCATGACCACGAACCCAGTCCCACTTGACTTCGTGGCGCTTGGAAAGATCGTACAGGCGCTCCCACAGGTCTCTGTTGAGCACCGGTTTTCTGGACGCCGTCTTCCAGCCCCTGGCCAACCAGGAATGAATCCATTCGGTCATGCCGCGCTTGACGTACTGGGAGTCGGTGGTGATTCTCACTGCGCATCGGTCCTGGAGCTCTTCGAGCCCGGCAATGGCGGCCAGGAGCTCCATGCGGTTGTTGGTTGTCTCGGGGACCGCTCCGTTCAGCTCCTTTCGGTCATCGTCGTCGCAGACGAGGACGACCCCATAGCCGCCAATCCCGGGGTTACCCCGGCAGGCGCCGTCACAATACAGAACGACCTTGCGCAACCCATCGCGCCCAGATGCCAGATCGTTCATATCTTTTGCTTGTTTCCTACCAGCCGAAAACTGATCTGTCGCGCCTCTGCGTCCGCTTCCGCGAGCTCTACTCGCAGCCGGTCTCCGACGGCGAAACGTCGCCTTTTGCGCCGCCCCTCGAGCGTCAGTTTCTCAGGGTCGAATTCGTAGTAGTCATCCCCCAGCGTAGCGACATGAATCAGTCCCTCGACCAGCGTTTCTTCGTCTCGCACAAAAAAGCCGAAAGGATGGATGCTGACGATGCAGGCTTCCATTTCCTGGCCCACGAGACCCTGCAGATATCGTATCAACCGCAGAGTCGTCATTTCCCGCTCCGCCTCCTCTGCGCGGCGCTCGAGCTTCGAGGCACTTTCTGCGGCATGTGGCAGTCGACTGTCCCATTCGCGCCGGTGGGTAGCCTTGGCCATCAGCCCATCAAAGTGATCGTCGAGCGCTCGGTGCACGAGGAGATCCGGATAGCGTCGAATCGGGGACGTGAAGTGGCAATAGAAATTCGTCGCTAGCGCAAAGTGGAGCCCAGCCCCTGACGTGTACTCCGCGTGCCCCATGGTGCGGAGCATTCCTAGCTGCACCACGGGTGAAAACGGCTCTCCCTCCACCTGCTTTATGAGCTCCTGGAGCTCGTGGGATCCGCCCCTTCCGGCGAAACGGAGACCCAGCGCCTCAACGAAGCTTTTGAAATCTTTCAGCTTCTCCTCATCGGGTAGGGGATGAACACGTGCGACCAAGGGCAACTTTTTGCTGACAAAGTAGGAGGCGACCGCCTCGTTAGCCGACAGCATGAACGCTTCGATGAGGGAGTGGGATGCATCCCGAGAGTCTTGCCCGAGCCCCTCGACGTTCCCGGCCTCGTCCAGAAGCAGACGAAGCTTAGGGATGTCGAGCTGAAGCGCCCCTCGTTCGATGCGGTCGGAGAGCATCCTGTCGCGTAGGAGGGCCATAGAATGAAGGGTTTTCTCGAACGCCACATGGTCCGGCGGCAAGCTGTCGGAGGCCTTATTGCCGCCGACATGCTCTAGAATAGCGAGCACTTCGTCGTAGGTAAAACGCCGCTGACTGTGGATCACGCTACGAAACACTTCCGTCTTTGTCAGTTCCCCGCTCGAGCTGAATGTCATGCGGACGGTCTTTGTCAGTCGATCTTCCCCGGGGCGCAAGCTGCACAGGTCATTGGATAACCTTTCAGGCAGCATCGGGATGACCTGACCCGGTAGGTAGATCGAAGTGCCACGGCGTTCAGCTTCCCGATCCAGCTGCGTGCCGGCCTCCACGTAGTGGGAGACATCGGCGATGTGCACCCCGAGGCGCTGGGCCCCGCTCGGCAAGTGCTCGAGCGAGATCGCGTCGTCAAAGTCCTCAGCATTGGACGGGTCGATGGTGAAGACTTGCAACCCCCTCAGGTCCATGCGCTCCGGCCAGGCCGATCCGTTCCTCGTGCCCTCGATGGCCTCGGCTTCCCGGAGAACCGCTCGGGGAAGTTCACCGGGGAGCTCGTAGGTCTCCTTTATCGTCAGGAGATCCGTATCTAGCGATCCCTCCTGCGAGAGACAGACCACAACCTTGCCCTGCGGGTTTTGACCGTGGGGCGCCTCGTCCAGCAGCCGAACCAGCACGTTCTCCCCGTCGCGGGCCCCCCCGAACTGAGACGGTGGCACGTAGATCTCCGCAGGAAAACGCCAGTCCGTAGGCTTGACCAGCCCCCCCGCGCGCCTGGAGCCCTTCCCTTCAGAGTCACCGCCTCCAGAGCCATCCCTTCCTGAACGAGCAGAGCCCTTCGCTCTCCGGGAGGAGCGGGACGAGGACGTCAAGCTCATCTCGGTCATCCGCCCACGGATGAGACGGCGGCTGCGGCGGACGACATCCACCACGGTACCTTCGCGCAACCGCTCCCGCAGACGGCCCGGCTTCGCGACCCGCAAAAGAACTGTATCGCCGTCATGGGCCCCGTGAATGTTATCGGGGCGTACGTAGATATCGTCTTCCTTGATAGAGCCGAGGGCGACGCGAACAAAACCCTGACCTCCCCGCGCCACCTGGAGAACCCCCACGCGGAAGCCCGTTCGCTCTGGAATATCCCAGCCGAGATCCGGAACGCGCAGCAGGCTCCCCTCGAGCTGGAGCCGAAGAATGAGCTCGACGAAGTCCTTGAAATCGTCCTCCGTGACGCTCCACTGCTCGGCGAGTTGCCGAGTCTTCTTCCCGGGATGCCGCTCGACGTGGCGAACGAGCTCTGCTGAAGGGGGCAGCACCTATTGGATACTCTGGATGATCTTTATCAGCGGCAGGAAAAGCGCGATGACGATAAAGCCGACGACTCCTCCCATTCCCACAATGAGCATCGGCTCGATAAGACTGGACATACCCTCCACAGCCACGTCCACGTCCGCTTCGTAGTTGTCAGCGATCTTGATGAGCATCTTGTCGAGCTCGCCGGTTTCCTCGCCAACATCGATCATGTTTACAAGGAGCTCATCAAAGATACCTGACTGCCTCAGCGGACCCGCGATCGTATCCCCTTCCCGGATACTCCCGTGCACTTCCTCGATGGCGTCCGAAATCACGACATTGCCGATGGCGTCCTTGACGATGCGGAGAGCCTCGAGGATCGGCACGCCGGAAGCGATGAGAGTTCCCAGGGTCCGGCAGAAACGAGAAATGGAAGACTTCTTCAGAATCATCCCGAAAACCGGCAGATTCAACTTCAGTCGGTCCATCACAATTCGCCCCTTCTCGGACCGCGTGATGCCCAGGAAGAGGAGCCACAGGAGTAAAGGAATGCCCGGGATCAAGTACCAGTAGCCCACCAACAGATCGCTGCTCTGCAGAAGAATCTTCGTCGGCACAGGAAGCTCCTGTCCCAGATCCTTGAACATCGCCTCGAAGGCGGGAACTACGTAGATCATGATGAAGATCACGATAACCACCGCCACGCTGACCACCGCGGCCGGATAAATCATCGCGCCCTTGACCTTCTTCTTCAGCTTCTGGGACTTCTCCATGAAGCCTGCAAGACGGTTCAAGATCACGTCGAGGACGCCGCCCGCTTCACCGGCTTTCACCATGCTGACGTACAGCTTGTCGAAGCTCTTGGGAGACTTGGAAAGTGCATCAGAGAACGTGCTGCCCTGCTCCACCTCTTCGGCAATGGCGCCGAGCTGATCCTTGAACTTCCCTATCTTCTGCTGGTTTTCCAGAATCTTCACGCTTCGGACGATGGGGAGGCCGGCGTCCTGAAGCGTCGAAAGCTGGGTGGTGAAGGTGACGATCTGAGCAGGCGTTACGCGGTCGAAAAGAACGATTCCCTTTTTCTTCTTCTTGGCCGCATCGGGGGCCTTGCTCTTCGGCTTGACAGCGATGCGAGTCGGACGGAGGCCCTGCGAGCGTATCTGTTTGAGGGCATCGTCTTTGGAGGAAGCGGTCACCTCGCGGCTCACCTTCTGGCCACCGGCGTCAATCGCTTCATAGGTGAATGCGGGCATCCCTCGAGCCTCCTTCAATCTTACGGGGCACAATGCTGCCCACTGTACCGGACCTATTACCGTCGATCATACCCCGGAATCCCCCCGTGCCAAGAAGAATCGTGCTGCGCTCGGTCACTAGAATCAAGGTCCCACCGAAGTCCGCCGCGCCTCTCTGGGCGCCTTAGGAGTGTTCAGTGTTCAGTGTTCAGGAAAGACAAACGAGCAGGAACTCAGAGAGGAATCCAGAAAGACCCAAGCCGGCACGATTCCATGCGAGAATTCGAGGCACGTCTCGCATCTCCAGCCCTGAACACCGAACACTATTGCCTGACCTACACCG
>Ga0315336_1003064_pt1 | contig 23374 bp, 5 predicted proteins | sample ASW5metaG_FD_204512 | JGI IMG/M metagenome (GOLD analysis project Ga0315336, IMG submission 204512) | Ammonia-oxidizing marine archaeal communities from Monterey Bay, California, United States - ASW #5 | ecosystem: Environmental > Aquatic > Marine > Intertidal zone | place: USA: California... | reverse complement strand
CGCTGTTGCGCAAGATCGTATGGGCGCTGAATGCGTTCTGGGCATAGTTCGAGTTGAACGAGGGAGCCAGGCCGCCGACGGTTCCCGCCGCGTCGTCAACTTTGAAGAACCCGAATTCATTGTCGAGAATCGCCCAGGGGTAAGCGGGGTTGTGCGCGTGGTCGCCTTCGGTCGTCCAGTCAAACCGCAGCGCAGGAACTTCTGACGCCAACGGCGCAACGGGTCCCGGAGTGAACAGGAAACCGGTGGCCGAAAGTTCATCGATGAAGCCCAGGCTGGGTCCAAACGCCGGGGGCCCGTCGGGGGGCGGAGGTGCCTGAGATTGCGGGTCCTGGCCCGGTTGCGGGTTGATGACCGCCGCCCGCGAAAACTCGGAGGTGTTGTTGCTCAAATCCGTGGCCGTCGCCACGATGCGGACTGGAGTCACGAAATTGGCGACAGCGGCTTGATTCAGCACGGCGGCTGCGGCGGCGCCCAGCGTGGCGGCGGGGATGGTCGCCGTTCGCGTCGAAAGGGCCTCGTCCACCGTGTAGAAGTCGGTCGACAGGAAGGTCGCCGCTTCGCGTCCGTCCAGGTCGGCGGGCGCGACATTGCTGAAGCCGCCGGCACCGGTCGCGGGCGCGTTGGGTACGTTGCCAAGATCGCCGAAAAAGTCGGACAGGTAGAAGGCCACGTTCATGCCATATTGCGCATGAGTGGTCGCCGACGGAACGTGGTAGATGATGTTCAGTTCGTCGAGTTGTCCGCCGCCATCGCGGGTGACAAAGGCGTACAGAATTTCGGGTGTGTTTTGCAGGTTGTTGGCGCCGGTGTCGCTGTCCGAGTTGGTGGCGTCCGACTTGTCGTTGAATGTGACTCCGAACACGGCGTCCTGGCCTGCGCTCTCCAGGTCAATCGCCAGACCGCTGTTGCCCCAGATGTTGTTCTCACGCACCCGGATATTGCTGTTCGTGTCGCTGGCCCGTTGCTGAACCAGCACTCCGTCACCCGCGTTGTGCAGCACGACATTGCCGCGGATGTCGGCATTGGCCGCATTGCCCAGCACAATTCCGCCCACTGCCTGGTTGTCGTGGATGTGGCTGTTGGTGATGTTCGTGAACTGGTGCCGGTCGGCGGCGGCGGAACCCGTCGCGCCCACCTGGATGCCCGCCTGGGCGTTGTTCAATACTTCGACATGGTCGATGGCCACATTGTGACGCCCGGCCGTGTCGTCGAACTGGATGCCGGCTCCCGCGCCGCCCGCACCGTCGCGGAGCACCAGGTTCTCGATCGTGACATCCGACGCGGCGACGGTCACCACCGGTGACGGCTTGCCCGTCGCGTCCGGATCGACGTAGGCGATTGTCGCCAGGCTGGCCGTACCCGCACTGCCAATAGCACTCGCGCCTTCGATCTTCATGTCGCCGCGCAGACTGGCGGTCTGGCCCGCCGTTCCCGAAAACGTGACGTCTCCGGCCAGGACTTGCAGGGCCGGCTCGCCCGCCGCACCGGATCCCAAACCGCTGTAACCGCTCGAGACTCCGCTGCCGATGTGATCCGATCCCACACCATCACCGAAAAAGGTCTGGCCACCACCCAGCACGTCCAGTGCCAGGTCACCTTCACCGGCTGCCAGTCCGGCGGCTGTGTCCACCGTGTTGTTGAAGCGGATGTCTCCCGATCCGGTTTCCTTGAGAGTAACGTCCTGTTCCAGGATCAGCGGGTCGTTGAATGTCATCGACGCACCCTGTGCCGAAACGTCTCCGGCCAGTCGGGTCTGTTCTGCTCCGCCCCCCGCGTCGTCCGTGGTCAAGCTGGCGACCGCGATCGCGCCGCCGATGTCCGCATTGATCTGAGTCGTTCCCGCCGAGTTGAGCAGCAAGCCGCTGTTGCCGTCCACCGCCGCGTTGAGGGTGATGTTGTCGCCTTGCAGGGTCAGGTCGGCGTTGAGGGTCGTGGTCGAATGGACAGTGGTGTCGGCTCCGGTCACCAACACAGCAGTCGCCGCCGTGCTGACCGTGAGGCTGTCGGCCGCCGCGCTACCCAGAGTCACCGCGCCGGCCGCGCTCCAGGTCATGCCGTCCAGAACGACATGCGAGTCCAGTGCGCTGCCCACACTGCCGGCGGCCGTCGTCACGTCATCGTCAAATTGGACGATTCCCGCGGCGTTGTCCTGAGTGATCCCGCTGTTGGTTTGCAGAGTCTGTTGAAACACGGTTCCCGCGACGCCGGTCATGTTGACTGCCAGGGCGGCGCCCACACCGTCACCGAGTTCGGTGAGCCCACCCACGGGGCCGACAAAAACGGCGTCGCCGGTCCCCGCCAGCGTCAGGTCGAATGCTCCGTCGGTTCGCGCATTGTGTGTCAGTGTGTCGGCCGTCGTGATGGTCAGACTGGCCGTTAAGGTCACGTCACCGACGAAAGTGATCGTGCCCGTGGCATTCACGTTTCCACCGAGACTGGCGTCGGCGACGACGCGGAACAGTCCGGCGGTGACGTTGACCGCACCGGCGGTTGTGGCGTTGGCTGCGACGATGGCGTCTCCGTTGTCGACGGTCAGGGTTCCGACGCCGGTATTCAGATCGCCGGCGATGTTGATCGCATCGACGGTGGCGGCGGTTTGCGTGGTGAGGTTTGTGGTCGTGACGGTTCCGGCCACATCGACACTGGTGGCACCGTCCAGGGTGAGTGTGGTCAACACCCCGCTGACTCCGCTTTCGACGTCGACGTTGTCACCGTCGAGTTCGGTGTCGGCCGTGAGTAGCACGCCGTCGGCATCGTCGAGATCGATGTTTCCGCTGGCGGTTACGTTTCCACCGAGACTGGCGTCGGCGACGACGCGGAACAGTCCGGCGGTGACGTTGACCGCACCGCCAGTTGTGGCGTTGGTTGCGACGATGGCGTCTCCGTTGTCGACGGTCAGGGTTCCGACGCCGGTATTCAGATCGCCGTCGATGTTGATCGCATCAACGGTGGCGGCGGTTTGCGTGGTGAGGTTTGTGGTCGTGATGGTTCCGGCCACATCGACACTGGTGGCGCCGTCCAGGGTGAGTGTGAATGTTCCGCTGACTCCGCTTTCGACATCGACGTTGTCACCGTCGAGTTCGGTGTCGGCTGTGATCAGCACGACGCCCGCCACATTGTTCAACGAGATGTTGCCCGTTGTGACGACGTCGCCGCTCAGGTTGATCGTGCCGTCCGTGCTGCTGTCGCAGGTGATTTGCAGATCGTCGATGTTGGCTCCGCCGCCGGAGCCCAGCGTCACCAGGGTGACGTTTCCGCCGTTGCCGGCGGCCACGGTCGATCCGGTGTCGATTGTCAGGTCACGCGCGGCGGCGTCCGCCGAGATCGATGTGACCCCGGTCAGATCCACGTTCCCACCGTCTGATCCGCCGCTGGTTTCGGTGTCGATTGTGACAAGTGCCGCGTCGATGACGATCGCTCCGGCGTTGATCGTGACGTTGCCGCCATCGGTCTGCAGGTTTCCGCCAAGATTGGTGGTTGTGGGACCGCTCAGTGTGATGCCCGCGTCGGCGCTGAGCTGAGCGTTGACATCGATCGATTCCACGGCGCTGACGACCAGTTGCTCTCCGCTGCCCGTGTCGAAAGCGGTCGCGACACGCAGGGTGTCGGCGGCGGCTCCCCCCGTCAGCGTCACATCGGCGTCAAACGCCGCGTCGAGCGTGTCCAGTTGCAGCGTGTCGGAGTTCGGGCCGAGCAGAATCGTGAGACTGTTCGTGGGATTGTTGAATTGTGTGAATTCGAACGTCGAACCATCGAGGGCCGAGGCACCGGGATCCTGAGTGGCGTCGGGGTCGGACGCGCCGCCGTCGTCGGACAGGACCACATCGGGATTCGTAACTCCGGTCGAGGTGAGGTCGATCACCAGGTTCGCGGCAGTACCGCCCAGCGTCAGTGGTTCGATCTGTGAGAAGTCGATCAACGGCCCCCCGTCCAAAACCACGTTTCCAGCTTCGGCTCCGGTGTGAGTCACTTCGAGGTTTCCTGCCACATAGCCCACCAGGACCAGCGCGTCGCCGTTGGTTTCGGCGGTTTCTCCACCGTGAAAAAACAGGCCGCTGCCGGGTATCGGACTGCCGTTGCTGAAGTCGACGGTCAACGTGTCGTCGTCGTCACCGCCGTCGATGTCCAGGCTGGTGAGGTCCAGCAGCGGGACGTCAAGCAGCATGCCGGAATCGGTGGTGAACTGCAGAAGGGTGCCGCCCGCGTCGAGCGCCAGATTGAGCGTGTTGTCGATGCCGTCCAGTTTGATCACCGGTTCCGTGTCAAACGTGAGGACCACGTCATTTCCGTCACCGCCTGCGTAGCTGATTTCCAACGGAATGCCGTCGGCAAGGACCGTGTCCCCCTCGGCCAGGCCAGAGAACGTGTCGCTGACCGGGTCGACGCCGTCGTTGTTGATGATCGTAAAACTGTCGCCTGGCGCAGCTGTAAATGCGGCCGGGAACGTGACGTTCAGCGTGGCGCCGCCCGAGTCGTCCGAGTCCAGGTCAACGGTTCCTGTGACATCGACCTGATCGTATTCCGTTCCCACGGTCGTGCCTTCGATCTCGATGTCCAGCGTCGCGCCGGTGGCCAGGTTCAGGTCCCCCGTGGCAAGAATGCCGGGGCTGGAGCCCGGGGCCAGCGTGCTACCCGCCTGCACGGTGAGCAAACCGTCGATCGAGCCCGTGCCGCCAAGAATGCCACCGCCGGTGACGACCACAGGGCCGGTGCCCGTGCCAGAACCGCTGCTGTTGTTGACCAGCAGGCTGCCGTCGCTGATCGTGGTCCCACCGCTGTAGGTGTTGGCCCCGGTGAGTGTCAGAGTACCGACGCCTTGTTTCAACAGGCTCCCGCCGCCGCCGCTGAGAATGCCGCTGAATGTAGTGTTGGATGCGTCAACGACTGTCAGCGTTTGAGCCCCCAGTGTGACATGACCGCCGGTCGTGCCCCCGCCTGCCAGTCCTGCAAAGATCTCGTCGTTCCCGTTCAATGCCAGAACCGCTCCAGCCACATCAGCCAGGTTGATGCCCGTGGCATCGTTGATCACGTCCGCGGCGTTCAGACTGAAGTCTCCGGCCAGAATGTGCAGCGTTGCCGAACCAGCATCCACCGACGTCACGCTCAGCGTATCGACTTCACTCAGAAATTGATCGCTGTTAGAAGCCGAAGAGTCGGTGAGCAGACTGTCAGCCGCCAAGCTCAATTCGTCGCCGGAAGCACCGATTTCTCCCAGTGTGGCATCCAGTGTGGTGAGACTGATCGCCGCGCCCGAGATGTCGGTGCCGCCGTCTCCGCCGTCCCGGATATGGCCGGTGCGAGCCAGCAGTGTGACGTCAACGGCCGTTCCCGTCAGTTCCGTGACCGTGATCTCACCGCCAGCAATGGTCAGCGGGCTATCGAATGTGGCACTATCGATAGCGACCGGACCGCTGCCACTCAGAACGTCCCCAATCGTAATCGACAAAAAACCGTTGCTCAGCGCGTCGATATCGGTGTCCGTCAGGTCCAAAATCGTGGCACCACTGTCCACGAGCGAACCCACCGTGATCGTGGCTGCCGGGTTGGACGGTAGGAATGTCAATGTGTCCGACGGAGCGTTCGGAACGACACTGTCCGATCCGTCCAGGAAATCGACCTCGCTGCCGGTCAGCGTGAGTGTGCCGTCAATCGTTACAGTACTGTTGTATGACTGGCCGCCGGCGGTTGTGATGTCCGCAGTCAATACGGACGAGGCGGCTGTTACGTCGAGCGCGGCGCCCACGTCGATGGCATTGAGGGTCGCCGTGCCCGCGGTGGCGACGACGGTGACGTCGCCGCCGACTTTGGCTCCAGCGTCAAGCTGCACCGAAATCGTGTCGGCGCCCTCAGCCCCAAGATCCACGCTGAATGTGTCGATTGTGTCCAACGCTCCGGAGAGGTCGATTGTGGCCGAAGTTGATGTTGCCGGTGACGCGCCATTGTACGCCAGCAGGAGGTTGGCCGGGCTGGACGCGGCATCGAAGTTTGCAACACCCAGATCGATTGTGATCACGTCGGCAACATCGGTAATGGTGACGCTGTCCGCCGCAGCGACACTTTGACTCAGATCGACGGGACTGCCAGAACTCCCATCGAATGTCAGTAGCAGCGTGAGCAGCGTGCGATCTTCGAGCCGTTCGACGGCCGAGGCCACAGCAGCCCCCGGCGATCGGCTCCAGCGGTTTCGACGACGATGATGGCCAAACGGTCGCTTACGGAACGAGTCCGTCCAACTGGTCAATTGCATGGTCACAGCCTTCGTGACAGTGGAATGTCGGGTTGTCTTAGAGACTGGGAAGTCTCAAATCGCCGTTTGTTTTCCGTTATGTGAACTATGTAAATTGCTCATGTCACCAGGGTTATCCAGGATGTGCAAGCCTTAAATCTCATTCAAGACGTGCGGTTTCCCTCGCACTGTGGGCGGTTTCGTCTGGGGTCCTGTCGTTTGGTGTCCAGTGGTTCGTCACAAGTTCAATGTCGATAGAGAATGTGGTCGATCCGTTCGTCCTGTGTTGCTTCTCAGGTCGTGGATTGCCGAGCGTCGCTGAGTGCGGACAGCGGGCGTGCCACGGTCGTACGGAGTCTTGACTTATCCATCGATCAAATGAGTTGTACGGCTTCAGCGGGTTATGCCAGTTTCCGGCTTCACACGGAATTTGCCGCGGGGAGCACGCTGTGCCGAGGCCCTGAGTGGACCGGGCGGACCGCTCGCAAACCTCGTCCGATCCGGCGGTTGCGATCGACTGTTCGGACCCCGGTCGGTCGGAGCAACCTCCTGTGGCGCAAAGGGGTTGGGCGACGCGTTCTACCTTGCGTCGCAACACGTGTTTGTACATATTGAACGTGTGATTGCTGGAAATCTGTGGCCGCCGGTTTCAGACCGTATCTGCGTTGCCGGGCCAGTGGCCGTCCTCGCACAAATTTCGACCACATGTCGACGTCCGAACACACCTGGAAGTCATCGATTCACCGCACTCCGGTGGGTGTGCGGGAATGGCGGGTATCGGACCGCGAATCGCTGCCCCCGCAGTCTCTGGTGCTGCATCCGGCGTATCGCGGCCTGGTCGCCTTCGGCACGCTGGGCATGTTGCTGGTGGTGTGCTGGCTGCTGCTGATGCTCATCCAGGGACCTCCCACCAGTCACGTTGTGATGATCGGCGTCACCGAGTACGGCAACGATCTGATTCCCTTGAACGACTTCGGCCGGCAGGACATGGAGGGATTGGAGCGGGGACTCAGCACAATCAACCGCCTGTTGGGTCGCCGGCAGTTTGCTCTGCGCGCGACGGGGGGACGCGAGGACGAGAGTGACGCAGGGCGGGCCAGCACCGGCAGCGACAACAACATCAGCAGCGAATCCTATACCCGGGTCTTTGAGGACTTGAACCGAGTTGCAGGCATGGGGCGCTGCAACGTGCTGGTGTTCTGCAGCCTGCACGCTCGTGTCGATTCCGCCGGCCAGGGCACGTGCCGCTTGATGTTCCTCAACGCCGACGGCAACTCGTCGACGGGCGAGGTCAGCCTGAAGGAATTGTTGAGCGTGTTGGCCAAACTGAATGCCAGGCACGTCTTTCTGTTCATCGACGCGAATCGCCTGACCAGCGATTGGAAACTGGGCGTTCTCAGCAACCAGTTTTCCAATTTCTTGAAGGCGGAAGTCGCCAAGATCGATGCCGACAATTTGACGGTCATCTGTGCGGCGGCGGCTGGCCAGCGGAGTTGGACCGACGAGCGTCTGAGGATGTCGACCTTTTTTCGCTCGACGCTCGATGCGCTCAGCGGCGATGCGGACGGCTGGGCCGGTGGTTCGCGAGACAATGTCGTCGACAGCGAAGAAATGTTCACGTTCGTCCACAAGCGTGTGGAAGACTGGGTCTGGAAAAACCGTGGCGAACCGCAGACGGTCGAGCGCCTGGGTTCGGCAGCGAACATCCCACTGGCAGTCAACGTGGGTGGTCAGCAGCGTCTGCTGGCCGCCGCAGCCGAGCAGCAGGCGGCGGACCAGGCGGCGTCCGAGAAGCCGGAAGAACAAAAAGCCGATGCCAAGACCGAGCAGCCGGATGCGGCCGGCAAGGCGGAGTCGGTCGCCGAAGCGGATGCTGCCGACTCGAAGGCAGCCACTGGAGAAAAGGCCGAAAAAGTCGAGGCTCCCGACCAGCCTGGCAAGGCCCAGGCCCGTGCCCGGCTGAGAGCGGTATGGAAACTCCGCGATGCGTGGTGGGCGGATGGCAGCCTGGCGGTGAGCGACCCGGCTGTGTGGCGTCACGTGCAGGTGGAACTGCTGCGCTGCCAGGAACAGTATCGGCACGCCGAATTTGCGGCGGTCATCGACCGGCTCGAACAACTCGAAGATCGGGTGTCCGGGATAGGCGGCATGATCGACGGGCGTTGGATCGCGCGGTCGGAATCCCGCTGGCCGGTGGGGCTGGCTTCGCTGGTCTGGCCCGCTCGGCAGAAGGACGCGGCGGACGCTGCGCCCGAACCCGATCCCGATCCCGAGGACGCCAAGCGACGCGAGCAGCTGATCGCGATGGTCGATGACTGGCTGCAGGCCGCGGCCGACAAGTTGCCCGACCTGGCACCGCTGCGACGCATGGTCCGTGACCAGCCGGACGGCGTCGACCTGTTGATTTCCGAGATTCATCAGCGGGCACTGCAACCGGGAAATTGTCGTCGGCCGGCCGTCGAGCGCCTGAAATCGCTGGTCGACTTGATTCCGCAGTCGAAGCGACCGGCCTCGCTGGTGTTCCTGTCCCGATTCAGCGATTTGAGGGGCGGCGACGGGGATCCGCAGCAGGCCGAATTGGATGGCATGTGCCGCGACGTGCTTGAGCAACGGCTTGAATTGGAGCGGTTGTTGTTCGAACTGCTGCGTCACCCGGAACTCGCACGCCACATCGCACGTGAATTTGGAGTTGCTGTTCGGGAATTGAAAGCGGCGCAACGCTGGCTGTTGTTGACCGATGGGCGTGTGCCGATAGCGCGCAATCTCGATGACACCGCGCCAAAATCTGATTACGTGCGGCAGCACGTCAAACAGTGCCGCGAGCACGTCGCGAACACCCGCGAGCTGTTCAACCAGGTCCGCGAAGCCGTGCGGCTGCGCGCCCGGATTCTGTCCGAACTTCCCGCGCTGGCAGTCTGGAAGGCCCGAGTCGCTGAAGCCGATCCCAGTCGCGGGTTCCCGCCTCCGGACTCCAACCAACAGGACTTGCTGGCAGTCTGGAAGGCCGCGGCCGGCCACCGTGATGTTCTGGCACCGCTGCAGGCACGCGATGGTAAGGACATCACATTGTTCACCCGAGAAATCGCAAAGCAAAACGGAAGTTTGAGAGCTCGTTTTCAAGGGGTGCGGGAAGTCTGGGAAAACGAATTGCGGGAGTTGATCGCGGCTGACTTGCAGGCCGTCGACTGGCAGCGGATCGATCGGGCTTTGCGGTCTCCGTGGATCCAAGCCGAAGACCGCGAACAGTTGGTCGATTTGCGACAGTCGGGCAGCCTGGTGGTCAGCGGCGCGGATCGCGCCACGCTTGACGACCGGGATACGACACGAAGGGTTCCGGGAATGTGGCAGGGCTGGTGGGCCATTCAGGCGCTCAACACAAGTGGTCGCGATACCGAGACGCTGTTGCGGGAATGGCAGGTCTGGAAGGACAAGGCGGCTTCGGAGACGCGCTCCGCGTCCCGGCCAACCGCCGAGTCTCGGCTGGCTGGCTTACGGCTCGCGGACGGCATCCGCCGGGAATTGCAGGCTGTGGTCCGCGATGTGACCTCGGAAACCCCTGATCCGGCAGCCGACCGTCTGCTGCACATCGCCGGCCTGACCGAGGAACGATTGGGCCGGGTTCGCAGCGATGTGGGGGACCAGGACGGAGTCCTCAGATTGCTGGAAGTCTTCAGAGACGGAGTGCGCGGCGACCTGGATTCCAGGAAACAGTCGGCCGGCTCACCCTTGGCCGACTACCAACGTCGATACAACGCCATGCTCAGAAGAATCGACCGGGACATTGACACCAGCGAATCCGAACCGAAACTCACCGGAACACTGCAGCGCGGTAAGGATCAAAACGGCAAGGACGTGGTGCGTTTAAAACTGGAGCTGGACGGTCTGGATGGCCAGGACAAGACACCCGTCAGGACGGTCGCACTGTGCACCATCGCCTCACTGAACCGCCAGGGACGTTCGCTGAGCGACGCGGGGGACACCGTTTTGGATCAGGTGCCCGGCTCATATGGACTCACTTTCTCTACCCAGACGGCGGACGTGCCCCAGGCCGACCTGACAGTGGCTGTCTTGGACGTGGCGACCAGAGTCCCCCTGGCAATCTGGTGCGACGAGCTGCAGCAGCCTTCCGCCCCGGACAAGTGGCGCGTCGTGTTCCGAGCCGAGAACGATCCGCTGGATCCCAAGCTCGATTCCAGGAACCAGCACCCCGTGCCGCGCCACACGGTCGTGACTTTGCCGACCTCTGGCGAACAACCCCACGTGTTGCAGGCCTATCTGATCAAGCCGGCGGTCGACAGTTCGGTCAACACGGTTGCCGTATCGATGTGGGCCCGCGATGTCGATGGTCAGCGGCGCGGAAAGCCGCTGGCTGAAAACGTAAGAGTCGATGTTTCGGGCGAGTCGGAGCAGTTGCGGTTGATTGCTTTCCCGGCCGCCGCCGCTGCAGCGCCCGCCGCGACAAGCAACGCCAAGGCTCCGCAGGGAACGGACCTGGCCAACGGTGTCGTACTGCAGATCAAGCCGCTGGAACCGCTGAGCAAGCCGGGATTTGAGTACGACGTGTTGTTCGATGTCCTGCGGCCGTTGGATTATCTGAAACAGGAACCCGTGTTGCGGTTTGAAGAAAAACAGCTCAGCGTGGCCGTCGAACGCCGCTCCGGATCGGACTCCGACGTGCTGTTGCCCGAGGCGATTCCCATTCGGCTGCGGCTGCCCGGTCGGGTGGACAAACAACGAAACGACCAATCGTTGTTGGAGCAGAGCCTGACCGCCGAGGATCCGGCCAAGACCGTCTACGCCAGTTTTTCGCAAGATGTGATCAATAGTCTGAACCGGCGCAAGTTTGAGGTTCTGCTCGATGTGGGCGGTGTTCCCCACGCCTTTCGTTGGGAAGACGTTCGTCCGGGTTCTCGGGGTCAGCTGCAACGCGGGGACGCTCGCTGGTGCGAGATCATCGAGCCGATCGACCGTGCGATTTTCGATGGGAAAGCTGAGATTCCGCTACGGGTCAAGCTGGACGGCAGCGATCTCAGGGTGCCCCTGGTTGCGAATTCCGAGCCGCCTTGGAAGCTGAGCTATCGGTTGTCGCCCGCGGGATCGCGCAACGACCCGACGAGGAGCATCTCCGGCAAAAAAGCGTACGTCATTTACCGGCCGCGGAGGGCGGCTTTCCAACTGCTGGGACTGGCCGAGGGCGTCTGGCAGGTTCAAGTGGCTGTCGACGACTTCGTTTGGCCGAATGTCCGCCCAACGCAAACAGGGACCTTCATCCTGGACCTGACCCTGAAGCGCGGTGATACGACGGTGTCGCGCGACTCACGATTTGTGATCGACAGTACGTCTCCCACCGCGGAGACAATCGGTGAGATTCGCCGGAAGGTCAACGTCCGCGAACAGACGCTGGATTTTCAGTTGAAGGCCCAAGACCCGCAATCCGGTCTGCAGGAAGTGATTGCCGTATTTGACCTCGACAACGACAGAAAAATCGGTGAGGACGAGCGTCGCAATGCCGAAGACACCGCTTCGGGAGAAGACGGTGGGCCATTTGTGAGCTACGGCAGTCCGCTGGAAAACGGCAAGGGTCGCGCGCTGCAGGAGACGATCAAAGTTCCGTTACCAGAACAGTCCGACAAGACTTACCGGCTGCTGCTCCAGGTCACCAACGGTGCCGGCACGCCGAGCGAATTGATCCACGCTGACGTGAAGGTGATGCCGGCGATCGTGGCCGTCGAGGTCCGCACGCAAATCGCCCAGAAGGATCGTTATGATTGGACGGTGTTGGATGAAACCGGGAAACCCAGCGTACACGCACCGCCTCGGAAGAGCCGCATGTCGCCGCAAACGTTTCTCCTGCCGGTCGGAAAATACACATTCAAGGTGAATGGCCGGCGGGCCGGGTTCACGACGATTGCCATCACGGACAAGGACTGGCGGGGCAAGCCGCTCGGCCGGCCATTCGACAGGCAGGTCGAGATCGCGGTGAGTCTCAAGAAATGAACTTTGTGCGCGGGTGCTGGAGCACACGTTTCGGCGTGTGTGCAACGGAGTTGGTGGATTGGTCGGACCATCGGGCGGGTGTTCGAAGAGTTGAGAGGTAGAGAGCGGCATGGGATTCTTGAGTTGGCTGACCACGCCCCTTCGCTGGATGGTGACGGGGATTCGATGGCTGTTCGGAGTCGGGCAAAAGGCGACCAAGTGGCCCCGCTGGGTGCACCGTCTGATTCGCTATGCGTTCCTGCTGCTGATCACCGTGCTGTTGTGCTGGTTCAGCACCTACTTCGTGGAACGGCACGTCGTCTGGACCTCCCATCGCTGGATCCAGGAATACTGGCTGGGATTGCTGTTCCTGGCCACTTGTTTTCTGATTCAAATGCTGGTGCACTTGATCTACATCCTGCGGATCAGGCCGGAGTCGGAGTTTCCGGATATTGATCAGGCCTGGCGGATCGGAATGGAAGTGCTGGAGGCCAACGGCATCGACATCTACGAGGTGCCGCTGTTCCTGGTCGTGGGTTTGACCGAACGCGAGGATGGTCCGTTTCGGACCGGGGCCGGGTTGCCCGATCTGGCCACCGAATTGTCTCGCAGATCATCCCCGTTGCGGTTCTTTGGTGACGACCAGGGTGTGTTGATCAGCTGCCCTGGAATTTCTGCCGTCTCGGCCCAGGCCAAATTGCGGCCCGCCGGACCTGAGGCGGGCGGTGGGGCGGAGGCTGCCGGGGAAGTCAACCCGGAGCAGACTCAGCGACCCAGTGCGGCGTCGTCCGGAGACATCGGCCACACGTATGTACCCGGTGGCCAGACGGCTGGCTCCGCCAGTTCGAGTCCGCCGGCCGCGTTGCCTCCCGAGCAACTGACGTTGTCGGGCAAACGGCTGGCGTACTTCAGCCGGCTGCTGAAGATCTATCGCGATCCGCGCTGTCCGATCAATGGCCTGCTGTGCTGCATTCCGTTTGCCTGGTGTCACAAGCGGGCCGCCGATTCCCAGGCCGCCGTGCGGCAGGACATTGCTCTATGGCATCGCGAACTGAACATGGTGTTTCCGGTGTCCTGTTTGTTGACGGGTATCGAATCGCTGACGGGCGTCAGCGATTTCTTGCGACGCGGAGCCAAAGTCGACAAACGCTTTGGCCCCGGAATGCGGGCCGGTTCGCGATTTCCCGTGGGCAGCGCCGTCGATCGCGAATCCGCTCGCTGGGTTGCCGAGAGCAGCGTCGAATGGTTTCGCAGCTGGATCTATCATGCCTTTGCCCAGGACGTGGACAGTCGTTCGAATCCGCGGCTGTACCGAATGCTGTGCGAGTTCGACGAATGTCAGGATGCGATGTGCGATGTGCTCAGGCGGTCGTTTGGAGAATTCCGAACCTCGGAACCGATCCGGCTGGTGGGCTGTTACTACGCGGGGCATGACGCGACAACCGGCCGCTTGATGTTCGTCAAGGAAGTGGTACAGAAGCTCAAGAGCCACCAGAACGATGTGAGTTGGAGTCCGGAGCGGGTGCGCGGCGACCGCAACCAGCGGGCCTGGGCCGGGGGCGCGACGCTGGCCGCCCTGGGACTGGGAGCGGTGAATCTGTGGTTGATCTGGCAAATGTGGCCGTAGACGCAGTCGTGGATCGAGGGGGAGTCCGCTGCCGGTTCGCTGGCGTCCTGGACTCGATTGAAGTGATTTGATGTTCGCTCAAGACCAGCGATGTCAATCAGAGGGTTGGCAATCCAAGTGATGGGGTAGCCGGTTTCATGAATCACGACCAATTTGACCGACAGGCGACCTGGAAGGACGCGGCCAGGCGCCATCCGCCGACGTCGCGATCCGCGGCGTCGTGGCGGCGGACTGCGGGCCTGCAGGACGCCGGCTGGTTCGCTCGATTCATCGGACGGTATCGCTGGATGCGGGTCGTCGAGCGACTGGTGACGCTGGCACTGACCGTGGCCGCGGTTTGCTCGGTCATGTTTCTGTTGCAGTTGATCGGCTGTCGCCAGACCCATCTGGGGGTGATGGCGGTGGCCGACTTCGACGAAGGCTGGACAGCCAGCTTGCCCGACAAACAAGTCATGCGCGAATTGAGTCCGATTCCTGCCAATCTGTTCGCCGAACACGACCGGCAGGCCCTGTTGGAACTGGCCGGTGAGGATTTGATTTCCGAGCCCAGCAACAAGATCGAAGAATTTTTGCGGCGTTGCGTCGTTGCCGGCGACTGGGGAAAACGTGATGTCCTGGCCGTTTACACGTCACTCTACGCTCTGGAGACCTCCCAGGGCATACGCGTCATTCCGAGTAATGCGGACCCCGACAAACCGCAGGATTTTTATCCATTGGAACGGTTGACCACGGCCGTGCGCAAGATTGTCGGACCACTGAAACGGCCCGTGCTGTTGGTGCTGGATGTTTCGCAGTTTGAACCGAACTGGAGAATGGGATCCCTGAGCGGCCTGTCGATGAGGGAGATCAAAGGCGCATTCCAGCAGGTCGTTGATCAGGTGCCCGGCCTGGTCGTCATGTGCTCCTGCGATGATTACGAGCGGAGCTGGAGCAGTCCGGATCTCGGTATGTCCGTATTCACCTATTTCGTGATCGACGCGTTGAACGGGAGTCGTCACAATGTCTCGCCCGCCGACAGCGATGGTGATGGTACGGTTCGCGTGGGGGAACTGTTTCAGTTTGTCCGCGCGCGCGTCAATTCCTGGGCCCTGGACAACCGGGATCCGGCAGGCCAGCATCCCATCTTGATACCGGACGTCGGCAGCCTCGGCGATCGCGATTTTTCATTGTCAATGGTCATCCCCCCCGCGGTGGCTTCCCCGGTCGGGTCGGACGACGAGGCTGCAGCGGGTGAGGAAGTCGAGACTCCCGTTGGCGACGAGCGACTCGATCGGCTGCTGCGGAGTTGGAGCGATTGGGATGAAGACAATCAGAAGCTGATGCAGGACGCTCCACTTTATTGGCGGGTGATGACCCATCAGTTGCTGTTTGCCCAGCGGGGTTGGCGGGCAAGAAGCTTCCTCAGAACCCAACGCGCCCTGGAGCACTTTGCCGCCAATCGACGCCGCGCCGCCTGGGACGTCTGGGATTTGATCCGGGATGCGGATGATCCGCAGTTCATCGCGGACAATGTCATGCGGCGGGTCCAGCGAGATCAGCCGGACGCTGGACGTCGGGATCGGTTCGGGGATGAGACGCCCGGGTTCAAATTGCCCGAGGACTGGTTTGCGCACTACAAGAAGGATTTGCCCCAAGACGTGCCGCAGTCCGCCACGCTGGACCGCGTCCGCAATCTGAGAGATCTTGCCGAGAGTGCCGCGATCGGCTCGCTGGGCACCTGGACCGCCGTCAGGCGGCTGACCAGGCAGGCTGACGTCCAGCGACGCTTGTATGAAGACCGCTTGTTTACCGGCGTGGGAGCCGCGGGCCGGGAAGCCGACCGTGTGGCAGCCGAAGCGGGCTACCAGCGGGCTGTAGATGTGCAGCAGGCGGTGAGCGAGGCTCAGCAATTATTGAACCGGTTGTATTGCCTGCTGCCCGAGCTGGCTCGATGGTCCGCTTTTCGTTGCCGCGCCGCGTCCGGCGACGATCCGGATCTGCGACAGACCGTGGCGCTGCTGCAAGCGCTGGCCGAGGGGCTGACGAATTCGTCCGACGATGGCGAATTGTCGGGTGGGAACCCGTCCGGATCGGTCTTTCTGGGAATCGAACGCAATCTGCTGATTCTGTTTCGCGACATCCGCAGTCTGGCGAGAGGATTGGACGCGTTGCGTACCGGAGACGATACCCAATTGGACGCATTGCGCGAGTTGACCAACCGGGCCAACGATCGACTGCAGAGTGTTCTGGGCGGCTTGAACGGGCAGGCCGGCAACCTGGCTGAGCTGACCGAGTTTCAGTGGAACGATTATCGAGACCTCGCTCAACTGCTCGAGTGTCCGATTTTTGCGGCCGAAGATCGCAGACGATTCCTGCTGAAAATCGACGAGATGTCGAGTCGATTGAACAAGCAGTACATCGATCGTGGGAAGTCGCTGGAGTCGCGATCATCCCAGAAACTCGATCAACGGCGGGTGGTCGTGTTGCGGATGTGGAGAGCGATGTGGGCCCTGCAAACGGTGCTGCTGGCCGAGAGGAGATTTTCCGCGGCGGATCCGGATGTCGAGCTATGGATGGGGCGTTGGCGGGATCGATCGCGTTTGAAACCCGAAACTGATGATCTGCTGAAACTGATCGACCGGGTCCGCCGGCGTTTTGTCGAACAACGTCGCCGTCTGCTGGCTCAGACGGAAAGCCGGAATCTGCCGGTCGATCTGGACGAACGTCGAGACGCGTTGCGACGCAGCGATCGCTTGGCGCGGGTGTTGCATGCCCCGGATGCCGTACTGTGTCTGGGCAAACAGCTGCGACCAACCAGGCTGTTGCGCGAGTTCCAGATCGCCGAGCTGTGCGCGGGGCTGGCCGGTCGTTACCTGGACGATTACTGGAAGCAGTTCTACCCGCAAGCGACCACGAGTTGTCTGTCGGTTGCCAAGGGAGTGCCGGGATTCGGATCGCGCATTCAGCAGTTGAAAGGCCGCTTGCAGTTGCGGCGCCAGGCCGGGTTGCGAGTTCGCGGCGAAGACGTCGAGTTCGGTACCGACAAACAGAAATCGCTCCGCCTGTCACCCGAAGCCGATGCGGAAATCCCGGCCGGACGCGTGGCGGTCTGGATCGCGATTCGCGACCGGCGTCTGGTACGCCGATCGGCCAACGATCAAAGCCGTCGCGAGTGGGTCACCGGCGGTGAATCGTCCCCGCAAAATCCGGAATTTCCGCTCGAACGCCAGGCAATCAGCGATGCGGATTGCCCGGTCAGCGTGAGAGCCGACTTGAAGTTGTTCTTTCGCGGACACACTTCCCAGGACTACAACCGCCTCAAGCCGTTCAGCGTCCAGGCGGCGGACTTGAACCCCTGTCCTTCGATTCCGGACCGATTGAGTTACCATCCGCCGGACAACACGGGCAAGGTCGTCGTTCTGGGGACCGACAAACGCTCGCTGATCTTTGTGCTGGATTGCTCGCATTCCATGAAGGACACCGAGTCGAGTGGTCGGTGGACTCCAGCCGTCAAGACGCTACGGGATGTTGTTTACAATCTGGCCAACGGCCAGTCTCCCGACTCGCCACAACACAGTGTGGGATTGATGGCGCTGGGGCACCGGTTAAGGAGAAACGGCCTCAATCCGGATTGGAATTGGAAGGAGTGGAACCGTGCGCCGTGGAATCTCAGGATGCCCCCGACGGCGATCAAAGATGATTTCGAGATGTTATTGCCAATTCGACCGCTGCTGCCCGGCAACGAGATCCGGTATGACAATCTGTTTGACGAGAAAAAGGAGGGGCGGACGGGGCCGTTGCTGAAACCGTATGGATTGACCCCCCTGTATGGTGCGCTGATTGAAGCCAGCAAACAGTTTCAAAACGACAGAACCGGCACGCTGGTGGTGATTACCGACGGACTGGATACCCACTCCACGGCAAAGCCGGAAGACGTCAAATTGAATCTCGAGAGAAAACATGTCGATCTCTACGTCCTGGGCTACTTGTTGAATGAAGCCGAAAAGGCGCGGTACCGTGAACTGCGCCAGGCAATGGGCGGCGAATTTGTTGCAGTGAATAGACCGCAGCAAATGGCTGGTGTGCTGTCCCAAGCCGTGCAGCCGCGCGAGTTCCAAATTCAAGGTGGCTTTGACGACATCGACCAGGGTTCCGCACTGGGAACGGATGTGGCAGGTCTACCGCCCGGAGACTACCAGGTCAGTTTTCCCCAACGTGATCCCGTGAAATTTCGCATCCAGGGTGGCGAACGCCTGAAATTTGAAAAGGACGACGCCAGGCTCAGGCTGTCGCATCTGCAGGGTTCGAGTGTCAAGAAGACGACCGACGACCGGCCAAACCGGATGGCCGACGAGCGTTCGCTGGGCTACAAGCGTTTTGTGCTCGAGGTGGCTGCCAGCCAGGCAGTCCTGGATGTTTGCCTGTTTCACAAGCAGACCGACGGCAGTTATCCGGGGCGTCCGGAAGAGATTCACATCGAAGTGAGCCCGGTCGCCGCGGACGACCGCCAAGACGATCCGAAGTCGGTTGACTTTCAGCTCAAACCGAATTGCAGTGTGCCGACCTGGACCGTCCGGGTGGGGAACTGGCCGGGCCGGTCGGGGGCCCGCGTGCGCGCCTGGTGGAAACCGGAGCGGACTCCGGCCGATATGCGGCTGCGTTGCAGCGAATTCCCTCGAGCCGTGGAACTGCCGCTGAAGCCTCGAGCCATTCCGTTCAATATCGAACTGGAGCACCGGGCCGACATCCAGCGGCGGCTGAACCAGGTGGTTGTCAGCCTGGTCCCTACGGATCGACAGAGCGCTGCGTTGCGGCCGCGCGCGGCGGAGTTTGCCGAACAAATGCGGAATCTGCGGTTGGACCTGGTCCGAGACGGACAGCGGCAGGATCTCGAATACACCCGCGAGTATTATCGCAACGGCGAAAACCTGGTCTATCGATTCGAATTGCCCAATTCCCGGGTGTTCATACCGGACGAATGGAATCTGGAAATCACAACCATCTCGAGCAGGAAAGACGAGGCACAGACCCTGGAGATTGAAGCGCGAGACCCGGAGTTGCGGTAGTCGGCTTTCACAACCGGACGGCCGGCAGCGGAGCATGCGGATCGTGGCGTTGGGAATGCGTGTGAGGTTTGACATCACTCGAGATCGCGAACACTTGACTTCCGAACGGCGTGTTCATCCAATTGGGCCTGCGATGGGAGGACGTCCGACCGCGTCCGTCCAGGATTGCGGTCCGTGAGTTGGCAGGCAGGAGCGACGGTTATATGAATCCGGCTGTACATTGGGGTGATGGGCTGTTCTTGCAGCCTCACCATTTTCAGTCCGATCAACGGCATCGTGCCGATGAAATCCGGCAGGCTGAAGAGTGGTTTGAGGGGTATGCCTACGGTCTGCACCAGATTGAAATTGACAGCGATGCCCTGTTGAACTGGGAAGTTCGGCTGCTGTCGTGCCAGGCACGATTTCGCGATGGGACCCACGCCTGCTATCCCCAGAACACCGACCTGGATCCGGTCTCCATTCCCGACACGGCCTTCGATCAACGGGAAACCGTATTGGTGGTGCTGGTCATGCCGCGGCTGCAGTTGGGGCGGCAGAACATCGCCGACGGCAAGCCCAGTGACGCGCGCTATTTTGTCGAACACACGCCGGTTGAAGACGAGAACCAGGTGGGTCGCGAACGCGATGTCCAGATCCGCAGACTCAACGTGCAGCTGCGGATTGCCGCCGACGGCGAGGAGTTTCCTGGTTTCGAAACGCTGACTGTCTGCCGGCTGAAACTGGGCGCCGGCACCGGGGCCGCCCCGGAAATCGACACCGACTACATTCCCCCGATTCTCAACTGCGACGCCTGGCCCTATCTGTACGAGCAGTTGCTCCACAGCATTTATGGCCGCATCAACGGAAACGTGCGCAACCTGTCGACTCATGTGGTCGAACAGAAAGTCGATTTCGAAACCGGCCATCGCGAAGACCTGCAGCTGCTGTTCCAGTTGTACGCCTGGAACTCGGCGCTGGGCATCGTCTGGAACCTGCCGTTTGTCAAAGGCATGCATCCGCTGCGGGCCTACGAGCAACTGTGCCACGTGGTCGGTCTGCTGGCCGGATTCCGACCGGAACGCCGGATGGCCGACGTGCCGGTGTACGACCATGACGACCTGGGCTACTGCTTTCATGAAGTCAGCCGCCTGATCGACGTGCCCGATGCTCCCAAGCCGATCAAGCGGCCGTTCCAGGTGTCCGGGTTGCAGCTGGAAGTCGATATCGAACGCGAATGGCTGGCACCCAAGTGGCACTTGTTTGTCGGCGTCGAGTGTGAACTGCCATTTCGCGAGGTGGATCGGCTCCTGCAGCGCGAGCTGAAAATCAAGGTCGCCAGTTCCACCAAGGTGGACCGCATCTTTCGTAAAGGCATGATGGCGGTGGAGATGGTCGGTGAAGTGCAGCCGCCGCGTGCGCTGCCCGCTCGGAACTGGTCCTACTGGCGCATCGATTCCAGTTCCAGCGCCTGGAAGGACATCGAAGAAACGCTGTCGATTGGCATTCGCATCGACGATCAGCACACAGGGCGATTGAGCAACGGCCAGCAGACCGTGGAGGTTCGCACCCGCGACGGCCAGGTGACGACCATGGCTTTTGCCCTCTGGATTCTGGATTCCACGCATGAAGAGTGATTTCGCGGCGCTGGTCAATCCGATTTTTCAGTACGTCTTGCGGCTTGACGATCGTCTGCGCCGTGGCGGTGCGACCGATTTCAAATCCGAACTGGTGAAGATTCGCCAGGTGTTCAGCGACTCCGAACTCAACGCTCCGCAGGAACTGGCCGAGGATTTTGCCACGGCTCGCCGGGCGCTGATCTATTGGACCGACGAAGTGCTCAACGAGTCGGACAAGAATTGGGGTTGTATGCTCGAGTGGGATTACTTTGAGACCGACGACCGCGCGACGCTGTTCTACGTGGATTACAAGAACGTGGCTGCGCGGGCCAGCGCCGATGTGCTCGAAGTGTTCTATCTGGCCGTCGTGCTGGGTTTCAAAGGCACGATCCTGGACGCCTATGCCAGAATCGGGGCCGACAACGAGTTGGCCGGCTGCTCGACGAACGAGGCGGCCCGCCAGCAGTGGGCCGAGACCATGTCCCAGCTGATTCCGCGGCGGCGTTTGTCTGCCGAGCCTGCGGCGGTCAACCTGCAGGGGCACGTCGATCCGTTGCCCGGCGGCCGCCGCTTGAAAACCGCGTTGATCTGCAGCGCTGTGATGGGCACCGTCTGCCTGTTGCTGCTGTGGGCGCAGTGGGTACAGGGCTGAATCGGCTCGTTGTTCTCCGGCTCGCTGTTCTCTGGCTCGCTGCTCAGAGGGCCAGCCGGCGGTCCGCTGCGATCGCGACAGCAAAACCAGACCGCCGCGATTCACATTTCTGCGGGGTCCGGCGGCGTCTCGCCAGACGGCTGTGGGCCGCGGCCGACCAGGTTGGGGCAGGCTGGGGACGAGGCGGCGGGTTTACGGGAATCGACGACCGCCTGGTTTTGTTTGTACCGCTGCTCGTCCGCTTCGAATGCCTGTCTGCGGGCCTCGATCAGCGGCCCCAGCGATGTCTTGTCCAGCTCGTTCTGCATTGTGAGTTGGCCGAGGGCCGATTGCATCGTGTACTTAGCTTTTTCAAATTGTTCTCGCGTCCCCAGGATGGCCGCTTGAATGCGAATAGAGTCTGCCAGCCAGATCGCCAACTGGTATTCCCTGTCTTTGGGTTTTTCGGAATCCGTCGGGGACATCCAGCTCAACCAGCTGAGATCCTGGTCGACGCCTTCGTCTAATGCGATGTCGTCGTAGGCATCGTTAATCTCGGCCTCGGCGCTCTTCACCATGGGGATGTCGGGGCGGTCGTTCTGGAAACTGGTATGTGTGGCCTGGATCCAGGCCACGCGCAGCCGCGTGACGGCCGCGAGTGTTTTCAACTTGCGCTGGCTGGCCAGTTGGCCGGCTGTCTGGTAGTCGGAGACCGCTCCAGCGGTGTCGGGCTGCGGCAGTTCCCACCGCAGCGTGGCTCGGATGAAGTACAGTTCCAGGGGGCCCCGGTCGGGATCGGTCACACCGCTCAGTTCCCAGGCGGAGATGCCCACCGTGGCGGCCCGCAACGGAACGAGCCGTTGTTCTGGCCGAGTGGTTGCAGCGCGGGTCTGTCTGAACTGAGGGATCGCAGTCCGCCGAAACTGCTTGGCGATATCAGTCAACCGCTTGGTTGCTTCGGGATGGCCGGGGTGTTGCTGCAGTACGGTCGCGCAGTCGCAGACCGCCTGCTGGGGCTCGGTCGGCAACCGTGACTGGGCGCGGTGCAGCAATGTCTGGGACCACAACGGGTGGTCGCGGTGTTGATCCAGCCGATCGAGCACCTGCTGATAACCGGCCTGGGCTTCCGGCCAGTTCCGGGACGCGGCCTGACGGAAATACGCTGTGCACAGCGGGTCGAGCAGTTGCTTGCCGGACGCTCCCCGCCCCTCGGCGTTCAGGCAACGCTGCACAGCATCCGCATACATCTCCCGGGCGTTTAACGAGACGGCGTCCTGCAACTCGTACCGCCACAATTGCTCGAGCACTTCGGCGTCGTCTGGAAACAGCGGCAGCAGACTCTGTTCCAGCACCTTGCAGGATCCGGCGGGATCGACGGCGTTGGCCGCGGCTTCGATCCCGCGCTGCTTGACCTTCTGGCGGAGCATTTGCGGCAGCTTGGAAGACAGCTTGAGCAACAGGTCGTTTTCGACGGCGACAAAGTCCATCGCCGACTGCAATTCGTCGCGTTCGAGTCGTTGATCGAACTGGGCGAGCAGGGCGGATTGAACCTGAGCACGTTGTCGATCGCAGCGGGGGCCGATGCCGATCGCGGGAATCGATTTGAAGTGTGTTTCCAATTCGTCGCACAGCGCCAGCGCTCGGCGGAATTCCGCGTCAGCCGTCAAATCCTCGACGCGCTGTATGGCCTGATCGGCGAGACGTCTTTGTTCGGCCGCCGGGTCCAACAACCATTTCTGGCTGAAATGCATGTCACGCAATGCGCGCAGCGCATCCGCATAACGATCCGCGTCGGCTGCCGTGCTGATTCTCTGCGTGAGCTGTTCGACCTGCCTGTTCAACAGCAGGTAACCACCGCCTGCGACAACCACCAGGAACGTCACGACCAGGCTGATCGCCAGCGGGGCGTAGTGGCGTGGCTTTTTCTTTTTCGCGGCGGCGGGGAACAGTCGTGTGAATCCCTGGGCATCGTCGGCTGCCGGACTCGGTTGCGGCGGCGAATCGGGTGCGACCGGCCAGTCGTCGGAGCCGGTTCCGATTCCTGGAGCCGCTTCGGGTCCGCTCGAGCCACCGGGTGCAAGCGTTTGATCGAAATTGAGCGGTTGTGCCGTGGCCGGTCGCTGTGGTTCGAGGTCTTTGGCTGCAGACGGTTGCAAACCGGGATGTTGTGTCGTGTCGCGGCCTGGCAGGTCGGTGAGCGGCTGGCGCTCGACCGGTCGAGCCGGGGCGGAGGGTGTCAGGGTCTGATCCGGTCCTGGCGGCGCGGCGGCG
>Ga0315336_1003063_pt1 | contig 23382 bp, 20 predicted proteins | sample ASW5metaG_FD_204512 | JGI IMG/M metagenome (GOLD analysis project Ga0315336, IMG submission 204512) | Ammonia-oxidizing marine archaeal communities from Monterey Bay, California, United States - ASW #5 | ecosystem: Environmental > Aquatic > Marine > Intertidal zone | place: USA: California... | reverse complement strand
CAAGAGCATCTCGACGCGGTCGCTCGGCAGCTCAACGGACGGCCCCGTCAGACGCTAGAGTTTGAAACTCCTGCGGAAAGATTTAGCGCTTGTGTTGCACCGACCGGTTGAGCTCGCAGTGCTTCTTTGGCTTGGTGACGGATCGGCTCCCGAGCCTATAATGGCTGTAGAGGCACTTAGGTGACAACGAAAGAGGCCCTTCACCAACTCGGCGAGGATCTACCGGACGATCAGGCGGACTTTACTCGGTGCCTGTTGGAAGACCTTCGTCATGTTTCCGACGAAGACGGCCCGCCGTTAGATGCCGAAACCCTGGCTTCGCTCGACCGCGGCCTCGCCGACATCACCAACGGCCGTGTAAAGCCTCTCGATGAGTACGAACGGGCATCCCCACCTACAGCTTGATGCGCCGCAGCCAAGTCTCGAGCGCGTGGTAGTGATCGGTATGGTCCGGGGCGGAGTTACCCGCGAAGCCCAGCAGTTCAAACTTGTCGGCGCGAACGTGGCTGATCTGCTGCATCCCAAGCGGCCCCCACTTCAGGACGCGGCGGCGCTTGAGGCGCAGTTGTTCGAGTAGATAATCGGCCGTCTCAGTCGTGCTCGCGAACGTGCCGGGGAAGATCGTGGAATGCGTGACGATCATCTGCTTCTTGCCCGCGACCGCTTGCTGCGCGAACTCGACGAAGACATCAAGGTCCTTGCCATCGACAAGGCCGGGCTTGCCACCGTCCGTCTTGCCCGGCTCGTAGCCCGCGTGCATCCCGTCAACGAGGACAACGGCGTCAACGCGATCCCAGTTTGCCGGGGTCCGGAGGATCTGGCGAATGGCGCCATACCCGGCGCTGAAACCGGACAGGATCATCGGACCAAACTCCATCGGACGGTCTGCTCCACGCGCAACAGCGGCAGCGGCCAGAAGGTTCGGAAAACTCTCGGGGTCTTCGAACGGCTTGGCATAGCGGGACGAGCCTGCGCCCAGGTACACCGTGATCACGGCGGCGTCACTCTTACGCCCTGTCGCGGCGACTTGGGCGACCCAGGGCTGCCCTTGAAAGTGGATGATCAGCGGCAGGCGGTCGCGCTTTTCGGCTGCGGGGGTGAGCAAGAGATTGCCGACGGGTAGTTTCAAGCGCTTGCCGTTGACTTGCGTCTTCGTCAGGCGGTTGTGACTTCGCGTGGTCTCGACCATCGGCGAAGGGTTCTGCGGGAGTTGCGCGGAGGCTTGGGGCAAGCAGCCCGTCAACAGGGTGATGAGGAGCACGCCCGGTGCTTCCCAGCATCTTTTCCTTCTAGTCGACAACGGTAAGAGTCCTATTCAGACAAGTCTAAGTCCTTTGTATAGAATTAAGGAGCCATGGCTGAAGCCCAGGAAGCAACGTCGGCTCGCGTGTTGATCGTCGACGACGAAGAGGACCAGCGTAACGGCCTGGCGAGCCTCGTCTCTTCGTGGGGCTTCACGGTCGAAACCGCGTCGGACGGCCAGGACGCGCTCGACAAGTTGCAGGAATTCTCGGCACAGGTTGTTGTTACCGACCTCAATATGCCGCGCATGGACGGCTTCGAGTTGCTGGAGCACTTGTCCCGCGAAGGCGAAAGTCCGGTTTCGATCGTACTCACCGCGTTCGGCAGTATCGAGAATGCGCTCAAAACGGTCCACGACCTGGGGGCGTTCTGGTTCCTTGAAAAGCCGATTCAGGCGAATGCACTCAAGGTTCTGCTATCGCGTGCCGCCGCACAGGGCCGTCTCGCGAGCCAGACCGAACTCCTGCAACGCGAACTGAGTTATCGAGGCATTCTCGAAGATCTCGTGGGGCCCTCGAAAGCGATGCAGGAAGTGTTCTCGCTGGTCCGGCAGGTGGCGGGCAGCACGGCCGCCGTGCTCTTAACCGGCGAAAGCGGCACGGGCAAAGAGTTGGTTGCGCGCGCGATACATAAGCTCAGCCGGAGGAGCGACGGGCCGTTCGTGGCCATCAATTGCGCCGCCATGCCTGAAACACTAATGGAGAGTGAGCTATTCGGTCACGAGAAGGGCGCGTTCACGGGCGCGCTACAGCGGCGTCCGGGGTGTTTCGAACTGGCACACGAAGGGACACTGCTGCTCGACGAGATCGGGGAGATGCCTTTCGGCACGCAAGCCAAGCTATTGCGCGTATTGGAGGACTCGAAGGTCCGGCGGCTCGGCGGCAGCCAAGAACTCAAAGTCAACACACGGGTGATCGCTTCCACCAACAAGGAACTGGCTGAGGCACTGAAGGAAGGTTCGATGCGGGAGGACCTTTATTATCGCTTGAACGTCTTCCATGTTCATTTGCCGCCGTTGAGGGAACGCTCGGACGACGTCATCCCGATCGCCGAAGCCCTTGTAGGCGGCATGAACGAGAAACACGAGTGCAGAATTGTCGGCTTTCATCCGAGCGTAGCGGAGAAACTGCAACGATACTCGTGGCCGGGCAATGTTCGCGAACTTCGCAATGTCATGGAGCGAGCAGTGATTCTCGCCGGGGAAGGAACGATTCTTCTTAGCCATTTAATCGGCACACTCAATGAACAGGGACCGATCTCAACCGTCTCAACGGATCCAAATGAGCTTTCGTTGCGTGTGGGCACGACCGTACGGGAAGCCGAGAAAGCGCTGATTCTCAAAACGCTCGACCACACCAAGGGCAACAAGACGCGGGCCGCCCGCATTCTCGAAGTCAGCCTCAAAACGCTGCACAACAAGGTCAAAGAATATAACGCCGACTCTGCATCCGCACAAAAGGCGGCGGGTGAGGACTAGCGAGCCTCGTCGGACTGCCGGGTACACGAATGTCTCTTCGGGCGCGCCTTCGAACCTTCATCATCCTGCTCGTGGCCGTCGTTGTTGGCGTGCTCTCGGTCATCAACGTTCGAGACGCCATCGAGACGCGGCTGAGCGAAGCCTTTTACATCGCTGACAGCAACGCGCAAGTCGTTGAGAGCTTCCTGATTCCGCTGGTCAACGAAGAAGCTGCCCGCCGCATTCCGCAACCGGAGACCCTCGACGAAATGACGCGCGTCTGGGTGCAGATCGTTGAGCTGGACGCGGACCTTGCTCTCTTTTTGCAGCGCATGACCGGAGGGGCCCGCTACATCGTCGAGCTTGTCGTCACCGGCGAAGACGACCGCATCCTCGCCGCGTCATTGCCTTCGCGACAAGGGCAGAAGCTGGAACTGCCACCTGAACTGAACGAGTTCACGGCGCGAACGGTTTGCGAGCAGATGAACGAAATCATCTCGCCGAACAGAGACTACCGGGTCACGCGCGAGCTCGGCTTGCAAGGCGAAGAGGACCCCATTTTGCGGGTGCATGTGATCGTATCGACGGTGCTTCTCCGTGATGAAGTTCTCCCGCAGATCATCAATCTCGCACTCATCTCGTCAATTGCTTTGCTGATTTCCGTAGTCGTTGCGGTGTTCGCTTCGAAGTGGGCTTTCAAACCGCTGGCGCGCATCGGCGACGTCGTGGATCGGATCGCCCGCGGCGAGGCCACACGCGAGGAGGCGCGAGGTGTCTCGAAGGAAGAGGCGGCCGTCGAATCGAAGTTGAGCCTGCTGGGCAAGCAATTTCACGGCGCACAGGCCGATGTCGCGGAGTTGCGCTCGAATCTCGATCAACTGATGGACCGCATGGAAGAAGTCGTTCTACTGTTCGGCCGCGATGACCGCCTGGCATTGGCAGGCCGCGGAGCCGAGAGGATGCTCGGCTGGGGACGCTGGGAAGTGATGGGCAAGCAGCTCCATGAAGTATTCCCGGAAACAACAGAGTTGGGCGCAATCATCCAGGGTGCGGTTCATGTCAGGCGTGAAGTGCGGGATCACCGGCTTGTGTTGGAACGTCCCGACAATACAAGAGTGGAGGTCCTGCTGACCGTTGAAGTCGTGGAAGACTTCCCAAGCCGCGAGCGCGCCGGCGCGCTGATTACGATGCGTGAGGCCGCGCCACGGCGTCAGATCGAATCGCAGCTCGATATCTCGACGCGACTGGCGGCGATCAGTCGCCTCACCAGCGGAGCCGCTCATGAGATCAAGAATCCGCTCAATTCGATCGCCCTGCACCTGGAAGTACTCAAGGGTAAGTTGGAGGGCAGCGATTCTCCGGCCGAGGCTGAGTTGACTGTAATTTCGCGGGAGATCACTCGCCTCGATCGCGTCGTGAAGAGCTTCCTGGACTTCACGCGCCCGGTCGAATTGACCATGGCGGCAATCGACCTGCTCGAAATTGCGTCCGAAGTTGGCTCGTTGGTCCGGACCGAAGCCATCGGACAGCCAGTCAAGGTGGTCGTCGACGAAGGGGTTGAGGCCGCCCCGATGCAAGGCGACAGGGACTTGCTAGTACAGGCGGTCCTGAACGTCGTGGTGAACGGAGTCGAGGCAATGACCAACGGCGGAACGCTGACGATCTCGGTCGAAGAATCCGGCGAGACTTGGATGCTGAAGATCCAGGATGAAGGTGCGGGCATCCCCGAGGAGTTACAGGAGAAAATCTATAACCTTTACTTCTCAACAAAGGGCAAAGGCAACGGTATCGGCCTAGCGATGACCTTCCGGGTTGTGCAATTGCACAGTGGTACAATCGACTTCACAAGCAAACAGAATGGGGGTACGACGTTTCGGTTGTGTTTCCCAAACAACCGAGGCGAAGCACACTCAAGCACGCCCGGCGCGGATGGGCGTACCGAGTCACAATCAGGCATCGTCGGTGCTTAATTTCCGCTCGGAACCATCTAGGGAGCAGCGTCCGCATCGGGCAATGGATCTCATGTTTTCCCTCTCCAGCGCCGATTCATTAAGCGCGGTTGCTTCGAGGCCCCTAGAACGCCGGGAAGCGGCGAGACTTCTTGGGGTAGGACTCGTACTCGTGGCCATCGTGATACAAGCCGGATGTGGGAAAAAGTCAAGTGCTGTGCCGACGCCGACACCCGTCAGAGCGCAGGCGACCGTCGAAACTGCCAGGCGACCGGCAGGACCGGCTTGGGAACCGCAATCACGGGAGAAACTTCCGCCTCCGCAGCCAATTCCACCCGAAGCTTTAGCCGGCGAACCGACGACATTGAGAGTCGAGCGAGCCCAACCGCCGATCGAAGAGGAGTTCGGGCCATTGGAAGAGATTACTCCTCCGGCCGACATGCCCACAGAAACGACCGCCGAGCCGGCTACGAATCCTCGGTCTCCCTTTCGGCTTGGCGTGATTCTCTCCGATCAGGAACGCACTCAACACAACACCATGATTGACCGTGACCTCACCGTCGCTGAGCGGAGTCTAAAGCGCGTGCTCAATGGCGGCCGGCTGCAAGAGCGCAGTGCGCAAGTCAAGCGTGTAAGGGCATTCATGCGGCAGGCCGAGGAGGTCCGCGGGAATGACCTACCGCTCGCAAAAAACTTAGCCGGACGCGCCCGCCTGCTCGCCGAAGACCTGGCCGGAGATACGCGGTAATGGGAAGGATCGCCGCGACCGGGGAGACATCTTGATGTTGTCATTGAAACCAACGGACGACTCCGAGGAAGTCGTTGTCCACGATCCCGAACCGGCAACCCCGCGCCGGCAAGGCAAGGGATCGGTCTCGACCACCGGGCGGCGCATTTGGTCGAAACTGACCACCACCCCTATCGTCGGGCTCGATATCGGCACGAGGATGCTGAAAGCGGTCGTTCTCCATCGAGTAGGGGACAAGGTCAAACTGGGTAGCATTGCCTACGCATCGACACCGCAGGAAGCTCTCACCAGAGTAGTATTAACGGATAGCGTCGCTGTCTCGGAGCACATCCGTTCCTTGTTCAGGGACTATCGAATCCGCGCAAAACGCGTGGCCGTTTCCACCGGGGGGGGACAAAGTCCTCTGCCAGACCGAACGACTCGGTTGGAACAGCACGGAAGAGCGGTTGGCTTTGATTGAGCAGAGCGTCGCATCGACGATCCCCTATTCCTTCGCCTCAGCCGCGGTATCGTTCGAGGAGGTTGAGCAATCCGGCGAAGGTGATGGCGTGCTGTTCTGGGCCAGCGCCCCGATGGATCGAGTGGACTGGCTGCGAGAAACGGTCGTACTCGCTTGTAGGAAGCCGGCAATCGTCGATACCGAGGCCAGCGCTCTGGCGAACGCGGTGATCTACAACTATGGGCCCGAGCCGGCCCCGGCCTCGGTCCTGCTCCACGTGGGCGTCCAGAAAGTCGTGATAGGCCTGCTCGTTGGCGAACGCCTGGAATATGCCAGAAGCAGTCGACTATCTCGTATCGGACCAGACCAGGTGATTGTTCCCTTCTCAGATCGAATCACCCAGGCGATGGATGGCTTGTGGGAGACGATCCAGGAACGGGCTAAACCACTGGACCTGAAGCAAGTTTACTTGTCGGGCGGGCCGGCGCAAGTGGAAAAAGTAGGTGAAGTTGTGCATGCCCGTTCCAGCCTCCCCGTCATCGAGGTCAATCCGTTTCAGGAGATCGACTATTCGCCCGCGACAGAAGCCGGGACGCTCGCGCAAGAGGGTGGCTCAACATTCACAGTGGCCGTTGGTCTGGCTTTGCGAGGATTCAAGCATTTATGATCCGAGTGAACCTTCTCGAAGGGGTTGGGGGCGACGAGGGACGACTGGAGTCTCTCGTGCGCACCGGCGGCGGCTCTGCTTTTATTGCCCGGCGAGAAGGACTGCTCGGCTTTCTCTGCTTGGGGATCGCCGGAGCGGCACTGTTCTATCAACTACGGAATTCAGGCGAGGACGCCCCTGCCACGCCCCCCGATGGTCCCACGGCCATTGCGGAGGCATCACCGATTATCGAAATCGACAAGCCGGAGGCGGCTCCGAACGAAGCGGCCGAAACAATCGCCTCTGAGCAGGGTGCGCCGGGTGAGTCTACGACCGAGGACCTTGCCGCCGAAGCTCAGCAGGAGGCCAGCGAGGAAATGCCGCCCGTTGAGGATTTGCCGGCAAACGATCAGCCCGATAAGCTAAATCCCGCTGAAGAAGAAGTGGGCGTACAGGCGCCCAGCGAGGTAGAAACCGCCGATGCCGGGGGAGCCGACGCACCCACGACGGCAAAGCCCGCCGCCCTGACACAGCTCGTTGTCTCGTCGCGGGGAGACACCCTTCGTATTTTCGCGGCGACCGGCACACAACCCAAGTACAGGACGTTTCGTCTGGACAGCCCAAACCGTATCGTCGTGGACTTACCAGGGGTTCGCCTGGCGCTGCCTCGTGAGCAGCACAAGCAAACACCGGACCATCCTCAAGTCCAACACGTTCGTGCGGGGCAATATCAGGCGAAACCGCCTCAGAGCCGCATCGTGCTGGACGTGACAAGCTTCCCCGAGGTTGAAATCCTGCCGCAGTTCAATGGACTCTATCTCATCGTCAAGAAGCTGTGAAGAAGCCGCGCAAAACGCGGACCGATCGTGCCGCCTTCGCCCAGCGGGTCAAGAAGCTACGCCGGGCTCTGGGGAAAGCAGGTCTCGACGAGACTACCGGCTTCCTGGTCGCGGCGAACTCGAACATCGAGTATTTCTGCGGATTCACCGGAAGCTACGGATTCCTGCTCATCTCCCCCGACAGCGCGGTTCTCTACACTGACGGCCGCTACACCACGCAAGCAAAGACACAGGCTCTTGGAGTTGCAGTCTGCGAATCGACGCAGCGGCCTCTCGACCAACTTATCAGTGACCTCAAGAAACAGCGAGTCCGGCGGCTCGGCGTCGAAGAGAACCGCATTTCCTATGCGCTGGTCCAGACTCTGCGGCGCCAATTGCGCCGGACGCGCATCGAACCGCTGAATGGCCTCGTCGAGCAGCTTCGACTCGTCAAGACAGCCGACGAGATTCAAAAGATACGGCGCGCCGCGCGGCTCAACTCCAGGGCCTTTGACGACGTGTGTGCCCGGGCCAGCGCGGAGTGGACCGAAGCGCGCTTCGCGGCCGAAGTTGACTTCACGTTTTGGAGCCTTGGCGCCGACGGTCCGGCGTTCGAAACCATCGTCGCCAGCGGCCCTCATTCGGCCCTGCCGCACGCCCGCGCCAGGCCTCAGAGCATCACTCCTGACAGCCTCGTCGTCGTGGATCACGGTGCTATACTCGATGGCTATAACAGCGACATGACCCGGACAATATGCTTCGGGCGCATCGGGAGCGAAGAGCGACGGATCTTTCAAGGCGTGTACGAGGCCCAGAAGGCCGCCGTCGATCAAGTCCGCTCCGGCGTAAAAGCGGCGACAGTGGATCAAGCCGCGAGGAAGGTGATCGAGGCTTTCGGGTTGGGAGATGCCTTCCCGCACGCCACAGGACATGGAGTGGGGCTGGAGATTCACGAACAGCCACGAGTCGGCGCAGGTGAGCAAACGCGTTTAACATCGGGCATGGTGATTACGATCGAACCGGGCGCATACGTCGAGGGCGTCGGAGGGGTTCGAATCGAGGATCTGCTTCTGGTGACCAAAACGGGATGCGAGATACTGAGCCGCACACCAAGACGATTGCGGATCTTGTGACCCATCCGAGACGCGCAGAGTACACTTCTTCCAAAACGTAGGACTGTTTCACTTCGGCGGTGATTGACGGGATGAACCTGGACGAAATCATAGAACTGATGGATGCCCTCGCGGAGCGCGACATCCAGGAATTCGAGCTCGAAAAGGGCGACGAAAAGATTCGCATTCGGCGCGGACCGGCCGAGAACGGAGACCGGCCGCCGTATGTCGTCGTTGCGCCGGGCCTTTCGGCCCCACAGGGCGCGGAAATCAGCTCCCCCACGGCACAAGCTCCTCCGAAGCCAATTGATCCACCGGCCGATGCCACCAGCGTTCCGGAACCTGACGAGGGACTCACTCAGGTGGAGTCGCCGATCGTCGGCACCTTCTACGAAGCATCGAGCCCCGAGGCTGAACCTTTCGTATCCATCGGTGACAAGGTCTCGGTCGGGCAAGTGCTCTGCATCATCGAAGCGATGAAGCTGATGAACGAGATCGAGGCGGAAGTGGCGGGTACAGTCGAAAAGCGACTGGTATCGAACGGGCAGCCTGTTGAGTACGGCGAGCCGCTATTCGCCATTCGGGCGAGCTGACCTGACCGCCCATGTTTAGAAAAGTCCTCATAGCCAACCGCGGCGAGATCGCGGTCCGTGTTATTGCCGCCTGCAAAGACCTCGGGATTCGCACCGTCGCGGTGTACTCGGAGGCGGACCGAGAGTCGCTGCACGTTCGCTACGCCGACGAGGCGCTTTGCATCGGCCCTCCGCGCAGCAAAGATAGCTATCTCAACATCCCAGCGGTCATTAGCGCGGCCGAGATCACCGACGTTGACGCGATCCATCCGGGCTACGGATTCCTCGCCGAGGACGCGGGCTTTGCGGACGTCTGCCGCGAGTCGGGCATCACCTTCATCGGACCGAGCATCGACACGATTCGCATGATGGGCGACAAGGCCGAGGCGCGCAAGCAGGCGCGCGCGGCTGGGCTACCGATTCTACAGGGGTCGGAGGACCCGCTCCAATCCGCGGACGAAGCTCTGTCGCTGGCCAAGGAGGTCGGCTTCCCGGTCATCCTGAAAGCGGCGGGCGGCGGCGGCGGACGTGGGATGCGGATTGTCCGCGAGGCGAGCGAGGTGGCCAATCTACTGCATCAGGCACGTCACGAGGCGGCGGTCAGCTTCCAATCGTCCGACGTGTATCTGGAAAAGTACATCGAGGGCCCCCGCCATATCGAATTCCAACTACTCGGGGATAACCACGGGAACGTTGTCGCATTGGGCGAGCGCGAATGCTCGATCCAACGGCGGCACCAGAAACTCATCGAAGAGGCACCCTCGCCCCGCATCGACCAGGAAACACGCGATCGAATGTGCCGGAAGCTCGAAGAAGCCTTCAACCGGATCGGCTACTCGAATGCCGGTACAGCCGAGTTCCTCATGGACGACGAGGGGAACCTCTCGTTCATCGAGCTCAACGCGCGCATCCAGGTTGAGCATTCGATCACGGAAGCGGTTACCGGTGTCGACCTCGTAAAGAGCCAACTCTTGCTCGCCGCGGGCGAATCGCTATCGTCGATCGTGACAGGACCGGTCGAGATCCGCGGGCACGCAATCGAATGCCGGATCAACGCGGAGCATCCCAAGACATTCGTGCCTTCCGCTGGACGCATCAATCAGATCCTGCTGCCGGGCGGACCGGGCATCCGGGTGGACACGGCGGCCTATGCGGGCTGGTTCGTCCCGCCGTATTACGATTCGCTCGTCGCGAAGCTCATCGCGCACGGGCGTGATCGGACGGAAGCCATCAGCCGCATGCAGCGCGCCCTGGGCATGATGGTAGTCGAAGGTATTGAAACCTCCATCCCCTTCCATGAACTCGTGATGGCTGACAGCGATTTTGTGCTTGGGAATTTCGATACGCACTATCTTGAGCGCTTCGGCAAGCAGGAATCCTCGGCGAGTGTTGGCTGATCTAGAACTTCCGTGTTCGCCCCCTCCAGGGGCGGAAGTAGCGCCCGCATCATGCGGGTAATCGCCGTCAGGAATTAGGCATAGGCGTTGCGGCGAGTCATTGCCACGGCTTACACTCGCAAGCAATGATGCCGCTTCCTGACGCACGCACTCGCCTCATTCTTTCCGCGCTATGTCTACTAGCGGTCTCGGGACTTGCTGTGGGTTCCGCCGACGGTGCTGACTGGCCTCGCTTTCGTGGTCCGAACGGCAGCGGTGTTGCTGATGCGACGGGACTGCCGGTTGACCTCGGCGATGAGCAGAACGTCGCTTGGAAGATTCTTCTGCCATGGGGACATTCCTCGCCAATCATTAGCGGGAATCGCATCTTTCTAACCGCCGCGGAGGGTGGTGAGAAAGCCGACGCCGGTCGCCAGAAGATCGTTGACTCGGGCGGCACGCTGGTCACATTCGCGATCGACCGCGGCAACGGAGAAATTCTGTGGAAGAGGGTCGCCCCGCGGCCACGCATGGAGCGCTATGAGAAGACGAACTCTCCGGCGTCTCCGAGTCCGGTTAGCGATGGCGAGAACATCTACGTCTTCTTTGGGGATTTCGGCTTGATCTCCTACACGGCCGAAGGGGATGAACGCTGGCGTTTGCCGGTGGGGCCATTCAACAACGTGAACGGCCACGGTACGTCGCCGATTCTGGCGGGAGACAAACTGATCCTCGTATGCGACTCAGATACCGCACCTTACATGCTTGCAGTCAATAAGAACAGCGGCAAGACCGTTTGGAAGGCCGATCGCCCCGCGACGACACGCTCCTACGTGACCCCGGCGCTTTTTCAACCCAAAGAGGGACCGCTCGAGGTCATCGTCCCCAGCGCCTATTTCCTGGCGTCGTATTCCGCCCATACGGGCGAGAAGCTTTGGTGGGTGAATGGCGGCGGCTGGCAGCCCAAATCAACACCGATCATCCACGACGACATGATCTATGCAAACTCCTGGGAGGGCGGCACGAGCCTTCCGGCGGATGTGATTCCAACCTTCGCCGAAGCCATCAAGAAGGCGGACAAGAACGGCGACAAGATGATGGACGCGGAAGAGCTTAAGGCTGTCGAGCCGAAGCGCAAACTGTATCTGATCGACTTGGACCACGACAAGCTCGTCGATCAGCGGGATTGGGAGTTCTACCGCATTCGCCGTACTTCGAAGAGCAGTCTACTGGCGGTGCGGCACGGCGGCCGGGGCAACCTTACCGAGAGCGAGAATCTGGTTTGGAGCCTGCAGAGGCTTCTGCCTAATGTTCCCTCACCACTCATCTATGACGATGTTCTATATCTCATCAAGGACGGCGGCATTCTCTCGACCCTCAACCCCAAGACCGGCGAAATTCTCAAGCAAGGCCGGCTGAAGAACGCGCTCGATAAGTACTATGCGTCGCCCGTTGGCGCGGACGGCAAAGTCTACATGATCAGCCAGCTTGGAAAAGCCACGGTCTTGCAGGCCGGGGCGCAGTGGAACATCCTGGCGACCCATGATTTCGGCGAAGAGGTTTATGCGACGCCAGCCATCGTCGACAATCGGCTCTACATACGGACACGGAACATGCTGTACTGTTTCGCCCGGCCGGCGAAGCCCTAGTCCGGTTCGTCCAGGTGAAGGTCGAATCCTAAGTAGGGCTATGCGTAAGTTGTGCGGGCACGCTCGTCCACATCGACGCCGCTCGTTGAACAGATCGAACTGCTTGGAGTGCCGCTCGCTACCAATCGCTGATGACCGACCTGGAGAAAATCCGCCCGGAGAGCAACCGAATCTGCCAGACATTGCTCGAGTCATACGGTAGCGCCAACGAGTCCCTTGTATTGGCGCGTAGCGAGGCGGAGCAGATTCGCGACGACCTCGAGAACGTGCGCGAGAGGATCCTGCGAGCATTCAAGGGTTCATGTCCTCTCTCGCCGGGGAATCGGTCCTATGGGAGATGTCTACTGCGTACCCGGAACCGGTGACCCCGAAGGCGGGTTGCCGGACCGGGTTTACCTCGAAGATGAGAAAATGGAGTTCCTCTCTAACCTCGATTTCTTGGTGTTTGCGCTGCCTCTCACGCAAAGCACGGAAGGCATCGTCGGTGAACAAGAGCTACGGGCAATGCCGCGAACGGCCTGTGTGCTCAATCCGGCAAGAGGGCCAATCATCCAGCAGGCGGCTCTGCTACAAGCGCTACGTGAAGGCTGGATCGCGGGTGCGGCGCTCGACACCCACTACGAGTATCCAATGCCGCCCGACCATCCCCTTTGGCAAATGCCAAACGTGATCATGACGCCGCACATCTCGGGCTCGAGCCTCAGCCAGTTCTTTGTTCGCCGAAACTGGGATATCTTTCTCGGAAACCTGGACCGCTAGTCGTCAGGCAAGACGCTCCTGAACGAGTTGACGCCCGAGCAATTGGAAGGTCGATAGGGCGGAAGCTATCCGACTTTTCCAAGCAGCTCGTCCAGCGAAAGCTTCTCGAACACCAAGTGAGCCTGGCTGCCCTCGTAGACGATGCCAACGTGGCGATCGTCGATGCGGGTGAGGCTCGGGTAACCGGCGCCGCGCCCCACGTCCAGCAGCAGTCTGTACTTCTCCGGCCAGGTTCGGCCTTCGTCGAAACTCATCTGGATGGAGTGGTGATCGCGGCCTGTTTGCGAATGGGGGTTGGCGAACAACAGAACGTGCTTCGCCTGCCCGTTCTCTCGATAGTCGAATCGCAGCAGACTTCCGTTGCAACTGGGTTCGATGAGTGCCTTGCGATGCGTTGAGTGAGGCCGCCACGTCCGGCCAACGTCGTCGGTCACCCACACCGAGCGAAACTTGGGAGGCAGCTCTGTACGAGCGTTGAGCATGATCGAGCCGTCGTCCAATTCAACTGCCTGGCATTCAGTGTTGCCGACCGCCGCGGGAGAACCGACTGTCCAGGTGGCTCCATGATCACGGCTGACGATGAGGGTCGAGAAAATACGGTCCTCTTCGTCGCGTCCTTGGCCGGGCATCACCAGCGTGCCGTCGCGCAAGTTGATTCCGCCTTGCGGGGAGGGGGCAAGAAGAATCCACTCGGCCTTCTTCAGCTTGCGCGTCATGTTCTCCGGCTTCGTCCAAGTAAGACCATCGTCCTTGGAGCGCACCATCAGGAACTGGGCGGCCTTGCCGATCTCGTAGCCCTTTTCGGAGCCGTCATCCCGCCATTGATGCTTGCCGGGCTTACCCCACATCCAGACGGCTGCGCAAAAGATCTCTCCGGTTTTCTGGTCCACAACGATGCCCGGGTCGCTGCAGCCGTTTTCTTCCTGAGGCAGCCTGCCGTATTCGCCCATGTCCATGATCACGCGCACCGGCTCCCAAGTGCGTCCCCCGTCGGTGCTGCGGCTGAGGCCGATGTCGATGTGCCCTTGTAGATCGCGGCCCTTCTGCCGGCGCATGTCGTAGACGCATAGCAGCGTCCCTTCTTTCGTCGTGGCCAACGCCGGGATGCGGTAGGTGTCCACGCCATCGTCGTTGGGCCGGCGTAGCGCAATGCCGACACGCTTGCCGACCCCTGGAGTCTCCTCGCTTGGGGTAACTGAGCCCGCCGAAGTGTCGATCGCCGTGCACTGGGCGGCCACCTTGTGGGAGAGATCCGCCGTTGGGTTGAGTTTGCAGGCCAGCCAGAAGACACTGGTTCCCTGTTGCAGGACTTGGTCGCCGCGAAACGTCAGCTCGGCGGCCGGCTGGGACGAGCTGCCGAATGGAGTTGCCGACGCCCAGTCGACCGCTCTCTCGATCCCTTCCGGCCCCTGCTCGCCGGAGTAGAACAGACGCAAACTCTCGATGTCTTGCAAGTTGTCTGTTCCAGCCAGGGAGAAGGTGAACGAAGTTGCGCGGACGTCCGGCTGCCCGGCCTCGACGACGACATGCATCAGGGCGCCGTGGTCGTTGCGAATCAGCACCGGGTGGACGCGCCGGCCGGTGGTTGCTTGCACACTCGTGGCGGCTTGACTGCAGGACGTGAGCAGCGAGCCCGCAGCGCCGGCCCCCGCTGCCGCGGTGATCAGAAAATGCCGCCGGTCAAGAACCCTTTTGTCAGGCATGTGGTCCTCCGTGTCTTCTAGCTACATCGCATGCAGCCGGACTCCGAGACGGTGGGAGTTACCCGGGCTTGCCAGGTCATTCGGCCGGCCAGCGCCAACGCACGACTTCCGTCACAAATCGGTCAGGCGGCTGCTTCAAATAAGCAGTCAACGCGTAAGCCGTGAGCAGGCTTCCGTCCTTGAGCTGCAGGGTGACGGGCCAACCTACGTTGTTCAATGCCGACAAGGCGAGTTGCGCGGGCCGGTCGCGACTCCACGTCTTTCCCCCGTCCGAGCTGACCATGGCGAAAACGCCGAACGGCAAATGGTACGTGGAATACGTCACCATCAAGCGCCCGTCATCAAGCTCGGTCAGGTAGGCGTGCACCTCGGCGGTAGACGTAATCGGCCCCGGTTTAGACCAGTGCTTTCCCCCGTCGGTTGACTCCGTGAGAACCGTAACTCCGAAACCGTGCCCGTCGCGCGCCGGGGCATCAGGGACGATGGTCCGTAGCGCAGCCATGTACCGGCCGTCCTTGAGTCTGATGGCCGAGACCTCACCGAAAGCAGCGACGTCCCAATCAACCTGACCCTCCGAGCAGGTCCAGGTTTCGCCGCCGTCCTTGGAGCGGCACAACTGCAAGTTGTGGCTACCCTCCTCTCCCTCCCAGTTCCACTCGAGTGCACGAACGAACAGCAACGATCCATCCGGTTCGACGATCACGTTGCGCGGATAGTCCGGCCCCATCAGCTCGATGGTTTGCCACGTCCGGCCGCCATCGGAGGAGCGAGAGATGGGGATCCGGTCATGCGTTGCGCCAGGCCCAAAGTCCTGGCCCGTTAGGACGAGAGAGCCGTCGGGCAGGGCGGTCAGGCTGGGCTCCTTCCCGAATAGAGGAGATTCCCCGATCTCCGTCCACGTGAGCCCCTCGTCCGCGGACTCATAGACTTCGATCGTGAATCCCCGCTTGGCGCGATCTTCCTCGTAATTGTCGCGGCAGGCGGCCAGGACGAGCCTGCCGTTGGGCAGTTGCGCCATGCCGGCCTTGTACGTGCCCCGGGCTGTGACGCGCGTCCGGACGGCGTGTTGCCAATCCACAAAGCCGACCCGCTGCAGGTCTTGTCCGTTATATCCCGTGATGGCTACCGTGTACTTGCTGTAGTCGTAACCATTCAAGAGCCGGGCATTGCGTTCTTGGTCGATGGGGCTTGCTCCCACCGGAGGCTCTTGGGCCGGCGCCATCGAGACGACGGCCAGACACAATGCGATCTTCACGAGCGGGCCGAGAATCTTTGCTCGCCGACGCTCTGGGATGAATAGCCGCATGGCAGGGTCTCTATTATGCCAGCGTAGACACGCCTCTCGGTACGCTGGCCGGACGATATCCGAAGGTGCAAGAATCTGAGAGCGGCGAGGGACATCACGTGGAACAAGCAAGCACGACGTTCAGACGGCTGTTACGGTTTTCATCTTGGGCGCTGGCAGCTCCGATTGTGATTGTGGGTGCGCAGGCGGCGGAAGCGGCAAGGGCGTGCGCTGCGGGAGAGACCGAAACAACCGTTTTGGTGGTGAGGCATGCCGAGAAAACTTGCCGTCGCTGCGACGAACTATCGGAAGCGGGATTGACTCGTGCCAAGCTTCTCCCGGCTACCGTCCCCCCATCGCCGGCGAACTCGATGCCGGTTACCACAGCAACACCAAGCGAACGCGGCAGACCGTCGCGCACCTGAGCCCGAAACCACACACCGAGTACGCCAGAAATCGATCGGAGCGCGAAGTCGTAGCGGGCATCCTCAAAGATCGCTGCGGTCAGAGTGTCCTGGTCGCAGGCCACAGCAATACCGCACCCCAGATGGTTCCGTTCCTTGGGGTCCCGCCGGCACAAATCGACGTCGACAACTGGTTCCCGACGAAATTCCCTGATGGCACACGGGAGATCTACCACGAAGACTTTGATGATCTGTTCGTCGTGAAGATCTGCGGGCCGTGCGAGGGTTTGAACGGAATGGGAAGCGCAAGTTTCGCCAGGGCTGCACGCGCGCGCGACTGGACGCAGCGGCAACTCGCGGGCGACCTTCTACGACGCGCCTTCGAAGGATCCACCGGAAGTTTGGTGATGGGCGCGCTGTCGGCACAGAAAACCTCCAAGGGTGGGTTGGCCGAATTGCGGCGCGTACTCGGACTCTGTACTTCGTCTTGTACTTGCGGTTAACTCGACTCGACTTCGCTGCGGCCATGACGTTGTCCCCTTGATCTCCATGATAAAATCAGGACTCCGAGCCGGGGCTCCGTGGAGCCAAAGCCGATTCATGCACCAACGCCGCTTCTGCACCGAGTTCGCGCTTCACTGGAATCAAGAAGGGATGTAAGATAGAGGCAACATGCTCAGAGCGGTGCTTGGCGATCGGGCAAGGATCATGGGCGGCGACGGTCTGTTCGTACTGTCATTAATGATCGCTCTTGTGCTCGGCTGGGCTCCTGCGCTAGCGAACGGGCAAGATGCCGACACGTCGGCTGGTGCGCGACAACCTGCGAATCCAGCGGCGTCCCTGTTTGGCCAACACATTCGACCCCTCCTCGAAACGCGCTGCCTGTCGTGTCACAACAGCGAGTTGAAGCAGTCCGGCCTCGACCTATCCACACGCGCGGGCTTAATGCGGGGCGGTAGCCGCGGCCCTGTGATCGTTGCCGGTGATGCGGAACAAAGCCTGCTCGTGCAACTCGTGCGGCACCATCAGAAACCCAACATGCCTTTCATGGCCGGCAAGCTTCCCGACGAGGTGTTGGCGCACATCGTGGAATGGGTCAACACCGGGGTGCCCTATGACGCTGCGATTGTCTCTGGCGACAAGGAAGATGCCGGGGCGGAGTCGACCGATCATTGGGCGTTTCAGACCCCGACGCGCCCTGACGTTCCTGAGGTCGACAACGCCCGCTGGGCACACAATGCCATCGACGCCTTTGTCGCCACCGAGCACGAGAAGCGGGGCCTGACACCGGCGCCGCCCGCCAAAAAACGTGTTCTACTTCGGCGAGTCTATCTGGATCTGATCGGACTGCCGCCGACGCCCGAGCAAACCGTGGCCTTCCTCGCAGACACCTCGGACGACGCCTACGAAACGGTTGTGGACCAACTGCTTGACAGTCCCCGCTATGGCGAGCGTTGGGGACGGCACTGGATGGATATCTGGCGCTACAGCGACTGGTACGGATTCCGCCAAACCGACGAGCTACGCAACGGGCAGCACCACCTCTGGCGCTGGCGCGACTGGATCATCGATGCCGTCAACGAAGACAAAGGCTACGACCGAATGATCGTCGAGATGCTCGCCGGCGACGAGATCGCTCCGAACGACCCTCACGTCTTGCGCGCCACCGGCTATCTGGCCCGCAACTGGTACAAGTTCAATCGCAACGTTTGGCTCCAGGACACGGTCGAGCACACCGCCGCGGGCTTCCTTGGCGTCACCCTAAAGTGCGCCCGCTGCCACGATCACAAATACGATCCCATTCAACAGGACGAGTACTACCGCTTCCGTGCGTTCTTCGAGCCGCACGACGTGCGGACTGACAGGGTGCCTGGCGAGCCTGATCTCTCCAAAGCCGGCATCCCACGCGCCTATGACGCCGACCTGAGCGCAAAGACACTTCTCTTTCTTGGCGGTGACGAAGCCAAGCCCGTTGAAGAAAGACCCCTTGAGCCTGGCGTGCCGCGCGCCATCGGGGGCTCCAAGCTGAACATTCAACCCCTTGCTCTGGATCTCGAAGCCCGGTACCCCGATTTCCGTCCTTTCGTCCACGAAGATCTGGTCACCCAAGCCAAGCAGGAGATTGAGAAGGCCGAAAAAGATGTGGCCCAGGCGGCCGAAGAGATTGTGGCTGCACGAAGCCGGCTTGCGCAGGGAGGCACCGAAGGGGAATCGCAGCCCTCCGTTTCTTCTTCTAAACCGGCTGAGCCTGGAGATAAGGCAAGCGAGGAGGAAGCGGACCCGGAAACGAAGCTGAGAAATGCCGAAGCCGCGCACGCGCTGGCGGAAAAAGTCCTCGCGACGGCTCGATCGAAACTACCTGCGCTGGAAGCTCGCATTGCAGCCGACAAGGCCAAATACAGCGAGCCGCGGGAGCCCCACTGGGAAGCTCTGGCACTAGCTGCGAAGAAGGCGGAGCGCGTCGCTGACCTGCGTCTGGCCGACGAGAGAGTGCTGCGGGTCCAACAGCTCCTTAAGGAAACAGAAGGCTCCGATGACCCGCTCGACAAGGACATCGAGAAGAAACTCACCAAAGCCCGCGCGCAGCTTAAGGCGGCCCAAGAGACGCTGGAGCCTCGCGACGAGTACACACCGGTTGGCGAGATCTATCCCGACACCAGTACCGGGCGGCGCTTGGCCCTGGCCAAGTGGATCGCCGGCAAGAGCAACCCTTTGACCGCCCGAGTGGCTGTCAACCATATGTGGCGGCGCCACTTCGGAAGCGCCTTGGTGCCCACCGTCGCCAACTTCGGTTCGTCCGGAAAGCCGCCCACACACCCCGAGCTGCTGGACTGGCTAGCCGTCGAGTTCATGGACCAGGACTGGACCATGAGGGCGATGCACCGCTTGATGGTTACCAGTAGTACCTACCGCATGCAGTCATCGGACCGGCGCGTAGCCGGCTCTAACGGCGCCAAAGACCCTGACAATATCTATCTGTGGCGAATGAATCCCAGGCGCATGGAGGCAGAAGCGGTCCGCGACAGCGTCCTCCATGTCAGCGGACGCCTCGATCTGACGATGGGCGGAACGGAAGTCGATCACAGCGAAGGTGCGGCCGTCCCGCGGCGCAGCGTCTACTTCCAGCACACACCCGATCTGAAGATGCAGTTTCTCAGCGCCTTCGACTTAGCCAATCCTTTGGAATGCTACGAGCGGCTCGAAACCGTCGTACCCCAACAGGCGCTGGCGTTGGCCAATAGCAAGCTCGGCCTCACGCAGGCGCGTTTGCTGGCACGCGATCTGACCGAGCAGCTCGGAGACCGAGAGCGGCACGCGGCCTTCGCCAAAGGCGCGTTTGAGCGCGTCCTCGGCCGCCCGGCTACCAAGAAGGAACTCGCGCGGTCGAAGCGTTTCCTACGATCGCAATCCGAGCGGCTCAGTGATCCTGCGAGTCTGACCGCGTTCGAGGGCGGAGCGGCCAGCGAGGTGCCGCCGGCTACTGAGCCCTGGCTTCGGGCGCGGGAAAACCTGGTCCACGTGCTGTTCAATCACAACGAGTTTGTTACGATTCGGTAGGCAGGACCCACCATGAACAGCAAGACACAGGGCAGCGCTTGCGGCTGCGGCAACATCCACCGCCGGACTTTCCTTGCCGACTGTGGCATGGGCTTCACCGGTCTCGTTCTTGGGACGATGCTCCGGCGTGAGGGCATGGGCGCTACCGGTTCGACCGACCTCTGGACGCCACCCGACGGCGAGCCTCACTTCGCGCCGAAAGCCAAAAACGTCATCTGGCTATTCATGCTTGGCGGCGTCAGTCATATCGAGTCCTTCGATCCCAAGCCGGACGTCAACAAGTACGGCGGCAAGAAGATCATCGAGACGCCCTACAAAGATTCGCTCGACTCTCCGTTCGTCAAAGAGAACCTCCGCGAAACCATTGCCGGCCTGCACAAGATCCACAGCACTCTGCTGCCGATGCAGATCGGCCACGGCAAACGGGGTCAAAGCGGCATTGACATCAGTGACTGGTGGCCGCATCTCGGCGGTATGGCCGACGACCTGGCCGTCGTTCGCTCGATGTGGACCACCGACAACAACCACGGGGCCCAGATCCAGTTTCACACCGGCCGCCACATGCTCGAAGGTGACTTCCCATCGATCGGCTCCTGGGTTCACTACGGCCTGGGCACGCTCAACGAAAACCTGCCTCAGTTCGTGGTCTTGGGCAACACTCTGGGGAACAACGTGGAAGCCGCCCACGGCGCCGACTACCTCGGGCCCGAGCACGCAGGTGTCCGGCTGCAGGTGGATCCCAAGAATCCTTTGCCCTTCGCTTCTCCGGGGCCGGAAGTCTACCGCGAAGAGCAGCAGGGCGAGTTCGAGCTGCTGCGGGACCTCAACGATCTCGTCGAGGTCGAATACCCCAATGACGCAGCCACTCGTGCCCGTATCAAATCCTACGAGCTCGCCTTCCGCATGCAAACCGCCGTGCCTGACATCTTCCGCTTTAAGCAAGAAAAGGAATCGATCCGAAGGCTGTACGGCTTTGACAGCGAGGTCACTCGGCCTTTTGCAGAGAAATGCCTAGCGGCCCGCCGGCTCGTCGAAAGCGGCGTGCGCTTCGTGCAGGTGTATCACGGCGGGAAGGGCGGTAACGCCTGGGACGCTCACAAGGACGTCAAGAAGAATCATGGCGAGTTGTGTCCCAAAGTGGACCAGCCGATCGCGGCCTTGCTCAAGGACCTCAAGCAGCGCGGGATGCTAGAGGAAACGATGGTTGTCTGGGTCACCGAGTTCGGGCGTACGCCGGCCGCTCAAGGCGGAACCGGCCGCGACCATCACCCATTTGGCTTTTCCGTCTGGATGGCGGGTGGAGGCATCAAAGGCGGCATCGCCCATGGCAGCACTGACGAGATTGGCTTTCATGCGGTCGAGAATCGCCACTACGTCACCGACATCCACGCCACTGTCCTGCAACAACTGGGCCTCGATCCTCGTCGGCTCGAAGTACCCGGCCGCAAGCGCCTGGAAATCGACTTCGGCAAGCCTATTACTGAAATCATCGGTTAAACGAGGACCACGACAATTTCGTTTGTCGCCGCGTGGAAAGCGAAGGGCGTGAAAGGGCCGCAAGTCGAGGCGTGCGCCGCTGGAGAACCATCTCATCATGCGCATCGACCCCACATGATTTGCTGGCTCGGACACTCTTATCGCGGAGGAGTCAGACATCGACGGGATGTGCGAGCTCATCCGGAGGAGTCTGGTGGATGAGCCAAGCAATGGCGGTCGTGCTGCAGAGCCTCCCTAGCCACGCCCACTATCGGAAGTCACGCTCCCGAAGCTCTGCTTCTGGAAAACGCCGGAGCCCTCCTTGATGATGACGAGCTGGTCTGAGGCCACTTGGGAAATCTCCTCGATCTCACCAATCGGCCATCGAATTTCCAAGTCGGCCGTCTTTTCCTGACCCAGGCGGAAACGGAGGCGGCTGTCGTTCGCAGAATAGAAGCTCGCTTGGCTCGTCACTGTCTGAGCCTGCGTCCGCTCGCCGTAGCGGGCGATGACGGTTGCACCGATGGCGCTTCGGTTCGACTTCTGGCCGATCAGTTTGACCTTTAGCCAATGATGGCCGCCCTTGACGTCGTTGCGCAGCAGCGATGAGGTTCCCGTTGGGTCTTCATTTAGATGAGGTTTGCGATAAACGTCCTTGGAAATCGCCCTCACCATCGGCGACACTCCGGGGCCGCCCAAGTCGCCCCCTGTCAGGCAAAGGCGGATGGGTGTCGCGCCAGATCCACTCAGACGAAATCGATCTGAAAGATCCAGCCCGCCGTGGGACTCTCACCGTTCGGCCAGCCCGGGTGGATGCCCGCATCGCAGCCGATGAGCTTTCCGTTGTGTACAGCGAGCCCGTGCGGATCGCTCGATCCCGGCAGGAACTCGACAATCTCAAGAACTCGTCCTGTCTCGAGATCGTGCCGGACAAGGCCCGGCTTGAAGTTACTTTGCCCCGTGCTGTGGTTGCCGATCACCTGCCACATGGTTCCGCCCTGAATGGCAATGCCATGGTAGCGGACCCAATCGGGGTGCGACTGGTAGAAGGGGATCATGTATTCGGACTGCCAAGTTTTGGGATCGACACGCAGATTTCCGCGCAGCCGCAACGACGAAAGCCAAAGCTTCCCTTCATGCCACAAGCCGCCGTGTGAGCCGCCGCCATCTCCGCCCGGAGCGCCCAGCGGGATCTGCCGGTGGCTGATCAGCTTCGAATTCATATCAACCTGGAACACGCCTTGTGGAGGAGCGTTGGCAATCATCCAGACATAGCCGCCGCCCACCGCCATACCGCTGGTGTTGCGAGACGGTGTTCTCACAGTCTTCAGCAGCTTGCCGTTCCAATCGACCAGCCAGGCGTTTTCGTCCAACGATTCCGGCTCGGGGAGCTTGTACGCCTTCGCTTGCCTCCCTGATAGCTTCTGCTCCCCAATCCACAGGCCTTCGGGCGTAACGGAAATCGCATTGGGGAACCCCTGAGGCGCTTTGAATAGCTTCGTCGTTTTCGCCTTCCGCACCGGCGGCTTGTTCCTCCCCTGCGCAAAGGCCTTGCTCTCGTAGTTGAGCGCCAAGCCGGCACCGATACCCGCAGCGAGGAATTCGCGTTTCGTCATAAGACCTCCATGACCACGGTAGGCTGTGCCATCCCGATCGCCCGCTTCGTAGGGCACACCAGCGCGGATGAATCAGCACCACTGCGTTCCGGTCAGCTTATCGCAAACGACATGCGTCTGATACCTGTCGATAACAACCGTTCCGTTGAACGCTCTTTTTTTTTCTGCGCCCAGACCGTGGCTCTACGCTGGTTCGCGACTCGGCGAGGACGTCCGGGGCGCTTCAGCCAGCGGAAACGGAGTGCGAACCCGATTTCCCAACAGTAATCCCCGGATGGGTGCTATGTAGCTAGTTTCAATGCACTTAGCTCTGCTTGCGATCCCGAAACCCAGCGGCGAAATCTGCATACGCCCGTTGGACTCTCGGCCAGCAGTGGGGCTAGACTTCTGACCTGCCCCCTGAAAACGAATCCGAATCTTGAGAGAGAATCGAAGGATTCGGGTGTGTGTAAGGAGGCAGGAAATGACGAGGAAGCGATACACGAGCGAACAGATTGTCCACAAGCTGAGGGAA
>Ga0315336_1003062_pt1 | contig 23387 bp, 24 predicted proteins | sample ASW5metaG_FD_204512 | JGI IMG/M metagenome (GOLD analysis project Ga0315336, IMG submission 204512) | Ammonia-oxidizing marine archaeal communities from Monterey Bay, California, United States - ASW #5 | ecosystem: Environmental > Aquatic > Marine > Intertidal zone | place: USA: California... | reverse complement strand
GTACCGGCGACGGCTGTGTACCGCGTCTCACCGCAGTCCATCGCAGCTTTTGCTGCTTCCTTAATGTGGACCGGCGTGTCGAAGTCCGGCTCGCCAGCGCCAAGACCAATGATGTTATGGCCTTCCGCACGAAGTTCAGCAGCCCGCATCGTTACCGCAATTGTCGGCGAGGGTTGGATGCGATCAAGACGTTTTGCGAGGATACCCATTCGTCGCTTATCTCCTGTTCAACTGTCGTTTTCTCGGCATATAACCAAGCAAGGTTAACGCCCTTTGAAGGGGCCGGGCTTCCGCTTCTCGAGAAAGGCAGTGACTGCTTCGCGATGGTCTTCCGTTTTATGGCAAATAGATTGCAAAGCGGAGGCGCTATCGAGCATCTCATCGAGGCCGGCCGAATGAGACTGACGCATTAAGATTTTTAGGAAGCGAACCGCCACCTGAGGCCGAGAGGCGATGTGGCTAGCTAATTCAAGGGCGCGAGGCAGAAGTTCATCGGGCTCAAGGCACTCCAAGACAAGGCCGATTTCTTGAGCCTCCGTGCCTCCCACAGTGCGGCCAGTTAGCATGAGCTCCGCCGCCCGCTGATAGCCGACGATGCGAGGCAGCACCCAAGCGCCGCCGTCCCCCGGTATGAGGCCAAGATTGACAAAGGCCGCCGAAAACTGCGCTTCCGTCGAGGCCAGCGTGAGATCACACAAAAGGGCAAAGTCACAACCGGCGCCAATAGCCGGCCCCTGTACGGCAGCGATCGTGGGCACGTTCAACAGGTAGAGTGCCTTCGGCAGCCGTTGAATGCCATGAACGTATTTTTTCTGGATCTCTGGCGATGTGCCGCTATAGGGGCCTTCCGGATCGAGAATCTCATGCAGATTGCCGCCGGCAGAGAACGCCTTGCCTTCGGCGGAAATTACTAGTACGCGCGTGTCTGACCCGGTTTCCACGCATTTTAGTACGTCGAGGATCTCTTCGACGAGACCGCCAACGGTAAGCGCATTTCGGGTGTCGTCCCTAGCCAGCACTAGATGGCCAACGCCGTCTTTAACAGAAAATTTTATATGCTCGTAAACCATGGCCGTTAGCGCCCCGCAGAGAACTATGGTGAACGGTAGCACTAGTTTAGCGGGCCTTTCTCGCCCTTACCACCTGCTGCGCTGGGGTGGCCAGAGACACAGAGTAGCGCCTAAAGTGTACATATGCATAACGAGATCGCACCGCTTGCACCGGAGGCACCACCACCAAAGGATGCGCGCCCTATGCGCGTTGTTTCAGATTTTGAGCCGGCAGGTGACCAGCCGGACGCGATTGAGGCGTTGTACGCCGGCTTTAAGGGTGGCGAGAATGAGCAGGTGCTGCTCGGCGTCACCGGTTCCGGAAAAACGTTCACGATGGCTCACGTGATTGAACGCGTGCAGCGGCCTACGCTGATCATCGCTCCAAACAAGACGCTGGCCGCCCAGCTCTATGGCGAGATGAAGACCTTCTTCCCTAACAACGCCGTTGAATATTTTGTCTCCTACTATGACTACTACCAGCCGGAAGCCTACGTGCCGCGTACGGATACTTATATCGAGAAGGATTCCTCGATCAACGAGCAGATCGACCGCATGCGCCATTCCGCCACGCGCTCTGTGCTGGAGCGCAAGGACGTTATCGTCGTCGCCAGCGTTTCCTGTATATACGGCATTGGCACAGTCGAATCTTATTCGCGCATGGTGATAGACGTGCGCGGCGGTGCCGCGTTGGAACGAAATGAATTTATACACCGCCTCGTGGAGCTCCAATACCGGCGGAACGATATTGACTTTCATCGTGGTACTTTTCGGGTGAGGGGCGATTCGGTCGAGGTATTTCCAGCCCATCTGGAAGACCGCGCATGGCGCATCTCGCTATTTGGCGACGAGATTGAGTCCCTGACAGAATTCGATCCGCTGACCGGTGAGAAAACGGACCGTCTGTCGGGCATTCGAATATACCCTAACAGCCACTACGTGACGCCGCGTCCAACTATGCAGCAGGCAATCAAGGAAATCCGAAAAGACCTGAAGGAGCGTCTCCATGAATTCACGGCCGAGGGTAAGTTGCTGGAGGCACAACGACTGGAGGAACGGACGACCTTTGATCTCGAAATGATGGAGACGGTTGGCACGTGCGTCGGCATAGAAAACTATTCCCGCTACCTAACCGGTCGGAATCCTGGCGAGGCTCCGCCGACACTGTTCGAATATTTGTCAAAGGATGCGATGTTGATCGTCGATGAATGCCACGTGACGGTGCCCCAACTTGGCGGCATGTCTCGCGGGGATCTTCGGCGGAAATCGACACTAGCCGAATATGGCTTTCGGCTTCCCTCATGCGCCGACAACCGGCCCCTCAAATTCGAGGAGTGGGATCGGATGCGACCGCCCACCTTCTTCGTGTCCGCCACTCCGGGCCCTTGGGAAATGGAGCGTACAGGCGGCGTCTTCATCGAGCAGGTGATCCGCCCTACTGGCCTCATGGACCCACCTGTCGTTGTGCGACCTGTCGATACCCAAGTCGATGATTTAATTGCCGAATGCCGGGAATGCACACGTAAAGGAGAGCGCGTGCTGGTGACAACACTCACGAAACGGATGGCGGAGGATCTGACTGAATACATGCACGATTCAGGAATCCGTGTGCGTTATCTACATTCAGACATCGACACGCTGGAACGAGTCGAGATTATTCGTGACCTTCGCCTAGGCACCTTCGACGTGCTGGTCGGCATCAATCTGTTGCGCGAAGGTCTCGATATACCAGAATGCGCACTTGTTGCGATCTTAGATGCGGACAAGGAAGGTTTTCTGCGTTCAAAAACTTCTCTCATCCAGACGATCGGTCGCGCTGCGCGCAATGTGGATGGACGTGTTATTCTCTATGCAGACATTATGACGGGATCGCTGGAGCAGGCGATCGATGAAACAAACCGACGACGCACAAAACAGGACGCCTACAATACAGACCACGGGATCACACCGGCGAGTATTAAGAAATCCATCGGCGACGTACTGCAAAGTGTCTACGAGCAGGATCACGTGACCGTTGAGTTGGATATGCTCGAACACCTGGTCGGAGACAATTTGCAAACACACCTCGCCGATCTAGAAAAACGGATGCAGGAAGCGGCAGCGGATTTAGAATTCGAAGAAGCAGCGCGGTTGCGCGATGAGCTTCGGCATCTGCAGGAACTCGATCTCGAAATTCCGGAATGCACACTCAATGCTAAAACCCTGCCCGGTAGGCCTGGCGTGCCTGCACGATCGACAAAACGAAAACGAAAGTCGAAGGCTAGATCCGGGCGAAGTCCTTAAGACGCGGTTGCTCTAGCGCGCAAGCCAAAGGTGCTTGCCTTTGCCCTTTCCTTTGCCCGTGCTAGAGAAGAATGGCTCTTCCGTTACAGAATGGCGAGAATTTATGGTCTGGCTTGAAAGCGCGCTTGGTTTAGTTCTTCTTTTTGCAGGCGGCGAGTTTTTGGTCCGAAGCGCTGTCGCCCTCGCCCGTCATTTTCGGGTTACGCCCGCACTGATCGGGCTTACCGTCGTAGCCTTCGGCACTTCACTTCCGGAGACCTTTGTGAGCCTAAAGGCGGCACTGATCGGTGCGCCGGCTATTGTTATTGGAAACGTGGTGGGGAGTAATATTGCGAATGTGCTACTTGTAGCCGGCCTGGGCGGCGCATTAGCCACTATAACCTTCCAGCGCGGACTACTGAGGCGGGACGGCATCGCCGTCATCATTGCCACGCTGGTCTTTCTTCTCGCTGCATCTACCGGCCAAATTGAGCCCCTGGTTGCGGGAGCGTTTTTGTTAGGCCTCGTGGCTTACATTGTCTCCAGCTATCGCAGGGAGCGAGAGGACAGGCAGATCTCGGTGCGCCGGCTATTGTCAGCTGATCTGCATGCACGCGAGGCAGCCACGTTTCCTGATAAGTGCCCGCTTTGGCAAAGCCTTTTGATGCTTGCTTTTGGTTTTTCCGGAGTTCTTTTCGGCGCCGAACTACTGATCGACGGCGCTGTCGAGATCGCACACGCATTCAACATCTCTGAGGCGGTGATCGGCCTTACACTGATTGCGATTGGCACCTCGCTGCCAGAGGTGGCCACCTCCGCTGTTGCAGCTTGGCGCGGCCATGGAGACGTGGCCATGGCCAATATCCTGGGAAGCTGCCTATTCAATCTGCTCGGCATTCTTGGCATCGTGGGCCTTGTGGTGCCACTGCCGATACCAGATGAAATTGTCCACTTCGACAATTGGATCCTACTCGGCGTTACCCTTGCCTTCGTCTGGCTGACTGCGCATAGCACGCGCTTGCCCAGGTCGCTGGGTGGGCTTTTCCTGCTTACCTATGGCGTCTATCTCGCCTCTCAGTTTATAGGACTTCCTGGCGTGCAGGGAGCCGGCTAGGGACGGGCTTGCGTAACCTTGTTTGCTCGCGCATCCTCAAACAATGACAGACTCGACCTATAAAGCAGCGCTAGTCACCGGAGCCGCCCAACGGATCGGCCGAGCAATCGCGCTTGACCTGGCGCACCATGGTTGGCAAATCGGCGTCCATTTCTACCAATCCCCTGACGCTGCCCAGTCTTTATGCGAAGCAATTACGCAAGCCGGCTCCAAGGCCGTCCCTTTGGAAGCAGACCTCACTAAGGAGTCGGAGACGATCGGACTCGTGGCGAAGGCAACCGAGACTTTGGGTCCGCTCGGTCTGCTCGTCAACAACGCTTCACTTTTCGAGCTCGATACGATGGAGAGCGTCACGCGCCAATCCTGGGACGATCATCTGGAGGTTAATCTGCGTGCGCCTTTTGTTCTTTCCCAGGCCTTAGCGAAAAGCCTACCTCCAGAGGCACGCGGCAATATTATCAATATAGTCGATCAGCGAGTATGGAATTTGACCCCACACTTTATTTCCTACACGCTCAGCAAGGTAGGGCTTTGGACCTTGACACAAACAATGGCGTTGGCTCTCGCCCCGCACATACGCGTGAATGCTATTGGCCCAGGGCCAACGTTGCCGTCCCCGCGGCAAAGCGAAGGGCAATTCTCCAAGCAGGCCGGAGGGATGCCCCTTGGCCGTGGTACGACTCCGGAAGAGATTTGTGACGCCCTTCGTTTTCTGCTTGCCGCGCCAGCCATGACCGGGCAAATGATTGCACTTGATGGCGGGCAACATCTCGGTTGGGCGCCCACACCCACCGGCGGTTTACCGCCCGAGTAAGGAGCAGCACACTGCAATGGCACAACTAACCCTTGTCCACCCAAAGCCTACAGCCGAATCGGCAAAACCGCTTCGTCATGTGTTCGTTCACGACTTCGTTCTTGCTTGCCAGATTGGCGTTCATCGTCACGAACACGGGCGTGAGCAACGCGTTCGGATCAACGTAGATCTTGCCGTCCAGGAAAATGATGCGGGTATCGAGGACAGGCTGGAGCACGTAGTCTGCTACGAGAAGATCGTCGCTGGAATTCGGGCGATAGCGGCAGCTGGACACCTCAATTTAGTGGAGACCTTTGCCGAGCGAATTGCCGGCCTTAGCCTTAAGGACCCGCGGGTCGAAGAAGCCCGTGTCCGAGTTGAGAAGTTGGAGGCCTTTCAGGACGTGGCTGGAGTCGGAATTGAAATCTTGCGCGTCCGTGCACCGAAGAATTAGTCAATCCAACAATTAAACCAAGGCGTTACTGCGGCAAACCAAGGCCGGAGTTGTACACAGGAGCACAGCATACACTTGGGCGCCCGCAAATATGCAGTCGTCACAAATGGTTAATAGAATTGCATGAATTTTCTAGTTTAGAATCAATTGATTACCGGAACCGCCTCAAAGTGGGGCCAGCCTACTGCATATCGTTACAAGCCAGTTTGCTGTAATTGCAGGCGTGTCATCCTCAAGTTTATCCACAGCTTTGGTGGATAATTCTCCATTCCCATATCTTATACTTCCTCTAAGAAAACCCGGATCACTTCGCATGGACAAGAAACCCACTCAACGAAAGGGCGGCAAGACTGCCAGGAAAGGCGCGCCCTCGGTTGTAACAGGGACAGAAGTGATCGTTGGCTACCTTGCTAGCTTGCCTGAGACGCCCGGCGTCTATCGGATGGTTGGACAAAGTGGCAACGTCCTTTACGTCGGAAAAGCAAAGAACCTTCGCAAACGCGTCGCCAGCTATCGGAGCCTTAAGCGGCTTAATACGCGGGTCGCCCGGATGGTGGCGGAAACGGCTTCTATGGAATTCATCACGACCCATACGGAAGCCGAAGCGCTTTTACTTGAGGCAAACCTAATTAAGAAATTGAAGCCCTACTACAACATCTTGCTTCGAGACGACAAATCCTTTCCCTACATTCTTATTACCGGCGATCACGCCTGGCCACAGATCATGAAGTATCGGGGTTCGCGAAGCCGGAAGGGTGAATATTTCGGCCCTTTTGCCTCGGCCGGCGCAGTAAACAGGACACTAGCCGCACTCGAGCGCGCCTTTCCGCTTCGCTCCTGCTCGGATAACGTCTTCTCGAGCCGTACGCGGCCGTGTCTGCAGTATCAAATCAAGCGATGTTCGGGCCCTTGTGTTGGCCGCATCAACCACAATGATTACGAGGCGATCGTCCAGGAAACTCGCGACTTTCTCGCGGGCCGTTCGCGCAAGGTGCAGGAAAGCCTAGACCATAAGATGCGCGATGCTAGCAAGCAGCTAGAATACGAAAAGGCCACCGTTTACCGTGACCGCATTCAGGCTATGGCCCAGATTCAATCCCGCCAGGACATCGCGGTCGAGGGCCTGGACGAAGCTGATGTCATCGCTATTCATCAGGCGGGAAATGTGAGTTGTATTCAAGTTTTCTTCTTTCGTGCTGGGCAGAATTTGGGCAACCGTTCCTATTTTCCATCTCAGGCAAAAGGGGCAGATGCAAATCAAGTACTGGCTGCCTTTCTCGGCCAGTTCTACGACAACAAGCCGCCGCCCAATCGCCTTCTTTTGTCTCACCGGATTGCAAATATGTCGCTGATGGCCGAAGCGCTTTCGTTGAAAGCCGGCCACAAGGTCATACTCTCAAGACCCGAGCGCGGCGCAAAGCGCAAGTTGTTGGACCAGGCGCTGATGAACGCACGAGAGGCACTCGGCCGCCGACTTTCAGAAAGTACAGCCCAACGCAAGCTGCTTGAAGGGGTTGCCAGGATCTTCGGCCTCGAATCGACGCCAGAGCGGATCGAGATTTACGACAACAGCCACATATCTGGCATGAATGCAGTCGGTGGTATGGTCGTGGCTGGAAAAAGCGGGTTTATGAAGAACGCCTACCGAAAATTCACCATCCGCACAACGACTTCCGGCGAGATCGCGCTGGGCGATGATTACGGAATGATGCGGGAAGTCTTATCTCGACGTTTCACTCGGGCGCTTAAAGAAGACCCTGAACGGGCGAGCCCAAGTTGGCCGGACCTACTCCTAATCGACGGCGGAGCAGGACATTTGAACGCCGCATTAGAAACACTAGCAGATTTAGGCTTAAGCGATCTTCCCGTCGTCACCATCGCTAAGGGGGCGAACCGCAGCGCCGGACAAGAGCGTTTCTTCCAGGCAAATAAGCCCCCCCTTACTCTTGAGCCGCGCGATCCCGTTCTTTACTTCCTCGAACGCTTGCGCGACGAAGCACATCGCTTTGCGATCGGTACACACCGTTCGAAACGTTCGAAAACGATCGGGCAATCAATACTAGATGCAGTTCCAGGTGTTGGCGGCAAACGCAAACAAGCACTTTTACATTATTTTGGATCCGCCCGCAGCGTTGCCGGTGCCGGTCTTGAAGATTTGGAGAAGGTCGAAGGGATCAGCCGAATGGTTGCAAAAAAAATTTATGATCATTTCCATGGTGGCAGTTAGAATATTATCTCACTGGACTTGAAATCATGATTATGAGCCTACCGAATCTGCTTACGATTTCGCGAATCGTCTCTCTTCCTCTGTTTATTGGTGCCTTTTATCTGGAAGAAGCGGTGGCTAATTGGGTCACTTTCGCAATTTTCGTGCTTGCAGGACTAACGGATTTTTTCGACGGCTATTTCGCCCGTGCTTGGAAACAGCAGTCGAACTTCGGCCGCTTTCTTGATCCGGTCGCTGACAAATTGCTGATTGCAAGTGCGATCGTCATGCTGGTGGCATTCGACCGCATTCATGGTCTCACTGTGTTGGCAGCGCTTGTTATCCTGTGTCGGGAAATACTCGTTTCAGGCCTTCGGGAATTCCTAGCCCAAGTCCGGGTAAGCGTGCCCGTCAGCCGTCTGGCTAAATGGAAGACGGCGATCCAGATCGTGGCTATCGGCTGTCTATTGCTGGGCAACGCCGTGCCGGCGCTACCGTTCGGCGAATTGGGCATAGCGAGCATGTGGGCAGCGGCCATTCTGACGCTAATTACCGGCTATGATTACTTTCGGTCTGGTCTTCGCCATCTTCTAGAAACGCAAGTGAAAGCAAGCGACGCCCCAAAACAAGTAAAGCAGACCAATCCGGTGGAACCATCGAAACCGGCCCCAGGAGTTTGAAATCCCTCTAGAAATAGGTGACTTTCCCAACGAGAGGGATCAGCAGTTGGAACGGCGATGACCGAGCTTCGCAACGATTGCTTCGAGGCGGGCGGGCAGCGGATGCCGCTTGGAGAAGCGCTTCAATTACTGAAGGAGCTCCTCGCGGTCGTTGTAGAAAGAGAAAAGGTAAGTTTGAGTCTAGCTTTGGGGCGGATCCTAGCGGAAACTATTGTCTCGCCACACGATGTACCGCCCCATGACAATGCAGCTGTCGACGGCTATGCCGTGTTTTTCAGCGACCTCGCGGAAAAAGGAAAAACTAGGCTGCCCGTTACGGGTCGGGTCGCTGCAGGACATCCGCTCGACCGCACAGTAAGACACGGCGAAGTAATTCGCGTCTTTACGGGCGCTGTCGTGCCAGAAGGCCCGGACACGATCTTTATGCAAGAAGACTGCGCGGCAGAAGGCAGCGCCGTCTGGCTTCCGGCGGGCATTTCCAAGGGTGCCAACCTTCGAGAGCGGGGCGAAGATGTCAAGAGGGGCGATTCTGTGCTTTGCCAAGGACGTCGGCTCAAAGCACAGGACGTGGGGCTTGCCGCCTCTGTCGGGTGCGTTGATCTACTGGTTTTTAAACCTCTCCGGGTGGCCGTCTTCTCGACAGGTGACGAGGTCATGGAGCCGGGGAAAGAGTTGCCGAAGGGCGGAATTTATGATGCCAATCGCTACATGTTGATCGCGCTTCTGGCCGGCCTGGGCGCAAACGTGACTGACCTCGGAATCCTGCCAGACGAACAAGCCAGGATCGAAAAGGCGCTTGGTCAAGCCGCTGAAGACCACGACCTACTGTTCACCTCGGGTGGTGTTTCAGTCGGCGAGGAAGATCATGTTCGGAGGGCGGTGAGTGCGATGGGAAGCTTTCATCTGTGGCAGCTTGCCATCAAGCCAGGTCGCCCAGTCGCCCTTGGCCAGATTGGCACCACTCCTTTTATTGGCTTGCCCGGTAACCCGGTCGCCGTCGCCGTCACTTTTTTGCGTTTCGCTCGCCCGGCCGTACTTCGCCTGTCTGGGGCAGCGGACACGGAGCCGGTGAGCTACCGAGTAAAGGTGGGCTTCGACATGAAGAAGAAGGGGGGGCGCGTGGAATGGGTGCGCTGCCGACTGCGCCGGAATAACGCCGACGAATTGATCGCCGAACGCTTTCCCCGCGAGGGTTCTGGGATCCTTACGTCTATGGTCGCTACGGATGGTCTCGTTGAGCTGCCGGAGGCCATAACGAAGGTCGAGAAAGGCATGGCGGTCGATTTCTTTCCCTATAGTGAGCTGATGCCATGAAGATTTTCTACTTTGCCTGGGTACGGGAGAAGGTCGGCGTAAAGGAAGAGGAACTCACCCCGCCAATAGAGGTGAAGGATTTGAACAGCCTAATCGAATGGTTGAGGGGACGAAGCCCAGAACATGCGGCAGCATTGGCCGACACCCGGATAGTCCGCGTTGCCATCAACCAGGATTACGTGGCCGGCAACCACCCGGTCGGTCCTAAGGATGAGATTGCCTTTTTCCCGCCAGTCACCGGAGGGGCCTTATGATCCACATCCAAAGGGAAGACTTCGACGTCGGCGCCGAGCTGAAAAAGCTAGCAACAGATAACCCAAAGATCGGAGGTATTACTTCGTTCGTCGGCTTAGTCCGAAATCGCTCAGAAACTGAGGCTATCCAGGCGATGACGCTTGAGCACTACCCCGGTATGACCGAGAAAGCGCTCGAGGAAATCGAGGCGGAGGCTCACCGTCGCTGGCCGCTAGAGGCTTGCCTAATAATCCACCGCCATGGCCGACTAGAAGTTGGGGACCGTATCGTGCTCGTAGCCACTGCTTCCCAGCACCGCGAGGCCGCCTTTGAAAGTTGTCATTTCCTAATCGACTGGCTGAAGACGAAGGCGCCCTTTTGGAAGCAGGAGGAAACGTTGGAGGGGACGCGGTGGGTCCGCTCCAGGGCACAAGATGACGCGGCCACGGCACGCTGGATTAAGGAAGAGCCTTCTTCTTGAGGGAGAGTATTTACATTATCTCGCCACGGACCAGCCGGTCGTAATCCTCCATCAGATCGCGGGTGAGCTTGCCAACCTCGAAACGGAATTCTCCGATCTCACGGATGGGGGTCACCTCTGCGGCTGTACCAGTAAGAAACGCCTCCTCAAAATCTGCCATCTCTTCCGGTTGAATCGCACGCTCGATGATCTCAATCCCGCGGGCCCTTGCTAGCGTCATCACACTGCGCCGGGTGATCCCATCGAGGAAGCAATCGGGAACCGGCGTGTGTAGAACGCCATCCTTAACGAAAAAGATGTTTGCCCCCGTCGCCTCAGCGATCCGCCCCCTCCAGTCGAACATAAGGGCGTCGTCATAACCTTCTGCCTCAGCGGCATGTTTTGACATCGTACAGATCATGTAGAGACCTGACGCCTTCGTCTGTGTTGGCGCCGTGTTAGGTGCCGGACGGGCCCAGTCCGAGATGGTGAGACGTAGACCCTTAAGCCGCGCCTCCTTCGAAAAATAAGAAGGCCATGGCCAGGCCGCGATTGCTATATGGGTTTTTGTCTCTTGGGCAGAAACGCCCATCATCTCGCTGCCTCGCCAAGCAATGGGACGAACATAACCATCCAAAATATCAAGGGACTTAATGACCTGGCGGCAGGCGCTATCAATTTCGTCCGTCGTATAGGGCAGCTCAAAACCAAGTACACGAGCAGAAGCGAAAAGGCGTTCCGTGTGCTCTGTCAATTTAAATATGGCGCCACCATAGACCCGCTCACCCTCGAAGACGCAACTCGCGTAGTGAAGGCCATGGCTGAGCACATGAAGCTCGGCTTCGCGCCACGGGATAAGCGAACCGTCGTACCAGATGACCCCGTCGCGGTCATCGAATGGCAGCACCGTCATCGGCAGTATCTTTCCAGGATAAAACCTTAGGAATCCCTATCTCCGTCGAAAGGGAGTTGATTCGAGTATCATTCCCGTCCATATATGTCAACATGACTGACATAAAATCCAGCGTGAACCCGCTCTTTCTGCGCGAGGAGGAGTTACGTCAAGGCATGGAACTCCTGTTCTATGCCTACCGAGACTTCACTGCCGAACCTGACTCTATCTTGGCCAAGCACAAACTTGGTCGAGCACATCACCGGGTGATTTATTTCGTCGGTCGTTACCCCTCGATTAGCGTCAGTGAACTGCTTGGTATTCTCCGTATCACAAAGCAAAGTTTGTCGCGTGTCTTAGGCGAGCTCGTCCGTCAAAGCTTCATCACTCAGCAACCAGGGCAACGCGACCGCCGTCAGCGCCTACTTCAGCTCACTGCTAAGGGCTCTGAACTTGAACGCAGGCTTTCAGAATCTCAACGCCAGCGCGTGGCTCGCGCCTACCGCGATGCCGGCGCTGAGGCTGTCGAAGGATATCGCAAGGTACTAAGCGGGATGGTCGATGAGGATGGCCGCACAAAACCCTCACGTAACCGCGGTTCTGGGGTCTGAGCCCGGTCGCCGGGGCTCCAATCGGAAAGCGCCGCCTATGAAAGAGGCATGCACACATATTCTGGTCGTTGATGATGACACGCGGCTTCGCGACTTGCTTCGGAAATACCTTGAAGAGAACGGCTTTCGGGTAACGACTGCACATGATGCCGCAGAGGCGCGGGTAAAGTTGCAAAGCTTTGCTTTCGACCTGATTGTCCTTGATGTCATGATGCCGGGAGAAAGTGGTCTCGATCTTACAGACGCACTGCGTAGGGAAGGTAATATTCCGATTCTTCTTTTAACGGCGATGGGCGAAGCAAACGATCGCATCAAGGGACTCGAGGTCGGCGCCGATGACTACCTTCCGAAGCCGTTCGAGCCAAGGGAGTTGGTACTTCGTATTCAAACGATCCTCCGGCGTGCCCAGGAAGAAGAAGCAGTCGAAGCAATCCACCTTGGAGATTGTTCTTTCGATATAGCTCGGGAAGAGTTACGTCGCGAAGGCGAGATCGTTCGTTTAACGAGCGCTGAAGCAAGCCTGCTTGCCACGCTCGCTAAAAACGCAGGCCAATCACTTAGCAGAGAAAGGCTAGTTGCGGAGAGCCGCATACGCGGTAGCGTGCGGACTGTCGACGTTCAGGTAACGCGACTTCGTCGCAAGATAGAATTGGATCCAAAGCTTCCCCGTTATTTGCAAACGGTGCGCGGCCAAGGCTACGTGCTGCGTCCGGATCGATAGAAATAAATAGGATGATCAAGCATCTCCTTCCACAAACCCTTTTTGGTCGCTCGCTCATGATCATAGTGATGCCGCTCGTGTTGCTGCAAATCGTCGCAATCTACATTTTCTATGAGCGGCACTGGGATACAATCACCCGCCGTCTGGCTAGAGACCTAGCCGGAGAGATCACAGTTATTATTCACTTGATGGAACGCTATCCGGCAGTGGACGAGAAGAAGATGATTCTTGATCAGGCGCTGACTTTTCTCGAAATCCGGGCTTTTCTGAAGGAGGGTGAGATGCTCCCTGCCGCAGAACCGAAGTCGGCGTTCGGCTTCCTTGATAAGACGCTTCATCATGAGCTCGAGCTTTTATTGCGCCGTCCCTTTCAGATCGACACCCAGAGCTACGATCGAGAAGTGGAAATTCTGGTCCAACTTCCAGAAGGAGTGCTGCAGGTCGTCACCCCGCGCAAACGACTGTTTAGCTCAACAACTTACATCTTCATCATGTGGATGGTCGGGATGTCGCTAATTCTGACCGCCATCGCAACACTCTTCATGCGTAATCAGGTGCGCCCAATTCGAGAGCTTGCGATGGTAGCAGACCGTTTCGGGCGGGGGCTCGAGGTTCCTGATTTTAAGCCTGCAGGCGCACTTGAAGTCCGTCAGGCGGCTAGCGCCTTCAACCTAATGCGGGAGCGGATCCAGCGTCAGATCTCGCAACGCACGGATATGCTAGCGGGCGTTTCACACGATTTGAAGACACCGCTAACACGAATCAAACTTCAACTCGCAATGCTGAAGGACAGCCCAGATACTGTGAGCATGCAGGCTGATGTCACCGACATGGAAACGATGCTGGAGGGCTACCTTGCATTTGCCCGCGGGGAAGGTGGCGAGGAGGCGGTGGAGACGAATCTAAGCGATTTGCTTCGTGAGGTCGTAGAAGGGGCACGAAGGGAAGGCGCTACCATCGATCTTCATATCGAAGGAGATATGTTGTTGCCGTTGCGTCGCGATGCCTTCCGGCGTTGTCTCACGAATCTCGTTTCGAACAGCACGTTGCACGCTGAACATATTGCAATTCGTGCTGGGCAACGAGAAGACGGCGTCGTAATGACAATCGACGATGACGGCCCCGGCATTCCAGCGGAGCAGCGCCAAGAAGTCTTTCGTCCCTTCTATAGATTAGACACGTCACGTAACCGAGAGACTGGTGGTGTCGGGCTTGGTCTTTCAATTAGTCGTGATGTCGTCCGCAGCCATGGCGGCGAAATTTCGCTCGATGATTCACCGCTTGGGGGCTTGCGTGTCCAGATCCGTCTGCCACTCTAATTTCTAGGCCTCAAAAAGAAAGGAGCCGACGGCAACCCGATGACTTCGATACTGATAAATCGTGGAGTGTCTCTAAGACTTCTGGGGGGCCTTTCCCGGGGTGGGTTTGGCAGTTGTACTCTTCTCGGCTGTTGATACGGGCGTTTGGATGACGGAGCGGAACTCATCTAGGCCTTCTGAAAAGCGCTGCTCCACAACATGAAAAATCGTATTTGCGGATTTCCTCGTGAGGTCCGTAAGTTCGTTAAGATTAGAGATTGCCCCCTCGAAGAGCGACTCGACGAGGTCAATCTGCTTGGACGCCTTTTTCTCTGGCGTGTCTGCTTCAATGACCGCGTTGGCGCCTTTTGTATAAGACTCGTAGGAACTTTTTGCGAGTTCAGCCTGACGCTTTGCCAACGACTGCATTCCTTCAAAGGCAAGCTGACCAACGACCGTAGCCGCCTTTATGTTATTGCGCTGGCTGGTAACCAGCGAGTCGCTTTCCACCTCCAGAAGACAAAATTCACTAAACAGCTTCGTGACGTCTACGTTCAAAAATGGATTTTCCTTATTCATAGTACCCCTTTGTTCTTCCTGGCCTGATACAGATGGCATGTAGCGGCCTGTAAGCTTCAATTTGTGCTGCACTGCACAATCAGACAGGAATATGGGCATTGCAGGCTGGCCTGTCAATAATCTTATTGCAATGCACAAAAGAGCAGCGGGGGCAGCCTCTTGGGGCTCGATTCGTCAGTCTCCGAGCTCACGTGAGCGGGCGGCTGCGGCTGTGACCGCTCGGTCGATTAGGGGCTGTAAACCATCGGGACTAAGGAGCAATTTTAAGGCCGCCTCCGTCGTACCATTCGGGCTTGTGACGTTCTGGCGAAGCACGTCTGGAGCTTCACCAGAACGGCGTAGAAGCGCACCTGAGCCGCTTACTGTCACCCGGGCCAGCCGCCAAGCCAGTGATGCCGGCAGCCCTGCCTTGATGGCGGCCTTGGCCAGGCATTCCGTGAATAAAAAAACGTAGGCCGGGCCGCTGCCAGAGACCGCAGTAACGATATCGAGGAGGGCCTCATCGCCAACCCAATCGCTTTCGCCGACTGCCTCAAGCAGCCGCTGGCAAATTGCGCGATGTTCCTCGGTGACGTGGGAGTTTGCAAAAGCCACCGAGATACCACGGCGAACAGCGGCGGGCGTGTTTGGCATAGCGCGCACAATCGCGGCCTCCTTACCTAAAACTTCTTCAAAGAAGCGAATTCGTTTTCCGGCAACAATTGAGAGGAAGACCGTTTGCCTTCCGACAAACCGGCGACAGTCTTTAAGGACCCCCTCCGTTTCCTTGGGCTTCACGGCAAAGACAACAACCACGGGCCGGTAAATAGGATCGAGCACGTCTATCGAAGACAAAATTTGAAGTCCGGCCCAGCAGCGGAAAGCTTCGGCGGCGGCCGGGTTTGGCTCGATGATCGTTACCTGCTCGGGCAGAATCTTGCGATCCAGCCAGCCACCGAGCATAGCACCGCCCATATTGCCACAACCGACAAGAAGAACGGGTGCTTCCACGGATATGCCCATACCTAACGAAGCCTAAGCTTCGCCGATCGTATCAAGGAGCGCGAGCTGGAGCGCCTCAGACGGTTCTTTGTTCCCCCAGAGTACGAACTGCAACGCTGGATAGAAGCGATCGCATTCAATTAACCCCGTCTCCATAAGATCTTCGATTTGTTCAGCGCTCGCCCCATGCATGCCGCGAAGAGGTAGCGTATGACGAAACATTGGAAGGCCGTCTTCTGACCACATGTCGAAATGCCCGAGCCACAGCCGCTCATTCGCCGATGTCAAAAGTTCAGCAATTGGGCGACGCTTTAGCGTCGGTACACGAAGATCCATCGCACAGGAAAAATGCAGGGCATCTGCCTCCCGCCGCCACGCAAAATAGAGATTAAGATCACACCAGCGCCCTGGCACATCGGCGGAAAGCTCTTCCCGATTGGCTCGCTTAAAGAGCCAATCGTGATGGACAAAAAGGTCCTCGACGAGATCGAGCGGGTTTGACGGACGACTTCTTATGGATGTGGACAACACAGTCATCAAAACGTTCCCTGGCGGATGACGGGCCCTTAAAGATACGAGATATGGGGTGCTATACTCCCGCAATACACCATACCGGCCAAATTGCCAGAATGTCACACGCTGCGCAAGCCGTGAGTGGAGAGTGGGCCCCAATCTAGCAAATTGGGCCTCTCAATTCGGTTCGCGAGTTGCGGCGACAGAGGCTCGGCCCTATAAGTGGGGCGGACTTAAGGAATAACATCATGATTGTGGTAACGGGCGGCGCCGGTTTCATCGGGTCAAACCTGTTGGCCGGCCTTGAGGCCCAGGGTGAAAAGGCGCTTGTCGTCAGCGACCGTCTGGACGATGAAGATAAGTGGCAGAACGTCGCAAAACGAAGTCTCTACGACATCGTTCGACCGGGCGATCTGATGCCTTTCCTAGACAGCCATCGCAATGAAGTAACGGCGATCTTTCATCTTGGTGCAATTTCTGACACGACCGTGCTCGACACAGAACGTCTGTTGGAGACGAATTTTCGGCTTTCCGTGGCCCTATGGGAGTACGCCACCAAGGAAGGCATTCGTTTCTTCTATGCCTCGTCAGCTGCCACCTATGGAGATGGGTCCCAAGGATTCGACGACGACGGCTCTCCAGAAGCACTGTCTAAGTTTCGACCACTCAACCCTTACGGCTGGAGCAAACATCTCTTTGACCAGTACGTTGCCAAGGCCGTTCGTGAAGGCCGGGCAGAGCCACCCCAGTGGGTGGGACTCAAATTCTTCAACGTCTACGGGCCAAACGAATACCACAAGGGACGACAAAAGAGTGTCATTGCCCAGATCTTCCCGGATGTGAAAGCTGGCCGACCGGTTCGTCTTTTCCGTTCGCACAATCCGGACTATTTGGATGGCGGGCAATTGCGCGACTTCCTGTGGGTTGGCGACAGCATAGAAGTGATCCTGTGGCTTTATGCACATCCGCACGTGAGTGGGCTTTTTAATCTTGGCTCCGGCAAGGCCCGAAGCTTCCTAGACCTTTCCCACGCACTGTTTGCTGCTTTTAATGTGAAGCCGCGAATCGAATTTATAGACACGCCGGAAGAGGTCCGCGAGCGTTACCAATACTTTACCCAGGCGGAGATGTCGCGCCTTCGCCAGGCGGGGTATGATCAACCTTTCCATTCTCTTGAAGACGGGATTAAGCGTTATGTGTGCGACCATCTGAATACAGCAGATCCTTACGTCTAACGGTGGCTTGAAGATGTTACCCGTCATTGCCTTCCCAGCTATTGAACCCGTGCTTTTTGAGTTCGGCCCCATCTCGATCCGTTGGTACGCATTAGCCTACGTGTCGGGCCTGCTTTTGGGTTGGTGGTACCTTCGACGTCTGGCCGTACAACCACCGCAGGTTATAGCGCAACGCCAGGCAGACGATCTTTTACTGTGGGCCACGCTTGGCGTTCTGCTTGGCGGGCGCATTGGCTATGTAATCATCTACAATCCCGGCTTCTACTTCGATCACCCGATGGAAATCTTAGCTGTTTGGCGCGGCGGTATGGCCTTTCATGGCGGCCTGGTCGGGGTCCTGCTGGCCAGCGGCCTATTCTGCTGGCGACAGAAACTTTCCTTTTTTGCAGTTAGTGATCTGTTGGCCTGCGTGGCCCCCATTGGGCTTTTCCTTGGCCGCATTGCAAATTTCATCAATGGTGAACTTTACGGGCGCATGACGGACGTTCCTTGGGGGGTTATCTTTCCGAACGGCGGACCGAAGGCTCGCCATCCGAGTCAGATATACGAAGCCCTTCTTGAAGGCGTACTCCTCTTTCTCCTTCTATATGTACTCATGCGATTCACGAACGCTCAGAAGAAGCCGGGCCTGCTTGGCGGCGTCTTTCTTAGCGGGTATGCAATAGTGCGTTACGGCGTGGAGTATTTTCGCCAGCCCGACACGCAAGTTGGGCTCCTCGAACCGGGGCTCACTATGGGGCAGGCGCTTTGTGTGCCCCTCTTTCTTGCCGGTCTCACACTCTTTTTCTGGGCATGGAGGAAACGGCCCGCCTGAACGCGATGGCGCGCCTACTCCGCCGGCGAATCGAGCTTGGCGGACCCATTTCGCTCGCCGAATACATGGCGCTCACGCTCACCCACCCAGAGCATGGATACTATCAGCAGGCGGAACCTTTCGGGACTGCCGGCGATTTCATCACCGCGCCGGAGATCAGCCAGATTTTCGGAGAGCTATTAGGTGCGTGGTGTGGGGTCGTTTGGGAAACGCTCGGCGCACCAGGTCAGATCCTCTTGGTCGAACTGGGGCCGGGCCGCGGTACCTTGATGAAGGATGCACTTCGTGCCGCCTGCAAGAAGGATGGCTTTCAAGAAGCAGTCAGACTGCATCTGATCGAGACGAGCCGACGACTGAGGACACAACAGGCAGAAAATTTGCGAGAATTTAGTCCAGTTTTTCATGAGCATCCAAGTGAGCTTCCGGACGGCCCAATTCTCCTTCTAGCTAATGAATTCTTCGATGCTCTTCCTATCCGCCAATTCGAACGCGCGGAAAGCGGTTGGCGGGAACGCCTGGTCACCTTTGAATCGGAAACCACTGCTTTTTGTTTCACACTTGCCGACGTCGTAACGCCTGACATGCAGATACCGACACGCATTCGTGCGGCACCATTAGGAAGCATCGCCGAGATTTCGCTGCCCACACTTGTCTTTGCCCATGACATTGGTGAACGCGTGCGTAGCTTTGGAGGGGCCGCACTGATTCTTGATTACGGTGCATCAGAAACGCAAGCAGTTGCGACGTTACAATCCGTCCACAAGCATGGCTTCCAAGACCCACTCACGCATCCGGGGAAAGCGGACCTAACTGCTCATGTCGATTTTGAATCCATGGCTGAGGCAGCGCGTGCCGGCGGCGCTTATGTTACGGATTCGATCCCCCAGGGCCTTCTTTTAGAGCGTCTTGGTATTGGCCAACGGGCAGAGCAGCTCTTGGAAAATGCAAACCTCGTGGATAAATCCATTATTAGAGGTGCTTGCCACCGCTTGATCGATCCGGAGGAAATGGGCACCCTCTTCCGAGCCATGGCAATCACACAGTCAAATCCGATTGCCCTGCCCGGCTTTCACGAAGGCTGAAATAGTTACGTGCTTACTCATCCGGTCCTCGATTCGATTCCACACATTACCCACGCCTTCTTTACCCGCAAAGGCGGGACGAGTGCGGGGATATATGCCTCTTTGAATTGTGGTCCGGGTTCGAACGACGAGCCGGAACGCGTCGCAGAAAACCGACAGCGCGCCATGGAGATGCTTGGACTGGCTAAAGATGCGCTGGCGACGCCAAAGCAAGTGCACGGCCGTACCGTCTTTTTAGTCGAACGGCCATGGAAGTCGGGAGAGGAACCGGAGGCAGATGGGTTGGTCACGAATGTGCCTGGGATCGCGATCGGCGTACTGACGGCGGATTGTGCTCCAGTACTGCTTGCCGATGCAAAAGCCGGCATCATCGGTGCCGCCCATACTGGCTGGCGAGGCGCAGCCCTAGGGGTGGTGGAAGCCGTCATCAAAGAGATGGAGGGCCTTGGCGCTGAGCGCTTAAGGCTTTGTGCCGTCATCGGGCCATGCATCGGTGTCCGATCTTACGAGGTGGGACCAGAATTTCCGGCCCCCTTCCTTAAGCAAGACTCCACCTATGCCCGGTTCTTCACGGAAGCAGCGGAGGGCCGTTTCCGGTTCGATCTAACCTCCTATGTCGAAGCGCAGCTAGAAGGTCTGGCTATTTCTAGCGTTAAGAGAATCGCAGCCGACACTTTCAAAGATGCGGAACAATTCTTCAGCTATCGCCGCGCTGTCCTCATGGGTGAAACGGATTACGGCCGGGCCCTTTCGGCTATTGCCATTAAAAAGGAGGTTTAACCGTCAGTGCCTTATATGGTGCAATTTCTCCTTTTTCTTTTTATTCTAACCATGCTTGCTCTGCTCGGTAGTTGCTTGTTTTAGATGGGTGGGAATCTGCGCATCAGGGCATTCCTTGCAAGTTTAAGCATTTTCTTGTTGAGCGGCTGCGCAAGTCTTTCCCAGCCTTTCGCACCAGAGGAGCGTACGCCGGAAGAAAGGGCAACTTTGCTGCCGCCCTACGGACAGGGCATGTGGGTCAGTGATTTTCACGGCCTAACTTTCGATCAAACCACACACGTTACAGACACCTTACTTGCCGCCCTTCACGCCGAAGGTATTCCGGCGAGCGCCACCAGCCGAAACGAGGCGTCCTTCGTACTAGACGGGAGCGCAGAAGTTATAGAGGCGGGCGATGGGGGAACGCAGTTTGACCTTCGCTGGACGCTTTCCACAGCAGCCGGAAGAAAGGTCGGCACCATCCAAGAAACACAAATCCTGCCTGCGCAGCTTTGGAGAAGCGACCCCAACTACCTCAACCAACTCATAATTTCGACTGCTCACAAGATTGCCCAGATGGCCCGCGGCAGCGTGTTGTTGCCTGCCTGGTCGTCTGTCGTAGCAGTGTGGCCGATCGACGGCGCGCCAGGGGATGGCAAACGTTCGCTCACCTCTGCCGTGCGCGCCGCCTTAGCGGAATCCGGGGTGTCACTTGCAGGGGAAAATCGAAGGCAGGACCTGATCCTGCTCGGAGAAGTTCGGCTCGATGAGACAGGGGCTAAACAACAAGAGGTCTGGCTTAGCTGGTCACTGATCCGACCGAGCGGGGAGATAATCGGTTCCTTCACGCAGGAAAACACGATTCCGGAAGGACGCATGGAGGGTGCCTGGGGTACGCTAGCACCATCCATCGCTGCTGGTACGGCTGAAGGGGTCGTCGCACTGCTCAAACGGATGCAAAACAAAAAACTGGCAAAAACCCCGTAATCTTGAACCACCCCTGAAGCGGGCAACGTTTCCCTTCATCATTTACAAGGCGGGTAATCCGCTGCTACATTTCGCCCGCATTCGGCCGATAGGCCGTGAGGAAATCCGGATGAAGGTGATCAGCTGTAACGCCAATCGGCCACTTGCCGAGGCCATCTCTGCGTGGCTCAATCTGCCACTCGCCAACGCTGAAATCCGGCGGTTCGCCGATAATGAGGTCTTTGTCGAGGTCCATGAGAACGTCCGCGGCGAGGACGTTTTTGCTATCCAACCAACGTCCTATCCAGCAAACGACAATCTGATGGAATTGCTGGTTGCCCTAGATGCGCTGCGTCTAGGCTCAGCACGTAGGATCACTGCGGTTATCCCCTATTTCGGCTATGCCCGTCAGGACCGGAAGACGGGGCCAAGGACTCCGATCTCGGCGAAGCTAGTAGCAAATCTGATCGGCATCGCGGGTGCGAACCGAGTGCTGACGTTGGACCTACACGCGGCTCAAATTCAAGGATTTTTCGACATTCCCGTTGATAATTTGTTCTCCGCTCCGGTATTTACGCGTGACATTCGCGCCAACTATGAGGGCAAGGAACTTACCATAGTGTCCCCGGATGTCGGCGGCGTGCTGCGTGCCCGGGCAATCGCTAGGCGCATGGATACAGACCTTGCGATCATTGACAAGCGGCGCGAGCGTGAGGGAGTTTCCGAAGTTATGAACGTTATCGGCGAGGTTAAAAAGCGACACTGCTTGCTGATTGACGATATTGTCGATTCGGCCGGTACACTTTGCAATGCAGCGGTGGCGCTGAAGCACGCCGGCGCAGCATCCGTTTCGGCCTACGCTACTCACGGCGTGCTTTCTGGGGACGCAGTGAAACGGATCGAGGCATCGCCGCTTACAACTCTTGTCGTCACGGATAGTATAAAGGCGACGGAGATGGTTGAAAAATCCAAGACGATCCGACAGATCCAGATTGCACCGCTTTTAGCCGAGGCCATGTTGCGAATTAGTGAAGAAAGCTCCGTTTCCTATCTCTTCAACTAAAAAGAACAAATACCTAGCACTGGCACCCCTGTAGGCCGGCACCACTAAGTGCCAAAAAAGGAGAAGGTCCTATGGCCAACATTGCAACTATCACCGCGGAAATCCGCGAACGGGCCGGAAAGGGGGCCGCCCGTGCCGAACGGAGGGCCGGACGTGTGCCTGCCGTCATCTATGGAGACAAGGAAGAGCCTGTCATCGTTTCACTATCGCCTCGCGAACTGAAGCAGGAAGTACACAAAGCTGGGTTCTTTACGCGGCTTTTCGACGTCGAAGTAAACGGTAAAAAACACCGTGTATTGCCACGCGACGTGCAGATTCATCCTTTAACTGACACGCCGATTCATGTTGATTTCCTGCGTGTTTCAGAGAAAACGATGATCAATGTCGGGGTCCCGGTTGTGTTCGAGAATGAGGAGCTTTCCCCCGGCCTTAAGCGCGGCGGCGTGTTGAACATCGTTCGCCATGAGATTGAGCTTGTTTGCAAAGCAATAGAGATTCCACATTCGCTGAACGCCAATCTCGACGGGCTTGATATCGGGGATGGCATCCACATAAGTCAGATCGAATTGCCTGAAGGGGTGCGGCCGGTCATCTCCGACCGCGACTTCACGGTTGCTACGATAGCCGCGCCTTCCAAGCTGAAGTCCGTTGAGGAGGAAGAGGCCGAAGCTGCTGCAGCAGAGGAAGCTGCAGCGCTTGCGGAAGCCGAAGGACTCGAGGGCGAAGGAGGCGAAGGAGGCGAAGGAGTCGAAGGCGAAGGAGTCGAAGGCGAGGCGAAGGAAAAGGAAGAAGAAAAGGACAAGTAGGCGGGCCAAGCCATGCTACTTCTGGTGGGCCTTGGAAATCCGGGCTCGGACTCCGCGGGCAATCGCCACAATGTTGGTGTTATGGCGCTTGACGCGATTGCAAAGCGCCATGCCTTTGGATGTTTCCGGGCACGTTTTCGCGGCAAGGTCGCGAAGGGCATTCTTGGAGGGGAGAAGGTAGTGGCGCTCGAGCCGGAAACCTTCATGAACGATTCCGGAGCCTCTGTTGCCGCAGCCGTCCGCTTTTACAAACTCTCCCTCGATGACGTACTCGTCGTTCACGACGACATCGACCTGGCGCCCGGCAAGATAAAGATCAAGCAAGGTGGCGGCGATGGCGGGCACAATGGCCTTCGCAGCATTGATCAACATTTGGGGCGCGATTACCGCCGCCTTCGCATCGGAGTCGGCCACCCCGGTCATAAGGACGAGGTCGCCAATTACGTGCTCGCGAATTTCTCGAAGTCCGAGAAAACCTGGCTTGGGCCCTTGATCGATGCG
>Ga0315336_1003061_pt1 | contig 23390 bp, 25 predicted proteins | sample ASW5metaG_FD_204512 | JGI IMG/M metagenome (GOLD analysis project Ga0315336, IMG submission 204512) | Ammonia-oxidizing marine archaeal communities from Monterey Bay, California, United States - ASW #5 | ecosystem: Environmental > Aquatic > Marine > Intertidal zone | place: USA: California... | reverse complement strand
AAGATAACGGGGTTGCGCCCATCGAAACCGACATGGGCGAATACATTGTTCAGCTGGCGGACGAAACGCCCAGTCATTTGATCGGCCCTGCGCTTCATAAGACCCGCGAACAAATCACCGAGTTATTTTACGAGCAACACCAGAAATATGGCCGCAATGCGCGGCTGACGGAAGGGCGGGATCTGATCAACGAGGCGCGCGGCATTTTGCGGGACAAGTATTTTGCGGCCGACGTGGGGATCACCGGGGCGAATTTTTTGATCGCCGAAACCGGCTCAACCGTGATTGTGACCAACGAAGGCAATGGAGACCTTACTCAGCTGTTGCCCAAAATGCATATTGCGATCGCGACAATTGAAAAGGTGGTGCCGACCCTCGAGGACGCAAGCACTTTGCTGCGGCTGCTCGCGCGCTCGGCTACCGGCCAGGAAATGTCGGTCTATACAAGCTTCTCAACGGGCCCCAGGCGCGCGGACGATGTGGATGGCCCGGCAGCGTTTCATGTGGTGCTGCTCGACAATGGTCGCTCCAAATTGTTGGGTGGCCCGTTCCATGAAGTGCTGCGCTGCATTCGCTGTGCTGCCTGCATGAATGTGTGTCCGGTTTATGGGGCGGTGGGCGGTCATGCCTATGGCGCCGTGTATATGGGCCCCATCGGAGCCGTGCTGACCCCCCATCTGGTTGGCATCGACGATGCTTATCATCTACCCAATGCGTCCACTTTTTGTGGCCGCTGTGAAGAGGTATGCCCCGTGCATATCCCGTTGCCCAAACTGATGCGCAGCTGGCGCGAGCGCGCGTTCGGGCGTGAGCTGTCGCCGTCGCGAGAGCGCTTGGCGCTCAGAACCTGGGCGTGGATTGCGAGGCGGCCGTGGCTCTATCGGCGCCTGACCGGGTTCGGCATGTTTGGATTGCGGATATTGTCTCGTGGCAAAGGCCGGCTCAGTTCGGTGCCCTTTGCCGGCGGCTGGACCGGCACCCGCGATCTCCCCGCGCCCGAGGGGAAAACCTTTATGGCGGCGTGGCGCAGCGGCCAGCGGGGGCCGAAATCATGAACGACAGCCGCGCACGCATTCTAGGCAGTATTGCAAACTCGCTTGGACGCGGCCCCTTACCGCCTAACGCGACCCTCGAACTGGACCGGCGCCTAACCGCGCCTCGGCCCAATACGGTGCCCGCCCGCGCACAATTGCCTCATCCGCAACAAGTTGATCTGTTTGCCCAAATGGCCAAGGCGGCCTTGGCGACGGTCGAGAAGCTCGGGACTGATCAAGAAATCCCCGCAGCGGTGGCGCGCTATTTGGAATCTGAAGGACTGTTGCCCAAGGTGACTTATGGCCCCGCGCCGGAGCTTGCGGCATTACCCTGGTCAGGCCAGGCTGGGTTGCAGGCGACTGAAGGCCGGGTGCGTGATGAAGGTGAAGCAATGGTCACCGGGGTGTTCGCGGCCATCGCTGAAACCGGGACCCTGATGATCACCTCTGGGGCCGACACTCCTACCGGAAATGTGTTTCTGCCAGAAACCCATGTCGCTGTAGTGCGTGCCGAACAAGTGGTTGGTCCTTTGGAAGATGCCTGGACAAAATTACGGGCGGCGACGGGTGCTGCAATGCCGCGCACTGTCAATCTGGTTACCGGCCCCTCGCGCACGGGCGACATCGAGGCGGTCATGTACATGGGGGCGCACGGCCCCCGGCGACTTCATATCCTATTGATCGGCTAAAGTATGGCGCCAAAAAGACCCAGTAAAGGTGTTCGCCAGCCAACGCCGGACGAAGACGCCTTGTGGCGCCACGTGGTGCGTGACACGCAACCTCTGCACCGTTCCGCAAAGTCCCGGCATTCAGCCCTTCAAAGCAAAACTTCGCCGATTAAGGCGCGATCCAAAGGCGGTACGCCGGCTCCCCGGCAAGCTTTGCGCACACCACACGAGCTGAAACAATCACCCACAACCGTAGGATTGGGCCTCGATAAGCGTAGTGCCCAACGCCTCAAGCGGGGACGCACGTCCATCGAGGGCCGGCTCGATTTGCACGGTATGACAATGGACCAGGCCCACGGCGCGCTCGACCAGTTTATTGACCGGGCATTACGTGCGGGCAAGCGGTGTGTATTGGTGATTACCGGCAAAGGCCAGCGGGCAAACTCAGACGACCCAGAATGGGGCGACGCTGATTACCGCGGACCCCGCGGCGTGTTGCGCGATGCGGTGCCTAAATGGCTGCAAATAGGTGCGCGACGCAACCAAATCCTTGCGATCGAGCCCGCCCGGCCTCAGCACGGTGGGGACGGGGCATATTACGTGCTGCTGCGCCGCAAGCGTCCCTAGAGGATAAATTTGGAAAGGTCGGTGTCTTTGGCTAAATCGCCGATATGTTCGCGGACAAAGGCAGCATCGATGGCCACTGTGTCGCCTGGCATGTCGGTCGCGGCAAAGCTGGTTTCATCCAACACCCGTTCCATCACCGTATGCAGGCGGCGCGCGCCGATATTTTCGACAACAGAGTTCAGCTCGGCGGCGATGGTCGCGATTTCGTCGATGCCGTCGTCGGTAAAATCCAGGGTCACTTCTTCGGTGCCCATAAGCGCCACATACTGTTTGATCAGGCTGTGATCGGGCTCTGTCAAAATCCGTTTGAAATCGTCGCGGCTCAGCGCCGACAGCTCAACCCGGATCGGCAATCGTCCTTGTAGTTCCGGCAAAAGATCCGAGGGTCGCGCGAGGCTGAAGGCGCCGCTCGCAATGAATAAAACATGGTCGGTTTTGACCGGCCCATGTTTGGTGCTAACCGTGGTGCCTTCGATCAAGGGCAGCAAATCGCGCTGAACCCCTTCGCGGCTCACCTCACCGCCGCCACGCCCGTGGTCCGAGCGGGCACAGATTTTGTCGACCTCGTCCAAGAATACAATGCCATTCTGCTCAACCGCTTCGATGGCCTCAGCAATCAAATGGCTTTCTTCAAGCAGCTTATCGCCTTCCTCAGCGACCAATATCTCGTGCGACTCGGATACTTTCATACGGCGAGGTTTGGTCGACTGACCCATGGCTTTGCCGAAAATATCGCCCAGATTGACCATACCCATGCTGGCGCCTGGCATGCCGGGTATCTCAAAAGTGGGCATGCCACCACCTCCGGTGTCGGCCAAATTCAGCTCAATCTCTTTGTCGTTCAAATCGCCGGCGCGAAGCATTTGTCGGAATTTTTCGCGGGTATCCTGACGGGCGTCATCGCCCACCAAAGCGTCCAGCACCCGCTCTTCAGCTGCCATTTCCGCCCTCGCCTGCACTTCTTTTCGTTTGCGCTCGCGTACCAGTAACAAGGAAATCTCGACCAAATCGCGGACGATTTGCTCCACATCCCGGCCCACATAGCCGACCTCGGTGAACTTGGTGGCTTCGATTTTGATGAATGGCGCATCAGCCAATTTAGCCAGCCGCCGGGAAATTTCGGTTTTGCCGACCCCCGTGGGTCCAATCATCAAAATGTTTTTGGGCAGCACCTCTTCGCGCATTTCTTCGGGCAATTGCTGGCGTCGCCAGCGATTGCGTAAGGCGATGGCGACGGCCCGTTTGGCAGCATTTTGACCGATAATGTGACGGTCTAATTCGGAAACAATTTCGCGGGGAGTAAACGATGCCATTAGGAACCCAAAACCTCGACAGTTAGATGATCATTTGTGTAAACGCAGATTTGGGCCGCGATGGCCATTGCTCGGCGGGCAGTGTCTTCCGCGTCCAAATCCAGGTCGATCAATGCCCGCGCGGCTGATAACGCGTAGTTGCCGCCCGAGCCGATCCCGATCAGCCCGTCGTCGGGCTCTAGCACATCGCCATTGCCGGACAGCAGCAGGGCGGTAGAATCGTCCGCAACCGCCATCAAAGCCTCTAGGCGCCGCAAATAGCGATCCGTGCGCCAGTCTTTCGCCAGTTCAACGCATGCCCGGGTTAACTGGCGCGGGTGACGCTCCAGCTTCTCCTCGAGGCGCTCAAACAGGGTAAACGCGTCGGCGGTCGAGCCCGCAAAGCCAGCGATAACACTGCCGTCGCCCAAGGGGCGCACTTTGCGCGCGTTTGCTTTTACAATGGTGTCGCCCATGGAAACTTGGCCGTCGCCGGCGATTACGGTCTTGCCGTTTTTGCGAACGCACAAGATTGTCGTGCCGCGCCAAAGGGATGCATCGGTGGTCACAAGCGGGATCCTGGTTCAGAGTTTGGCCGCCAAATTGGGCGGGCGGGTGAATGTCACCAACCATGTGGTAATTCCACTGTGGCGGTCAAGGGGGTGGATAAAGGATATCTGAGTTTCGGGTGTTCGCTGGGCTGGCGATTTTCTTCGGGGCCTGTTACAAAAGCGCCCGATTGGGCGCCAGTACATTCGATTAAGTAAAAGTGCAATGGAAGGGCCGGTCATGCGTACCGCCACGGTCACCCGTAATACCAAAGAGACACAGATTTCCGCCACCGTTAATCTCGACGGCAGCGGCAGCTATACAGTAGGCACCGGCATCGGGTTTCTGGACCACATGCTCGAGCAATTGTCACGCCACAGTCTGATGGATTTAGAGATCACGGCCGAGGGCGACACCCACATCGATTTTCACCACACCACTGAAGATTCAGGCATTGCGATCGGTGAAGCGGTTAGCAACGCGCTGGGCGACCGTCGCGGAATTACACGCTATGGGGCCGCGACCATCCCCATGGACGAAACCTGCAGCCGGGTTGCTCTCGATTTTTCAAATCGGCCTTACTTGATCTGGAAGGTTGAATTTTCGAAACCAAAACTTGGCGAGATGGACACCGAGCTGTTCAAAGAGTGGTTTCAGGCTTTTGCCCAATCGGCGGGGGTTACACTGCACGTGGAAAACATGTACGGCGAGAACAACCACCATATTATCGAATCTTGCTTCAAGGGATTAGCCCGCAGTCTTCGACAGGCGGTAGAAATTGATCCACGCAAAGCGGACGAAGTGCCCTCGACCAAAGGTGTGTTGGGCGGCAGTTTGTCATAAAGCAGAACATATCCGCGGCTACGCGGCTGTGAAACCGAAGATTGGGCGAGAATTAGCGTGGGGATATTTCCTGTGCTCTACGGAACCCGGCGATTAGAGAACCGACTAGACCGACTATGACAACGGCAATAATCGACTACGGCTCGGGAAATTTACGCTCGGCTGCCAAGGCCTTTGAACGAGCCGCTGCTGACGCGGGCCTCAAGGGGGCTGTTCAGGTAACTGATTCGGCGGATGAGGTTGCTACCGCCGACCGGATTGTCCTGCCGGGCGTGGGCGCATTTGGCGATTGCCGAAAGGGCCTAGATGCTTTGCCCGGCATGCACGACACGCTGGAAGACGTCGTCCTTCGGCAAGGCCGGCCGTTTTTAGGAATTTGTGTCGGTATGCAACTGATGGCGGATCGTGGACTTGAGCACGGTGGCGCCAACGGGTTTGGCTGGATCCCGGGTGAGGTGCAACCCATCGCGCCGACTGATCCCACGCTCAAAGTGCCCCACATGGGGTGGAATGACCTGCAGGCAAATGGGGCCGGTTCCGACCTCAGCGCGGTTCATCCGGTGCTCGCCGGAATTTCCGGCGGCGACCATGTTTACTTTGTGCACAGTTTCGGGTTTGTATGCGCCCAAATCGAGCAACGGCTTGCCCACGTGGAGTACGGGGGGCCGGTAACTGCGGTGATTGGCCGCGACAACATGGTCGGTACACAGTTTCACCCTGAAAAAAGTCAGGCAGTGGGTTTGAAGTTCATCGAAAATTTCTTGAGGTGGCGACCATGAGTAAATCGGGGTCCAAGGCAGACGCAGGACAGCGTCTACCGCGCGAAGCCGACACCCGGATCGAGCGGCTGGAAGCTTTTTCCGACGCTGATCTGGAAAATCTGTGTGATGCCACAAGTGAGGCCATTATTGATGGTGAAGGCTTTGGCTGGCTAACACCACCACCGCGCCATTTGCTGGAAGCCTTCTGGCGCGGCGTGCTAATGGTGCCGGAGCGGACCCTGTTCGTCGCCCGCCTGGACGGCATCATTGTCGGTTCGATCCAGTTCGTGCGCCCACCCAGTAATAATCAAGCCGGGGCTTTTGCCGCGAGTTTGGCAACATTTTTCATTGCCCCGTGGGCGCGTGGCCATGGTCTTGCCCGTGGGTTGCTGAACGAATCGATCGAAGCTGCCCGCAAGCAGGGGTTTCGCGTCCTTGATCTGGATGTACGGGCGGATCGGTCGGCGGCGATCACGCTGTTTGAAGAAGCCGGGTTCGAGCGTTGGGGAGAAAAACCCGAATACGCCATGGTTAAACGCAAATACCTGCACGGCTACTACTATTCACTCACATTGAACGGCAAGTCGAAGAGCAATAAGACGTGATCATTTATCCGGCGATCGATTTGAAGGATGGAGTGTGCGTGCGCTTGCTGAAGGGCGACCTCGATAAGGTCACCGTGTTCAATGAAAATCCAGGGGATCAAGCCGGGTCGTTCGAGGTGGCGGGTTTTTCGTGGGTGCACGTGGTTGACCTGAACGGCGCCGTCGAGGGCCGGCCGGTAAACGGTGACGCGGTCTCACAAATTGTTGGCGGTACCTCGCTGCCCGTGCAGCTGGGGGGCGGCATTCGCGACCAGGCGGGGATCGAGCGTTGGCTCGAACAAGGTGTTGCCCGCGTCGTGCTTGGCACGTTGGCCTTGCGCGATCCAGATCTGGTGAAATCCTTGTGCGCCCGTTATCCAAGCCGTATCGCTGTTGGGATCGACGCGCGCGCCGGCATGGTGGCGGTTGAAGGCTGGACAGAAACCTCGGACATAGCGGCCGTAGATTTGGCTCGCCGCTTCGAAGATGTGGGCGCCGCCGCAATCATCTACACGGATATTGATCGGGACGGAATGATGGCCGGCCCCAATGTGGACGCGACCGCAGAACTGGCGCGCGCCTTGTCCACACCGGTGATCGCGTCCGGCGGCGTTTCCTGCTTGGACGATCTAGCCGCCTTGAAAGCTGTAGCGGGCGAGGGCATCGAAGGAGTGATCGTTGGCCGCGCGCTCTATGACGGCCGCGTCGATCCGGCCGCCGCCCAAGCACTGATGGCGGCGTGAGGGACCTGGTGTGCTGAAAGCTCGCGTCATTCCCTGTCTTGACGTGAAAGACGGCCGGGTCGTCAAAGGCATTAATTTTGTCGATCTGCGGGATGCAGGTGACCCGGTCGAGCAGGCCCGGGTTTATGACGCCGCAGGTGCAGATGAACTGTGTTTCCTCGATATCACCGCCTCCAGTGACAATCGGGAAACCATATTCGATGTGGTCCGGCGTACGGCCGAGCAATGTTTTATGCCCTTGACCGTTGGAGGGGGCGTGCGCACGGTCGACAATGTTCGCGATCTACTTCTGTCGGGTGCGGACAAGGTATCCATTAACACGGCTGCCGTGCACCGGCCCGAACTGGTGCGGGAAGCGGCTGAGAAATTTGGCTCCCAATGCATTGTGGTCGCGGTTGATGCCAAATCCACTGGGCCCGGGCGCTGGGAAGTTTTCACCCATGGCGGTCGCGAGCCAACCGGTATCGACGCAGTCGAATGGGCCTGCAAAATGGAAAGTCTGGGCGCGGGAGAAATATTGCTCACTTCTATGGACCGGGACGGCACCCGCCAAGGATTTGATATTCCAGTGACCAGCACCATTGCCGATGCCCTCAGCATTCCAGTAATCGCGTCCGGAGGCGTGGGAACCCTTGATCATCTGGTGGATGGCATTCGGGATGGTCACGCGACCGCCGTCCTGGCGGCGTCGATTTTTCACTTCGGCGAGCACACCATCGGTGATGCCAAAGCCCATATGGCCGCCGCCGGTATTCCGGTTCGTCTTTAAAACCTGATCGCGGTCATCAAGCCGCCTGCGAACGCGTTGGTGGTGTGACAGGGTATCCCAAATCTGCTACCCATGGAGCCCGGTTTGACCGGGGAGGGCCAAGCGTTTCAAGGACCAATTCACCATGACTGCGTCAGACGACACCAAGTCCAGCGAACCCACTGCCGATATTATCGCGCGGCTGTATGCGACCATAGAAAGCCGCCGGGAGGGCGACGCGGCGGAAAGCTATGTCGCGAGCTTGTTGAGCAAGGGCACGCCAACGATTGCGCGTAAAGTTGGTGAAGAGGCGGTCGAAACAGTGGTCGCGGCACTAAGCGAAGGCCGAGAGAACTTGGTTACCGAATCGGCAGACCTTTTGTTTCACCTGATGGTGTTATGGGCAAACGCAGGCATCCGGCCGGCAGACGTCTATCAAGAGCTCGCCCGTCGGGAAGGCATCTCGGGCCACGATGAAAAAAAACAGCGCAAGGAGTAACGCCAAACATGTCTTACGACGATCAAAACATTTTTGCCAAAATTCTGCGCGGTGAAATACCGTCTGCCTTTATCTACGAGGATGAATGGGCTGTCGCATTTCATGACATTAACCCCCAGGCGCCCGATCACATCTTGGTCATTCCGCGTGGGCCTTATGTCAGCATGATCGATTTCACCAGCAGTGCATCCGACTCCGAGATCACCGGGTTCTTTCGCGCCGTCGGCAAGGTAGCGAACGAGGCCGGGTTGGATGACGACGGTTATCGCATCCTTGCCAACGCCGGTCCCAATTCACATCAAGAAGTGCCGCATCTTCACGTGCACATTTTTGGTGGCAAGCGTCTGGGGCCCATGCTGGTCAAAAAATTTCAATAACCGGAACTGGCGGCGAAATTTCGAGTCGCTTTAACTTCCCAATTTATCCGCCATCAGTGCTTTTAAATCGGCTTCCGGCCGGGCGCCAAAATGACTGATGACTTCCGCAGCGGCGATGCTGCCCATGCGGCCGCAGTCGTGTAGATCGCGACCCTGGGTGAGGCCCGCCAGAAAACCTGCAGCGAAAAGATCCCCCGCGCCTGTGGTGTCGACCAGGTTGGAAAGGGGCTCCGGGTCGATCACATGCAATTCGTCACCGCTCACCACAACCGAGCCTTTATCGCCCCTGGTCAGCACGGCAATCTCGCAATGGCCACGCACATGTTGAAGGGCTTCATCAAAATCAGCAGCTTGATACAGGGACGTGATTTCGGCTTCGTTGGCGAACAGGATGTCTACTTGATGTTCGGCCAATTCGACAAACTCTTCTCGATAGCGATCGACGCAAAACGGGTCGGATAAACTGAGCGCGACTTTGCGGCCAGCATCGTGCGCGACCGTCATGGCCTTGCGGAAGGCTTGTTTGGCTTGCGCCGGATCCCACAAATATCCTTCGAGATAAGTTACCTGCGCCCGGGCAACTTGCCTGTCGTCCACGTCGTCGGGTCCAAGCGATACGCAGGCGCCTAGGTAGGTGCTCATGGTGCGCTGCGCGTCCGGCGTTACCAACACCAAACAGCGTGCGGTCGACGCACCGTCGTCTGCCGGCAGGGTGTCGAACTCCACCCCCAGCGCCCGCAGGTCGTGTGCGAAAACCGTCCCCAATTGATCATCCCGCACCTTGCCGACAAATCCGGCCCGCCCGCCAAGAGCGGCGACACCCGCGACCGTGTTTGCCGCCGACCCGCCCGAACACTCAACGCCGGGGCCCATCTTTCCATACAGTGCCTCGGCCTGGTTTTCGTCGATCAATGTCATGCCGCCTTTTGGCAAATCGTGCTTTGAGAGGAAGCCATCATCGGCTTGGGCCAGCACGTCTACAATCGCATTGCCGATCCCGACCACATCCAGGTGTCCGTCTGTCATTTGGCTTCCTTTTTAATTGCCGCCCCCAAAGTCGGGAGGGCGGTTCAAGTACAATGTTTGGCTGCGCAGTATAATTCGCAGGGACAGTGGAACAAGGGGGACTGGGTCGGGTATAACAGATAAAATATTATGGAGGCCCCATGACCCGGCCGCTGGTTCTTGCTTGTGCTCAGATGTCCGATCCGCCGTTTCGGCGCGTGCTGATTAAGTCTCTATTGCTGACTGCGGCCGTCTACATATTATGCGGCATCGCTGCCAGCTATGGGCTCAGCTCAATGCCCGAAGAAGGATGGGGTTGGATCCCGTGGGATTGGCTCGCGATCGCGATCAAGTGGGTGACTAGCGCGTCATTCATCCTCCTGCTGATCGTCCTGTTTCCGGCGGTTGCGACATTGTTCGTGAGCATTTTTCTGGACGAAATTGCGATTGCCGTCGAGCGCCGTCATTACCCGGATGATCCGCCCGGCGAAGATACACCCCTCGGAGATTCGATGTTGCTGGCGCTTCGATACTTGGGGGCGCTGGTCGCGCTCAATATTGCGGTGCTGCCGCTTTATGCGCTGACCTTCTGGCTGCCTTTCATTGGCGTGATCATTTTCTATGGTTTAAACGGATATTTGCTTGGCCGGGAGTATTTCGAGCTCGTGGCCCAGCGGCACGGCACGTTGGAAGATGTTCGAAAGTTGAGAAAGATTTTCAAAAACAATATCTTATGGCGAGGCGTTGTGATAACGGTTTTGCTTATGGTGCCGGTTGTGAACTTCGTAGTGCCGATTTTGGCCACCGCATGGATGGTTCATATTTTCAAGGGCTTAGACAGTAAACTTAAAGCTGAGATCCCCGGGACGGCCTAATTTGTTTTCGCGGAACAGAGTGCAGTTGGATACAATTTTGACGTTCCTCGGACATCCTCAGGACCTATTTATTTCGGAGACGAAACAATTTTATCCCTGATCCGGCAGTCTGGTAACGCGGCAAGATTCCAAACGACAATTGTGCTCGGTGTGGCGGCTATTCTCGTGGCGGCGTGTACACCGTCTGCGCCAGTGCGCACACCGACCTATCAACCGTCTTACGGAACAAATGCGACGTCACCGGATACGCGCGAAACATCACCCTTGCCCGTGCCTACCGCCCCGGCCCCCGCGCCCCCGCAAACATTCAATCCGAGTACTCTAATTGGATTGGATGGGGATCAAGTCGAGCAACTATTGGGTGCTGCCACGCTGCGCAGACGCGAGCCGCCGGCACAGGTCTGGCAGTACCCGGGACAGGGCTGTGTGCTGCACCTTTTTCTGTACGAAAAAGATGGCGCCTATCGTGTTGAATATTTTGAAGCCCGCAATTCCGAAGGCAATATCGAGAAGGATGCAGCTTGTATCGATGGGGTGGTCGACGGCCAAACCACGCCCGCAGCAAACTGACGCTTCCCCATAAACGCTCGTCAATTTCAAACTAAAACTTTGTCTTTAAAGCTGCAAAGGTCGTTCACCGGGCAAACCGGGCATTTCGGTTTTCGCGCGACACAGGTATAGCGGCCGTGGAGGATGAGCCAATGGTGGGCATGCGATCGATACGGCCCCGGAACAATTTTTTCGAGGCGAGTTTCAACGTCGAGCGGCGTTTTCCCTGGCGCCATGCCGGTGCGGTTGCCGACCCGAAACACGTGTGTGTCGACGGCAAATGTCGGCTCGCCAAACGCAACATTCATAACAACGTTCGCGGTCTTGCGACCAACTCCGGGGAGTGTCTCGAGCGCCGCGCGATCGGCCGGCACTTCGCCCCCAAAATCATCCAATAATTTTTGCGATAACTTGATCACGTTCTTTGCTTTGGTATTGAACAAACCGATGGTTTTGATGTGCTGCTTTAGCTTTGCCTCACCCAGTTTGAGCATCTGTTCGGGCGACCGTACTTTCTCAAACAGCCGTTTGGTGGCTTTGTTGACTCCTTCGTCGGTCGCTTGCGCAGACAAAACGACAGCAACCACGAGGGTGTAGTTATTGATGTACTGCAGTTCACTCTGCGGCTCCGGGTCGCGCTCCTTCAGGCGCCGAAAAAATTCTTCCACATGAGCTTTTTTCATGGGCCTGTTCCCCGCTTCTGATCCATATTGTTGTGGGCGGTGTCTTCGCGGTGGATATTAGTTTCGTTATCAGAACGAAATTTTTGCCGCTGCGGTTGCCGTTTAGTTTTCAAATCCAAGCACGTCGGACATGCCGTAAAAACCCGGCGGTTTGCCATGAGCCCACAGGGCTGCCCGTACGGCACCGCGCGCAAATATCGTTCGGTCAGTGGCTTTGTGGGTCAGCTCGACGCGTTCGTTATCGGCGGCGAAAACCACTGAGTGATCACCAACCACATTGCCGCCTCTCAGGACGGCAAATCCGATATCGCCCCGCTTGCGTTCGCCGGGCATGCCATCGCGTCCCCGGTCCGCCACTTTATCAAGATCGACACCACGGCCTTGGGCCGCGGCTCTGCCAAGTGCAAGTGCTGTGCCTGAAGGGGCATCAATTTTATAGCGGTGGTGCATCTCCACAATCTCGATATCAAAGTCGGGATCGAGAATTTCAGCCACCTGCTGGGTCAGTTGAACCAACAGATTGACCCCGAGGCTCATATTGGCGGATTGAATAATTGGCGTTGTTTGTGCAGCGCTCTCAAGCGCCGCCATGTGGCTGGCTTCAAGCCCCGTTGTTCCAATTACCAGTGCTGCCCCACTTTCCGCGGCCAACGCCGCGTGATCCGCCGTGGTGGCGGGGACCGTAAAGTCGAGAACCACGTCGGCATCAACAAACAGCTTCTTTGGCTCGGCGGTAACGGTGTAGCCAAGCGGTTCCAAACCGGCGACGTCGCCCAGATCGCGTCCAATGGCGTCGCTTTCCGTTCGCTCCGAGCCACCCACCAGGACACACGCCGGGTTGTTTGCGACTTCCCGGATCAAGGCCACACCCATGCGGCCGGCACAGCCGACAATGCCTATTCTTACGTCTGACATTTTTGGTTCTCCCCAATTCTGGCAGCGCGCAAATCCTAGCCTGAACCCGCGCCGATTGGGACTATTCCTTCAGGTCTTCCCAAAGTTCCTTCACTTTGGCAAAAAAGCCTTCGGATTCGGGACTGGTTCCGCCGTCTTCCTCTTGAAACTCTTCAAGCAGCTCTTTTTGCCGCTTGCTCAGGTTGACCGGGGTTTCGACCATGGCCTGGATCAGCATATCGCCATACCGTTCGCCGCCTTGTAATACCGGCATGCCTTTGCTCTTCAGCCTGAACTGACGGCCGTTTTGGGTTCCTTGAGGGATGGTCACCCGCGCCCGCGCCCCGCCCACGGTCGGCACTTCGATTTGGCCGCCAAGAACTGCGGTCACCATAGAAATGGGTACCCGACAATAAATGTTGACCCCGTCCCGCTGAAATAAGTGGTGAGGTGACACTGAAAGGAAAATATAGAGGTCGCCGGATTGGCCGCCGTTTAAGCCAGCTTCGCCCTCGCCCGCCAATCGAATGCGGGTCCCATCTTCAACACCGCGTGGGATCGTGACCGATAATGCTTTTTCTTTTTGTGTGCGCCCGCCACCGCGGCATTTGGGGCAGGGGTCTTTAATCGCACGACCGACGCCATTACAAGTGGGGCAGGTCCGTTCGACCGTGAAGAACCCTTGTTGGGCGCGTACGCTGCCGTGGCCGGAACAGGTCGTGCAGGTGGTTGGCCGAGTGCCCGCCTTCGCGCCCGAACCACTGCAATCGTCGCACATTACCGACGTGGGAATTACGACCGAAGCTTGTTTGCCCCGGAAGGCATCTTCCAGGGACACTTCCATGTCATAGCGCAAGTCAGCACCGCGGGTATGCCGGTCGCCGCCGCGGCGGGTGCCCATAAAGTCGCCAAACAGATCGTCGAAAACGTCTGCAAAGCTCGACGAAAAACCGCCCGGATGTCCGCCGCCATTTTCAAACGCCGCGTGGCCATATTGGTCGTAGGCCGCGCGTTTTTGCGGGTCCTTCAATATTTCATAGGATTCCGAAATTTCCTTGAACCGGTGCTCGGCATCAGCATCGCCCGGGTTGCGATCCGGGTGAAATTTTTTGGCGAGCTTGCGATACGCCGACTTTAGCTGGTCGGGCGTAGCATCGCGTTCAACCCCGAGGGTTTCATAAAAATCAGCTTTGGCCATGCCCCTGCATTCCCCCGAAGTGCCGGTTTCCGGACCTGTTTACATGACGGCGCGCCCCTCGCCTTAAGTGGCAAAAGGGGCGCGCGTCTTGGGCAGTCCAGATAAGCACCAGACTGTTACGCGGACTTTTCGTCCTTATTGTCGTCAACTTCTTCGAAATCCGCATCGACAACATTGTCATCGCCTGCGCTGCCGGCGGCACTGTCGTCTTCGCCGGCCCCGCTCATATCGGGACCGTCTTCCATGCCGGCTTCTTCGGCTTGGGCCTTATAGACGGCTTCACCCAGTGGCATCGAGGCTTGATTCAAGGCCTCAATTTTGGCCTGAATGTCTTCGATATTGTCGCTTTCTTTAACCGATTTCACGGCTTCAATCGCGTCTTCGACCGCCTTGCGGGCGTCCTCGTCAACCTTGTCGCCATGCTCGGACAAAGTTTTCTCGGTCGCGTGCACCAGTGCATCCGCCTGATTTTGGGCTTCAACCAGTTCACGCCGCTTTTTGTCTTCGCCGGCATGTTCTTCCGCGTCCTTGACCATGCGGTCGATGTCCGAGTCGGACAAGCCGCCCGAGGCCTGAATGCGGATCTGTTGTTCTTTGCCGGTGCCCTTGTCTTTGGCCGACACATTAACGATCCCATTGGCGTCGATGTCGAAAGTGACCTCAATTTGCGGAATGCCCCGCGGTGCCGACGGAATGCCGACCAGATCAAACTGACCCAGCACCTTATTGTCGGCGGCCATTTCGCGCTCGCCTTGGAACACGCGGATCGTAACAGCGCCTTGATTATCCTCGGCGGTCGAGAACACCTGGCTTTTCTTGGTCGGGATCGTGGTGTTGCGATCGATCAAGCGGGTGAACACGCCGCCCAGGGTTTCGATCCCCAGCGAAAGTGGCGTCACGTCCAACAGCAAAACGTCTTTCACGTCGCCCTGCAGAACGCCCGCCTGAATGGCGGCGCCCATGGCTACAACTTCATCCGGGTTAACGCCCTTGTGGGGCTCTTTGCCGAAGAAGTTCTTTACTGTCTCGATGACCTTCGGCATGCGGGTCATGCCGCCAACCAAGATAACTTCGTCAATCTCGCCGGCTGACAGGCCAGCATCTTTCAACGCGGCCCGGCACGGTCCGACCGTCTGCTCGACTAAATCGTCAACCAGGGCTTCAAACTTGGCCCGGGTAAGCTTCATGGTCAAATGTTTGGGACCCGACGCGTCGGCGGTGATGAAGGGCAGGTTAACTTCAGTTTGGGTCGCGCTCGACAATTCGATCTTGGCCTTTTCCGCGGCCTCCTTCAGCCGTTGTAAAGCTAGCTTGTCGCCACGCAAATCAATGCCATTTTCTTTTTTAAATTCCTCGGCCAGGTAGTTCACCAGCCGCATGTCGAAATCTTCACCACCCAAGAAAGTGTCGCCGTTGGTCGACTTGACCTCAAACACGCCGTCGCCGATTTCCAGAACCGAAACATCGAACGTGCCGCCGCCCAGGTCGTAGACAGCGATGGTTTTGCCATCATTTTTGTCGAGGCCATAGGCGAGCGCGGCTGCCGTCGGCTCGTTAATGATGCGCAGTACTTCAAGACCCGCGATTTTGCCCGCGTCTTTGGTAGCTTGGCGCTGAGCATCATTAAAGTAAGCCGGCACCGTGATCACGGCCTGGGCCACTGATTCGCCCAGGAAGCTCTCGGCGGTTTCCTTCATTTTTTGAAGGATGAATGCGCTGATCTGACTGGGGCTGTGGGGGGTGCCCTGAGCCTCGATCCAGGCGTCGCCATTTTCAGAGTTGACGATCTGGTACGGGACCATGTCCATGTCTTTTTTAGTCGCCGGATCTTCAAACGAACGCCCGATCAACCTTTTGACTGCGAACAGTGTATTTTCCGGATTGGTCACGGCTTGTCTTTTGGCTGGTTGGCCGATAAGCCGCTCGCCGTCTTCTGTGAACGCAACCATCGATGGTGTGGTGCGCATTCCTTCGGCATTCTCAATCACTTTTGGACTGGAGCCGTCCATAATGGCGACGCACGAGTTCGTGGTCCCCAAGTCGATCCCGATTACTTTTGACATTTAAGCCTCTTGATTGCGGCAGCCCTGGGCGGCCAGTGATTGCCCCGCCCTGGGGCTCCGTTGGTTAACTGATGGATATATAGGGAGGGTGACGCCAGTTGCAACCGCCAAAATTGGCTCTTTCTCACGGTTTATACCTCGACTGACAGCTTTCGTCCTCTCTTAAGCTTGGGTATCTACCCCCTCCGGCTTGGGCGTACTGCCGCCACCGTCATTGTTTTCTTCTTCGGCCGCGACCCCGACCATGGCTGGACGCAGCAAACGGTCGCGCAGCATATAGCCGGTCTGAACCACTTGGACGATGGTGCCTGGCTCTGCATTCGCGCCCGGTACCTTGAACATGGCCTGGTGGGCATTGTGATCAAACTTTTCGCCCATGGGGCTGATCTGCTCAATACCATGGCGTTCAAAAACGCTCAGCAGTTCACGTTCGGTCATATCGATGCCGTCACGCAGGGTTTTCAGCGCTTCGTTCTCGGCCTCCGCCCCTTCCGGAACGCTTTCCAGGGCGCGCCGCAAATTGTCGCTCACATTCAACAAATCCCGGGCAAAATTCGTGTTGGCATACTTCAACGCATCTTCCTGCTCCCGGCGTGACCGGTTGCGCAGGTTTTCCATATCCGCGATTGACCTCAATAAACGGTCCTTCAAGTCGGCAATGACCGTCTCTGGATCTTGTTCTTCAGAGGCGGCATTTTCGGCTGAAGTGTCGTCGCCGCTTTCTTCCCCAGGGCCGGTTGTGTCCAGAAGCTCATCCGAGGTCACTTCTTTTTCCGGCAGCCCATTTTCGGGTTGATTGTCTTCAGGCATGCTCATCCATACTTCCTAGCGAAATTCATATTGCAGTATTTTGGTCCCCGCCGGCCCACTGACTTGTGTGATTGCCAGGGCCGAGACAAGGGTTCAATCAAATATTTTCCCGATTACCCTGGCCGTGTAATCGACCATGGGGACAACGCGGGCATAATTGACCCGTGTCGGTCCGATAACGCCCAGTGCCCCAATTACTTTGCCGCGGCCATTTTTGTAGGGCGCGACTATTACCGACGATCCGGACAAGCTGAACAAATTATTTTCCGATCCGATGAAGATGCGAACACCCTCTCCTTCCTCTGCCAAGTTCAGCAGCCGTACCATATCCCGTTTGGTTTCCAGATCTTCGAACAGGAATCTGATCCGTTCGAGATCGTCTATCGCTTCGATATCGTCCAGCAGGTTTGCGCGCCCGCGGACAATCAAATTCTTGAGGTCGCTATCTCCACTCCACGAAGCGAGACCGGCCTGTACCACCCGGGCGGACAAGGCGTCAAGCTCGGCTTGATGATGATCCAATTCGGTTTCGATAGATTCCCGGGTTTCATCCAAGGTATGACCACCCAGGCGCGAATTCAGATAATTGGACGCTTGCCTCAACGCCGACGGGGTAATGCCCATGGGCACTTCGATCACCCGATTTTCTACCGACCCATCTTCTGTGACAATAATCACCAAGGCCTGACCGCTGCCCACATTGACGAACTCCACGTGCCGGATGGGCGACTCGAGCTTCGGCGCGATCACCAGCCCCGCGCATCGGCACAGGCCCGACAGTGCCGTTACAGCTTCGGTCAGCACCTCTTCTGTGTTGCGCCCAGAGGCGACGCAATGAGCATTGATGTCGGTTTGCTCGTTTTCGGTCAGATTGCCGACTTCAAGCAATCCATCGACGAAGATACGCAATCCGGCCTGGGTGGGTAATCGACCCGCAGAAATATGCGGCGCAAACAGGAGGCCCGCTTGCTCCAGCGATGCCATCACATTGCGGATGGACGCGGGCGACAAATGCATGGGCAAACGCCGGGAAAGGGTTTTAGAACCGACCGGCTCTCCGGTTTCCAAATAGGTCTCGACCACGGAACGAAAGATTTGACGGGAGCGCTGATTGAGTTCTCTGATCATGAGGTTACCGTCAATGCTGGGCTATCGTTACAGGGCTCTCGGTATTCTAAGGTGTAACCAACGAGCGATTAAGCCCTTGTTCGCCGGTGGGCTGAACCGCTGCTAAGAATGTAATTGCCGCCTCCATTTGCGTCAACGCATGCAATTGGGCCGACAACGCAAGCTGGCTCACAGATGGGATGGGACCAAGTCATTTACAACCCAGTTTCACCGCGCTGGACGGAGCTGGGCTGACGGGTTAGAACCCACTGGACAGCGAGAATTTGGATAAGGATGACCGATTTATGCGCCCTTCAGGCCGCGCTAGTGACGAACTGCGCCAAATTATTCTCGAGCCCGGATACAGCAAACATGCCGAAGGGTCGTGCATGGCCCGCTTTGGCGACACCCATGTATTGTGCACCGCCTCCCTGGACAGTGGCGTACCGCCGTGGATGCGCAATTCAGGCAAAGGGTGGGTCACGGCCGAATACGGCATGCTGCCCCGCTCGACGCACTCGCGCATGGGCCGCGAAGCGGCGCGCGGTAAGCAATCTGGCCGTACCCAGGAAATACAGCGGCTGATCGGCAGATCCCTGCGCGCGGTAACCGATATGGAGGCCATGGGCGAGCGTCAGATCAAAGTAGATTGCGACGTCATTCAGGCCGATGGCGGCACCCGCACTGCCGCCATTACCGGTGGTTTTGTCGCCCTGCAGCAGTGTTTTCAAAGCATGCTTGACGAGGGATTGGTCGAAAAACTGCCTCTTTTAACCGAAGTTGCCGGTATTTCCTGCGGCCTTTACAAGGGGCAACCTGTGCTCGACCTGGATTATGCTGAAGACAGTAACGCCGACGCGGATGCAAATTTTGTCATGACCGGTGACGGCGGCATTGTCGAAATTCAAGGCACGGCTGAAACCGATCCCTTTACCGAACCCGAGTTTCTGGAGCTGATGCGACTAGCGCGCGCAGGCGTCGGAAAACTGGTGACACTTCAGCGCGAGGCCCTGTCCCGTTGATCCCGCGCAAGCTCGAAGGCGGCGCTTTGCTGATTGCCAGCCACAACCCGGGCAAGGTACGGGAAATTGCGGCGTTGCTCGCGCCCTTCGGGATCGAAGCACAGTCGGCGGCAGAGCTTGATCTGCCCGAGCCTGAAGAAACCGGTGAGACCTTTATTGCCAATGCGGAGCTTAAGGCACTGGCGGCTGCGACGGCCTCGAGGCGGGTTGCCCTGGCGGACGATTCGGGCCTGGTCGTACCCGCACTGGACGGCGATCCAGGGATCTACTCGGCCCGTTGGGCCGGGCCGGATAAAAACTTCGGTCTTGCCATGAAAAAAGTCCACAAAGCGCTTGTCAGCAAAGATTGTGACGCCGCGCCGGCATATTTCGCCTGCGCACTTACCCTTGCCTGGCAGGACGGCCACACCGAGACAGTCGAGGGTCAGGTGCATGGCACGCTGGTATGGCCGCCCCGGGGGGATCGCGGATTTGGCTACGATCCCATGTTCGTGCCTAATGGCTATGACATTACATTTGGTGAGATGGACCCGGACGAAAAGCATGCCATCAGCCACCGGGCGTGCGCGTTCCGGAAACTGATCGATGCCTGCTTTACAACCTAACACTGACCTCGCGGTTTATGTGCATTGGCCGTTTTGTGCCGCCAAATGCCCCTATTGCGATTTCAACAGTCATGTGCGCGACACGATTGATCAAGGCCGGTGGGCGCGTGCGTTGGTGTGCGAATTGGAACACTTTGCCGAACTGATCGGGTCTGGTACTGCGGCCCGAACTGTGAAAAGCGTATTTTTCGGTGGCGGTACGCCTTCATTAATGGACCCGGCGACGGTCGCAAAGATTATGGCGGCCATTAAAGAATGTTGGCAGTTTGACCCTGCGGCCGAGGTTACTCTCGAAGCCAATCCAACCAGTTCAGAAGCCGCACGCTTTGGTGAAATGGCGGCAATTGGTATAAACCGGCTGTCACTTGGCGTACAGGCGCTCGATGACGTTGATTTAAAGGCCCTTGGCCGGTGGCACACTGTCGATGAAGCAATGGACGCTTTTGTGGCCGCGCAAGGCCAGTTCCCCCGCACATCATTCGATCTTATTTATGGGCGTGAAGGCCAAAGCCCCGACGACTGGCGGCAGGAGCTCAATCGTGCGCTCGATCTCGCTGTAGGGCATCTGTCCCTCTATCAGCTAACTATCGAGCCTGGAACTGCCTTTTATCGTGAGTTTCAAAATGGCCACCTGCATCTGCCCGGCGAAGATGGCGGTGCACGCATGCTCGAAGACACCTGGCAACTGTGCGCGGACAAGGGCTATGACGCTTACGAACTCTCAAATTTTGCCAAGCCCGGGCAGGAGTGCCGCCACAATCTCGCCTATTGGGGTTATGGCGAATATGTTGGCGTGGGGCCCGGCGCCCACGGGCGTGTGCGGGTGCAGGGGGCACTTACGGCCACCGCACAACGCCGGTCACCAGACGGCTGGCTGGGCGATGTGGAGAGCCAAGGACACGGCACCGAACTCGCGGACGTACTCGCGGCGCGCGACCGCGCAACCGAATGTCTGATCATGGGGCTGCGTACCTCCGAGGGCGTTTCCGAGACCCGATTTGAAGCTGCCGTGGGCCGGCCAATTGATCAGCAGCTTTCCAACGCCAAGCTTTCTGCGCTCGTGGACGATGGACTGCTGATCAGGGAACAGGGCGCCCTTCGGGCCACTCGGCGTGGCTGGGCAGTGCTGGATACGGTGATTTCTGAACTTATGCCCGGCTGACCTAAATTAGAGCCAGATCAAGGGCTGCCCAGGCGCGGCAATCCTTGGCCATAAGTCGATTTAAATGCACCGCCCGATTCGGGATGCAGTTCAGGCTCCATATCCATCACTGAATCCGCTTCGGGCACTTCGATGTGCAGAACACGATGCATAGGACGGCTGTCAAAACTTTTGGGCGGCGGATCAATAACCTTGCCGCCAAACCGGCCAACCTGTACCACCGCCAAGCCCCTTTCAGTAAGGCCTTCGGGTTTCAATCTGAACAAACCGTTGGCGCCATTAAAGCCGGTCCCGGCGGTGATCCGATCGGCGCTGAACCGGCGGCTGTTTTGCTGGCGCGTGCTTTGCAATCGCGTGCTTTGCAATTGCCCGTCGATCTGGACTCCCATGGTGTAGGGATGATCCTCGGCGAGCAACGCCGCCAGTGCGAGCGAATCATAGGCGATACTCGCGATCCTAGGGGGACGCGTCCCGAAAACTGTCGCGAATTTATCGGTGAATGCGCGCGATAAGTCGGGCGGTACCGCGGCAAACCATCCGCCGATTAGGGCGGGCTCGCGGCCAATGGTTTCATCGTCCCAAAGGCCGGTGCCGATAAAGCGGATTTTGGCTGGGTCAATGTCGTAATAGGGCAGCAATAAAGCGACACTACGCAATCGGTCACCCCCTTCCGCCAGGAAAACAGCGTCGTATTCCAGCTCGCCCAAGGTTTCCAGACCGTCCAATGCTTCAAGCAGCGTCTTGGCTTCGTCTTCATCAAATTCTTTTTCGATGCGCTCCCGCTCTTCCAAGAGGGCTTCCCGGCGGTTTTCATAATCCGCCAGGCGCTGAACCGCTTCGTGCGGGTTTTCCCCCAAGTCAGGATAAGTTTCAACCTGCACGATCTCGGCGCCGCGGCTCCAGGTTGCCTCGGTCAATGCATCCAAAATGGCACTGCCATAAGGGGATTGCGGCAGCAGGGCGGCGAACCGGCTGAGGCCTTGCCCGATTGCATGGTCGATCACCCGTTCCACCTGTTCGTGGGGCAGAAATCCGAACAGATAAACGCCTGGACCCGCCACTTTCCGGTCGGTCGAAAACGCGATCATATTCACACCACGCCGCCGGGCGACGGGGGCAGCGGCAGTGACCGACTGGCTGAACAGGGGGCCCAAGATCAGTTCGGCGCCCTCATCTAGGGCCTCTTCGGCGGCTAGCGCAGCGCCTGCAGGGGTGCCGCCTGTGTCCTTGGGCAGTAGCGTAATGCGCGTGTCGGCGACATCGAACAAAGCCAGTTGCGCAGCATCCAGTAAGGCACTGCCAGTTTTTGCACTCGGCCCCGAAAGTGGTACCAGGATGGCGATGGTGATTTTTTGGGCCGTGATCACGGTTGTTTCTGGAGGGGCTGTCATATCCGGTAAGCCGTAAGTCAGCGGCTGATCAGGCGTGGCGGACGGCAGGGTGCGTTGCAGTGCTGGCGCTGCCTCGATCTGCCGCGCGGTAGGCTCGCTCGGCGCCGGCAAATCTCGGGGCGCTGCCTGTTTTTCTGGCCAAACCTTCCATGCACCCGCTACTTTGCGGTCGGCGCAACCGGTCAACCACAAGGAAGCTAGGCAAACCAATGACACGGCGGCCACGGACAGAAAAGGGCGGGCACGCGTCACGGCGCAAGCGGAGTTCCGCATCAAACGCAAATTCAGCTCCTGGTGACAGGAAAGAGGCGCCCGAGTCTAGCGGTGCGTCCGAAGCAAGTAAACGGGCGCAGGCGTCGAAGAATCTGCAAGGCAGCAATGACGCTTCTATCCCGGTGCCGCCATTTATGGCCAACGCAGGCCTTTATCTGGTTGCGACGCCAATTGGTAATTTGGGCGATATCACATTGCGTGCCTTGTCAGTCCTGGGCGGCGTTGATCTGATCGCGTGCGAAGATACCCGAGTCAGCAGGCGCCTGCTTGATCGCTATGGCATTCGAACCCGCCTCACCGCTTATCATGATCACAACGCACAAACTGTGCGGCCCCGACTGTTGGACCAGATTGCGGAAGGACAATCCATTGCCTTGATCAGTGACGCAGGCATGCCGCTAATATCCGACCCGGGTTACAAATTGGTCCGCGATGCGGTTGCCCAGGATATAGGGGTAACCGTCGTACCGGGCCCGTCGTCGGTGTCATCTGCGCTTGCGTTATCCGGCTTACCGTCGGATCGGTATTTGTTTGCAGGGTTTCTGCCTTCGCGTAAAGCCGCCCGCACCCACGCGCTCGCCGAAGTTAAAGACGTCGCGGCGACTCTGATATTCTTTGAAGCCGCCCGGCGGTTGCCCCAAAGCATTGCCGACATGGCCGCTGTTTTCGGTGCCCGTCCGGTCGCGGTCGCGCGCGAGCTTACCAAAAAATTTGAAGACGTGCAGCGCGGCACGTTGCCCGAGCTTGCGGCTTATTACAAAGATGCGGGGCCCCCAAAGGGGGAGGTGGTTGTTGTGGTCGCGCCGCCGGGAGATGATTTGGCGGGCGAAGTTGATGTGGATGCCGTGTTGCGCCCGTTGCTCGCCCAGCACAGCCTCAAGCAGGCGGTTGCCGCTGCGACCGCCGCGACAGGCATGCCCCGGCGCGAGGTTTATGCCCGCGCGCTTGAAATAACCGGTGACACGTGAGCCACGACCGCCATCGCGCTGTGCGCACCGGTCGTTGGGCCGAAGTTCTGTGCGTCGCTG
>Ga0315336_1003060_pt1 | contig 23391 bp, 16 predicted proteins | sample ASW5metaG_FD_204512 | JGI IMG/M metagenome (GOLD analysis project Ga0315336, IMG submission 204512) | Ammonia-oxidizing marine archaeal communities from Monterey Bay, California, United States - ASW #5 | ecosystem: Environmental > Aquatic > Marine > Intertidal zone | place: USA: California... | reverse complement strand
AACTGCAAGGGATTACCCTGCAAACGAGGTGGCTTGAGTCGCAGAGGAGGTTCGTAAGTGGCGGATCGTTTCAGACTGCGGCCGCAGTTTCGCGCGGCCTCTTCAGATCGCAAACCGTAAAAATTGTCGAGGGTGTTCAGGGTCCCTACAGATTGGAAGGGGGAAGGGGCGAGCGATTTATTCTGATTCTGCCGGGGTCAGAAAAAGTATATATGGATGGTCGACTGCTCGAACGAGGATTGCAAAACGATTATTCCATCGACTACACAACCGGAGAATTGACGTTCAGTGCTCGCAACATGATGGGAACGGATAAACGCGTTCAGGCGGATTTCGAGTACACCACGAATCAATTCACTAAAACCTTCGTGATGGGAGAAGGCATCGTTGGTTTCGGGCGCGCAAATGGTAGCCCGCTGTTTCAATTGGGAGTTCGTGCAATTCGGGAAGCGGACGGGAGTCAATTTTCGGATGAGTATGGATTAAGCGCATCCGATTCGCTGGTTATATCGAGCGCGGGCGATTCCGGCGCCTTTTCTTCGGGCGCTAGGTTGGTTGAATATGACTCTGAGGCACTTTATACCCAGTACTTTAGACTGACCGATGCCTCTGACGGGTCCGACGTCTTCGAAGCGGTCCGCCGTCCTCCTGCCGAAGGTGAGTCTGTTTACCGAGTTACCTTTTCCTATTTCGGCTCAGGTCAGGGGTCTTATGTTCGGTCCGCGGGAAGCTCAAATGGGATTGTTTACGAGTTTGTCGGCAGCGGAAATGGAAATTATGAGCCGGTTCGGCAGTTGCCGATTCCATCGAGACAAGATCTGTTCGACCTTACTTTGAGGTCCGCAATCATAGCCGGTGTGCGGCTAGAAGGAGAGTGGGCCATATCGGATCACGATAAAAATCGCTTGTCGTCTCAGGATTCTGGTGATGACACAGGACGCGCACATTCATTCACCATCGAAACAATTCCCATCTCGCTTGGACCAACGATTTCATTCCGAGGAAAGAGCTCTGTTGAGAAGCGTAGCTCCTCGTTTGTGACGTTCGATCGTTCCCGTGCCATCGAGTTTGAGCGAGAATGGAATCTGCCAGTCGCGTCATCAAATCAAACAAATTCCGTTTATGCGGGATCGTCAGAGCTATCCAGATCTGCAGAAATTTCGGTTCAAGCAGGGGATTCGACCCAAATAACGTATGCGAGGGGAGACCTAAATATTAGCGATGTTTTCGACGCTCAACGAAATACGCTCGATTTTCAGACCTTCGAGCAGCGTTGGCCAGAAGCGACGTTCAAGCGACGTACTGTTTCAGCATTCGATCTAGTTTCTGGCGAGCGTTCAAATTGGACCCACCTCAAGGGCCGAATTGAAAAACATGATTTGGTGGAGGGATTTCACCCATTTGTTGGTTGGGAGAAGGAATCGCGCCTGAATCCGCAAGGAATCCAGGCACAAACGCCCGACTACCGCGAATTAAGAGTTGGACTGACGCATTCACTCCAGTTTGTGGAAACGACGCTTTATGCGGAGGAAAGAAGAGAAGAAGGAATTGCTGGCGGACCGGCGAATACCACTAGGACATTTCAAATGTCAGCCAACTATCATCCAAATCAATCTTTTCGAAATTCGCTTAATCTCGGCGTACGACGCTCGAAATTAGATAGTGACGGACAATCCGCTCAGGCAAGAAACGCGTTAGTAATTGGCCTAGACGGAGAAGCGACAGTGAAGCGTTCCAATAAAATCAGATGGTTTTACCAGGCTCAATCAGAGCGATCTGCGACCCTGCAGGAAATATATATCCGCACTGGTCAAGAGCGAGGTCAGTTTATATGGGATGATGTAAACGGCGATGACGTCATTCAACTAGACGAGTTTATTCCGGAGACCACGCCCGGGGAGGGCGAATATGTGCGAACTTATTTTCCGAGTGATTCACTCGAAAACGTTACATCCGTAAACGCCTCGCTTCGGTACGAACATCTGCCGCAGCGCAATGGAAGTCGTATCCAGCGCGTAAGAGTGAGACTGTTGTTTGAGGTAGATGAAAAATCACGCATTGAATCAAAGACGAAACTCTACGCCCTCAATCAGTCAGCCTTCCGGCTGGCGGGAAGAACGATTAAGGGTAGAATACGAACGGGCCAAACATTTTCTTTCCTGCCGCTTGTGAGGGAGCGGGATCTGGATTTTGACTTTCAACAAATTCAATCAATGACAGATTTGTCATCTGGGTTGGAGACGGGACGATCTCGATTTTACGTCTTGAGACTGAGGCAAGACTTTGCCTCGAAATGGAGCTCTCATGCTCAACTAACAAGGTCAAAAGAGGAATCGGTCTCCTCCAGGTTCGCTTCAAGAAGCTTCACGATCGTTTCGAGTGAACTCATGCCAGGTCTGTCCTATCGTTTAAACGACGCGATCGAGCTAGCTTCATCACCACTTTACGCTAAACGGGAAGACTCGAAAACCGACGCGACGGCGCAGATTATTCGGCTTCCGATGGATTTACGTTTTACATCAGCGACGAAATTCTCACTTCGTGCTGGGATTGAGTATTCGGCCGTTGAAATTGACGGCGACATCGCTGGTCTGCAATCTTTTGAGATGACAGACGGACGCGGCGAGGGGAATTCTTGGTTGTGGAACACAACGCTTGAAGCAAAGCTCACGGATATCGTGAGAGCAACATTTGGCTACAGTGGTCGCGCGCCAGCTTCAGGGAATATTATTCACACCGGAAGAGTGCAGGTGTCCGCTCGATTTTAGGATCTAGCTTTCATGCTGGATCAGCCCACTCGTCATAGCTGACTCGAGTAATATCTATCCCAGCAGCAAAAAGTTTTTCTTCAATCTTTTCGTAGCCGCGATCCAGATGATAGACACGAAGGACATGCGTTTCTCCGTCCGCAATCATTCCCGCGAGAACGAGCGACACGCTTGCCCGCAGGTCAGTGCTCATCACATTGGTTCCTTGAATGGACTTGCCACCTTCTATAACCACTTCGTCTCCAACAATAATGGCGTTTACCCCCATCCGCTGTAATTCCGGAATGTGTTTAAATCGATCGGGATAGACTGATTCTAGGACCTTTGAATTACCTGAAGCGCGCGAGAGGAGAATGGTCCATTGGGCTTGCAGATCCGTAGGAAATCCGGGATATATATCAGTTTTCACGCTGACAGGGCGAATTTCTTCGGGTGCCGTGACCTTCATGACGTCGCTATCGATGTCTACAATGGCACCAGTGCGCTCAAACGACTCCAGAAATGAAGAACCAAGGTGATCTGGATTTCCGCCTAGAATCGAAACTGGCTGTCCAGGGACACCAGAAATGGCGGCTGCGATCATAAACGTACCCAGTTCAATGCGGTCGGGGCAGTTGGCGAAGGAGACGGGTTGTAAGCGATCAACGCCTTGGATTCGTAGTGTACGCGTTCCAACGCCGTCCAAAACAGCTCCCATAGCGGATAGCATATCACAAAAATGCACCACATCAGGCTCGATGGCAGCGTTTTCAATTACTGATTCGCCGCGAGCCAACGCAGCTGCTAGTGCAACATTAATGGTGGCTCCCACAGATGAGGGCTCCATTCTTACTCGCCCGCCCTGAAGCCGCCCTCCCTTGGCTTTCGCTACGACGTAGCCCTGATCAAGTTCAATATCGGCCCCAAGTGCTTTCATGCCCTTGAGATGAAGATCTACAGGTCTTGGCCCCCAAGCACATCCCCCTGGTAAAGAGACCCGAGCCTTTCCGGCCCTTGCAAGAAGAGCTCCCAACATGTAGAACGAGGCTCGCATGCGTTTTACCAGCTCGTAGGGTGCTTCTGCCCTGTCGAACGATGAGGCATCAATAACAACGCGGTGTTCTTCTGGAATGACGTCTACCGAGGTACCAGTAACCTGAATAACACGACTAAATGTGCTAATATCTCGAAGATCCGGCACGTTGGAGATGGAAACTGGCCCGTCCGTTAAGAGAGCTGTCGCCATTAGCGGGAGAGCCGTATTTTTAGAACCACTGACTTGGAGTGACCCTGTTAAAGGGTTTCCTCCTCGAATTACTAACTTGTCCATTCTCCTGGTTTTTCTTGTCCCGTTGGTGACCTGACTTGCTCTCCGGAAGATGCTCTCTTCGAGAGAAAAAATAATTATCAGGCTCTCAAGCCATCGTCAAATGAAGAAGATCGCCGAACGTTTCTATTGTGAATGAATAAAGACACGAATCTTTCATGCTTCAAATCAATTGGAGCGCACATCGTGCGGGAATACTGAATGCCTCAAATCTGAATGACGAACCCCAACCCCATTTATCTAGATCATGCAGCCACGACGCCGATGTTGGAACCGGTGTTGCTTGCAATGATGCCGTTTCTGACAGCGCGATTCGGGAATCCATCATCGGTGCATGTGCTTGGTCGAGATGCTCGTCATACCATCGAAAAATGCCGCAACAGCGTTGCTGAGATAATCGGGGCAACTCCGGCTGAGATTGTCTTTACGTCCGGGGGTAGCGAATCCAATAATACGGCCATTAATAGTGCTGCGAGAGTTATTCAAGGTAGTTTCGTTACTTCGAGTGCTGAACACGAGGCTGTACTTGAACCTGTAAAGTCGCTGCCCAGCGGACGCATAATGTCGCCGGACAATCAAGGACGAGTTGGAGTTGACGCGCTGGCTGCCGAATCCATAGAGGGTGGGGCCGTGAGTATCATGCTCGTAAACAATGAATTGGGTTCGGTTAATCCGGTTCAGAAGTTGGCTTCCTTCTGTCGGAGGCAAGGGGCTTTAATTCACTCTGATGCGGTCCAGGCTGCGCGAGTAATGGATCTTCGTCCGATCATCGATTGTGTTGATTACCTGTCTTTGTCAGGGCACAAAATTGGTGGTCCAAAGGGAGTCGGCATTCTGTTCGTCAAGGGCGGCGTGCCCCACACGCGCTTGATATTGGGCGGGGGACAGGAGCAAGATCGCCGGGCAGGGACCGAAAACGTAGCTTCGATTGTCGGTTTTACGACGGCGTTAGAAATAGCTAGTGCCAATCGACAAGATTTCGCCTCAAAATGTTACGACATGCGGTCCGCGTTGGTAAACGGTTTAAAAACGGAGCTCGGCGCCCTAATACGTGTGAACTCTCCTGAAGCTGACTGCAGTAACCATATCGTGAACCTGATTTTTACCGATCAGGACGGAAGAGGTCTGGACAGTGAGATGCTTCTGCTAGGGCTCGATATAGAGGGCGTTTGTGTTTCTGCCGGGTCTGCCTGTAGTTCAGGAACGGTTAAGTCGAGTCACGTCCTGAGTGCTATTGGCCTTTCAGAGGAGGAATCTCGTGGAGCAATCCGCGTTTCTTTCGGACCACAGACTTCGATTGAGGAGGTCGAAGAGACCGTTCGGCGGATGAAAAAGGTCTCTCTACGAATGCGTTCGTGAGGCTATCCTCTTAGGGAACGGCGTTTGAAGGAGAAAGAGTATGATTGATAACGGACTTTCTTGACGAACTGAAATTCGGATCGAACGGCATTGCAGAGAATATTATTCGGTTGATCAGGCCCGAATGTGGATAAATCGGGACGATGCAGATTGTGCAATTCTTTTGATACAAATGAGTTGTAGGGCGTGAATCAGAGGAATATCTTTGCGCACGAATGCGAGTTGTAACTCCCGTAAAAACCAACTAGAAAGTAGATGCAGCCCGAAGGAAAGCTTGAGGAGATTGGAGCGTTTAAAACGCTTGAACAGTTCATCATCGAACGTCAAGTGACCTACCATTCTTCCACTGGAGCATTCTCCAGATTATTGCGTGATATCAGTGTAGCAGCCAAGCTTGTCAACTGGCACATGAGACGTGCTGGAATCGTTGATGTTTTCGGTGCGACTGGAGAGATTAACGTTCAAGGAGAGGTGCAGCAGGTGATGGATGCGCTCGCGCATAAAGAATTTGTAAGGGCCTTGCGGCGAGGAGGAGAATGCTGCTTGATTGGATCAGAGGAGCATTCAGAAGCAATACCGATTCGCGGGGGCGCCACAGACGAAGGCAAATATATCGTTCTGTTGGATCCTTTGGATGGCTCATCTAATATTGAGGTGAACGTCTCTGTAGGAACCATCTTCAGCATCTATCAGCTACCCGAGGGGCAAACGGAGGCCACGCTGGAGTCTGCGTTGCAAGCTGGCGTGAAGCAAGTGGGTGCTGGCTATGTGGTTTACGGAAGTTCGACCATCTTGGTATACACGACTGGTCACGGAGTGAATGGATTCACGTTGGATCCGTCCATAGGGGAATTTCTGCTCTCTCATCCAGATATCAGGACGCCTGAAGATGGCGGGATGTATTCAATCAACGAAGGGAACTACGAGAGTTTCGATTCCGGCTTAAAGGAGTACATCAAGTGGATGCAGCAGGAAAAGGAGACTGAAGGACGGCCGCTAAGTACTCGGTACATAGGCTCTTTTGTAGCGGACTTCCATCGCAACCTTCTCAAGGGAGGTCTCTACATGTATCCTGCAACCCACAAAAGTCCGACCGGCAAATTGAGGCTCATGTATGAGGCCAATCCTCTCGCGTTCATTGTGGAGGAGGCTGGAGGAGCTGCGTCGACGGGAACACAGCGGATCATGGAAGTTCAGCCGCACAAGTTGCATCAAAGAACGCCAGTTTTCATTGGTAGCAAGAAGATGGTTCAGACTGCGGAAGCTTTTCTTCGCGGAGATATGAACATTAACTCCTGATTGAACGCGAATGACGGATTTAGTAAAAGCATGGGCTCCCGCCTCTGTTTCCAATCTGGGCCCAGGATTCGATGCACTAGGTATAGCTCTATCTTCATGGGGAGATGAGATATCCGTTCGGCTGATGTACGAAGAGTCGACGCGTTCTCTCATCTACGATCCGGAAGGTGTGTGGACCGGCACGGATGTCCTGAAAGAAAACACGGCAGGAGTTGCGGCGCTAGAGGTCGCGGCAATCGGGGAGTACGAAGGAGGATTCGAGCTCACGATTAAGAAGGGTGTACGAGCAGGATCTGGAGTTGGCAGCTCTGCAGCTAGTGCAGTTGCTGCGGCTGTTGCAATGAACGCAGCCCTGGGAGCGCATCTGAGTAAAGTTGAGTTAATCCCGGCCGTTCTGAAGGGTGAAGCGATTGTGTCTGGAGTGGAGCATGGAGACAACGTCATGCCCGCGCTTCTTGGCGGTATCGTTTTGATGAGATCTGAGTCCCCATCCGAGTTTAGCACGCTTCCGCCACCTCAAGGGATGCGATTGGTTATTGTGCTACCGGAAGTGGAAGTGTTGACCAAAACAGCGAGAACCCTGCTACCAGACTCGGTGACGTTGCACGAAGCCGTAGATCATGCGGCGCGCCTTTCACTACTCGTCGATGCACTTCATCGCAACGACGTGGCAAGGGTGGGCGAACTCATAATGAGTGATGACATCGTAGAGCCTTGTAGAGCGGTCCTCGTGAAGCCATATGAACTGCTGAAACGTGCGGCACTGGACGCAGGGGCCGCCGGCTGCGCGTTGTCAGGCTCTGGGCCAGCCATGTTTGCGATAACAACTTCTGCGTCCAGCGCCGAGCAGATCGAAAAGGCCTTCCAGTCAGTTTGCGACGCTTCGTCCATCCGGTGCATTACAACGATCGACCAGGTTAACCAGGAGGGTGCCCGGATTATTTAGGGATTGATGAAGGCACTCACATTTCATAGCACTCGGGCAGACCATGTAAACGGCAAAGGCGGCCCACTTTATACAGTCGGAGAGGCAATTGAAACCGGCCTCGCACCAGACGGGGGACTCTTCATCCCATCCGAGATCCCCAAGATTGACTTCGATGCGTTGCCGGCTTCCTCCTTCTTGGATTGTAGCATTGCGTTCCTCTCTCAGTGGCTGGCGAATTCAGAATTTGAGGCGGACTTGGAGTCCTTGGTCAGGAATGCTCTGAACTTCGAGGTACCCATAGTTCAGCCAGAAGTCGGTACATATATCCTGGAGCTTTTTCACGGACCAACGCTCTCGTTCAAGGATTTTGGCGCCAGATTGATGTCCAGACTGCTCGGCCACCGACTCGCGAGATCTGGGAGGAAGTTGACGATTATGGTTGCCACTTCTGGCGATACAGGGAGCGCGGTAGCCGACGGTTTTTCGGGTATTCCCGGAATAAGCGTCTTGCTCCTGTATCCGCGTGATGGTGTCAGCCCAGTGCAAGAACAGCAACTGATTCTTCAGCGACCTGGAGTTAGGGCACTTCAGGTCGATGGTTCGTTCGACGACTGCCAGAGATTGGTGAAGGGAGCGCTTAGCGATCCCTCGTTAGAGGGTTTGCATATTTCCACCGCGAACTCCATCAATATTGGACGGCTTTTACCTCAGATGCTTTATTATGTCTGGGCGGTTAAGTCCATAGGGTGCTGTGATATACGTGTAGTAGTCCCGAGTGGGAATCTGGGCAATATAACGGCTGGTATCTGGGCGCACCTTTCGGGCATGCCGGCTGCTGGATTCATTGCGGCCCACAATGAGAATGATTTTTTTCCATCGTTCCTCGTCGATTCATCAGAGTCATTCCGACCATCAGTAAAGACCATTTCCAATGCGATGGACGTGGGTGCTCCAAGTAATTTCGAGCGTTTGAAAGCATTGATGCCGTCCAGCCAGTTGAAGGGACTCGTGCACGGATGTTCTGTCTCTGATAAAGAGACTCTTATCTCAATGAAGGAATTCCACGATGCTACCGGCTATCTGGCTGATCCGCACACTGCGGTTGGATTGGAAGCGGCACGTAGGTTTCGTTCACTAGACAAACGTCCAGTACCAACGCTGGTCCTATCCACAGCTCATCCATCCAAATTTCCTGAAACGTGCAAAATGATTGGATTGGAAGCTCGAATTCCCGACCAATTGGTCTCTCTGGCAGATAGGCCCAGTGCATATACTGAATTGGATTGTTCTCAGGATTCCCTAAGAAAGGAGCTCTTAGATCAGGCTGGAATCTAGCGCCGAAATGGAATGCTTAGGTGGGATTCATTGTTCTTTTGATCAACCACGTAGACGTCCAACACGTGATTTCCTCTCGGAACGGTGCCGTCAAATCTATGCCTGATCAGAGAATATTTAGAGTCATATTCAAACAGGACCCACTTCCCATCGATGAGTCCTCGAAAACTGGCGATTCCACTAAACGAATCCCGGATGCGGAGTCTGATTTCTCCACTGTTGGAAAGGTCCTTGTTGGCGGAGATATTTAATCCTCGAATGCTCGGCGGATCTGTATCTACAGCCACCGCATAGCTTCCAAATGCACGAACGTTGGTAGATACAGCCCCTTCATCCCAAGAGCCTCCGGCATATGAAAGCGAGCCGTTGGATGCCACACTAGCAATTAGCGCCTTTTCGCGAAGATCCTCAGGTAGATCAGACGGTGTAATCTCGATGGTCATTCGCTTGTGAACGGGCACGAGGGGGTCGTGCAGTTCGTGCACTGCTGAGTAAATAGCTCCTTGGATTTCCCGTTCCGACCTATTGTGTCGAATGAACTCATCCTGGTAAACGGTACCGACGGGTGCTCGAACTAAAAACGGCCCGTTTCGCATCGTGAAAGCATTGTCATGCTGCATCAGGAGGCCATCAACTGGTGCGAAGGATTGAGGCGCAGATGATGGTGCAAATCCCTCAATTTGGAAGGGAAACTCCGAAGTATTTCCAACCGCATCCGATACGATGTACTTGAGATCGTAGTTAGCTCCATCTTCGATTTGGAGAATTCCGCTGTTGCTCGCTTCGTAGAGGGGAAGCTCATTTCCAGGCAATAGATAACTTCGTTGAACCCAACGACCGGAAGTTCGCTGTTCTTGGTAATCGACGTGTGCGTTAATGTACCGGGTCTGATCGAATGAAAACTGTTCCATTTCCGATCGAAACAGAGTAGAAAGCCCATTCAACAGTGTAATTCTAAACGCACCGAGTCGATTTGTAGAGCCTTCATGATAATCATGCGTTTGTACGCCGAACCCGAGTCTTCCAGAAGCTTCAATCTTCTTTACTCGCTCCATGACAATCTTGCCATTTCTCCTCACTAGTTCGATAAATGCGTCTTCGCCCGACGATAGCACCCTCCAACCACCCGTTCTGGCATCTTGAAGCCTGACGCTTGAGCCCGGACCGATCGGATATACCTTGAATCTGTAAATCCTGGGAGGAAGTGTGTCGACAACTTCCATGCCCCAGAGCATTGGATTTACTGGCCATCCGGTTCGTTCATCTCTGATTTCGAAATGGAGGTGGGGGCCTGACGATCCTCCTGAATTGCCGGAGAGAGCGATTTGTTGTCCTTTGGTGACTTTGAATTGATCTCGGGACGGGAAACTCTGAACGGCAAATGATTCTTGTCGGTACTGAAGAGCCTTTACGTGCTCTTGGACCTCGTCGCTAAATTTGTCCAGATGCCCATATACCGTCATGTATCCGTTAGGATGTGAGATATAAATGGCGTTTCCATAACCCCCAGGGGAGACGACAATTCTGGAAATCCACCCATCCGCCGCTGCATAGACCCTGTAGCCGGCTCGACCCTGCGTTTTAATATCGAGCCCTGCGTGGAAGTGATTGCTTCTCATTTCCGCAAAACTTCCAGCCAGAAAGAGAGGAATCTTCAGGGGAGACGCAAAATAATCGTCTGGATAAGGATCCGGATTCCCGCTACCAAATAGAAGGAGGACAACAAGCGATATTAAAACAGTTTTAAGCTGCATAGATTCTGAATGGTCCGCGTAGGCAATAATAACAATCCGCTAAACATCTTTCTAGGCGTAATAGCCGTTTTTGTGCTCGGCGTGGCTCTAATGCAGCTGAAGGCTGTATTAATGCCGTTTGTCATTGCCATTTTGTTCTCAATTATCTTCAAACCCCTGATTCTAGGACTTCGGGAAAAACGCGTTCCCATGGCGGTAGCGCTGTTTGGCGTCCTAATTCTATTCTCTTCGTTCCTCTTTTTGCTAGGATGGGTCCTGTTTTCAAGTACCGAGTCATTCGTTAGCGAGTTACCCAAGTACGAAACGAAAATGGCCGTTATTGTTTCCGATGTGGAGACAACACTTTTGGGTTGGGCAGACCGCTTCAATATTCAGGCAACAGATTTCCAGTGGAGTGATGCGATTCAGCTGTCCTCGGTAACGGCAGCAGTTACGTCAGGATTGGGATCGTTTATAAGTTTCGTGACCACCACTTTTCTCGTTTTGCTCTTTATGCTATTCATATTGGCTTCGAGTGGCGATCTAGCGAGTAAGGTTCGAGGTGCGTTTCCGGAACAGTATGCAGATTGGATGGCCTCGGTATTGAAGACGGTGGATTCGCAGGTTAGACAATACCTCGTAACAAAAACGTTGATCAGCCTGGGCACGGGGACCTTGACGTGGTTTGTGTTACGGATGCTCGGAGTGGACTTTCCTCTACTCTTTGGCTTTATCGCCTTTATTTTGAATTACATCCCCAACATTGGGAGCACAATTGCGGTTCTCTTTCCGTTTGCCCTATCGCTTCTTCAATTTGAATCGCTCGGTGTACCGCTGGGTGTGATACTTGGATTAGGAGGCACACAAATGATGATGGGCAATGTGGTCGAGCCGCGTATTATGGGCTACAGCCTAAACCTGAGCCCTTTATTGATTCTCGTATCTCTGATATTTTGGGGTTGGCTATGGGGAATGTGGGGTATGGTTCTGGCGGTACCTATGATGGCAGCCATCAAGATCGTGCTGGAAAACCTGGAGCCTATGAGGCCATTTGCAAAGCTGATGAGCGGTTCTTCAGATTCTTGATCTCAGATCCCACTGCTCTAGAATCGCAGTTTTAGAATCGCGGATTTCCAGCGACAAAGACCTCTTCAATCAAATCTCGTCCGCCTGCATAGATGTAAGCGTTTAACATTTCGTCAGCGCTTAGCCCTTGAGTCATGTCGGTATCCGATCTTAAAGCGATCATATCCGCATGGCTACCCGATTCGATGCGACCGACGGGCATTCCGCAGGCTCTCCGCCCACCCTCACAAGCATCGAGATACAGACGCGTGCCAGAACCGAGGGCTGTGTCAATATGGAATACGTTTCGCCTTCGGTTTATCAGTCGTTGGTGGTAATCGATGAGGCGGATCTCTTCACACGGGTTCACGCAAACATTACTGTCAGAACCTATAGCCCAATTCCCGGCAGAATCAAGAAACTCGACCATCGGGAAAACGCCATCGCCAAGGTCTGCCTCGGTGGTTGGGCAGAGTCCTACGGTTGCCCCCGACTTTACAATGCCTTCGAGCTCGGCAGAGGTGATATGAGTTGCGTGGATTAGGCACCAGTTCTGATCCACATCGCACGAGTCCAGCAACCACTCAACAGGTCGTTTTCTGGTGGCGAGGACGCATTCATTAATTTCGCGAATCTGTTCGGAGATATGAATGTGAATAGGAGAGTCAGGCGCGTTGTCCCGCCGGTGATCAAGCAAATCACGTAAGGCGTCTTCCGTTACCGCTCTTAGAGAATGGGGCGCATATCCGATTCGCTGGAGGTTCGATATCCCCGATTCTGAGCGCAGATGGTCAATTAGAGCGAGATATACGTCAGTGTTCAGTAGAAAGGAGCGTTGATCCGATGATGCAGGACGCTGACCGAACCCGCCTTGCTGGTACAATACAGGCAACAGCAACATCCTGATACCTGAGTCTGAGGCAGCTTCCAAGAGTGCTTCGCAGGTTAGGGCTGGGATCTCTGCATTTCCTCTTTCTACGGCGCCGTGCGTATAGTGAAACTCACAAACTGTAGTGTATCCGTTTCGGATAAACTCGTCAAACAGGTTCTTGGAATCCGTACGCTGTTTATCTGGAGATAATTTTCCGACGGCGGAATACATGTGTGTTCTCCAGGACCAAAAGTCGTCTTCTGGTCGCGAGAATCGCTGCGTTTTTCCTACAAGGCCTCTCTGGAAGGCATGAGAGTGCACGTTTATCATGCCGGGAATCAGGACATGATGAGAATTGATTCCGTTGCTCGGAAGAAGTTCTGAAATCAGTCCGGATTCATCGAACCGGATTTCGACATGCTGATGCCAACCGTCAGGAAGTAAGACCCATTCGGCAGAAATCTTCCGGTCTGAAGAATGATCTGTCATAATGGATTTCCTGAGAGGCGCAACCTGTCGCCGAAATGCCCTGTGCTCTGAGACGAGCTCTATTCAGACTCGAGAAGCCTGTTGATTATGTCAACACCCGATACACCATCGGCTTCTGCATTGAAATTGGTCACGATTCGATGGCGAAGGACAGAAACGGCAATCGAGTTTACATCTTCAATCAGAGGCGTAAGTCTTCCATCTAAAGCTGCAATTGCTTTGGCTCCAAGAATCAAATACTGCGATGCCCTGGGACCGGCGCCATAACTGATATTTTCCGAAACGAAATCGGGCGCCAAATCGCTTGCTGGACGTGTTTTCCCAACCAAAGTCACAGCGTATTCGATAACGTTGTCGGCAACGGGTACTTGTCGGACCAATGTTTGGAATCGTTGAATGTCTTCGCTGCTCATGACGTGCCGCTTCTCTGGCTTCTCAGCGCTCGTAGTTTGGCGAACGACAGTGACCTCTTGTTCAAACGTCGGATAGTCCAACCAAAGATTGAACATAAAACGGTCAAGTTGAGCCTCAGGAAGGGGATAGGTCCCTTCTTGTTCAATCGGATTCTGAGTGGCCAGAACGAAAAATGGTTCTGGAAGCGAGAATGTGTGACCAGCGGCAGTCACTCTATGCTCCTGCATCGCTTCTAAGAGAGCGGCCTGCGTTTTGGGCGGTGTTCTATTAATCTCATCAGCCAGAACAACGTTGGCGAAAACAGGACCTTTCACGAATTTGAACTGACGACGACCCGTTGTCGCGTCTTCTTCAATTATCTCGGTACCGGTAATATCGCTTGGCATGAGGTCCGGTGTGAACTGAATCCTCGAAAACTGTAGGTCTATCGCGTCCGCAACAGTATGAATCAGAAGAGTTTTGGCGAGGCCCGGAACGCCCACGAGAAGAACGTGGCCTCGGCAGATCATACTGATGAAAATTTGCCTGATGATCTCGTCTTGACCAACAATTACTTTTCCAATCTCCTCACGGAGGGCACTAAACCGGGAATGAAGTTCTTCAACTGTTTCCGGGGAGGTGGATATTTCCATCTTGGTGATTTCTAATTCTAATTGTCTGCGAGGAAGAGGTCTTTTGCCATTCCTCTGATATCAATGTAAACCGTTTCTTTAAGTCCTACCAACCATTCTTCCATGACACGAGCTTGTTTTGCCTGAAGGGCCATACGTTCGATCATTTCATAGTCAGTGGATATATCGACTCGATGTTCAAATACGCGTGATTCCAGTCTAACAATATGAAATGCTCTTCTGCCATCCAGCAGTTGCACTTCGGACGGTTCCGAAACACCACCTGGCTCGAGGTTCGATAATGTGCTCTGCCACAGGCCACCCAGGGCTTCGACATACAAATTTCGTTCGCCATTAGTGGGGTCGGTAACACGTCCTCCTTGAGACTTGGAAAGATCTTCTTCCGACTCTTCACGTGCGAGCACTTCAAAAGATGCGCCTTTGGTCAAAATGGAATCTCTCAGAACCGTAAGCCTTTCGATGGCCGGCGTGTCATCAACCTTCCGATCATCAAATGAAATCAATATGTGATTGTAGTCAATCCTATCACCTCGGCGCTCATTCACTCTGAGAAAATGCATACCGAATTGGGTCTCGAAGATTCGAGAGTGGACGCCGATGAGTGATCTTGAGGCGACGGCTGCGAATTCTGGGACTACTTCGTCGAGGCCCATATTTTCGTATAGTCCACCATTGGGCGCTGATCCGGGATCATCAGAGAAAAGTTCTGCCATTTCTTCCATCGTAAAGACACCAGCTACGACCGAGTCTCTGATAGCCGTAATAATCTCGACTGCCTCCTCACGCGCTGCCTCCGTCACGACTGGCATACGAACGATGTGGGATACGCGCACAAGGTTTGGTAGGGTGGGGAGGGAGTCGGTCGGGAATTGATAAAACCAATCCCGAACATCCGAAGGAGTGGCCTTCACGCCGGAGAACTTCTGCCTCCGAAAATCATCGGCCAGAAGACGATCTCGAAAATCTTCCCGCAAATCCGCTTTCACTTCGAGTAGGGAGCGGCCATATAGTTCTTCCAGCCGCGCCTGTCCGCCCACCTGATTTTGAATTTGTTCTATCTGTGCATCCAGGCCTTGATCTACCTGCTGGTCCGTAACAATGATATTGGTATCCCTTCTGGCATGAATTACCAGCACTTTTTCCCCAATTAGCTGGTTCAGCGAGTTTTTCCAGAGGTCTTCAGAATAGGTTAGCTCCTGTTGATTGATGACGCCCATCACAAATGCGTCTACATCGGATTGCAGGATGATGTAGTTGCCGACCACAGCCACGATTTCGTCCAAAATGGGCTGGTCTTGAGCGGAAGCTCTCGGGGCGGAGGCGACGAGAACAAGAAGAAAAAGAAGAGATCTTATCAAGATCCGTGAACCGAAATCAACAATACGTTTCATGAATAACTGGAATGACTGGCAAAAATGAAATGACCGGTCTAGCCCTTTTGGTACCACCTGATAAGGTGGCAAGGTGAGGTAGCGGTGTGATTATAAAACGAATGATCTGAATCAAAAGTATCTTGATGCTTCGAAAATCATGACCCAGCACGTGGATTGACGGTGAAGTTTCCAGCATGCTCGAAGCCTACCTGATCTCAAGCTCATCACGAGACAATGCTCTCGTGCGGAGCCGTTGAACCTGCCTTGCAAACAACTGTTTCCGCATCTGGATTGCCACACGGTCTCTCAATTGATCTTCGATCATTTCGAGAGCAGGGACTGTTCCTGATGGGATGCGATCAACAAGCTGAATCACATGAAATGATCCATCGTGGGCAAAGACAGGGAGTACCTCTCCAGCAGTGATGGCTGTCACGGCCTCAGATAAGCCCGGGATTCTGGAAAAAAGCTGGCTCTGCGGAAAATAGGCGTTCGAGTCCATCCCGTCGGTCGAGTATCTTTCCAACAAGCGGTCCAGTTCTGGGTCAGTTGGAGTCTCAGTTGTGGATACAAGAATATTCTGGACCGTCGCAGCGGAATCTGGATTTGCAAAAACGAAGTGGATAATGCGAACGTACGGTTCACGAACAGCTAATTGATCGCGATTTTGTTCATAGTATGTCTGGATCGCCACGTCTTCCGGTGCGCTACCCAGTTCTGCGGCGGCCATTCTATTTACGAGTGCATTAATCATGACTGAACGCTCGTTGTCGGCCAGAAGTCGCTGAACATCCGGATCGCCTTTAAGTCCGCGTTCGCTCGCCTCCTGAAAAAGCAATTCGTTTGTAACCCACTGTTCAATAATCTGTGAGACCGCGTCAGCCGAATCCAAGAATGTAGACGTGTTTTCGAGAAGCTCATCGATCTCGGCCATCGTCAGGTGTTCATTTCCAAGTCGAGCCACAAATTCGAGATCCGTGCTTTGGTCTGAGCAGCCCAAACAGAGGAGAATTACAATCGAGAGCTGGAGGAGGTTCGCTCTCCAAAAGCGGCTCAAATCGATATGGTTAGAGAACGGACTCAATCTTTTGCTGGTTCTTCTGCCAGTGGCTGAACGTATACCAGATTGTCGTGGAAAACTTCGACTCCGTACTTTGCTCGTAGTCCTGCGAGGATGTCTGCCTCGACCAAAATCTGATAGTCGCTGATGACAGCAGAACGGGCTTCTTCAAACGTCATCGCCCTGGTAAGCTCTAAGCCGGAGTGATAGAGAGCAATCCATCCGCTGTTGTATGAGATGCCCTCAGAAATCCCGCCTTCACTCAATTCGAAAACCTGATCAAAAATGGATCCTGTCGATTCAGACACGTGAGTAGTGTCCACTCGCAACGTGAAAGTAGAATCTTGTGCAACCATTTCATTTGCGGTGTCTATTCCTTCGCTTCTAACGAGGCTAATAAAGCGGTGAAGTCCGTCTTCCGATGTGCTCGAATAACTGACAACTTGAACTCTGTCTGGAAACTGGTAATCAGCTTCATTGGCACTGTAATGATTTTGAAGTCCTGTGGAATCGCCTGAAGCAGCAGACCAAATGTGGTCCTCCATGTACTTGAATAGAATGAGTCCATCTCTGAAGTCTCGCATGGTTTCAGAAAACTCCGTGTCGTTTTCTTCCAGCCGAGTAACTTTGTAAGAGATTGCTTGCTCGTCAAAATATCGGTCTACCACACTGAACAGTCTCTTATCAGTACCTGTCTCTGTAGGAATGCGTCCGGAAGAAAAGTAGGTGGCGAACTCAGCAACAGACATACTGATGTCTCCAATTCGGGCAAACTCCTGAGCTGCTTCGGTTGAGTCCAGGCTTCCCTGGGCGAGCATACGGAAAAGTGAATCCGCTGAGATGGATCCTGCCCACTTGTGCACGAGTGAGGAATCAACCCACGTTCCGAGCTCTTTTCTAACGCCGGCTGCATACTGCTTTTCTGCCTTTTGTGCTCGGGGCATCTGATTGACTCGATTCTTGAGTGTTTCATACTCTTCCTCATAGGATCCCATCTCAGATTCGCCTACGAACTGAATGAAGTGTTGGCCGAAAGGAGTGGCGATGGGTCCAACGAACTGATTAACCTCTTCAATTGAGAAGGCGGCATCTCTGAATTGAAATGGAAGGCCAGCATCATAGGACAATGATCCGATACTGCCACCATTTTGTGCGGAGTTCTGATCATCAGACAATTCGGCGGCCACCTCTGCAAAATCTTCTCCTGCGCTAAGCCTGGTGCTCACCCGGGAGATTCGTTGGTCCATGTCGGCGGCATCTGCGGCCGTGTTTCCTTTCGGCCGAATCATGATGTGTGCAAGTTCGCGATCGAAAGGCATAGCCATTTTGTCAGACACTTTGAGAATGTGGAAGCCAAACTGGGTTCTGAAAGGGGCTGATACCTCACCCAAAGCAGTGTTAAACGCAGTGTCCTCAAACTCCTCAACCATTCTTCCGCCTCCAAAATATCCCAGCTCGCCTTGATACCCTGGTGCACCTGGAGCTCCCTTTGCTGAAGGATCCTGGGAGTGAATGGCGGCCATCTCTCCAAAGTCGGCTCCGGCTAGAACTGAATCGCGTACTGCTACAATTGAGTTGTAAGCGATCAGCGTATCGGCGGCGGGCGCATCGGCTGCCACGGTTATCAATATGTGGCTTGCGGATACAGCTTCAATCCGACGGTCGTACATCTCGCGAACCAGTGGCTCGAAGATGTTGCGCTCCATTATGTATGGGCGGGCAAGCTGAATTCGATATTGGTCTATTTCGGCAAGAATACCAGGATCCTGGTCGTAACCCAGTTCGCGCGCCTCGAGCACTTTCACACGGAAATCGATAAAGCGGTCCAGGAAATCTTTGTAGGCTTCCAGCGTATCCGTGACCAGACCAGAATTGCCACTCGTTCTGTCATACTGACGCGCGAAGTACTCGAGGGAGATCGTACTCCCGTCAACAATCGCCAGGACTGACTCGTCAACTGGTTCTTCCTGAGTAACCATCTGTGGTCCTGAGCAGCCTGTGTAGGCTATAAGAGCCACTAATAGTGCGAAGAGTGAGGTTCGTGATGGAAGCATGCGTGTAGTGTATGTTGGGCGGCAGAGAACGAATCGAAACGAATCAGCCAGGGCAATGAGCACGCGCATCCACGCAGTATTGCCTTTATTGGTTCCGCAGCGTGGGCGCATTTTTAAGTACGGCTTCTTAGAACGATTTTGCTCTGAACTAAAAAGAGCAACTTTCGGCTCGCACAGCAGTCCAAAATATAGAAAGAGTAAAGTAATGTGCCTTCACTCTCCCTATTCTTGTGGTCGGTAGCTGTAAATAGAGTCATGCTTCGTATTCGTATTTCCAGTTCCTCGAAGGATCAACTGTCAGGTCGTGCATGAATGAGTATGCGCTAATAGAATCGTTTCAAGCTGGCGATGAATTTGCATTCGTCGGCATTTATAACCGGTTCAAGGGTCCGGTTTATTCGTTCTGCTACAAGATGCTGTTGGATTCGGATGCTGCGCAGGACGTGGTTCAAGAAACGTTCTTACGTGTATACGAAAATCGAGACCGTCTGTTAAAGACCGCTTCGTTTAAGTCCTGGCTTTTTACGATTGCGCGAAATCAGTGTCTGAATTCACTGCGTCGATCAGGCAGACATGTTGGAATACAACCAGGAAACTGGGATCTGTTCGTGTCTAGTGACACGCCATTTACCAAAATGGAAAAATCAGAACAAATAAAATTTGTTGCCAGTTTTTTGGAAACGTTAAATCCGGACTACCGTGAAGTCATAATCCTGAGAGAGTATCAAAACCTGACTTACGAGGAAATTGCAGCTGTAACGAAGAGCACGATTAGTGCGGTTAAGTCTCGTCTTTTTAAAGCCAGGAGAAAGCTGTCAAGAATGATGCAACAGGCAATGGCGTCGTCTGATCTGGATTTTGAGCAGGCAACCAGTGGAAAGAAGACAACACAGGAGGTTCGATTGAATTGAGACACGTTGGTGTAGCGTGTTTTGTGAAAGAAGAACATGAACAAAAGATTCGATCATAGTGAAGTGTTTCAGAATCAGGAAGAAGACCTGAATCTGTATCTCGATGGTGAACTGGAGACGGAACGCCAGGCTGACCTGTATTCGCACCTCGCAGGTAATAGGGAGTCTCGGGCATTTATGGACAACGTCATGTTGTTCAGGAAAATGAGCCGACAGGAACACATCGTGCCCCCACAGGCATCTGATGATAGGTTTTTCGAGCGTCTGGCGATGTTGAAGGAATCAAATGAAAAGTTCGATCGCTTTGAAGATCGAGAACCGCTTTGGAATGCGCGTCGTCCAGTGTCGGTGCGGGCAGCCGTTGCAGCCGTGGTTGCAGTCTTTATGGTTGGCCTTCTAGTGCCTATGGCTACACCCGCCTCCATCACATCCTTCATCGATCAAGAAGAAGAGCGAGTATTTTTCGATGCTCAGGATACACGTGTGCTTCAGTCTTATATATATGTGTTCGAGCCCGGCCTGACCATCGAAGCAGATAAAGACTAGTCTCTGGTCTAACCTCCAAATGGTAATAGGCGCCAATGTTGTCGTTGCGCTTTCGCCGGGATTTCACCTTCTTCGGGCCCATTAACTCCCGCTTCTCGGCTCGACCGCATTTCGAATTGTTATCTTCCGAACCCGAGTCGGAAATCACAAAAACATACCGAAGCGATACATGCGCGTTCGATTTGCACCCAGTCCCACCGGCCTTCTCCACATAGGCGGCCTCAGAACGGCACTGTACAACTTTCTACTGGCCAAAAAAGAGGGCGGAGCATTTATTCTCCGTATCGAAGACACTGATCGTACCCGATTTGTACCCGAGGCCGAAGAAGACATTTTAAGCAGTTTGAAATGGGCTGGCCTTTCATTCGATGAAGGACCAGGAATTGAAGGGGCACATTCACCCTATTACCAATCCGAACGTAGCGCCCTGTATTCCGCAGCTGCCGCCACTCTCATCGAATCAGGTAAGGCTTACATAGCTTTCGATACACCTCCTGAAATCGAAGAGCTGAAACAGCGCTACAGGACCAAAGAAAACCCCAATCCTCGATACGATCATGTGACGAGAGGAGAGATGACCAATTCTCTCTCTCTCACCGACGAAGAAGTGCAGGAGCGTCTGAGCCGGGGTGATGCGCACGTTATTCGGATGAAAATAGATCCGGGGCACTGGATTGAGTTTAAAGATGAGATTCGAGGGGAAGTTCGTTTTGAAAGCGGATCAATCGACGATCAGGTCTTGGTGAAGTCTGACGGTTTGCCGACGTACCACCTGGCAAATATTGTCGATGATCACGCCATGGAAATTACCCACGTGATCCGTGGAGAAGAGTGGCTTCCGTCAACGCCCAAGCACATCTTCCTGTACGAAGCCCTCGGCTGGCAGGCACCTTCTATGGCACACCTTCCTTTGATACTCAGTCCAACGGGCGGAAAGCTATCTAAGCGAAATGCCGAAAAACAGGGTATACCAGTCTCTGTCGCTCAATATCGGGAGGCGGGATACGAGCCCGAAGCGTTGATAAACTTCCTTGCCCTACTGGGATGGAATCCAGGCGATGAACGAGAAATATTTCAACTCGAGGAATTGTCCCGGGCATTTTCTCTCGAAAGAGTAGGACAATCTGGCGTTCAATTTGATTTGCAAAAGCTAGAGTGGTTCAATCAGCACTATCTGCGGCTCCGATCTGACGGAAGCATAGCAGCGGAAATGGCAGGTGCCGTCGAAGAGCGCTATCCGGATTACGAGATAGACAAGCTCGATAAAGCCGTTGGCATGATGAAAGAACGCATGAGCTTTGCAAAGGATATTCTCGAAACTTCGTTTCTGTTCGAGCGCCCTGCGGAATACGACGAAAAATCAGTTCGAAAGCGATGGAATTCGGAATCGCCTGAGGTACTGGGCCGGTTCGCCAAACGTCTGGAGCAGGCTGAAGAGTGGAGTCATGACTCACTGGAAGCCGAATTGAAAGATATGGTCGAACAGGAAGAAATCGGTATGGGGAAACTGATGTTTCCGCTCAGATTAGGTCTCAGTGGGACTCCATCTGGACCAGGTTTGTACGAAATGATGGTTTACTTTGGAAAGGAAGAAACTATCAATCGTCTGAGAACGGTCATTGATAGGCTAAACTGATCAGCTGTTTATTCCGGCCGAGAAGGCTCGGCGGACTTTAGAAGGCGCTCCGTTAAAGATCGCGCTGCGAGATATGGACTCGTGTTCTCGGTGGCAATCTTGCTGATGAGTTCTTTTTTGAATTGCTGAAGGCCAGGATCAACGGAGATATGTTGTTCCACGAGGTAGGAGACGGCGTCTTCAAACCAGTCAACCCGTTGATCCTTACGCAACGAATTGAAGGCACCGCTTTGCTTGCGCTGAGAAACGATTCCATCTACTTTCTGGGCAATAGTCTCGATGCCCACGCCAGTTAGAGCAGAGGAAGTAAGGATGGGAGGGCAATGTTCGGCTCCACGGAGGAGTCTGAGAGCTTGCTCGAGCTCAAGTGCGAAAAGGCCCGCGGCCTGTTCCCCAGACCCATCACACTTGTTGACCGTGACCAGATCGGCAGTTTCAAGAATTCCCCGTTTGATACCTTGCAGAGCATCACCTGAGCCCGCGATCGTCACAAAAAGGACGACGTCAACGAGGCGAGAGACGGTCGTTTCAGACTGTCCGACTCCGACCGTCTCTACGAGGATATAGTCGAACCCGGCAGACTCACAAATGGCGATCACTTCGCGGGTCTTTTCCGCAACGCCTCCGAGTATTCCGGACGTAGGTGAGGGTCGAATGAACACGCCAGATTCCTTCGACAGGCGAGTCATTCTGGTTTTGTCACCTAGAATGCTTCCACCTGTTCTTTCACTGGACGGGTCAATCGCAAGGACCGCAACCGTTTTGCCGGCTCTCACCAGTAGCATTCCAAGTTCTTCTATCAAAGAACTCTTGCCTGTGCCCGGTGCCCCAGTTATCGCAAGCCTGATTGATTCTGACGGATTTGAGTGCGCGAGCTGAAGCAGGTGCAAGTGGGCTGGTTCGTCTGATGCAAGTCGGCTCTCGATAATTGTAATCGCACGAGCGAGAGATCCTCGATCGCCACGCTGAAGCGCTGAAAACAGATCATCGAATTTCTGCATGACTATCCTGGAGAAACAGCTTTTAACAGTCTGTCAAGTAGTTTTTCTGCCGCGTCAGGAATAGCAGTTCCTGGACCAAATATCTCGACCACACCCCGGGACAGAAGAAAGCGTTGATCACGTTCGGGAATAACCCCGCCGGCAACAACCAATATGTCGTCCCTTCCGAGCCGTTTTAGTTCGTCCATGAGCTGTGGAATTAGCGTTTTGTGAGAGCCAGCCAGGGTAGACACGCCCACGACGTGAACATCATTCTCCATGGCTTGACGCGCCGTTTCTTCTGGGGTTTGAAAGAGCGGCCCTACATCCACGTCGTAACCCAAATCTGCGAAGGCTGTTGCAATTACACGCGACCCTCTATCGTGACCGTCTTGTCCCATTTTGGCAACAAGTATTCTCGGGCGACGTCCCGTGGTAGCTAAAAATATGTCAGACTTATTAATCACAGCATCCAAAATAGCACGCTCAGAATACTCTGCCGCGTAAACTCCAGAAAATGATTTGGTTTGCGGCACATGACGCCCGAATACAGATTCGAGAGCAGAGGATATTTCACCAAGAGTAGCCCTTGCTTTCGCCGCGCCAATACAAGCTTCGAGCAGTTGCCCGTT
>Ga0315336_1003059_pt1 | contig 23393 bp, 16 predicted proteins | sample ASW5metaG_FD_204512 | JGI IMG/M metagenome (GOLD analysis project Ga0315336, IMG submission 204512) | Ammonia-oxidizing marine archaeal communities from Monterey Bay, California, United States - ASW #5 | ecosystem: Environmental > Aquatic > Marine > Intertidal zone | place: USA: California... | reverse complement strand
TATACACGCTGAACGAATGAAGACGCTTTATGGCAATGCACTACCTTCGCAAACCGACGATCGCGAACTGATTGACGTGCCAGCTGTTGGCGAAGAGACGCATGCCCAGGCCAACCACGTCCCGCGCTCGATGCTGATTGGAATCATCAAGCCTAGGATTGAAGAAACCCTTGAGCTTGTTCGCAACCGCCTAGAGAAAAGCGGTTTTGGTCGTTACGCGGGCCGTCGCGTCGTACTAACAGGCGGCGCAAGCCAGCTTCATGGAACGCGCGAATTGGCCGCGAGCGTTCTCGGTAAGCAGGTGCGCCTTGGCCGGCCTATTCGTATTCGTGGATTGGCAGAAGCAACCGGAGGGCCAGCTTTTGCCACGTGTGCCGGGCTCTTAAGTTTTGCCCTTCGCACGCCATCCGAATGGTCCAAAAAAACTAGAAGCACATTAACAAAGTCCGTCGATCGCACGGGCCGCATCGGGCATTGGCTACGCGAAAACTTTTAATCGGAGAAAACGCTTTGCAAACAACCCTCACAAAACTATCGCCGGAGATCGCCGGCAAACTCATGAAGACGAATGACCATGGAGGTTACAATGACGATTAATTTTACAATGCCGGAAACCTACGAACTGAAACCACGAATCACCGTGATTGGCATCGGCGGCGCCGGTGGCAACGCGGTAAATAACATGATCGACTCCAATTTGGAGGGTGTGGAGTTCCTAGTCCTGAATACGGACGCCCAGTCCTTGGCACATTCGAAGGCGGGGCGGAAGTTACAAATGGGGATGGGAATCACCCAGGGACTTGGCGCTGGCTCACGGCCCGAAATAGGCCGAGCCGCCGCAGAAGAGGCAATCCAGGAGGTCATTGATCACCTGGAGGGCAGCAACATGGTGTTCATCACGGCCGGTCTCGGAGGGGGTACGGGAACCGGCGGTGCACCAGTTATCGCCCGCACCGCGCGCGAGAAAGGTATTCTCACTGTCGGCGTCGTGACAAAGCCCTTTGCCTTCGAGGGCACTCAGCGGATGCGGATCGCCGAGATGGGGATGAACGAGCTACAACAATATGTTGATACCCTGCTCGTCATTCCGAACCAGAATCTTTTTCGGGTGGCGAATGAATCGACAACATTCGCAGACGCGTTCAAGATGGCGGATGACGTCCTGCAATCCGGTGTACGTGGGGTCACCGACCTCATGGTCATGCCAGGCCTGATTAATCTCGACTTCGCTGACATCCGAACCGTCATGAGCGAGATGGGCAAGGCGATGATGGGTACTGGGGAAGCAGAAGGCGACCAGCGCGGCCTAAAAGCCGCCGAAGCTGCCATCGCGAACCCGCTACTTGACGATGTGACCATGAAGGGCGCTCGTGGGGTGCTGATCAACATCACCGGCGGATTTGATATGACGCTTTTCGAGGTTGATGAAGCGGCGAATCGAATCCGCGAAGAAGTCGATCCGGAAGCGAATATTATTTTTGGCTCTACCTTCGAAGAGTCACTCGAAGGGCGCATGCGGGTTTCCGTCGTCGCCACGGGCATCGATCTGGACACAAAAATTGCACCAAAACCGACGCGGATCAGCTTAGTGGCGGAGCACGGTCAGCCCATCCCAACAGGCAGCGCGTTTGGCTCTAACGCAAGCGCTGAGATGATCCAGCCGACCCTGAATGTGCGAACGGAAACAAGCATCCAGCATCAGAGTAATGAGGCAGTTTCTGCAATAACCGCCGAACCAGTAGCAGCATCGCTCGACCCACCCTTCATCGCACCAGAGCCGGAAGTATCGGCGGCACCTAGACGGACGGAGCCTAATCCGTTTGCCGCTGCTGCCATGATAAATGGTAGTCAGAAGCCGGAAACAGAGACGCGTCCGAGCCTGTTTGAGCGGATGACAGGCACCGGGCGAGCAGCCACCCCACAAGATACGGCGGAAATCTCGGTGCCCTCATCGCCAGTGCCAAAAACTAAGCCGATCGCGTCTATCCTCGAGGAGCCGGTGGTGCAAAGAACGCCAGAAAAGGTGAGCTCGTTGATGGCTGAAAACTGGCCGATTCCTGCCCATCAGGGCCTCGGAAACCACGCACCGCTTGAGCCTGAGACGTCAGAAGAAGAGAGCCAGGAGGAAGATCTCCTCGAGATCCCAGCTTTCTTGAGGCGACAGGCCAACTGAAAGGTAGGAAGGCCCAGCGGATTGACCGTAACATTTTGTAACAAAACGTGATTTGAATGCCCGGGGGGAGGTTTGATACACCCCCCGGAGCATTCCAATCTTGGTTAATCCGTTAAGAGAAGCACATTTTCAAGTGAAGTCAGTTTTCCAAAAAACCCTGCGTAGCGAAATTTCCTGCAACGGAACGGGCCTACACACGGGCGCGCACGTCACCATGACGATGTGCCCCGCCAAACCCGACACCGGGATCGTGTTTAGACGAACGGATATTTCTGGCGAAGGCGCAGAGCTCAATGCGCGCTGGAATAACGTCGTAGATACGACCATGGGTACGACGATTGGCAATGACAACAACATTCGCATTTCAACTATCGAGCATCTAATGGCTGCTCTTCATGGTTGCGAAATCGATAATGCGATCATCAACATCTCGGGCCCGGAAGTACCTGTGATGGATGGCAGCGCTGCTCCGTTCGTCTTTCTTATTGAATGCGCCGGCATCCAAGAACAAGAAGCGCAACGGAAGGTAATCGAAATTCTGAAGCCGATTGTAGTTCAGGATGGCGATCGCAGCGCCTCGCTTTCACCGGCACCGATCTTTTCCGTAGAATGCGAAATTTATTTCGATAAACGGGCTATCTCTCGACAAAGCTGTCACTTTCACCTATCGAACGGTACCTTCAAGTCGGATATCTGCCGGGCACGCACCTTCGGTTTTGAAGAAGATGTGGCCAAACTTCGTGCGGCAGGTTTGGCACGCGGTGGCTCGCTGAAAAACGCCGTCGTTGTCAGTTGTGATGGCGACAAGGTTCTGAACGAGGAAGGCTTGCGCTATGAGGACGAATTCGTCCGGCATAAGGCTCTCGACTGTATCGGCGACCTCTACTTAGCTGGCGCATCTATTCGCGGTCTGTACCGTGGCATTTATTCCGGACACACGCTAAACAACAAACTTCTGCACAAGCTCTTTGAAGAGAAGGGCGCGTTCCGCCGTGTGTCCGCAGAAGAAGCCGCCCATGCGAGCAAAACATGGGAATCCCCCCACGTAAGCGCGATGGAAGCCTGACTTCGGTCAAGTTTTTGCCATCGATATAATACAGCACTTTCGCCGCCAGCTCTGGTGGTGTTTTTTTATCCGCGGCCTTGTCTACAACCTGACTTACATCGCTGAAACACCTGGGAATCGGCCCTCAGCGTGGTATATTGCAAAGAGCAAGGGGGGGCCGGTCCCGCGCATATCTCAGGAGTTAAATGACGCCCTTGATGAAGCCGTCCCGATGCGAATCCTTCCAGTGGTTGCTTGCTGCTTTTGGAGCAATATGCTTGCTCGGCGCCTGCTCTTCCGATGAGGATTCAGACGCCGGCACGTTTATCGGCGATGAAGCAATTTTCATCGAACGACCTGCTGCTGAACTTTACAACCATGCTATGGACATGCTCGTTGAAGGGGATATTGAGGCTGCCGTTGAAAGCTTTGATGAAGTCGAACGCCAGCACCCCTATTCTGTTTGGGCGACGAAGGCTCAGTTGATGGCCGGCTACAGCTTTTACCTACGCAACAGCTATGATGAGGCCGTTCCCGCCCTTGATCGCTTTATCCAGCTCCACCCTGGTAATCCAGACACCCCCTACGCCTACTATTTGAGAGCGCTCTGCTACTACGAACAGATCTCGGATGTGAGCCGCGATCAAAAAATGACTGAGGAAGCCGGCGAAGCGCTTCAAACGTTGATCCATCGTTTTCCGAACAGCAAATACTCGCGCGATGCACGTCTTAAGCTCGAATTCACCCACAACCATCTGGCAGGGAAAGAGATGTCAATTGGCCGTTATTATCTTAAACGCGACAACCATCTGGCAGCAATTAAGCGGTTCCGAACGGTTGTAGAAGAGTACCAAAACACGCAACAGGTTGCCGAAGCACTGCATCGGCTGACGGAGGCTTATATTGCCCTTGGTCTCATCGACGAGGCGCGTAAGACGGCTGCCCTACTCGGCTACAATTTCCCAGGCAGCCCGTGGTATCAAGACAGTTACGATCTTTTCACAAAAAGAAAATTGCAGCCTTTGGTCGCGGCCACACCTACACCGGCCGCGTCTAACCCTTAAATCCCTTAACGCCCATGCTCGCCGGCCTTTCCACTCGGTATTTCATACTCATAGACTGGTTGGATCTTCGATTCCACGAAGGCTTTGATGTGCTGACGGGCGCCGGCCAACTGCTTCGGACGCGCAAGGCATGAAAGCAACCCTGCCAGAAAAACCAGTTGCAGAGCTCACCGAAAAAGAGGCGGGCGTTGAGCTTGCGCGCCTGGCAGATGAAATCAAAGCCCATGACGACGCCTACCACAAACGCGACGCGCCTATCATTTCGGACGCTGAATACGATGAGCTTCGCCTCCGTAACGAGAAGATCGAGAAGCGGTTCCAAGGACTCATTCGCGCAGATAGCCCGTCGAAGCGTGTCGGCGCAGAGCCGGCGGAAAGCTTTCGCAAAGTTACCCATTCAATGCCGATGCTTTCGCTTGAGAACGCTTTCGGGCACGAGGATGTCGGTCTTTTTTTCGATCGAGTCCGGCGATTCCTAGGGTTTTCCAAGGATACAGCTATCGAGGTTACTGCTGAACCGAAGATCGACGGCCTTTCTTCATCCCTGCGCTATGAAAAGGGCATCTTCGTGCTCGGAGCAACGCGCGGTGACGGCACGACTGGAGAGGACATAACAAAAAACTTAATTACGGTTGCTGACATTCCAAAGACATTAAAGGGGACAAACCTGCCCGACGTGTTGGAAGTCAGGGGCGAGGCCTACATGGCGCGTGCCGATTTTTTAATGCTAAACGAAGCGCGTATAAAAGCAGGCGAGTCTGCCTTTGCTAACCCCAGGAATGCCGCTGCGGGCTCACTCCGTCAGCTCGATCCTTTGATCACAGCAAAGCGCAAGCTTTGCTTCTTCGCTTATGGCTGGGGAGAAACTAGCGCAGACCTAGGAGAGACTCAGTGGCAGGTAATAGAAAGACTGAAGAAAATGGGTTTTGTCACAAACCCATTGTCCGAGCGCCTTAAGGAGGACGCGTTAGCGGTAGACTTCTATCAGCGTATTCAGGAAAAACGCAGGGAGCTCGCTTATGATATCGATGGTATTGTTCTGAAAATAAACCAGCTCAACTGGCAAGAACGACTCGGCACAGTAAGCCGAGCACCTCGTTGGGCGATCGCGCAGAAATTTCCGGCAGAGCAGGCGGAGACTAGACTCCGCAGGATTCGGATCCAGGTAGGCCGCACTGGCGCGCTTACCCCAGTGGCTGAGCTCGAGCCGATAACTGTGGGCGGTGTCGTCGTCAGCCGGGCAACGCTGCACAACGAGGACGAGATCGCCCGCAAGGATGTGCGTGAGGGTGACACCGTTGTTATTCAACGGGCCGGCGACGTCATTCCGCAGGTGGTCCGTGTCATTAAAAAAAAGCATGTTAAGCGTACTAAGAAGTTTTCCTTTCCCAATCATTGCGGGGCCTGCAACAGCCTCGCTATTCGTGAGGAGGGCGAAGTAGTCCGGCGATGCACGGGCGGGCTTGTCTGTCCTGCACAGGCTGTGGAGAGACTTCGTCATTTTGTCTCACGCAATGCCTTCGACATTGAAGGCTTAGGAAAAAAACAAGTTGAAGCCTTCTGGAATGAGGGCCGTATCAAAGGCCCGGGAGATATCTTCGGGCTCGAAGAGGCCGACGGAGAATCAAAAATACCACTTTCTGAGTGCGGAGGCTGGGGCGTGCTTTCCGCTCAGAACTTGTTCAAGGCTATCGCAAACAGTCGGGAGATTTCGCTGGAACGTTTCATCTACGCACTTGGCATACGTCAGGTTGGTCAGGCGACGGCGCGCCTGCTTGCTCAGAATTATGGGAGCCTAAAAAATTGGCGAACGGCGATGAAACTGGCAAAAGACCACAAAAGCACTACCTATCGGGATCTTCTCAACATCGACGGCATCGGATCAAGTGTCGCCGACGATGTCCTTGGTTTCTTCGCCGAGCCCCAAAACAAAGCGGTACTGGACGCGCTCGCTAAGGCGGTCCGCGTCAAGAATTTCACGATACCGGCAACGACCTCCGCGATTGCTGGCAAGACAATCGTGTTTACAGGTCACCTAGCTTCAATGACTCGCGCCGAAGCGAAGGCGCGCGCTGAGGCGCTAGGGGCGAAAGTAGCAGGCTCCGTTTCTCCGAAGACTGACCTCGTTATCGCAGGCGAGCAAGCTGGCTCAAAGATAAAGCAGGCAAAGGAGCTGGGTCTAAGGATCCTGGACGAAAGAGCATGGCTCGATCAGGCGGAACTGAAGCCTTAGACCTTCGCGCATGCAGTCTTTAGCCAGGCCTGAGTGGACGCATCTAGAAGCGGTGCAAGTTTTTCGAAGACCCGATGGTGATAGGCGTCGAGCCAGGCTATCTCCTCAGCGTTCAAAAGTGAGACGTCGATAAGCGCGCGATCAATGGGCGCCAACGTCAATACCTCGAAACCGAGTATTGATTCCTCTGCTTCCACTACAACAACCAGGCTCTCGATACGGATACCATAAGCACCAGCTTTATAGTAACCGGGCTCGTCAGAAAGGATCATGCCTGGTTGTAAGATGATCGGATTGGGAGATTTCGATATCCTTTGGGGCCCCTCATGAACGTTAAGATAGCTCCCCACCCCGTGACCGGTACCGTGATCATAATCGAGGCCCACCTGCCAAAGGGCAGCCCTAGCTAGGGTATCCAACTGCGAACCCGTCGTCCCTTCCGGAAAGCGAGCCATGGCAATAGCAATATGCCCCTTAAGAACGCGCGTAAAACGGTCGCACTGTTCGATCGTAGGACTACCGATGGCGATAGTGCGCGTTACATCTGTTGTCCCGTCTAAATATTGGGCACCTGAATCGACAAGGTAGAGCATGTCTGGCGCTATCTTACAGTCTGTTTCCGAGCTCGCCTTGTAATGCACAATTGCGCCGTGAGCGCCCGCACCAGAGATAGTCGGGAAACTCAAACCGCGGAAGTGCTCGCACTCGCTACGAAAGTCTTCGAGGGCCTCCGCTGCAGATATTTCTGTTAAGTCTCCCGTCGGGCCTTTCTTGCCAAGCAGTGCCAGAAAGTTAACCAATGCGGCACCGTCCCGAAGGTGAGCAGCATGTGCGCCGCTAAGCTCGACTTCGTTCTTGCAAGCCTTTGGCAGCGCGCAAGGATCTGCGCCCTCCTTAATCATAGCTCCATTCCTACGAAGCTCCGTATAGATGGTGATAGGCACGGTGCCGGGATCGACAAGAACGATGTGCTTTTGACTCCCCAGTGTCGCAAGCGAGAAGGCTAGGTCGGCACGCACCTTTACACGCACGCTTAACCCAAGATGTGTCCGAAGGCCTTCGGTTAATTTGAACGGATCGATGAACCAATCAACAGTCGCATCTTTGTAAAGAAGCGCGAAGGAAAGCGGCAATGGCGTGTGGGACAAATCGTTACCGCGCACATTGAGTAACCAGGCAATTGAATCCGGCTGAGAAAAAAAGACTGCATCGGCACCTTTAAGAGCAGTAACGATATGTTGCCGCTTTTCTTCGCTTGACTTACCTGCAAAGCGAATGTCATGAGCCCTGACGGCAGAGATGGGGGGCGGCGGTTGGTCTTGCCAAATACAATCGATCGGGTTTTTCTCGCAAGGAACGAGCTCCGCTTTTGTCTCTTCGCACGCACTCGCAAACGGCTTTATGCTGGCCGGCGTAAATAGCCAAGGATCAAAGCCGATCCGCATGCTAGGCTTTAGCGCTCCTTGCAGCCAAGCGCTAGGGGGGTTCTCAGTTGCGTGCAACGGCGTAAAACGATCTTCGGCAACCTGTGCGCGCACCTGTAGCGTGTAGCGCCCGTCGACAAAAATCGCTGCCCGATCTGCAAGCACTATGGCCAAGCCTGCCGAGCCTGTGAAGCCAGTGAGCCAGGCAAGCCTGGCAGCAACACGCGGTGAGTATTCGCCCTGGTGCTCATCCGCCCTTGGAATCAGGAAGCCGTCGAGGTGAAGGCGGACGAGTTCCGCACGCAACGCATCAAGCCGTTCCGAACGTGCGGACTGAGCCTTCTCGGCCGCAAAGCCTGCGCGATCTTCCACTTCTAGAGCAAGTAACATTTCACGCAAAGCGAGAGTAGGCGGTGAGGGCAACAGCGAAAGCCAGGTGTCCGTTGCAACCCCCCGTGGGGCCGCCGCCACACCTTTGACTAATGCACGGATCACGTCAGGGCGTTCCGTAATCCCCGCTTCGGTTAGTAACGCTGCTAGTGAATCGGCCAAAGAGTTACCCGTTCCCGTGATCTATATCGGCCTCAGTCACGAAGCTTGCCATGACCTTCTTCCGCCCGGCCTTATCAAAGGAAACGTCGAGGCGGTCACCTTCAGCGCTAAGCACGAGACCGTAACCAAACTTCTGATGAAAGACGCGGGAGCCTGTGACTAGAATCATTGATTCATTCGCAATTACGCTTGCCTTACCTTCCAGCGTGCGGACGCCGAGCATGGAATAACTATCTGCGCCCTCCCACTGAAAGGCGCTTTTGCTATCGCGTAGACCTGGCGTGTTGCCTGAGGTCCCGCTGTAAAGGCCCGACTCTGTATCCACCTCGATGTGATCGGTTGGCAATTCGTCAAGAAAACGAGAGGGAATATTACTTTGCCATTGATTGTAAATCCGCCGGTTCGTGGCAAAAGAGAGATACACGCGTTTTCGCGCCCGAGTTAGTCCTACATAGGCTAGACGCCGCTCCTCTTCGAGGCCGGAATTACCCTCTTCGTCTAGTGTGCGCTGATGAGGAAACACGCCTTCCTCCCAACCAGGCAGGAAGACAGCATCAAATTCGAGCCCCTTCGCGCTATGCAGTGTCATCAGGCTCACCATGTCCTTGATTTCGCCCCCCGCAGCTTCATTATCCATGATCAGACTCACATGTTCGAGGAAGCCGCCAAAGGTCTCGAATTCCTCAAGGGCTGCAACGAGCTCCTTCAGGTTCTCCAAACGCCCTGGCGCGTCTGGCGATTTATCCTTCTGCCACATTTCCGTGTAGCCAGATTCCTCGAGCACGAGAGTAGCAAGACTAGCATGAGGTGTATTATCGAGCAGGCTTCGCCAACGATCGAAATCCTGGATGAGGCCGGAAAGCGCGTGCCTGGCTCGGGGTTTCAGTTCGTCTGTCGTCGCAAGCCGCCCTGCAGAAGCCATCAGCGAGATTGACTGTGTACGCGCCAGACGATGGATAGCCTGAAGTGTCGCCTCACCCAAGCCGCGCTTTGGCGTATTTATGATACGCTCAAAAGCAAGGTCGTCGCCAGGGTGGGCTAGGACCCGCAAATAGGCAATAGCATCTCGGATTTCTTGACGCTCATAGAAGCGGAGACTACCGATAATGCGATAAGGCACGCCAAGGGTAACGAAGCGTTCCTCGAACTCGCGAGTCTGGAACCCGGCGCGAACCAGAATAGCAATCTCGTTCAATTCATAGCCTTTGCGATGTAAGTTCTCGATCTCATCGCCGACCTGGCGAGCTTCTTCCTCAGCATCCCACACGCCGCGTAACCTCAGCTTTTCTCCTTCCTCGTGATCTGTCCAGAGCCGTTTACCAAGTCTGCCCGTGTTCTTCGCAATTAGATCGGAAGCCGCGTTTAGGATATGGTGTGTTGAGCGATAGTTTTGTTCGAGCCGGATGACCTTTGCACCCGGAAAATCCTTCTCGAAACGCAAGATGTTGCCGACCTCTGCTCCTCGCCATCCGTAAATTGACTGATCGTCATCACCTACGACACAAAGATTCCTGCTCCCCTTCGCCAGAAGACGCAACCAGAGATACTGCGCAACGTTCGAATCTTGATACTCGTCGACGAGCAAATAGCGAAAGCGCCGCTGCCAATTTTGCAACACGTCCTCATGTGCCGTAAAGAGGGTCAAGCAGTGCAAGATAAGATCACCGAAATCGACGGCATTGAGCGCTTTGAGCCGCTCCTGATAAAGGGCATAAAGCTTGGGCCCCTTGCCGCCAGCAAACTCAGAGGTTTCTGAGGCCGATACCTCATCGGGCGTAAGCCCACGATCCTTCCAGCGTTGGACCAGGCTCGAAAGCACGCGGGCTGGCCAGCGTTTTTCGTCTAGATTCGCCGCAGCGAGCACCTGCTTTAGCAGGCGTAACTGGTCGTCCATACCGAGGATTGTAAAATTGGACTTCAAGCCTAAGAGTTCCGCATGCCTTCTTAAGATCTGAGCACAGACGGAGTGAAAGGTGCCGATCATAATACCTTCAACGGCGCGGCCGATGAGAGAGCCCACGCGTTCTTTCATCTCGAGGGATGCCTTATTTGTGAAGGTAACGGCAAGAATCTGTCCCGGTGTCGTGTGTCCAGAGAGCAGAATGTGGGCAATCCGTGTAGTCAACACCCGTGTCTTTCCAGTGCCGGCACCAGCCAATACAAGCAGCGGACCATCAAGCGTTTCTACCGCTTGGCGCTGCTCTAGGTTAAGATCATCAAGGTAAACGGCCTGGCGATGGGCGTACGCGAGAGTCGGAGTTTGTTTTTCGATATCAAGATTTTTCATGCATTCTTACCGGACGTTGGCGGGCACTTATTTTTTAGTGCAATGTGCCGGCCCGCCTGTTCCGGAAAGGGCAGCGTTGAATGGGCCTTTTGAATATCCGCTAGACGGTCGAGCACGCTTTCAGGGAATGCCATCGCGGCACGATCTATCATGTCGACATGAACGACCATCAATTCTTGGGTCGCTGATAGATAATTTTTCTCAGATTGATGCATTTCAAAGAAAAGGTGGATGCGTTTTTTATCATAGCCAAGAAGCTGGGTCGTGACGTGGAAAGGATTTCCCACACGCAATTCGCGCTTGTAGACAACATGAGATTCAACCGCAAAGACAGAGCGGCTATAGGCCTTCACGTATTTCGGTCCGACGCCGATAAAGGTCCACCAGCGTTCCGTCGCATCGTCGAAGGCCCGCGTGTAATAGGTGACATTCATATGGCCGTTGAAGTCAAGCCAGCGTGTCTTGACCTTGCTGCGAAACTCACAAAACGGCGTCTGAATGGCAGCGGTGTCCATAGGCTCTCCTCTTTCACGCTCTCATCGACTATAGCGAATAATCAATCGTGCGCATAAGCCAGGTTCGGTGCGAGCCACCCTTCTGCCTGCTCGACCGTAACTCCTTTTCGAGCTGCATAGTCTTTCACCTGATCGCGCCCAATGCGTCCCACTCCGAAATACTGGGCATCTTCATGAGCGAAGTAAAAGCCGGAGACAGCGGCGCTTGGTAGCATGGAAAAACCTTCCGTGAGCTGGATTCCAGTCTGCTCGGGTGCTTCCAATAGGTTAAAAAGAATGGCTTTTTCGCTATGGTCCGGACAGGCAGGGTAGCCCGGTGCAGGCCGAATGCCGCGATAAGCCTCCCTGATGAGGTCTGCATTATCAAGCCGTTCGTCCGGCGAGTAGGCCCAAAATTCCTTGCGTACGCGTTCGTGCAGACGTTCTGCAAAGGCCTCCGCCAGGCGATCTGCAAGCGTTTTTAAAAGGATGCTACTGAAGTCGTCATGGTCGCGCTCGAACTGCTTAAGCCTTTCTTCGATCCCATGCCCTGTTGTGACGGCAAAACCGCCGAGATAATCGGATATGCCGCTTGCCTTTGGCGCGATAAAGTCGGCTAGACAGAAATTGGCACGCAGACCTGTTTTCTTCATCTGCTGGCGCAGGAAATGGAAGGTGGCGAGAACATCATTTCGTGACTCGCTTGTGTAAAGCTCGACATCGTCGTCACGGACCACATTCGCCGGAAAGAAACCTAAGACGCCATTTGCAGTTAACCATTGCTCTTCAACGATGCGCGCCATCATTACTTCCGCATCCGAGAAAAGTCGGCGCGCTGCATCACCCACCTTTTTATCTTCAAGTATGGCGGGATAATTCCCTGCAAGCTCCCACGCCTGAAAAAATGGCGTCCAGTCGATGCAAGTGACGAGCTCGGAAAGGGGATAGGCTTCGAAGACCTGAAGTCCGAGGAAGCTTGGCTTAGAAGGCGCAGCCTCCTCCCAGTCGATCCGATATTTTGCGGCACGAGCTTCGGCCAGGGTTAAGGCTGGCCCGCGCTCGCCAGACCTTGCATGGCGGACACGAACTTCTTCATACTCCGAGCGAACTGCATCCAAGAAGTCATCCTTTCGTGTGGCACTCATAAGATTACTGACTACACCAACGGCGCGCGAAGCATCGAGCACGTGGATTGTCGGTGCCTGATAGTGGGGGGCGATCTTCACAGCCGTATGGGCCTTCGACGTCGTCGCCCCCCCGATGAGAAGTGGAATGGTTAATCCTTCACGCTCCATCTCTTTTGCGTTCGTCATCATTTCCTCCAGCGAAGGCGTGATCAGGCCGCTTAATCCGATAAGATCAACTTTCTCTGCCCTCGCCGTTTCTAAGATCGTCGCGTACGGCACCATGACGCCTAGATCAATAACCTCGAAGTTGTTGCACTGAAGGACGACGCCGACGATGTTCTTACCGATGTCGTGAACGTCTCCCTTTACGGTAGCAAGCAAGATTTTACACTTCTTAGCTTTCGCGCCCCCCTCACCTTCCGCCTCGATGAAGGGCGTGAGATAGGCGACCGCTTGTTTCATGACGCGCGCACTTTTCACGACTTGAGGTAGAAACATTTTTCCTGAACCGAAGAGGTCACCGACGATGCCCATTCCGTCCATCAGCGGCCCCTCGATGACCTCGATGGGATGGCCCTTAAGTAGGCGCGCTGCTTCTGCATCTTCGATGATGTAATCCGTAATTCCCTTGACTAGCGCATGGGTGAGCCGTTCTTCAACAGACGTATTCCGCCAGGCGAGGTCCTCGGTCTTAGCCTTTTCCCCATCCTCGACCGTGACAGCAATTTCTAATAGTCGTTCCGTTGCGTTTTCATTTCGGTTCAGAATCACATCCTCAAGGCGTTCCCGTAGCTCTGGTGCAACCTGCTCGTAGACGACAAGCTGTCCCGCGTTAACGATGCCCATGTCCATCCCAGCTTTTACCGCGTGGTAGAGGAAAACTGTGTGCATAGCTTCGCGCACGCTATTATTACCTCGAAACGAAAAAGAAACGTTGCTCACCCCACCGCTGATTAACGCGTGCGGGAGCGTTTTTTTTATCTCGCGAACGGCCCCGATGTAATCGCGGGCGAAGTTCCGATGTTCTTCAATCCCAGTGGCGACCGGAAAGATATTCGCATCAAAGATGATGTCCTCGGGCGGGAAGCCGACCTCCTCGGTGAGGATCTGGTATGAGCGCGTACAGATCTCAACCATCCGCGCCTGGCTGTCAGCTTGGCCTTTCGTGTCGAACGCCATAACAATTACAGCCGCCCCGTAGCGACGGATCGCACGCGCCTGCTCAATGAAGATCTCCTGGCCCTCCTTCAGGCTGATCGAATTCACGACGCCTTTTCCCTGGACGCATTTGAGGCCGGCTTCAATGACTTCCCATTTTGAAGAATCGACTACGACCGGTACCCGAGAGATATCCGGCTCCGATGCCATTAAATTTAAAAAGATGGGCATCGCTTCGCCGGCATCCAGCATTGGATCGTCCATGTTCACGTCGATGGCTTGGGCACCATTTTTGACCTGTTCACGCGCTACATTGAGGGCAGTCTCAAAATCTTCTGCCTGGATTAGCTTAGCAAAGCGTGTCGAGCCAGCAACGTTCGTGCGCTCGCCAACATTAACGAAGCCAGTCCCAGGGCCGACCGTCAGAGGCTCGAGCCCACTTAACCGGCAACGCTTCTCGATTTTTGGCAAGTGCCTGGGTGCTACGTCTAAAAGTGCATCCTGAATGGCGGCGATGTGGTCGGGCGTCGTTCCGCAACAGCCGCCGACGAGATTGACAAGGCCGCTTGCCGCAAATTCCCGCAACTGACCTGCCATCTCATCTGGCGTAGCATCATAACCGCCAAACGCATTTGGGAGGCCGGCATTCGGATGAGTGCTTATATAGGTGCCAGCGATGCGTGAAATTTCCTGGATGTGTGGGCGCAATTCCTTCGCACCGAGCGCGCAATTGAAGCCGATCGAGAGCGGCTCGGCATGGGCGACAGAATTCCAGAAGGCCTCCGGGGTCTGGCCAGACAGGGTGCGCCCGGACGCATCTGTGATCGTACCTGAGATCATCACCGGCCGGTGGCGATCTGGCTCAAGAAAAGCCTGAAGGACCGCATAAATTGCTGCTTTTGCGTTCAACGTGTCGAACACTGTCTCGATGAGCAGCAGGTCAGCGCCACCATCGATCAGTCCACGGGTCGCTTCCATGTAGGCCGTCACCAGTGCATCGAAGGTGACGCTGCGAAAGCCAGGGTCGTTCACGTCCGGTGAGATGGAAGCCGTGCGGTTCGTCGGCCCCAACACGCCAGCCACGAAACGCGGCTTCTCAGGCGTCCTCTGGGTGAACGCATCCGCCGCCTCGCGTGCCAGACGAGCGCTTTCATAATTGAGCTCGTAGACGATAGCCTCCAGCCCGTAATCGGCCTGGGAGATCGCTGTCGCGTTGAAGGTATTGGTTTCAACGATATCGGTGCCGGCTTCAAGATAAGCGGTGTGAATCTCACGGATAACAGTAGGCTGTGTGAGTGAAAGAAGATCATTATTCCCCCTCAAATCCTGTTTTGAATCACGGAAGCGTTCGCCGCGGTAGCTTGCTTCGTCTAGATCCTTGCCCTGAATCATCGTTCCCATCGCCCCGTCAAGTAGGAGTATGCGCTGGTTGAGAAGACAGCAGATTTTCTGCGTAAGGTCTGGACCTGTCACTAGCCTCTTCCTTCTTCCGACGTCGTCCGCGCCCCAAGGACGTGGCTGATCGCGTAAGTAAGATCCGCCCGGTTGAGCGTATAGAAATGGAATTCATCAATGCCCTGGGCTTGCAAGAGCCGGCATTGTTCGGCAGCGATCGCAGCACCTACAAGGTTACGCGTCCGAGGATCGCTATCGAGTCCCTCGAAGATATCGTACAGCCAGGTCGGAACCGTCGTTCCACACATCGCACTAAAGCGTACTATCTGGGAAAAGTTTGAAACCGGCATAATACCAGGCACGATCGGCACGGTGATTCCGGCTGTACGCACGCGGTCTATAAAACGGAAGTAGACGTTGACGTCGAAGAAGTACTGGGTGATCGCGCGCGTTGCACCGGCATCCACTTTACGTTTTAGATTCTCGAGATCGGCGTCGGCGCTAGAAGCGTCCGGGTGAGTTTCCGGATAGGCGGCGACAGAAATTTCAAAATCGGCGACCCGTTTTAAGCCCTCCACGAGGTCGACTGCGTAAGCGTAGCCACTGGGATGTGGCACGTAGCGTTTAGCTTCTTCAGGCGGGTCACCACGAAGCGCAACGACGTGCCGGATCCCGGATTCCCAATAACGCAATGCTACGTCATCAACTTCCTCTCTGGTGGCACCTATGCAAGTCAGATGGGCGGCAGGTTCCAGGTCTGTTTCACGTCTGATGCGGGTCACCGTCTCGTGGGTGCGTTTGCGGGTGGAGCCACCGGCCCCGTAGGTCACCGAGACAAAACGCGGATGAAGCGGTGCTAAACGCAAGAGGGCAGCCCAGAGCTTGGCCGTCATTTCTTCTGTCTTCGGCGGAAAGAATTCAAAGGAAAGCTTCGGCGCCGGCACATCCGTGAGCGTAAACAAGGGTGCTGGTGTTTGTATAACCGACGGGCATGTCATGCAGCTCTCCCCTCATTTGCTTCTGCACCCGATTTCGCTACGGCGCGCCAAAGGGCTACCGTGAGAGGCTTGCCCGGTAGGCTTTTCTGAAGGCTGGGCTTAAGACCCGCGGCCTTAAGCCATGCCTGGATCTCGTTATTTGAAAAGCCTAGGCGGCGGTGTGCATGCGCCTTTCGTAAAGCTTCATGACCATGCGGAGCGAAATCAACAATCACGAGTCGACCTTCCGGTCTTAGCACGCGAGCTGCTTCACGAATCGCGTCTGCCGGACGATCCGCGTAGTGAAGAACCTGGTGAATCGTCACTAGATCAAAGGAGCGGTCCATTAAAGGAATCTGATACATGTCTGCCTGACGCACCTGGCAATGGTCGAGGTTTACCTTTTCGAGGCGCGCTCGGGCAATCGCTAGCATCTCACGCGAGAGATCGATACCAAGCGTATGTTCGAAGTGCGGCGAAAAAACCTCAAGAATGCGGCCTGTACCAGTACCAATATCAAGAAGGTTACGTCGGTGTCCCTTCGGAAGCCCTTTAAGAGCAAGCGTTAGCATCGCTGCCTCAACGTCAGTTTCTGCGACATGGAGGGAGCGGAGTGTTTCCCACTCGGCAGCGTTCTGTCGGAAGTAATTTGCTGCCACCTTCGCGCGACTACGCTTTACATTGGCGAAACGATCGCGATCACGGCGAAATTCGATATCGGTATTGAGAAAAGAAATCAGGTGTCGTGCAAGTTCCGCGCCCTCACCGTCAGCGGCCAACCGGTAGAAGGTCCAGCTTCCTTCCCGAAAACGCTCGAGTAGGCCAGCATCGGTCAAAAGTTTTAAATGGCGGGAGACCCGCGGCTGGCTTTGACCGAGGATCTGCGTAAGCTCACTGACTGTAAGTTCGCCGGCCGCACAAAGAGTAAGCAGCCGCAGCCGGGTCGGTTCTGCTGCAGATCGGAGCCCTACCAACAATTGCGCGCGCTTTATCATCCTGCCCCCTTTTAAAGGCCCCTCACAGGCCAGAACCGATCTTACAATAATATATAAATATATCTTTATGTCTTTATCAAGAAGAACTTTTCGGAGGGGGTCTGAGGAAATACCATTTTAAACAAAACACAGCACTTTAGAGTTGGATGAGGGCATTGTGCGGAGGTAATGGTTAGCTGCTCAGGTTCCCCTATAGGTGGGCACCAGAATGTCGGGGTATGTGGTTTTACCCTCAATATGTGTGGCCCTCATCAATTAGCGTGAACGATGCATTGAGCGAGTATAAAATCTGCGAGAGAAGTCAGTTGATTTCTACACGGTAGTGCGTAGTCTTTGTCGGTAAAAATGGGAGGACGAGGCCCTTAATTATGAATGAAGCGTGGAAGTTCATAGCAGGAATGATGGTGTCGTCGCATCGTCTTTTTCGCACTTGTTTGTTTTCGTTTTTGGTTGTTGTTCTTGCGCTAATGGCAAAACCAGTGGGGGCTGTCGATGCTGAAAAGGCATCGAGCTTCGTTAGCGGAGTTGGAGCAACGGCCATCGATATTCTGTCGGAAAATGAGTTAGACGACTCAGCCCGCCAGGCGCGATTTCGCAAACTTTTCCGCGAGCACTTCGATCTGAAAACCATCATTCGCCTCGTGCTTGGGGGACACTGGTCCAACGCAACAGAGGAGCAGCGGCATGAATTCGAAAACCTTCTGGAGGACTACATCGTGCTTGCTAACTCCAACCGGTTTAAAGGCTATAGAGGCGAAATCTTTGAGGTCAACGAAGTAAGGATGAGCGGCGATAGTGACGCGGTCGTTCACAGCCGAATTATTCGAAGCTCATCGCCTCCAATCCGCGTCGACTGGCGGATACGCCGACCACATGATGCCCTTAAAATTATTGACGTGGCCATTGAAGGCCTGAGCATGGTGCTGACACACCGAAACGAGTTTTCCACCGTCATTCAGCGCTCTGAGAACGGCATCGATGGGCTGATTGAAATCCTCCGTAAAAAGACGGAGGGGATTAACCGAGATACCCCAATCTCACCAAGCTAAAGGGGAGAGCCTTGCTGCGCCGATTGCTCTAGGTATGCGAACAGCACCAGGCTCAATGTGTTTGCATCAAGACAAGCAGATTCAGCCGCACTCCTTAAAGCTTTTCGTCGAACAAAAATTGAAACTAGTAGCAAGCACGAACTAAGCTAACTCTGCTTTCGCTTTCTCGACAGCCCTGTGGTAGGCAACATCGGATTTGTATGGCCCATGGGCGCGAAACTCGGAAAGCCGCGCCTTCACGATCCCCGCTCCGTGGGGCAACACCTTAAAATAACCACCATCACGGCCAATCAAAGGAAAGAAGCGCTTCCAGCGTGAAAAAACGCGTCTGGCTGTGGCTGAATGGTTCTGGGCATATTCCTTCTCCTGGGGATCCTGCTTGAAAAGATACTCGTGGGCCGCGACGAACTCCTTTACAAATTTCCGATTAACAATCTCAAGATTCGAGATCACCCAACAGCGATCCTCAAACTCCCAGAAATAGCCGAGGCCGACGAACTCCCCTTCCCGTGTGATGTAGGGGAAAAAGGGGAAGGCCCGGCAGGACAATGTCCGGTTGTCCCTCTCGCAGAAACGTGCGCCTTTACATTCTATCGCTGTACAATCGGTAGCCATTTCGTCCACGATTTGATGTGTAGCGGCATCGATTGGTTTAAAGGGATGCCACAGGTCCGTCCGTGACTTTAGGAGGCTCCATTCGGACTTATGGGCTATGGGCACGGCGGACTCCGTCGTGCAGCACACTGGATTGCCGCCATTAAGCGGCGCGCATTTCTTCCCACAGTCGTAACGCGAGATGGATGCCTGGAACCGGTCGTAGACCTGCTGGAAGTGCGCAGGCTGGAGCTTTAACTTCTTCTTTACCATGGGCTGGGCACTCGCAAAGTCAAGGCCTGGCTGCCTTACATATCCGGCATCTTTGGAAATTTAGTGAGATCGTCGCGGATCGCACCCCAAGGCTGTGCACTTGACGCGTAGATATGCATCGCCGGCTTGTAGAGGCTAGGGTCATCTAGGCTGCCTGCTTTTACGATAATCGCATCCGGCGCCATCTCTACCAGGGTGAGCACTGGTGAGCCGCAGTTGGGGCAGAAGCCCCGTTTTATCCACCGTCCACTGTCTGACGTTACCTCATAGTACTTCGACTCGCCCTCTTGGCTAAAGCCCCCCTTCGGAAACATTATGACAGAGGCCATACCCGTGCCTGACGATCGCTGGCAATCCGTGCAATGACAATTGCCCATAAGTAAAGGGTCATCAGAGGTTTCGTAACGAATTGCTCCGCATGCGCAGCCACCTGTGTAAGTCGTCATTAGTGCTTTCTCCTGTTTTCTGCCGCATCGTTTTTGATCGTTCGCTCAACATTTAGCTTCAATAAGGGTTAGGAACAACTGTAGAAATCGACCAATCGGCGAGCGAGCACTCCGAATAGGTCAGCACGCCCTAACCGATTCCTGTGGATAATTTCGCACTGCACACAGAAAGGTTTATGTACTGACCGCGAATTTGGCGAAAAAAATTGGTTTTCGTATTTTGCACTGCAAAATTCTCTAATCAATTGTGACTCGACAGGAGGCTACGATCGAGGTGATGTTTTCTACTATCGAATTTCACCGAAGAACAGCTGCAGGATAAGAACTTGAAGACAAGGCTGCCGAGAATCATTCCACTTTTTTCTGCAGAGGGGGCTGAGATGCCCCTCAAGGTTCTATCGGTTCTTGTGATCGTTCTTCTTATGACACTAACTATATGGATGGGCGGCTGGTAAATACCAATCGCGATCGCACGCACTATCCACTAAAAATCGAATCCAGAGCCATATCCGTCGGTTGCGTAGACGGCTCTGAGACCTTAGGCTTTTCTGTGCAATTCGATGGAAGGCGGAAAGGTTATGGCGGAAAAAACAGATCTCTATAAGTGGGGCTTGCGACTCCTCCTCGGGGGCATGTTTGGCCTCGGGTTTCTTTGGACCGCCCACTTGTTCGGCTGGCTCTATTCGCTTTTTATGCTACCGATTCGGAATGTCGGCTGGCTGGAGTGGATGGTCGTTGGCGCTTTCTTCACGGGCGCCTTCTGCCAGTTGATGGGATTCATTCAATTTTCCCTTGGGAAAAGAAACTAGGAAGACACGAAGCTGTCTTTATCAGAGGTCGATCGTGCGTAAGTCCAGCGCGCGCTGCCATTTCGTCTTACCGCCGAAATCATCACCGAAAACGATTTGCTCATCGTAGGGAACAACGACCCAATTGCCACGGCGAAGTTCGCTCTCGAGCTGGCTGGGGCCCCAACCCGTATAGCCAAGCACGAACAGGTTTTTCCGTGGTCCTTTTCCCGCGGCAATATCGCGCAGGATGTCGAGCTCGACATTTACGGCCACTGCTTCGTTTACCTCCATGTCTCCGTCGTAGAGTTGGTCCGTCGAATGCAGCACGAAGCCAGCAGATGGATCCACGGGACCGCCAAAGTGGATGGGAATGTGACCTTCCACGCCTTTACCTTTAAGCCCAAAGCCCTCGAGTAGGTCCTTAACGGGGCTGCTACCAATAGGACGGTTGACAACGAGGCCAAAGGTGCTTTGGCCAGTATGACGGGCAATATAAATGACGGTCTTGGAGAAGATGGACTCCTTCATCTCAGGCGCGGCAACTAGGAGGGAGCCGGTGAGATTGGGCTCTTCCGACGCTGGCGGCGTATGAAGTTCGGTACCTTTGTTCGCGGATAATGGAGCGGACAGGCCGAGCGCCGCTAGTAGAAACCCTACTGCAAAGAACCTACCAAGGACACAACGGATCATTAAAATCTCTCTACGTTTGAAGGCATAAAAAATGGTGGGCCCGGCAGGATTCGAACCTGCGACACGACCGTTATGAGCGGCCAGTTCTGACCAACTGAACTACGGGCCCTGAATTTTAAGGATAGACCCGAATCACGTGTCAAGAAAGCTACGCAGCTTGCGGGAACGCGAGGGGTGTTTGAGTTTGCGAAGCGCCTTTGCCTCTATTTGGCGAATACGCTCGCGGGTGACAGTGAATTCCTGGCCAACCTCCTCAAGTGTGTGATCTGTGTTCATGCCTATACCGAAGCGCATACGCAAAACCCTCTCTTCCCGGGGCGTAAGCGAGGCAAGGACTCGGGTTGTCTGCTCTCGTAAATTCCCCTGAATCGCCGCATCTAACGGCTGGACGGCGTTCTTGTCTTCAATAAAGTCACCCAAGTGGCTGTCTTCTTCATCCCCGATCGGCGTTTCAAGGCTGATCGGCTCCTTTGCTATTTTCAACACCTTGCGCACCTTCTCAAGTGGCATGCTGAGCTTTACTGCCAATTCCTCCGGGGTCGGCTCACGACCGATCTCGTGCAACATCTGGCGTGAAGTGCGTACGAGTTTGTTGATCGTCTCGATCATGTGGACTGGGATACGGATTGTCCGCGCTTGGTCGGCGATTGAGCGGGTGATCGCTTGCCGAATCCACCACGTCGCATAGGTAGAGAACTTGTAGCCCCGGCGATATTCGAACTTATCAACCGCCTTCATAAGCCCAATATTCCCTTCCTGTATGAGATCAAGAAATTGCAGACCACGATTCGTGTATTTCTTGGCGATTGAAATGACAAGACGTAAATTTGCTTCAATCATCTCCTTCTTTGCCTGATTTGCCTTCTGCTCGCCGTCCTGAACCGTACGCACGATGCGCCGAAATTCGCTAATAGGTAGCCCTGCTTCTTTAGAAATGTCAGTAATCTCGACGCGAATTTCCTTGACCTCTACTCCATGCTTCTTTGTGTACTCCTTCCAACCACGCGCCTTCAGACGCGCCGCCCGGCGGACCCAGTTCGGGTCCATCTCATGTCCGAGGTAGCGCTCAAGAAAATCTTCACGTTTTACCTTGCACGCCACGGCTAAGCGAAGCATGCGGCCTTCCAGCATCACTAGGCGTCGATTCAGGATTTTCATGTAGTCGACGAGATCTTCGATACGCGAGTTGTTAAGATGAACACCTTCCATCAACTCGACGAGGTCCATATTTAGCCGTTCGTAGCGTTTTTCCTGGGTTGGGCTGACTTTCACAGCGCTTTGTAACGCTATAAAGCGTTTTTCCTGAAGGCGATGGAATTTTTTATATGTTGAGGCAATCGCGTCGAAGACCTCGAGTGCCTCAGGCATCAACTCCTCTTCCATCACCGCCAGCGAGACGGGCGCCTCTTCGTCTTCGCTGCCCTCGTCCCTCTTTTCCCCCTCTTGCTTTTCTGCTTCTTCTCCCTTTTTCTCATCGAAGCTTTCTTCGAATTTATTCTTGTCTGCCTCTTCTTCGGCTGCGGCATTCGTGCCGCCATAGGTCGCATCTAGGTCAATAATGTCGCGGAGAAGAATTGAGCTTTCGATCAGACCTTGCCGCCAATCTACAATCGAACGAATCGTGGTCGGGCTTTCACAGATCCCGCCAATCATCTTGTTGCGCCCAAGCTCAATCCTTTTTGCAATCGCAATCTCGCCCTCGCGGGAAAGAAGCTCGACGCTTCCCATCTCGCGTAGATACATGCGAACGGGATCGTCGGTCCGCCCAAGTTCTGAATCATTGTAATTACCTGCTGTGCTCCCCTCTTCTTCGGCTGCATTCTTCTTGTCTGTAGCGTTTTCTTCGTTTTCCTCTGTTTCAACGAGGCTGATTCCTATCTCCGACATTGTCGCCATAATGTCTTCGATCTGTTCGGAAGAAGCCTGTTCCGATGGCAAGGCGGCGTTCAGCTCGTCATAGGTGACGTACCCGCGTTCTTTACCTTGAGCTAGCAGCTTTTTCACCGCCGCATTCACGGTATCGATGAGCGGGGGTTCGCCCCTCGTTACGTCTAATTTTTTGTTTTCTTTTACCTGTGGCGTTTTGGCACCCATGAAGTTGCTAACCCCCTTAAAACGTAAATGCTAATCAGTCACGGTCGATGCCGTCCCACCGTTAGCCGTGTCTTCGGGCGGCGGTTCGTCCAGTTGTTTGTGAACCTTTAGCCGCTTTATCCCGTCATCCGTGGGATTGTTTGCCCAGGCCCGCTCTGCCTCATGTATGTCTGCCTCCCGAGCCGAGCGATGCAAACGATGGTAGGCCTCCTCCCAACCAGCCAATGCCCCCTCGGCCGACGCGTCGGAACGGATGAAAGCCATAGCCTCGTAGAAATTTGACGTTTGCAGGGGCGCAAGTGCTTCCGAAAAGCCGCGCTCCTCGAGGTAGCATCTTAAGGAATCCGAATCAAAATCGGACCGGGTGACAAAGGCCTCAATGATAGCTTGGCGTAGCCTGTCAAGGTCTTGCAGCGGAAAAGTAAGGCTTCCGAAACGCTCGGCGACCTCGTTATACAGATCGGGATGGTTGAGTACAACCGCAACGAGAATCTGTTGGCACTTCTTCAATGGGTCAGACGTAGGCATCGCG
>Ga0315336_1003058_pt1 | contig 23400 bp, 19 predicted proteins | sample ASW5metaG_FD_204512 | JGI IMG/M metagenome (GOLD analysis project Ga0315336, IMG submission 204512) | Ammonia-oxidizing marine archaeal communities from Monterey Bay, California, United States - ASW #5 | ecosystem: Environmental > Aquatic > Marine > Intertidal zone | place: USA: California... | reverse complement strand
CATCAGCGCCCAGAACAAAGACCAACGGCATGTCTCCATGGGTCTCATCGTGGGTTGCGGCGTGTTCGACCAGGAGCTGGTCCACATCGGCAAGACGCTCGAGCGCATTGATCGGGCGGACCGTGAAAACCCTCGCTGGCTTGCCCTCTTCAGCGGTTTCGTCGGTGAGGATCAGCTCGAGGGAGATGTCGTCGTCTTCGTAGATGGCGTGCTGGCCGTGCCACTCGCCGCGATCGATCGCTCCCAGCCACAGGTGGACTGCGCGAGCGATCGGCGCCGGGTCGAAGTCCTCTGGCACCGGTTGTCTGAGATAGAGCACATATTTTCGCTTTCCGAACGTGCTCTCCAGGGACGCCTTGAGTCTCTCCACGTCAGACTCTCGTCCCGAGGGCCAACGCGGAACCCTGAATCCAACGATACCCAAGGCAAAACTGCTGCCTTCGGGATCTTGCATGTGCACGCGAACTTCGTCCAGCATTCCCTTCGGCCTACACCCAGCTGTCGCCGCCAGGCGAATTGCATACACGGCCGTCTGCGCCCAGACATTGCGCTCAGGATCGACCATTGCCGCGATTACTGCGTCCCTCACATCCTCGGGCATTTCCGCAAGCTGGCCTTCGAACTGCTCTTTGACTAATTGCGCATCGGAGCGAGTCAAGTCTCCAGGCCACCGTTCGGGGTCGTGACCCAGGGAATCGAGGATGGAGCCGGGAACGAGCGCCATGGCCCGGCTCATACCCCGAAAGCTGTGTTCTGTCTCGCAACCTCGCAGCCTCAGTCGCGATGGGGTACTGCACACGGCCATTCACGATGGGCAGAGGTTTGGAAATGGCGTTCGACAATGAGGAGCGAGAAGGCTTTCTAGGTGTCATGCATCTACTGAGTCGAGGGCAGCCGCAAGGCGGAGCTGCGGCGGCATTTATTCGCGATCGTCGAGATCGCTGTATGGAGGAGATCGGGACCGTTCCCGGTTTCGACCAGGTCCGGGCCGGCCTCATTCGGGGTCTGGCTGACACCCTCAGTCCGGACGAGGCATTGGTAGCGCAAGAAAATGCGAGCGCCGCCCTCGATGCCTACATTGCCGCTCTCGACACCGATGATCTGGACCCTCTACTTCTCCTGGCGCGCCATCCGGCCTGGGTAGCGATCGCCTCTCTCGAGCTCGATCGCTGGAAGGAGACCCCCGCACCCGCGTCGATCGATCGTGCGGTGGCGCTGGCAACAGCCGGCTTCGCGGCCGTCGGCGACGGCCAGAAGACCGGACGAGGAGAAGTCTTGTGGGCCATTGCCGAGCAGGCTGATGACGCCGGTTGGGCGACCTCGGCCACCGAAATCTACGAGTCCGCCGTAGGGGTTCCGTTTGCTTCCGAAGAGGGGAAATCTCAGGTTCGCCTCTTGTTGGGCCTTCGTTGGGTCGAGGATCGAGACGCGCGAGGTCGCCAACTTCTGGCCGAGGTGGCCGAAGACGCATTGGCGACGCAGCGCTCACGGGTACACGCAGGTTGGGTTCTCGCCGCGTTGCACAGCGAGGATGGTGACAGCGAGGCTGCCCTGGCGCTCCTCAAAGCCGCTCGGAGCGAGGTGGATCACGAGGACGAACCGGACGTCGCCCACCGACTGGACGAGGCAATAGCGCGTCTAATTCCGTCCGGTGTCGAAGCGCAAACTGGAGAATAGAAAACTCGTTTCGTCTTGAGTTCGAACCGGGGGCAGTCAGCCCTACGTTTCGACGATGGGTTGACCCACTTCGAGATCCTCTTCTTCTTCCTCGTCCCAATACATCGCGAGAAAGAGAGCGCGGCAGAATCCCGAGACCGACTCCGAGACCGAGTCGCTGTGTGCACCCAGCTCTGGAGCCATTTGTGCAGCGAGGTCGCCGATGAGCACACCCGCCTGGTCGGTAGCCGTTCGCCCGCCCGCAATCTGGCCGCGTCCGTCCTTCAATGCGTCCCAAACCGCATCCAGCGCGGTGCCCAAGACGCGCCTGACTTCGATTTCGTCACCTCCAAAATGCCGACCGAGGAGATCCGAAATTCCGGTCGCCACCACCTGATCGGCTTGGAGCTTGTCGATCAGAACCGTCCGCTGATCATCGGGAAGCCTGGATGCTTCCAGGATCTCAACGTATCGCTCAATCGTCGACTTCGGCTCCGGTCGCAATTCCAACGCGAGGCCAGCGCGCTCTACCAGCGGAAGCGCCATGTCGCGGATCACGTCATACGGAACGGCCTCACGCGCAGGCTCGTTCGTCATCTGGGAAGCGAACGCCTGGTTGCCGAGGAGCTCCAGCGCTGCAAGTTCCGGATCGAGCCCCAGATCTGCCGAGACCTGGTCGGCGCTACTGTGTTCAGCCTCGCGACCCGGCCCCTTCTTTTGCTTCGACACTCAGTCTCGAGCGAGCCTGAAGCCCAGCCCAGCCCACCGACTGTCCGGGCTCTCGAGTGCCTTTGCCTTGGCCCATGCCGCCATCGACGGCTGATCCCAAGCGCCAGGGTGGATCAGGCGTTCGTCGCGGACCTGCGTCGCGGTCCACTCGGCGGCGTTACCAGCGAGATCGCATACACCTTCTGGGGTGCGATCGCCGAGGTAAAGGCCTACGGCGCACGGGCGTCCGAGGACCTCTTCGCGGGTGTTGGCATTGCCCTCGCCAAACGGCGAGCCCCAAGGGTACGGCCGGCGCTCCTGGCCGCGGATGACCCACACGCGCTCGTCTTCGCGCGGAAGCCGGCAACCCATACTGCTGGCGTACGCTTCCGCCTCCCAGAAGGTAACGCCAACGACCGGTTGGTTGGCCACCACGAACGGCTCGGAGCCGTCCGCCGTCGCACGGACCTTCCATGGGTCGGAGCACTGATCCAGCCAAGCAAGCCCTCGCTCAGACCACGATGCCTTGTCGTCGTATCCGCCGCCGTCCGCCCATGCACGGAACTCGTGATTGGTGACGGGATATCGGCCGATGTGAATGTCGCCATGATCGGACGGGACCTCCACCCAGTACTCGGGCTCGGAGGGCAGCCGAATGCGGGGATCGCCCAATGCTCCGAGGATTTCACCAAGTTGAAGGCGCTCTTTACCAGAACCAAGAGCGTCGGCAATCACGTCAACTATCGCTGGAACCAGGCGAGCAGTCGCCGGTGCGCCCTGGCCATTCCAATCGCCGCTGATGAGCTGTTGTCCGATCTCGACCAGTTTCGAGGAACGGTCTGTGGGGGGTAGTGCCAGCGCACTGTCGATGTCCGCCATGATATCGCCGGTCACACTTCCCTCCTCGGCCACTACGCCGCCAAGTGCCCGACCTCCCTAACGCGACCTGCGTGCTTCGCGCCACCGCATTGCCCAGCTTCAGATCCCTAGGCTTCTCCGCCGAGAGCCGCGACCTCGTCGTCTGGAAGACCGAGCTCTCTCGCGACGCGAACTACGGCATCCTTGAACACGCTGACGCCTTGGAATACGGCCAAGAATCGGCGTTTGACAACTAGAATCTCTGCCTCGATGTCTTGTGGGTCGATGCCTTGCTGAACACAGAGGTGGGCGATGGCATCCCGTTCCACGTCGGAGATCCGACCGTCTGCGAGTGCCATCATGACCAGTGAGCGCACGTAGACCTGCCGCAAGGCGGGATCATCATCGAGAGTGCCATCGCCTCTGCTGCCCTCCGGCAGCTCGCTCTCGAAGCTCGCAATCAGCGCGAGCTCGCGTGGATGCAGGTGCCCGTCGGCACTTGCGACGACCCGCATGCCATGGGCGATAACGTGGGCCGCAGCAGCGTCGATGGGTACGGGACTCTCGAACCAATCGATCATGAGCCCGCTCCGGCGTCGTAGTAGGAGGACAGTGCACCCGCCAGGGTCTGCGCGATGGTCTCGACGGTCTCTATGTGTTCGGCAGCGAACGTCCCGTCAGGGGGATTCAAGAGCTGGATGGCGCCAAAGGAACGGTTGTCGGCATCCAGAATCGGCACACACAATGCGGTCTTCGTAACGAAACCGGTCTGCATATCGAGCGTCTCAAGATGTCGTTTGTCCTCCCGAACATCGTTGACCAGCAGTGTGCCCTTCATGTCGAAGCACATGCCGATGAGGCCCTGTCCGAACTTGACTTTTCGGCCGACGATGCCGTCCGCTACTGGACCTGTGGCCGCAACAAACGTCAATTGGGCGTCGTTCAGTGAACCGCGGGCGACACTGCCGGCCTCCGCGGGAACGAACTCGAGGATGAGGTCGAGGCCGAGCTCACAGGCCTGATCGGGCTTTGCCTCTGTCAGATCGAAGCTGAGATCGAACAGCCGCTCCGCAAGAGACTCCTCTTCCTCTTCCTCGTCATCATCGTCGCCTCCGGGTGTTGCCGTGCGCTGAAGCGAGGACTGAAGCGGCATTTCAAACGTGGGCAAGGCGCCGACGTTTGCCGGCGCCTCGAACGTCGCAGGCATTTCCCCGACTTCGGCTTCGGGGACCAGACTGGGAAGCCGCTCACTCGCGGCCCCGGCGACGACTTTCACAACTGGAAAGACCTCGCGGACCATCCAGTTGTTTTGATCATCTGGCGTCTCGACGAGCACGGAACCGTCAACGCCCGGGGTGCAGACCATCTTAGCCTTGGTGTCAATGGCGAAGAACGGCAGTGCCTTACCAAGTGCTGCCAGCCAATTTTCGGCGTCTATCTTGACGGAATCGCCGTTTCTTGCAGTGATCGAATACTCCACACTACCTCCCCATTCCGCAGCCTACTTCGAATTGCGCATGTCGTGCCAGAGCGGACCCGGCCACGGCGGAACTGACGCCCAGAGTGCGGCCGCCGCATCGTCCGCCGATGTGGACTCGTCCATCTCGGCCACCAGCGCTCCAGCGAGGCGTTCGTCTGCCAGACCCAGGCTGCGAGCAACCCACCGGGTCTTGGCTTCGCGGCTGTTCACTAGCGGAGGCATCCTGATCTTCCACATGCGCACGCGTTCGATCCATCGAGCGATCTGTCCGACCACGGCACGCTCGATCTCGAGGGGCTCCGGCGCACCCTTGATGCCGCGAACTCGCGCTCCAGCCTGTTTGAGGAGCCCTTCGCAATGGGCTCGACCGAAGTGGAGCAGTTCCTGGTTGATCTGACGCTCGGCTCGATCGGTGAACATCGCCACCTTGTAATGGCGGGCCCCCTCGCCTTCGAGATCGGACAGCACAACACCACAACAATCGATCGACCACCCCTCCATCGACCATGGTTGCATGGGAGTACCGGCCGAATCGCGATGAGCCACCATGACGACGTTGACTGTCGCCCCGTGTTCGGCCTCGAACTGCAGTGCCACCGATTGGCCGTCTGGGCGCTGGGCGAGGAGACCACACATGTCCTTCAACCAGGAAAGATGCGTTCCCTGTGCATGCTGGATCCGAAGATATCGGACGTTCGGGTCGCGAAGGAGGTCGCGGTGCGCACGGAGCAGCTGCCAGGACTGCCCGATGGTCTCCCGTTGCGGATTCAGCCCATCTCCGGCCACGACTACCAGCGTGCTTCCCGGATCTTCCGCGGCGCGTTCCGAAGCCAGCCGGAACCAACGAATGATTCGAGACTGGATGCCCTGTTCATCGAACGCCAGATCGAGGTCCTTACCCCGCGTGTCAGGGAGAATCTGGGCGCCGCGAACAAACCGCTTCCAACCGACCCAACGCTCGAGATCGTCCGCCACGATGTCCTCCGCGACGCAGGGTTGCCGTGGAGAGGGCCGAGTCGGCCGTGTGAAGGACGAGGGCAACACCCCCGTGGCGTCGAGCAGGTCTGCGTCGGCGTCGGGCCGCATCAGCGCCTCGTGGGCCGCGGCAACCCGAGACGGCTCGGCCATCCACTCCTTTCCGGTCTGTCGAACGCAAAGCGCCTTGAGTGCGTCAGCATCGAGAATGCCAGTTGTACACATCGTATTGGCCAGCCATCTGCCCAGGGCCTCCGGCGAGCGCAGGCGACTCGGAGTGACGACCTCGTGTTGGAGCACATCGACCCAGTGCCGCAACTGCAGCTTGAGCAACGTGTCGCGCAAGCTGGTCATTCGCTGGGGCAGTGCGACGGCCTCCATGGCGCCGTCCTCGTCGAGCAGGGGTCGGACATCCGGACCGGAGAGCGCCCCAGACTGAACCATGTGGCGATGCTCCTGGCGCAGCGCATCGATGACCTCCGCTGCGGCACGAATGACCTCGAACCTGGCGGAAATCATGCCGGCGCGCACGATTCTCACTCGCGCGGTGCCCACGTCAGGCTCCACTGTGGCCGCCTCGATCAGCAGCGCAACCCGCACGTGTCGGGTGTCACCGGTTCGCAACGCACGGCGGAGATCGCCGGCGGCGAGGATGGAGACAGTGTGGGGTTGCCGAACGGAGACCCGCAGCTTCAGGCCACCCGGATCGTCAGCACAGGAGGCCCGTGCGCGAAGAAGATCGAGCATGCCGCGAGAGGTCAACGTGTCCAACCACGACAGGGGAGCGCCGCGAAGTAGCTGGATGCGTTCAACCGGCAGCCCGTCGGCAATGGCCCGCCTCATCACCTGTCGATAGCGCTGTCCAGCCCGTCGCTCTCCCTCATCTTGGCCGGACTCTCCTCGGCCGACGACAACGAGCTGACGATCTGGATTGTTCCGCTCCAGGCGGAGCGTCCGTCCGATGACGCTTGCGCACAGATCGAGCAGGCGACGATTGTTGAAGGCGATCCAGGTGCTGCCGCTGGCGAAATCATCGTCGGCGAGAAGGTCGAGCATGCGCTCGATGGCACCGGCCTCGGAACGGGCTTGCTGGTCTGTACGCTCCCCCCCGTCGGTCAAGCCACCATGGCGGCGCTGGGTCACGTAGTAGAGATCAGTCCCCGGCCCGGTATCCGGCGCAGGCATGAGCATTGTAAACGGCGTCTGCGACCGAATGACCCGTGAACGACCGCGCCGCACGATCACCTCGTCCGCTTGAACCTGCTCGAAGGAATGCAGCCGACGAGGGGGTCCCTGGCGCCCCCCGCCAGGTTCGCCGTCTTTGTACCCAACGAATCGATAGGGCTCGGTTCCCTCTGGCGCCTGCAGGAATCGCTCCTGCACCTCGAAGACCTTGCCCAGGATCTGCGACTCCTGTGGTTTTGTACGCCATACGCCGAGTTCGTAGAGCAGGCGATGCGTGACATCCCAAGCGCGTTCTTTGTTTCCCGCATCCAGATGCTGTCCAGCCTCGAAGGTGAATCCGAGGCGCGACGAGCGCTCGGCGGCTTCGAGGCCAACGTTGGCGGCCAACCCACCGCGGAGAATCCCGTTCGCATGTAGCCCCGTCACCAGGTTTGGAACCCCGAGCCTGCGAGCCATCACACTGTGAGCCTGATCGTCACGAAAGAGCAGGAAGGCAGCAGTGGGTCGACTGGTCGAGTGCAAGTCGAGGATGGCGTCGCAATCCATAAGCAGCGGGGCGAGTTCCAGTACCCGATGCTCTTCGTAGTTGAGGGTCTCGCGATCCGAGGCCCGCAGTGTCCGCAGCGTTACTGCGTCGTAAAGGCGGTTCAGGTCGACGCCATCGGCAGTGTGGCGAATGTCGGCTTCGCGCGCAGGCAGGTTGGCTCGTACGGTGAGAACCGCCCCCGCGACGAGCTCATCACCTATTGCGCGCTCGATCCGGTCGATGACCTCACCGCCGACGGGCTCGTTCCCATGTGTCCAACCGATAATGGCAACCCGGGGACCGGGAACGACAGCCTCGTAGAGCGCCGTACCGGCGATGGACTGATAGGGAGTGGTAGTGCGGATGGAAGCCAAGCCGCCCATGTATCCGGCGGGGCTTCAGCTGGCCGGTGTGGACTTCTCGGCGGCAGCGCTCTTCTCGCTTGCCGTCTTCTTCTTGGCGGTGGTCTTCTTGGCCGTAGTCTTCTTGGCCGTAGTCTTCTTCTTGGCCGTGGTCTTCTTCTTTGCGGCCGGCTTCTTCTTGGCCGTGGTCTTCTTCTTGGCGGCCGGTTTCTTCTTTGCCGGCGCTTTCTTCTTTGCCGGCGCCTTCTTTCCTTTGCGAGGCTCCCGCGGTGGGAACTCGAAGCCGTGCTTTCCCGTGGGCTTCCGGAAGAGCGCGCCGCGGAATGGGCGGCCGCGCTTCGAGATGAAGCCATCCAGAGTCTCGGTTTTCGCGGTCTCTCCGAAGAAGGCGCGCGCCTCCTCGAGACTCATCTCGCGGTGACAGACCTTGATTGGGAGGACCGGGCCCTTTCGCGTCTCGCCAGCGAGCACCTTCTTGCACACGTAGCGAATGTTGGTCTCGATGATCTCGCAATCTTCGTGCTCGAGGCATGGTCCCAGGACGCCGCGGGTCTCCTCGTCTTCGTCGTCCTCCGAAGCGCCGAATTCGGTGGCGAGGATCCAGCGACCGGTGTCGGGATCCTTCTCGAGACTGACGGTGCCGGTCACATATCGACGGCCCGCGCGGTCCACGAAGCCATCGAGGGGACCGACCTTTCGCTCGACAATGAGTCTGGAGGCCAGCCTGCGATCGATGAACTTCCCCATCCGATCCTTCCAGATGATGAAATTGCACTCCGACTCGCGATCGACGTTGGTCTCGCAGGCGTAGCCCCAGGCGCTCTCGCGAACGCCGTGGCCGCAGTTGGGGCAAGTACCGAGTGAAGGTTCGCCGTCGTAGAGCGTGTCGTGCTCGAACCCGACCAGACTCTGGGTGACGTTTCGCGTGTAGTTGATGATGGCGTCCCTGACTTTGATCGGGTCGCGGTCGCCGACCTCGATGAGGTTCAGATTGTGCTGCCACTCGCCAGTCAGTTTCGGACTCGTCAAACCGAAGGCATCGACCCTGCGGAGCACGTCCATGAGCCGCATCGCTTTGGAGCTGGGCGCCAATCGTCCCTCGACCCTGCGCGCATAGGCCGTATTCACGAGGCGTTCGATGGTGTCGGCCCGGGTTGCCGGCGTCCCCAGACCGCGGCCGCGCATCGCCTCGGACAGGTCGGCCTCGTCGATGGCTTCGCCCGCAGTCTCCATCATGCGTAGGAGCTGCGCTTCGTTGTATCGACTCGGTGGCCGAGTCATCTTCTCGGCGTCGACGAGCTCTTCGAGGGTCGTCGCAACTCCGGAAGACTTGTCCTGTCCAGCCACGAGGTGAGGCATGTGTGTTCCGGTCCCTGCCTCTTGCCCGAGTGCCTCGAGAAATCCAGGAATCTCCAAGCTCCTCGCGGTGCTGCGGAATTGGGCAGGTTCGTCCTCGCCCACATCCACTTCGACGATTCGCTCGACGTTGGCCCAGGTTGCGGGGCCCATCAGGGAGGCGAGGAACTGGCGCACAATCAGGTCGTAGATCTTGATGTCGTCCCCGGTGAGGTCCACGGGGACCGTGCCGGTGGGAACGATGGCAAAGTGATCTGAGACCTTCTTCGAGTCGAGAATGCGATCCAGGTTCAGCGGGCCGTCCGTGACGACCTTCTGGGCGACGGCCGTGAGGTCACCGCCGACAGCGAGTTTGTCGAGGGTTCCACGCACCGTCTCTTCGTAGTCATCGGGCAGATATCGCGAGTCGGTACGGGGATAAGTCGTCGCCTTGTGACGTTCGTACAGGCGCTGCGCGGAGTCCAGAGCCCGCTTCGCAGACATGCTGAAGCGCCGGTTTGCCTCTCGCTGCAAGCTCGTGAGGTCGAACATCAGGGGCGGCTTCTGCTTGCTGCGTTTGCGCTTTTCAGAAGCGGTTCCTATGCCCTTGGCCTTCACGGCCGCGACGAGCTTGGCGATCTCGTCGGCACTGAAGATACGCCCCGGACGGTGGTCGGGGTTGGCCTCGGTCTTCTTGTTCTTGGCGTTGTAATACCGGGCGTGCCAGGTATGAGCGTTGTCACCGCCTACGGAGAAATCGGCTTCGAGTTCCCAGTACGCACGAGGTTCATGGGCGAGGATCTTGAGCTCGCGCTCGACGAGCATCCACAGTGTCGGGGTCTGAACGCGCCCGGCAGACCATGCGCCACGCTCACCCTTGCTCTTCAGCCGCTGCGTCAACGCCCTCGTCGCGTTCATGCCGATGAGCCAGTCGCCGATGGCGCGGAGCTTCGCGGCCTCGCCGAGCTTGTCGAGGTCTGATCCTGGGCGGAGGTTGTCGAAAGCCGCCCGTATGGATTGGTGGGTCATGGACTGCAACCACAACCTCTCCTGGGGCTTGGAATCGAGCCCCACGTGGGTCGCGATCCGCCGAAAGATCATCTCGCCCTCGCGACCCGCATCGCAAGCGTTGATGACACCGTCGACATCCTTGCGTTTGCCGAGGCGTTTGATCAGATCAAGGCGCTTTTTCTGCCCATCGCGAGGCTTGACCTCGAAGGCGTCGGGAATGATCGGCAGTAGCTTGATGGACCACGACTTGAGCTGCTTGTCGTAGTCCTGTGGCTCACAGAGCTCCAGCAGGTGGCCCAAGGCCCACGTCACGACAAAGTCTTCACTCTCGAGGTAGTCGTCCTTTCCTTCGACGAAACCACCCAATGCAGCTGCGATATCGCGGGCAACACTCGGTTTCTCGCTGATGACAAGTCGCTTTCCCACCGGACCCCCGGGCTCATTCAGATTGGACCCCGATACCTAGGGCTTCGACCCCGGGTGGTCAAGAAAAAGCCCTCAATGGTGCCCTGAGCTAAGATGGGTGCATCTTGAATCTCTATGGAATCGCATTCCATCACGCCACCAGGCATGGCGTACTTACTTCCGTACACATCCCCGATTCACCGGAGCCCGTGCCAGACGACATCTTGTCCCGACTTCCCGAGGAGGAGGTCGAGCTTGCAAGAAGTCTTCGCGGTTATCGGCAGGTCCAGTTCGTGGGTGGACGGATAGCCTTGCGCCGAGCTTGCGAACAGCTGGGGGTTCGCCCCCCTCCACTCCTGCAGAACGATCGCGGCGCGCCAACCCTTCCAGACGGCCTGGTCGGGTCGATCTCCCACAAGCGAACGCTTGCGCTGGCCATGGTCGCCAACGCCCGAGATGGCACCCTCGGAGTCGATCTGGAGAATTACGCGCCGCAGCGCCTCTCCATCGCGGGCCACATCCTCACTGAGAGTGAAGAAGCCGACATCGCGCAGATGCCCGACGATCGAAAGTGGATCTCCCTTCTCATTCGATTCTCGATAAAAGAGTCGATCTACAAGGCCGTGGATCCCTACGTACGGCGGTACGTGGGATTCCACGAGGCCATCGTCGCACCCGATCTCCACGGCAGGGCCGTTGTACAGCTGCAACTCAAGGGCGGTGAGGGACCTTTTGAGGTAGATGCACGCTACGAGTGGTTACACGGCCGGCTCCTCACATCAGTGCGGATTCGACCCACCCCTTGAACTCACTTGCGCGGACCGCGGCCGCACCAGTACCATTCCCGCGGGTTTCCCAGGAAGAGGCGACGTATGGCAGAGGCCGACAAACGGTCCACTAATGTTCTGTTCAGAGAGTGGCGTGGCGGAGACGCGATGGCAGGGCAGGTCATGGCCCAGAGGTTTGCGGATTGGTATTACGCCATCTCGACCTCGCGCCTGGGCGAATCCCGTGGCAGACAGCCTTGTGAAACGGCTTGCGCGCGCTTTGGCGAAGGCATCGTCAACGTGTCGGACGCCCGGGGACTGGTCCCATGGGCACACGACATCGTCAAAGACGAGCTCGCCAAGGCCGGCAATCGAATCACCGACGGCGACGAGCCAAACGCCTACACCGGCAACCAGGCACCGAAGGCCCTCCTCTATCGTGCTCGCGAGGCGCTTCCGACCGAACTGGGAATCCTCCAGCTCACCTACTCGGGATCGGCCACGCCGGAAGAAATCGAGGAAGCGGCTGCTCCGCTCGGAGGCAACCCACTCGGTGTCCTCCATGCGCGATACGCAGCAAAGCGCTGGTTGCGCGACAACGCAAAGGTGCCATTCGAGGTCGCACCCGACAAGCCGATCCTGGACCGCGCTCCGCTCCCGCTGTACGAATCGAACCGCATGGCGACGCCCGAAGAAGAGGTGGGCTTCGAGCACTGGATGATCTCCGACATCGATCTCTGCAAAGACATCGCCGAGTTCGCACACTTTGCCATCGCGCTTCGGGGTGGCTTGCCCACAGCCGAAGAATACGCTGCTTCAACCAAGAAGTCGGCGGCAGTTGCGACCAACGATGCAGATGGTGGAGGCGTCGGCAAGGCAGGAGTCGCTGCCGGTGGCGCGCTGGTACTGGTGGGTGGCGGTGTCGCCGTCGTCCTGCTGCTCATCGCGCTTGGCGCCGGATATATGTTCCTCATGTAATGGACGATGAGCTCTCCAGCGGTGTCTGGCAGCTCGATCCAGCAACGAGAACTGCGATGCGACTCGATCGCGTGCGCGGCGCGATGCGGGAGCGGGACTACACCAGCGCCATCATCGAGGTCGAGGAACTCCTCGGCGAAGATCCGAACAACGCCGAGGGCCTGTTCCTGCTGGGGGAGTCTCTCCTCGAGGTCGGAGACGCTCCGCTGGCTCTCGAGGCGTACACGCATCACATCGAGCTCGCAGGCGGCGACCGCGATGCCCTGCTTGGTCTGGCGATCGCACGCTTTGAAACCTGCGATCTCGTCGGTTCAGTGGAGGCCGCCCGCGAAGTCATCCGTCTGGACACCTCAGTCGCCGAAGCCCATTGGTATCTCGGGCTCTCACTGGAGCGACTGCCGGGACGAAAGCCAGATGCCGTGGCCGCTTTCTCCGCCGCACGCCAGCTCCAATCAGCGGATTTCCCCTACCCTCTCGAGTTGTCAGACGACGAATGGGCCGCAGCATTGAGCCGAGCCATGCGGGCTGTGCATCCGACCGTTGAGGAGTTCTGGTACGGCGTGCCCGTTCGCTTCGAGACCCTTCCGGATCTCGGCGAGCTGCGAAAACACGAACCACCCGTTCCACCCACCATCTCCGCGCTCTACCTTGGCGAGCCACCAGTAGAGGGAGACCCGTGGGCCAAGCGCCCGACGGCCATCCGCGTCTTTCGAGAGAATCTCGCTCGCAGTAAGGACATGGACGATTTGGTCCAACAGGTGACCCTGGCTCTCCAGTCCGAGGCCCTGGATTGGCTGGGGCTCGTCGATCCGTCAGAGCTGGACTGACAGCCTCAGCGCACCTTCACCTTGACCGCATACAGGTTTCGATCGCCGTTGTCGTTGTGATGGTCGTTGCTATAGCTGAGGACGAGCCGGTAGACGCCGGGCGGCATGTCGCTCTCGAAGGTCCAGGAGTCCCCGTCCTCCCCGACCCGCACATTTGCAATCTCCTTTCCAGCCAGGAGTAGACGAACCTCTGGCGGCCCGAGGAAGTGCTGCCCAGTCGCCTCGAGCACAACCTCAGATGCCCCTTTCTCAGCGGCGAAGAACACGTGAATGTCCTCGTTCTCGAGAATCTCCTCGCGGTCGATCAAGACACCAGGCGCGCCCAATACATCATCCGGAACATCAGATGGCATGCTCGGTTCTCCGCCCTGTTCGGCTTGGAGAATGGCTTGGTGAAACGCCATCTCCGGCGAATCTCCAAGGACTCTCAAAGACTCTGCCGGATGTCCGGCATCGTGCAGTGCCCAGGCCAACTCGACGGCGATACTCTCATCGACGGGCTCGCGCGGGAGCCAACCCATCTCGACAGCGAACGGAACGCCCTTCGCCTTGGCGAGGTTCTCTCCGAGATTCTGCGCCGAAGGAAAGGCGGCGATCACATGCAGGGCATCGCTGTGATCTCCGTGCCGGAGCGACTGTGCGGCCCGCGCAGCGAGCAGCGGTCGCAGCCTCTCGGCACCCCTGTTGGCTGCGATCGGAGCGATCTTCGCCATGGGCATAGACCGGGCGTCCAGCTCGAGTTGGTAGCCCTGCGCCGCTGCAAATCCTGCGATGATGGCCATGGGCACGCCCGCGCCTCGCTCGATCGGCGCTCCGAGCCCCATCAAAAGCGCACCCAGGCCCAAGAGACCTATTTCTCCCAGTGTAGTGTTGCCGAGGAACGGCAGGACCAACATGGTTGCCACTGCCGCGATCGCGGCGGCGCCAATCCGTTGGCGATAGTCTATGCCGTAGCGCAAGCCTGTCGCGACCACCAACGGCACCCAGGGCCACGGCGTCGCCAGGGCGGGCAACAGGACCCATCCGCCAAAGAAGCCACACAGGGCAATGCGGATCTCGGGCCTCGGAATCGGCGCCAGAAGAGACGCCCCTGCCAGAGCTGCCAGTCCACCCAGTGTGGGCGAAACATCGCCGATGATCGCCCCTGCGGCCAGAGCGACCGCCCAGCAGATCAGCGCGGCGAGGGCCGACCGATCCATACTCGAGGGGTCTTCATTCCCACTCAATGGTGGCCGGCGGCTTGGTCGAGATGTCGTAGGCCACACGGTTGATGCCCGTCACCTCATTGATGATTCGCGAAGACATCTTCGTCAACAGCTCCCAGGGCATCTCGACGACCGCTGCCGTCATTCCATCGTGGGAGTGCACGGCACGAATGCAACACGCCTCTTCGTAGGTGCGCTCGTCTCCCATGACACCGACGGACCGCACGGGCAGGAGCACACAGAAGGACTGCCAGATCTTGCGCTCCCAACCGGCTTTTTTGATTTCCTCCCGAACGATCAAATCCGCCGCTCGCAGGGTCGCGAGACGCGTACGAGTCAGCTCACCGAGGCAGCGAACAGCCAACCCAGGACCGGGGAAGGGCTGCCGCCAGACGCGCTCTTCGGACAAACCGAGTGCCTCTCCCACTGCCCGACCCTCGTCCTTGAACAGCTCGCGCAGGGGCTCGACCAGCTCGAGGTCCATGTCCTCGGGGAGGCCGCCGACATTGTGATGGGATTTGATCGTTGCCGACGGACCGCGGACGGAGACCGACTCGATGACGTCTGGATACAGAGTGCCCTGGGCCAGGAAACGGGCGTTGGGAATCTTGCGGGACTCCTCCTCGAAAACACGAATGAAGACCTCACCGATGATCTTCCGCTTTCGCTCGGGATCGGTCACTCCCGCCAAGGCATCCAGGAACCGGTCAGTGGCGTCGATCACCGTGAGTTGAAAGTCCTGAAATTCTTGTTCGACTTGCTCGCGCTCGTGAGCCCGCAGCAGCCCATTGTCGACAAAAATGCAATGGAGGCGCTTGCCGATCGCTTTGTGGAGAAGTGCGGCCGTGACACTGCTGTCGACCCCGCCCGACAACCCACAGATGACCGAGGCATCGCCGACCTGGGCGGAAATAGAGGCCAGTTGGTCCTCGATGAAGGAGCCCGGAGTCCAATCGCCCTGGGCCCCACAGACACCCACTACGAAGCGTTTGATCAGGGCGCCTCCGAGCGTGGTGTGCGTGACCTCTGGATGGAACTGAAGCGCGAAGATGCGACCGTCACGACTGGCCATCGAGGCGATGACGCCCTTGTCGCTGGAGGCGCACACCCGGAAGTCAGCAGGGACTGCCTCGACGTGGTCGCCGTGGCTCATCCAGACCTGGTGGCCGACGCCGTCCTCGAAATCTGCGAACAGAGGGCCCGCGTTGGCGCCGGTCTCGACTTTGGCCAGGCCGTACTCTCTGGAGGTGCCACGATGGATTTCTCCGCCGAAGTGCAGTGCGAGGAGCTGCATGCCGTAGCAGATCCCCAAGATGGGACAATGGATGTCAAACCATCGAGTGTCGAACGGTGGAGCGTCGTCTCCGAGGACCGAGGCCGGACCCCCGCTGAGAATCAGCCCGACCACAGCTTCTGGAAAGGTCTCCGGTGCGGCGTCGGTGCATGGCCGGATTTCACAGTAGACCCCAAGCTCGCGGATACGACGGGCGATGAGTTGGGTGTATTGGGAGCCGAAGTCCAGGATCCATATCGTCTGGTGCTTCACGAAGTGCTCCGGGGCGGTCGAACGAGTTCGGCGGGAGGACCTAACCGCCTCAGCGATTCAATGCCGCCGAGAAGGCCCCCCCAGTCAACGCGTCGATATTCGCGGTCATTTCCAACAGGCGAAGCTGGTCTTTCACCTGACCCATGGTGTCGCTCTTCGGCTTGAGGAGCATCTCTACCTGGATCCGGCGCCGCTCGAAATAGATCCGCGTCACCTCAGTCAGCAGCTTGTCCCGCAACTTCACCACGTCCTGCGCTTCATTGATGACCCGGATTCGCTCTGAAGACATCACGAGCTCGTTGAGATTCCACTTGGCTCGGACCTTGTACTTGCTGTCCTGGTCGCGTCCCGCATCTTCGAGGACCGGAAGGGGCTCGTCGTCGGGGTTGGTGAGCGCAATCCCGTCGGCGTTGACGTAGAAAAAATCCTGATCCCAACCGTCCTTGAGCTCATACTCCAACGTGAGTTCGGGCAAGGCGGCGAACTTCTTCGAGGCCCGCAGCCACTTGTCGACCTGTTCGGGATTCATATCCGCGTAGTCGTTCGACCACGCCTGAACATCCTGGATGGTCGGCTCGGAATCGAACTCGGCCAGCACCTCATCGGCACTGCCGTATTCCTTGGTTTCCGACGACGTGGGAAACTCGACCTCGACAGCGGTGTTCTTTCGGAGGCTGTCGAGTCCCGTCGGGTCGATCTTCAAAATCCGAAGTTCTTCCACACTGCCTAGATGACCTCGCTTTTCACGAAGATCGACGATGGCGGCGGCCGCGTCATTGTCGATGCCATCGAGGGCAGCGAGCTGCTCCGCTGTCGCCTCGTCGAGGAGTAGGGCCTCGCTGGGTTCGGCAGCGACCGCGACGGCGGACCATCCCAGAACCAGGGTCAGGAGGGTGCGTATGGTCATTGACTACTCCATGCGCTGACAGCGCCATTGGTGATGTGATCGAGCTGGGCTTCCAGCTCGCGTATGCTCAATTCGTGATCGACCTGGTCCCGGAGGGAACTCGTCGCCAACAACGGGCGCTCGGCAATAAGCTCGGCGCGCGCGTAGTACATCTCCGCCACGTCTCCAGCGATTCCAAACCCGTAGGTGGTCGCGTCTCTGCGGATCGCACCTCCGAGCGTCGCCGGCGAGAGGTTGGAGACCACCTCAGTGCCCATGCCGATACTGATGGGGGTGACATCGGTGCTCGACGTTCGACTACCGGTCCATTTCAGAATGAGGCCGACGGACCAAAGCGCGCCTATTTCTCGCGTAGAACCCGCTAAAACGACGTAATCGAGACTGTCTTCTGGGCGGTATGTCCCGTGGAGGGTGAGCTCGGGCAAGGCCGCCGCAGCCAGGCGGGAGCCGACGGTCGCAGTGAGCTCTGGACGCATGACCGCCGAACCGATGAGGGCGCCCACCGAGATCCACTCTTCGAAGGGCGAAGTGTCGGTATCGGGCGCGTCCTCCAAGCCGTCCTCGGAGAATGCCTCCAGCCTGTAGATCCCTTCTGCAGATGCGAGCACCACGTCGAGCCCGCGAATCGATATGGCCTGCGTCCGCGGATCTGAGAGTCCCCGCGGTACAGGCGACCAGGTCGTGCCCCCGTCGACGCTCTCCCACGGGCCGTCGGCACTCACAGCCAACAACTGGCCAGAACGGATCCACGCCAGGTCGGTGACGCGGGGCAACGGCGCGCCCAGACCCTCTCGAGCATGCGCCCCACCGTCATCGGAGCGCAAGACGGTTCGCGCGTTGGTCAGCCAGAGCCCGCCGTCCCAGCCCGGATCCACCAACAACGCCTGGATCGGCTCATCGCGCGTGCCTATCGGCGACCAGCTCTGTGCGTCTGGCGCAAACCAAAGGCCCTTGGCCGTCGCCGCAAAGACGCCCGGCCCAGCGGCGGCGAGATCGCTAACGACCAAGCCCTCAGTTCCGTCCTCGGGATCGATCCAGATATTCAAGTCCACCGCGAATCGAATCCCATCTGTCGTTCCCGCAATCCACAGGTTTCGCTCCGGCAACCTGGTCATTGCGGTCACGCCTACATCCAGCACTTTCGACCAGCTCTCACCCAGATCGCGAGACAGATGCAACCCATCGCTCCGGCCCACGAGAAGCTGGCCATCCGGGTCAAACCAGACTCTCGGTCGTGACTGCATCTCGGCCGTGGCACTGGCACCGTCGAAGAAGACGCCGTCAGCCACCTCGCCCCTCACCTGATCCAGCGCGTCAGCAGTGGCGTCAGCAACCTCTTGAGCCAGCTCCTGGGCGCGCTGCTCCATCTCCTCGATCGCCGACAGAAGACCGTCGGGATCGTCGACGAAGTCGTCTGGGTCGACCGAGAATTCCTCGTCGCTGGTATCGCCGCCTCGAATCTCATCGACGCGCGCCTCGACACCGATGATGACATCTTCGTCCGATGACCCGATACCGAGGCTTCGGCGAGCACCGGCGAGCACGACAACCCACGACTCACCTCTGTCGGAACTCATCCAAACTTCGCCCCCCAGCGTGACGGCCACGAGCGTGTCTGGCTGCACAGGATGCAGCGCTACGTCGGACATACCGGCTCGAATCCGAGGGCCTACCTTTTTCCACGCCCAGCCGTCCGCGAACGAGTCCGGTAGCGTCTCTGGCTCAATCTCCTCCGGTCCGCCATCGTCTTCAGTGGGTTCCAAGGGCACTTCGGGCGGATCGTCCGGCTGATCTGGCGCGTCCTGAGCCCATCCCGCACCCGCCCACAAGAGTGCTCCAGAGACCCAGCTCAACCGACTGATCCATCCCATCCGGCAGTACCTTAGATCACCGTTGCGCGACAAACGAGGCGGACTGTGGTTAAACCGTCACAATGAACGTCTTTGCCGCCGCCGGCCACGCATGGCGGACGGGCCGTCCTGCCGCTTTCGCCACCGTGATCGGAGTAGGCGGATCCACGCCGCGCTCCCATGGGGCCCGCATGCTCGTCTATGAAGACGGCTCTATCGTGGGCACAATCGGTGGCGGCGAGGTCGAGCACCGGGTCATCGCATCCGCCATCAACGCCATCGAAACGGGGCGCACAGAGCGCTTCCAGGTTCATCTCACCCGCGATCTCGGCATGTGCTGCGGCGGGCTCATGGAGGTTTTCATCGAACCCCTGCAGATTCGTTCGCCATTCGTGATCTTCGGCGCTGGACACGTGGCCCTGGCTACCGCTCCTCTGCTCCTCGCCCTGGAGTTCGAGGTCACCATCGTCGACAGCCGCGAGGAGCTCATCACCGCCAAACGCTTCCCAGGCTGTGTACTGGAGCACGGCGATCCGAGAGACTTCGCCCGCGGTCTGCAAGAGGACGATGCCGGGCACTGGCTCATCGTCAGCCACGATCACAAGCTCGACCAGGACCTGGGGGAAATCCTGCTGCCCAAGGCTTGCGCCTGGATCGGCATGATCGGCAGCCGAGCCAAGATCGCCAAGTTCTTCATTCGATACCGCGCCGCTGGGCTCGATCCTCGCCTCTTTTCCAAGCTGTCGGCGCCTGTCGGACTCGACCTGGGCGCCGAGACGCCGGCTGAGATCGCCGTCGCCATCGCTGCAGAATTGGTACGGGTACGCCGGCATGCCGATCGCGATCCGATTCCGCTCTCGCAGATCCCGCTCCCCGCGCGCGGTGAAGACGGTATCGCCAGACCGCCGGCGTGGAAGGAAACGAGCTAGGCGAGAATCAGGTGGCGTCCGCCACTACATCCCGAGCTGGCTCCGGATCATCTCGAGCAGGTTGTCGAGCTTCAGTGGCTTTTCAACGAATCCGTCGAATTTCGCTTCGGCGATGCGTTTGTCGACATCGGGATCTCGGTACGCGGTGCACGCGATGACCGGGATGTGGCGCGTATCGGCATCGGCGCGAAGAGACCGTGTCACCTCGAAGCCGTCCATATCCGGCATCATGAGGTCCATGAGGATCACGTCAGGGCGAAACTTCGCAACCGTGAAACCTGCTTGAAAGCCCGAATCGGCGACTTCGACCTCCATCTCTCCTTTGATGGTCAGGTAGTCACAGACCATGTCTGAGAAGTCCTTTTCATCATCGACGATCAAAACTCGCTTTTGACCGCCGCCGGCCTGGAGGAGCTCACGCGCGATGGGGTAGTTGTTCTGGCGTGCGAAGGCGATGATGTCGTTGTGGGCAATGCGGCGGTGCCCACCAGGCGTTCGGTGCGCGGCTAACAATCCGGAGTTCACCCAGTTGACCACGGTCGGCAGAGAGACTCCGAGATATTTCGCCACCTGGTAGGTCGTGTAGTACACCGGCCCGTTGTAGGTGTTTTTCCTACGCGCCATAAACGGTTCGCATCCCTCTTCTACACTTGCAGTTTAACGATAATTTGGATCTAGCGCACAACGGCCGGCCGTGCAGAAAAACGTCACTCACTCGAATCGGGGGCCAGGCCGCGATCGATCTCGTCGGCGAGCCCATCGAGCATGGTCACGAGACGCTCGGCGTTGCGCTGAATAGCATCCACGGACCGCGACTGGCCGTCGTTCATCTCTCCCATGGCGCCGCTCGTCAGAATCTCGCAGCGCCCAAGAATCACCGCGAGGGGATTCCGAAGGTCGTGCCTTAGCGCCCTGCGTAGCTTCTCTTTGCGAGATTCCATAGGAGCAGTTTAAGTCAGTCCGCTGGATGTTGCTTGTTAATCGAGGATCCGGAAACGGAAGAAGGTCTCGCCGATGATGACCTCTTCGCCGCCAAACAGCCGCCGCTCCGTGATCAGCTCACCATTGACCAATGTTCCGTTCGCAGACTTGTTGTCCTCGATGTAGAAATTGGGACCCCGCCGGTAGAGCTTGCAGTGGTAGCGCGACACCTTGGAATCGTTCTTGACCTGCACGTCGTTGTCTCGGCCTCTGCCAAGGGACATGACCTCACCGGTAAACGGGTAGATCTGCTCTTCCGCTGTGCCCTCCTGGTAGAGAAGAACGGCGCGTCGAGGTTTGTCGTCCTCTTCGTCGTCTTCGTCGGCCTCGCCCGCTTCGAGCTCTATTTCTTCGTCGTCGCCGAGGATGTCGAGATCGCCCACCTCGAATCCGTCGCCACCATCGTCGTCCTCTTCGAAGACCACCGACATGTCTTCGGCAATCGAGACCGACTCGACGTGGCCACCACCGTCTTTGTCATCGCCTTCGAAGCCCTCGACATCGAGTTCTTCGTCTTCGCCGTCGTCGACCATGATGATCTCGTCGTCGTCGTCCTCGTCGACGAGGATGTCGTCGGCGTCGTCGTCGTCTCCGCCGTCGTCACCGCCACCCGAGAGAACCCCGGCCGTGCCACCGAGCTCTTGCCAACGCTCGATGGCGCCGCGGAACTGAACCAGTTCCTCGTCGATGCCCGCGACGGTGACCTCGGTATCCTCCACCACCTGTTTGAACTCGGCCGCTTCGGATTCGAACGCCTCGTCGGTCAGGTCGCCGATCATGTGGCGGAGTTCGAGCTCTTCGAGCTTGAACGTGGAGTCCTTGGCGCTCTCTTGCGCAGTTTCCTTCTCGGAGTTCAGGGTCTCGATGACGCCTTCCATGTCCGCCATGAGAGGGATGATCTCCCCCACGACCTCCATGGATTTCTCCTCATTGTCCGCGATAACCTTGTCGACGACAGCTGCCGCGAACTTTCCGGCCTGGCTCTTCGCCTTGTCGATAAAGGACTGGTACTTCTCGAACTTATCGACTCGGCTCTCGAATTCGGACAGCAGCTCAGCCTTGTCCATGAGACGCACCCTCTCTTGATTCCACGTTTCGACAGGAACGGGGTTCTATGGCATGAGTCCCTACAGTCAAGGTCCAGCTGAGCGCCGGAACGTGTTCTGTGGTCAAGCCATCCCCCGATCGTTGACACCAGACCGGTCCTATCCGGCCCCTGGCGGGCCACGATACTAGATCACAGATCTGTCTACGAACAGCCCCCCGACACATTTGCGTGGGTTCACCGGCGCGATCGGCGACAAGGCGCGAACGCCTACCGGGGCAACAAGGGGAAACGCCCCTATTCCAGGTAGTTGTCGAAGCGGGTGTATTCACCTTGAAACACCAGCTTTACGGTGCCTGTGGGACCGTTGCGCTGTTTGGCGATGATGACCTCGGCGATCCCCTGATCGAGGGTCTCCTTGTTGTAGATCTCGTCTCGGTACAGGAACATGATCACATCGGCGTCCTGCTCGATGGCACCAGACTCACGCAAATCCGAGGTTAACGGCCGCTTTTCCTGCCTGGATTCGACGCCCCGATTGAGCTGCGACAGCGCGATCACCGGACACTCGAGGTCTTTGGCAAGGCCCTTGAGACCTCGGGAGATAGAACTGATTTGTTGCTCGCGACTCGACCGAGGGTCCTCACCCTTCATGAGCTGCAGGTAGTCGATGACAATGAGACCGAGATCTGGATTCTCGGTTTTCAAACGGCGCGCGCGTGTGCGCACCTCGCCAATGCTGAGCCCAGGTGAGTCGTCGATGTGCAGCTTGGCCTTTCGAAGGTATTCGCTCGCATCGAGGAAACGCTCCCAGTCCTCGGTGTCCAGCGTGCCAGTCCTCACCTTTCCGGCATTGACCAGCCCATGGCAGCAGAGCATTCGGGTAATTAGCTGACCGCGGCTCATCTCCATTGAAAAGATGCCGACGGTGACCTCCTCGAGCGTCGCCACGTTCTGGGCAATGTTCAACGCCAGCGCTGTCTTGCCCATGGCGGGGCGGGCCGCGAGAATGAGGAGGTCGGTCGGGTGCAGACCGGCCAACTTCTGATCGAGGTCCAGGAACCCCGTGGTGAAGCCTGTGGTCGCGCCACTTTTCTCCGCGAGCTTCTCGATTCGGAGCAGCTCTTCGTCGACCACCAGGCTGATCTGTTGCCAGCTGCGCCGATCGTGGCCGATGCCGATACTGACCATGTCGCGGGCGGCCCTGTCGAGCAGCTCGCCGACGTCCTCAGGCTGTTGAAATGCCGCGTTGGTGAGGTCTTGGGTCGTACCGATGAGAGACCGTAAAAGCGACTTTTCTTTGATCACCTCCGCGTAGTGCGGAAGGTTGGCCGTCGACGGTACATGGTCGGGAAGTTCGACCACATAGGCAACGCCACCGTACCGCTCGTGCTGCCCTTCACGCGCGATTCGATCCGACACCGTGATCAGGTCGATACTCTCGCTGCGCCCTTGCATCTGGACGAGCAGCTTGAACAGGGACTGGTGCTCGGGCCTATAGAAATCCTCTGGGGTGACGATGTCGGCCACCTTGGGGACGTGAACGGGCTGTTGCATCAAACCACCGAGCAGCGCGCGCTCGGCTTCGATGGCATTCGGAAAGGGTCGATGTTCCACGGATCACCGCTCGCTACGGAGACGAAATTACACGCAGGCCGACCCAGATTCTGTCCGCCATTCCCCGTCGCGAACAACCCTCGGGCGCCCGAAACATAGTAGCGCTGTGGCCCCTATCCGCGAATCACGTAAACGCGGACATTGGCCGAAAGATCGCTGTGCAGCCGAATCGGCACCGTGAACAATCCGATGCTCTTGATCGGCTCGTCCAGTTGCACGGCGCGCAGGAACGGCCGGTTGCGGTTGC